>Ga0210409_10000854_pt1 | contig 43783 bp, 37 predicted proteins | sample IncBWH17MmetaG_FD_161649 | JGI IMG/M metagenome (GOLD analysis project Ga0210409, IMG submission 161649) | Forest soil microbial communities from Barre Woods Harvard Forest LTER site, Petersham, Massachusetts, United States - Inc-BW-H-17-M | ecosystem: Environmental > Terrestrial > Soil >... | reverse complement strand
AACCTCGTCGTAGACCATGGTGGCGTGAGCGACAAAACCGGCGGTGGCCTGGGCACGAACGGTCTTGGTTTTTGACCCAACGGGCGCCGCTCCAGCGGATGCCCCAGCAGCCGATGGAAACGTTAATTCTCCGGACGAGGGACGCACCAGTCCGGCGGCGATGCGCAGCAACGTTGTTTTCCCAGAGCCGTTGCGGCCTGCCAGCGCTACGCATTCGCCGGCCGCGATTTCGAAACGGATACGCCGCAAAGCCGCAAGGCCGCCGTAACGCTTTTCAATATTTTCAAAGCGAATGCCAATGGGGGAAAACCTCGGGGACGTCACCGCATGGCCTCAAAGGCCAATTGAGAACACTGCGAGCGAATCGTAAACGATGCCGGGAAGTGCGTCAAAACTCAGCCTCGAACGAGGTCGCGCAGAACCTTTTCCGCGCGCGCTCGTTCCGCTGCGTATTCGTCGTCGGGAATGGTGCCGGCCTGATGGCGGAGCTCCAAGCGGAAGAGCTGGTCTTTCAAATATTCGAGGCTGGTGGCTACCGCGGCGTTCACGTTTTCCATGGATTGCGCGGAACCGTTGCCTTGCGCATCGGGCGAGGAAGCTTTCTTCGGGTGGGATCGCGGATTTGGCTGCGTGAATTGATCCTTAGGATTCTCCGGCGGCGCAACAGTCACCGCAACGGGCTTGCGAGCCAACAGAATTGCGCCCAAGGCGAAGACGCCGACGAAGCCGGCCACGAGCGGCCACTTCAGCACATCAAGCCGTCCGGGAACTTGCTGAATGTTTGCGGACGCGGCAGCGCCCGGGGCTTCCTGGCCGCCCTGGTTCTGATCAGCGGCGCTGTTTGCGCCGGGAGGCGGAGCGGTGCCGGAAATATTCACTGCGAGAGCCGTGTTGGCCGCGAGATTTTCGCGGCCGTAGATTGCCATTCCCTGTTCCTGGCCTCCGGCTTGCAAGCCTTCGCCGGCAATTTGCACGCTAGGCGGTGCGACGACAAGAAGGCGGCGCGCTGCGTAGGCAGACGGTGGAATCTTTACGGACACGGTGTTGTTTGGATAAGGGATTTCGTAAGAATAGCGTACCGTGTTTTCGCCCGGGCGGAAAGCATAAGCGATGGCGAAGTGGCCTTTGCTTTTATCGATAGGAGCTTGCACTACGGGCATCCCCGCGGGCCCTGAAGCGGCCACCTGTTGTAACTGCGCGCCTTCCGGAATGGAAAATTCAAAATTGCCATCGGCGCGAAAATAAGCTTCCGGCGGTTTGGTGTCATTCTGTAAGGAGTATTCTTCGCCGACAATCAGGGTGGCGCCATTAGGCTGAAAGAAAACCACCCGGGTGGTGACGGCGATGGCTTTGGGATCTTTCGTTGGCTCGTACACCGCGACTTCCACATCGCTCTTGCCGGACGGCACCGGCTGGTGAAAATTGATGCCGCGATACACGGCGCGCACCAACATCGGCTGTGCGCCCAAATTCGGATTGTCGAAGGTAAATTGTCCTTGAGCGTCCGATTGGGTGTTTGCGACCGGCTGCATCCCGCCTTGTAGCTGAATGAGCATCACCGCGACGCCGGGCGCAGGCTTTCCGGTGGTGCCGTTTTTTACCGTGCCGTGTACGGTGCCCGCTTGCACGATATTCGCAACGGGACCAATGACGCAAAGCAAAATCGCTGCGGAAAATATCTTGGAGAGGCTTTGAAACACCCTACTCACTGAGGGCCTCGAACAGCAGTAGCAGGGCGGGGTCCGCGCGGGCGTCGCACTTGCGATTCGGTGACCTGATCAATTTCCGCAAGCACTACTGCTGCTTCATTTTCAAGCGAGACCTTCATGGCCTCGAAATCGGCTTCCGAGTATTTTCCAGAGCGGAATTCGAATCGCAGGTCGCGCAAATTGTCGTAGATACTGTCGCGGCGCTCCAGCAGTTGATCGAGCTTGGTGCGATGGGGAGCCAGGTCGGAGGCATCGGGCTGAATATAGAAAATAAAAATCAGCGTCGCTGCCGCGAGTGCGAAACATGCGCCCAACACGGCCCAGTCCGTGGTGGTGACGCCGTCCAGAACGAGAACCGCGAAATGATTCATCAGTCCTGCGTTTCCCGCGCGGCACGCAAACGCGCGCGCTCCAGCATCTCGGGGGAGATGCCGTGGTTATTCGCGGCAGCAGCAGTATTTACGGCGTGCGTTGGTCGCTTGCGCCAGCGGCTGATCACAAAGAGCACCAGCACGAGTCCGACAGCCAGATATACGGCCGGCATGCTCCAGGCCACCAGGCTGAAGCCGGAGTAGGGCGGTTCGGCATAAACCTTCGTGCCGAATTCCTGAACGAAAGCCTGGGTGATGGCGTCTTCGGAATCGCCGCGCGCAAGGGCTTGGTCCACTTCTTTGAGCATCGAGGTAGAAACTGTGCAGCCGACGTGATTACACTGCGACAAAACCTGATTGCAGCCACACATACACATGAACTTGCCGCCGATTTGGTGAGCGCGGTCGGAGGGCTGTTGCGCCGGCAAGGGCGAGACCAGCAACGACAATGAGCCCGCCGCACAAAGCACTGTCGCCAGGAAAATTACGCGTAGCTTAATCATGGCCTTCTCTAAGCGTGGGCGAAGGCGTCAGTGTTCCCGCCAAAGATTTGACGCGCGTGGGTTCTTGCACCGCGGACAAAACCAGCACGGCGCGGCGGTTCGGCAAGAGCGCGACTAAAGTTCCGAGGACTACGACGACGCCTCCGAACCAGATGCACTTCACGAGCGGATTGAGATAGACGTGGATGACGGGAGCCTGAGTGTCCGGGCTTTGTCCGGCATACACGACATACAGATCCTGCTTGAGCGTGGAATAAATGGCCACCATGGTGCCGGAGGCCTGATTGGCGGGGAAAATACGGCGCTCGGGATAGAGCATCATGACTGGCTTATTGTTGCGGGTGACTTCGATGATCATGCGCTCGGCGGTGTAGTTTTTTTCCTGCTTGGTGTCGAAGTTCTGCAGCAGCAAGGAATACGGACCGATTTGCATGCTGGAGCCAATTTGCATTTCTTTTTGCACGTCTTTGTTAAACGCGGTGCCGGCGATGCCGATGAAAATGAAAACCATGCCCATGTGCACGATGTAACCGCCGTAACGGCGGGTATTGCGCATGGTCAGATCCACCGCGGAGGCAAGAAATGAAGCGCCGGAGCGGGCGCGAATAACTTTAGCGCCGCGATAAAACTCCATGGTGATGGTTGAGGCTACGAAGACGCAAAGAATCAGGCAGATCAAAGAATAAAATTCTCGCACGCCAAGCGGGAAGGCGATGACTCCGGCAATGAGACCCATTAACAGTGGCCAGCCAAAATTGCGCTTGAGGCTATCGAGCGAGGTCTTGCGCCAAGCGAGCAAAGGTCCGACGCCAGTGAGGAATAAGAGCAATAAACCAATGGGAATATTTACTTTGTTAAAGAATGGCGTCCCGACGCTGATGCGGTCACCCGTGAACCATTCGGAGAAAACCGGGAAAAGTGTGCCGGACAGAACCGCGATGCAGGAGACCAGCAAAATCAAATTGTTAAAAAGAAAACTGGATTCGCGGGAAACGATGGAGTCCAACTGATTTTCGCTCTTCAAATAATCGCGATTCTTGAAGTACGCGGTGAGGCATACGAGAAGAATTATGGCGATGAATCCGACGAACCAGTTGCCAATGTTGGAGCTGGCGAAGGCGTGAACAGAGCTCACCACGCCGCTGCGGGTTAGAAAAGTGCCTAGAATGCAGAGCAGGAAAGTGCAGAAAACCAGCCACACATTCCAGACTTTCATCATGCCGCGCTTTTCCTGCATCATTACGGAGTGCAGAAACGCGGTGCCGGTAAGCCACGGCAGGAGTGAAGCATTTTCGACGGGGTCCCAGGCCCAGTATCCGCCCCAACCCAAAACGGCGTAGGCCCAATGCGCGCCAAGTAAAATGCCAGCGGTCTGAAATCCCCACGCAATCATGGTCCATTTGCGGGTGAGGTGAATCCACTTTTCGCCTGGATAGCGAGCCAGCAGCGCGCCAAGTGCGAACGCAAACGGAATGGTGAAACCGGTGTAGCCGGAATAAAGATTTGGCGGATGAATCACCATTTCCGGATATTGCAGCAAAGGATTGAGGCCGTTGCCGTCCCCGCGAGCGACAAGGTCCATCGCGCCGTTCGCGCCTGCAACGCCGAGAGCCTTAAAAGGGCTGGCAACGAAATTGTTTAGTGTCAGAAAAAAAATCTGGACGCCGGCGAGGACCACACCGACGTAAGGCATCAACTCGCCGTTTTTGTTTCGATAGGCAATCAGCGCGGAAAAAACATAGACCGCAAGGAGGAAGCTCCAGAACAACAACGAGCCTTCCTGCCCGGACCAAAGAGCGGCAACTTTATAAAACGGCGACAAACTGCGATTGCTGTGAGCTACAACGTAGGCGACGGAAAAATTATCGCTGAAGAAGAGGTATTCGAGGCTGAGAGTCGCTAGAAATATCAGGCCACACGTCGCAAGACCAGCCTGGCGCGTGCTTTTTACCAGCAGCGGATGGCGAGTGCGAATGGCGGCGATCCCGCCGATAAACGCGTACACCGCACACACGAAAGCCAACAGTAACGCAAAAGAACCAAAAACATCCACCTAGTCCCCACTTCCTCCCCAAAACAGGAGTGTTACATAGTGCTGGTGCGCGCTTCCCCGCCCGCGGGAGCTGGCGTGCCACCCGGAGCAGCTTCGTATTTTGACGCGCACTTCGCCTGCACGTGTTCCGCTACAAAACGGCCGTCCGAAGCGGGACGGCCTTCGACTAAAGCCTGCGATTTGTCTACAAAGGTGTCGGGCAGAGGCTCGCTACCTACATAACTCACTGGCAGCGACTTTCCTTCCCCTTGCAACACAAAATCCACGCGACCAGAAAGGCGGTGAATGCTGCCCGGTTCAACAGTGCCGCCCACGCGCATGCGATGGCTTAAGGAAGCACCTTGCAGAGTTTGCAGTTCAGCAATGGTGTGATAGTAGGTCTTGCTCTCGCCGTATCCCATCCAGGCGAGAAAACCCAGCGAGATAATTATGACGCCGATCCCAAGGCCAAATTTCGCGCGTTTCTGCACAGCTACACCTCGCAATATCCCCCGATGCCCGATTAGGCAGATTCTATCACAGCTCAAAAGAGTGAGTGTGCGCTCGGCAGCCCGCGCAAATCCCGCCCGACTAGCGACTTGCAGGCACGGAAAGGACGTCTTGAACGCGTGCGATTGCCGCAGTTACCTCGACAGGACTAGAACGGTCTAACCCGAACGCCCGACCATCGTCGAGGACCAATTCACAACTTAGCTGCGCGGAAGCGAAACGCTCGATCAGAGGAGTCAAACTTCTTGAAACAAACGCCAGCCGCTTGGGCTTTAGCGAGCGGCGAATCCGAGTGAAGAGGCTCGGCAGGCGCGTGATGAATGCGTTAGTTAAGATATCAGGCCCGCTGGAGGGAGCGTCCAAGGGACATTCGAGCACGTGGGTGAGGTAAATCCCGCGGCGCTGAAACTCCGATTGAATTGCGTCGGCGGATTTACCGGAGGTAGAGATTCCCGCGGCGGCAATAAGATTCGCCGCTTCCCCCAAGTGAGTCTTCTCCGGCGAATACAGAAATTCCACTGGCGCTAGTGGAGAAATCGCGCCGAGCAACAGAGTGTAAAGGTGAATAGGACGGTATCGAGTGGCCCATTCTAGACGCTGCAAACGTCGCGCAATGTGTTCAGGGGAAGCAGGCTGGCCGCAGCCGTCGCACAAAATTTCAGAGGTATCCGCCATTATCGCTGCTTAGCAATGTAATGCAGCGGACCGGCGAGAGCAAGAAGCGGAATTATGAGGAAACGGGGGTGTCAGCAGGCAGCTTGGCGCGCAGACACCATTTGAGTTCCTGGCTGATTTCGGTGATTTCCATGCCGGCCATGACGATAAATTTGCAGCTCAACATTTCGCGAGATTCGTCGTCATCAGGGAGCTGGCAGGAAACCCGGCAATACTGGCACTCCTGGTTCCAGCAGAAGCGCCCATAAGGAATCGTTTCGGGACTGATGAATTGGAAACAACGCAGCAGCGAGTTCCGTTCTGGGACCTGGAATTTCTTTCCCAGTAAGGTGATCTCCACGAGTTTTTCGTAAGGGCGGAACGGCTCGGACATCTGCAAACTCCTCCGCGCCCGGGCCCAGACTCAAGGTGATCCGAACACGCTCTCAGATTAGTCCCATGAGGGGAGGGCAACAACCGGAGGTATTGAGGAGAGTTGCGAATGTGCCAAGGGTAAGCGAGGCGTCAATTTACCAACAACGTTAGTTCACTGGCGTTAGCTGCCTAAGTCGAAGAATTGGCCCATCTTGCGGAACTTTTCATAGCGCGCGTCGAGCAGCTCTTTCTGGGGCTGCTGGGAGAGCATCAGCAATTGACGGTCAAGGACGGCGTCAAGGAAGTGGCTAGCGGCTTCCGGATCAGTGTGCGCGCCACCTTCAGGTTCCGGAACGATTTCGTCGATGATTCCAAATTCCTTGAGATCCGTGGCGGTGATCTTCAGCGCGATCGCGGCTGTTTCCGCTTTGGTGGAGTCACGCCACATGATTGCCGCACAGCCTTCGGGCGAAATGACGGAATAGAAACTGTTTTCAAATATATTTACGCGGTCTCCGACAGCGATCGCCAAGGCGCCGCCGGAGCCGCCTTCTCCGGTGACCGTGACGATAATGGGTACCGGTAAGCGCGACATCTCGCGAAGATTGCGAGCGATGGCTTCCGCCTGACCGCGCTCTTCGGCGTCAATGCCGGGGTACGCGCCGGGTGTGTCGATGAAGGTGAAAATCGGGCGGCAGAACTTCGCGGCCAACTGCATCACGCGGAGCGCTTTGCGATAACCCTCCGGTTTGGGCTGGCCGAAATTTCTTTCTACACGCTGTTTGGTATCGCGGCCCTTCTGGTGGCCGATGACCGCCACAGGACGGCCGTGAAATTTGGCCAAGCCGGCAATCAGCGCTTTATCGTCGCCAAAATTGCGGTCGCCGTGAAGTTCGATGAAATCGGTGAAAAGCATGCCGATGATGTCGAGAGTGTAAGGCCGGTTCTGGTGCCGCGCAATCTGCGCGCGTTGCCAGGGACCAAGGTGAGAGTAGAATTCGCGGCGAAGTTCGGCGACCTGTTTGCTTACCCGTTCGAATTCCGCGTCGGCCGCTTCATCGCCAGCAAGATTACGCAGGTCTTCAACGTCTTTTTCGAGGCGCTCGATTTCCTTTTGGCGGGCATTGGTATGGTTGGGCTTGGACTTGATCTTGTCTTTTTCTTTATCTTTGTCCTTCTGTTTATCTTTTTCTTTATCTTTGGCGCTCATGCCGTGGCCGCCATTTCCACGGCGCGATCGCCGCAAATCTGGCGCACCGCTTCGACAAGTTCCGGACTGGAGCGCACGCGTTGCTGAGCCTGCAGCAGCGCGGTTGATCCATCCTCGTAACGCAACTCAAACACTACGACGCACGAACCGGGGAAGTTTCCGAACAACGTTTCAAGACGATCGAGAGCATCGGGATTGATGGAGTGCATATCGATGCGCACACGAAACTCCTGGGGCACGGCACGTTCTGCAATATCTTCGAGGCGGCGCGCTTCCTGAAGCGAAAGCCTGGTTCCGGCCTCCTCAACTTGTATTTTCGCTTTGAGCAACAGCGGAACGCCGGGCTTGAGCATGGCTTCGAGACGCGTAAAAGTTTCAGGAAACACCAGCATTTCCTGGACGCCGGTCATGTCCTGCAAAGTAAAAATGCCCCAGCGGGCGCCTTTCCTGGTGCGCATCGGGCGGATACCTACGATTAAAGCGGCGACGGTGATTTCTTTATTGTTGCGTTGACCTTCCACTTGATCGAGCGTCAGCGCTTTCATGTCTTGCAAGCGCGAGGAATAGCGAGCGAGGGGGTGTCCGGAGACATAAAAACCGAGCATGGCGTATTCGCTGGTGAGGCGTTCTTCTTCGCTGCAAGGCGCGGCTTCGCGAAGTTCAAATAAAATCGGAGCGGGGGCGGCGGCGGTACCAAACAGTCCGTGCTGGCCCGATTCGCGTGAACGCGAGGCACGTTGCAAAGCGTTGATGGCATCGTCAACGGACGCGAGCATGCCTTCGCGGGGACCCAGCGAATCCATGGCGCCGGATTTGATCAGACTCTCGAAGACACGTTTATTGAGGAAGCGCGGCTCGATACGCTCACAAAAATCGTAGAGCGACCGGAATTCTCCTTGGGCGACACGCGATTCGCGAATGGCCTTGGCGGTGTTTTCTCCCACATTCTTGATGGCCGCCAAACCAAAGCGAATCGCTTCGTTCAGAGGCGTGAAGTACAGATCACTTTCGTTCACATCGGGAGGAAGAATCGAAATGCTCATGCCGCGCGCTTCGTTGATGTACTTGACGGTTTTATCGGTATTGCCGGCGTCGGAGGTGAGCAGCGCAGCCATAAACTCCACGGGATAGTGGACCTTTAGATAGGCGGTCTGATAGGCCAGCAAAGCGTAGGCGCATGAATGCGATTTGTTGAAACCGTAGCCGGCAAATTCTTCCATCAGGTTGAAGATGCGCTCTGCTTTTTTCTCTGGAACTTTGTTAGCGAGACAGCCGGCCATGAACTTGGCGCGCTGCGCGGCCATTTCTTCTTTTTTCTTCTTGCCCATGGCGCGACGAAGGATGTCCGCTTCGCCGAGAGAGAAACTCGCCAGCTTGTTGGCGATCTGCATCACTTGTTCCTGATACAGGATTACGCCGTACGTTTCTTCCAGGATTTCCTGAAGCTGCGGCAGTTCATAGCTGACTTTCGTCTTGCCGTGCTTACGATTGATGAAATCGTCGATCATGCCCCCCTGAATGGGGCCCGGGCGATACAACGCGTTGAGGGCGGTGAGATCTTCGATACGCGTAGGCTGGTAGCGGCGCAAGATGTCGCGCATACCGTGCGATTCAAACTGGAAAATAGCGGTGGTATCGCCACGGGCGAAAAGCTTGTAGGTTTCCGCGTCATCTAGGGAAAGATTATCGATGTCGACTTTTGCGCCGCGATTCTTCTCGATCATGCCCACGGTATCGTGCAGCACCGTGAGGGTCGTGAGGCCCAGAAAATCCATCTTCAGCAAGCCGATGCGCTCGAGGGCATTCATGTCGTACTGCGTGGTTATTTCGTCGCGGTTGGTCTTGTAAATGGGGACGATGTCGGTGAGCGGCCGCGCGGAAATCACTACGCCCGCCGCGTGCGTTGAGGCATGGCGAGCGAGGCCTTCCAGGCGCAACGCCACGGCAATCAAATCCTTGAGACGCTGATCGCTATTGATAGCTGCTTTCAGCATAGGAGATTGTTCCAGCGCATCGGGCAACTCGATGCCGAGCGTGGTGGGAATCAACTTCGCGAGACGATCCACTTCGGTATAAGGAATATCCATCGCGCGACCAACATCTTTTACTGCTGCTTTGGCCGCCATGGTGCCGAAGGTAATGATTTGCGAAACATTTTCGCGACCGTATTTTTGCGTGACGTAGTCGATTACTTCGCCGCGGCGCCGCATACAGAAATCAATATCAATATCGGGCATGGAGACGCGCTCGGGATTCAGGAAGCGCTCAAAGATCAGGTTGTACTGCAAGGGATCGACATCAGTAATGCGCAACGCGTAGCTCACCAGGCTGCCGGCAGCAGAGCCGCGACCTGGGCCGACGGGAACGTCCTGCGCGCGGGCATAGTGAATAAAATCCCAAACGATCAGGAAGTAGCCTTCGTAGCGCATCTTCTGGATCATTTCGATTTCAAAAGACAAGCGGCGCTCATATTCGGCAAGGCTATTTCGTAGCAGACCCTGTTTGGCTAGGCGCTCCAGGGATGGAACGCGAGTGGCAAAGCCTTCACGCACCACCATCTCGAAGTAACTTCCCGGAGTGTGGCCGTCAGGAACCTTGAATTCCGGAAATGGATTCGGGATGCGCTCGATCTTCACGTTGCAACGCGCGGCAATATCCACGGTGCGGCTGAGGGCCTCGGGCAATCCGCGAAATACCTGGGCCATTTCAGCGGCGGTCTTGAAATAAAACTGGTCGGTAGCAAATTTCATGCGATGCGTATCGCTCATGGTCTTGCCGGTCTGGATGCACAGCAAAACTTCTTGGGCGTGCGCGTCGGAGTGCTTCAAGTAGTGACAGTCGTTGGTGGCAACGAGGGGGATGCCGGATTCTTTCGAAAGACGCACGAGATGGGGATTAACGGTGTGCTCGATATCCAGGCCCTGATCCTGAATTTCTAAGAAGAAATTGCCCTTGCCGAAGACATCGCGCAGCCGGTAGGCATTTTCGCGCGCCTGATCGTATCTTTCTTCGACGACGGCCTCGGTGACTACCCCGCGCAAGCAAGCAGAAAGCGCGATCAGCCCTTTACTGTGCTTGGCGAGCAGATCGTAGTCGATGCGCGGCTTGTAATAAAAGCCTTCCAGGAAGCCGGAAGAAACCAGCTTGATTAGATTTTTGTAACCTTCCTGGTTTTCGCAAAGCAGGACGAGATGGTTGCTGCCGCGGCCGGCAGGCTCGCCGTCTCCGCGCTCCTGGCCGTTGGCGCCGTTGGTTTTTTCCCCGCGTTCGTGGCGGCTGCCTCTGGCCACATACACTTCGCAACCGATAATGGGCTTAACGTCGCGCTTACTCGCTTCGTTGAAGAAATTCGCCGCGGCAAAAAGATTGCCGTGATCGGTGATGGCCACCGCCGGCATTTTCTGACGAGAGGCTTCGTCAAGCAATTCCCCAGTTTCGCAAGCTCCATCCAACAGGCTGAAATCGGTATGAACGTGAAGATGAACAAACTGCGGCTGACCCATGGACCTCGATTCTAAATCTCTGCGCGGATAATTGCGAATGGCATTGTTGAAAACTTAGTCGTCCAAAAAACTTTTTGCCTCAGCGAAAAACTATTTGCGCGCGTGACGTCTCTTGCCGTGCGATCTGGCCGCCCCGTGTCGCGCGGGTTCGCGTTTGTCCGCGGCCTTGTGAGCGACCTTACCACCAACTTTCCCGGCCTTTTTCGCAGCTGTTTCGGCGTCCGCATGTTTCTGTTTGGCCGCGGTGCCCATGGCAAGCGCCGCCTGAGACTTCTCGGCTGCTTTGGACTTTTTCTCTTTCTCTTTCTTTTTGGGCTGCTCTTTGATGCCCGAAAGCTTGCGCAGAATTTTCTCGCGTTCCTCGGGAGTCTTGCCTCTTCCGGTGAGCTGCATGCCAAACACTTGCTCGACGATGGCGTCGAATTTCGCTCCAGGCGGCATACCCAGCGCGGTCAGTTCATTGACCACCAGCTGAAGTCCGGAACGCAGCGGGCGCCATTTATTCAGGTACGCGCGAATCTTGGAGACTGCGGCTGAGTTATTCGACTCGGCCATAATGTAAGCGATCTGGTCGATGGGCAGCTTTTCCAGGAACTTATAGGCCTCCAGCGGAGTGCCGACTTTTTTGCCGGTCAATTCTTTTTGGACACCTTGAATGTGTTTGTCAAAGTTCAGCACTTCCTGTGCTTCGGCAGAGCGGTAGCCCGCCTTGGAAAGCACACCGCTTTGCTCCCTTTCTTTCAGGCGCGCAAGAATAGCCAGCAACATCGGCGTCGCGAGACGTGGCCGCAATCCGGCGGTAAACAAATCTTCGCGGACGTTTGAGAGTCGGGTAATCGCGTCGTACCCAGGACGCTTCTTGGCGAGCAAAGGGTTGACGGCCTCGAGCAGGTCGTGATCTTCCCAGGCCTTTAATACCACTGCGGGGCGCTCTTCACGAGCCAACGCGCGAAGTTCAGTTCCGGCATCTTCCGGAGTAATGGTCGCGGGCAGTTCCCTTTCGATGGCCAGGTCGAACCATTCCTGCGTGCGGGCCTCAATTTTAAAACCCATACGCGCGGCAAAACGCAGCACGCGAAGCAGACGAACGGGTTGATTGGTGAAGGCGTGAATGGTTAGTGCCCGAACTTCGGCGCGTTCAATATCAGACAGTCCGTTGGTAGGGTCGAGCAGTAATCCGCGGGACGCCGGATTTAGAGAGATGGCCACGGCGTTGAGAGAAAAATCGCGGCGGCGAAGGTCTTCCATGATGGTAGACCAGCGAACTTCCGGACGGGTGCCCGGTCGAATGTAGTGGTCGTCGCGCGCGGCGGAAATACTGCCTTCCACGTCGCCACTGAAGAGCAATTCGATGTGGCGCAACTTGTCATCTTCGACGAGTGTCTTGGCGCCGCCTTTTTCCAGCTCGCGCGCGATCTTCGCGGGGTTACCTTCCACGGTGAAGTCCAAATCACGCAGCGACGCACCGGTAACCAGGTCGCGAACCGTGCCGCCGGTCAGATAGACATTGAAGCCCATGGCGGCGGACAGTTCCTGCACGCGCGTAAGTACGGCGCGCTGCTCCGGCGAGAGCCGGCTTTCAAGCAAAAACATATAATCTGGCATTGCGCTCCTTCTTCTCTGTTCAGGATGCCTGCGCGGAGAACGCGCAGACACCTGCGATAAACTTCACGGCCTGCCCGCTGCACATGCATGCAACATGTTCATGCCCGGGGATGATGCGCTTTATAAATCTGCTTCAACCGCTCCTCCACGACGTGGGTATAAATCTGCGTCGTGGAAATGTCAGCGTGACCCAGCATCAACTGCACCGACCGCAGGTCCGCGCCGCGCTCAAGCAGGTGCGTCGCAAAACTGTGGCGCAACATGTGGGGAGTGAGCGAAACGCGCAACCCGGCGCGCTTGCCGTATCCCGACAAAATCTTCCACACCCCTACCCTGCTTAGAGAAACGCCTCTGCGATTCACGAACAGCGTGGGGCTGCCTCTAAGTTTGCCCAGCAGCTTAGGACGCGCGTCGCGAAGGTATTTTTCGACCATGAGCAGCGCCTTGCGTCCGACCGGAACGATGCGCTCCTTGTCACCCTTGCCGATGCAACGAACGCATCCAACTTTGCTATCCAGATCGCTGACACGCAAACCAATCAATTCGGAGACGCGCAGACCGGTGGAATATAAAACTTCCAGCATGGCCCGATCGCGCAAGCCCAAAGCGGTAGTTGAATCGGGCTGTTCGAGCAGTCGCTCGACTTCTTCCAGGCGCAAGTACCCCGGCAACGAGCGGCGGATTTTCGGCGATTCAAGATTGATGGAGGGATCGGTGGTGATCAATTCCTGAATCTGCGCGAAGCGGAAAAAGTTTCGCAGGGTGACCAGATGCCGAGCCACAGTGCGGCTCTCGAGTTTCAACCGATAAAGACTGGCCAAGAAATCCACGAGGTCGTCGCGCGAAACGGCCTCGAGGGACAGTTTGCGCTTCTGAGCGAAGACATCAAATTTAACGAGATCCCGGCGGTAGGCCGAGACGGTGTTGGACGACAGTCCCTTCTCTACTTTTACGTAAGTCAGGAAAGACGAAATGGTGGCCGATATTTCCATTACGGCTCCGCGTACCCGGTGTCAGCCGGGGATCTTCGGCGAGTGGCGATGCCGTAGATCTCTTCCAGTTCGTGACAACGAAAAAGCCAGGCGGTACCCAGATAGAGCAGCGTCGCGCCACCGAGCAACGCCAAAAACGTGAGTAGTTGTACCAAGAAGCGCGAGTGCCTGGTGAACTCTGTATAGTGCATACCGAACCAGCACGCAACGCCCATAATCGCCGAACATAGAGCAATTTTGGCGAATGAATTGAAAATTTGCCTTCCGCCAATGCGCCCATAGCGCAGTCGAAAAATAATGAAGAGCGCAAAGAAATCCACGAAGCAGGCAATCGCGGTAGCTAGCGCCGGACCGCCATTTTGCACATAGCCGAATAGATATTTCAGAAACACAATGTTCAAGACGATGTTCAAGACCAGCGAGACCGAAGCGACGGCCACCGGCGTCCGGGTGTCATGAGTCGAATAAAAGGCCGGCACGATCAGCTTTACCGATGCCAGCGCCGGCAACCCCACCGCGTAACAAAACAACGCTCTGGCGGTCAACTGTGTGGATGCCGCCACGAATTGACCGTGTTGGAAGAGCACGCGGATGATCGGCTCGCGGAGAATCATCAGCCCCAGAGCAGCAGGAATAGTGATGAAGGCCACAATGCGCACGGAAAACGACAGCGTCCGCTTTAGCCCGTCGTAATCTTTTGCGGCAGCCTGATGGGACATCATAGGCAGGATGGCCGTGGCAACCGCGATGGCATAGCCGCCGAGCACCAACTCCATCACGCGATCGGCGAGATACAGGGCGGTCAAGCTGCCTTGCGGCATTTTCGCGGAGTTCACGAAGTAGGTATCCACAAAAAAGTTGATTTGCCCGATGCCAATGCCGAAAAAACGCGGGATCATCAGCCTGGCTACGTTTCGAATACCGGGGTGCGTAAAAGAAACACCAAAATCGAAATGCATACCCTTTTGCACCAGGGAGGGCACCTGCACGAGAAATTGCAATGCTCCGCCGACAAGCACTCCAACCGCGAGCGAGATCGCAGGACTCTTGAAATAGTGCCAAACCACACCGACCGAAAAGAAAATAATCGACAGATTCAAAAGCACCGGCGTGGAGGCCGGCAAGCCAAAAATGTGAAAACAGTTCAAAATCCCCATGGCCAGCGCCGCGAGGCCAATAAAGAACAAATACGGGAAAATGATGCGATTCAAGGTGATAGCGTCATCCCAATTGAGATGCTGGGCGGACGCTGGAATGAAGGTATGGATCACCGCGGGCGAAAAAACCATACCCAATACAGTAATCACCGCGAGAACCAGCGCCAGGGTCCAAAACAGGTTATTCGCGAACTGCCAGACCTCTTTGGGCGATTTCTCGCGCATATAGGTCGTAAATACAGGTATAAAGGACGCGCTCATGGAGCCTTCGCCCACCAGGCGGCGGAAAAGATTGGGGATGCGGTAGGCCAGGATGAAGGAGTCGGCTACGTGCGAAGTGCCGAGCAGCAAGGCGTAGCGCTGGTCCCGGACATACCCGAGAATGCGGCTAGCAATGGTGACAAGAGAGATGATCGAGGCGGATTTTAGGATCTGCTTCTTTTCGGTCAACGGGCGGCACTCCGGGCCTAACCCTAATGAACACAGTAGGTTGACAGGAAAACTTGCTTAACATAACATACATCCCGCGGATTGGCAAATTTTCGCCCTTCCGCGCCGCTAAGTGCTAACTCCTTGAAAAATCGCGCCCCAACTTCGACGCACAAGAAGGTGGTGGTTGTCCTTGCGGACAAGAAGTCCCAACGCGGGTATTTGAATCCCTCGAGACTAGGCCAGAACGGCCCTATTGACCTTCTCAGCCCGGACGGCGAGCACACCGAGATCCCGTTAGATAACCTGCGCTCGATTTATTTTGTTCGGGAATTCAATGACGACTTCGAGCCGGAGCGTAAAGCCTTTCTGAGCAGACCGAAGCTGGATGGCTTGTGGGTGCGGTTACGTTATAGCGACGGAGAGACGTTAGAGGGCGTCATTCCCAACGACTTGCTGAACCTGCTGGATAACGGGGTGCAGATCACCCCGCCAGATCTGAATTCGAACACCGACCGCATCTTCGTGCCGCGCGCCGCTTTACGCGAAATTACGGTGTTGGGGGTAGTCGGCATTGCGCGTCGTAAGCCAGCTGCGGCTCCCGCTGCAGCACAACCGCGGCTGTTCAATGAATAGAGCTGGAACCTCCAGGCACTGGTTCCAATACTTAGTCCAAAGTTAGTTTGATTTTGCGGGCAGGGACTTGGAGAACAGCCAGGGGAACAGCTTCGGCTCGTCATATGCCTTATCCCACGAGACGTGCTTCACGCCGGGATACTCGGTGTAATGAACCTCAGCGCCAACCTGCTTCATGGCCGCCTGCATTCGTTGAGATTCTGTGACCGGAACGATCTCATCTTCGGCGCCGTGAAATATCCATACCGGCACTTTGCCGATCCGGGTGGCAGCTTCGGCATAACTCTTGGGGCCGTCCTCCGGCACCCACTTTATCAACTCAGGGTGAGCCTTAAGTGTTGCAGCGGACGGATGAATGCCTCCGCAAATTACGACCAACGCGGCAAAACGTCCAGGATATTTTTGCGCCAGATACCAAGCGCCGTATCCCCCCATGGACAGCCCGGTGAGATAGGTCCTGGAAGTGTCGCCATGAAATTCCTTGGTCGCGGCTTCCAGAGTGGCCATAGCCATATCGGCCATGGAAGGCTCAACCCACCAAAGATTTTTTCGGCATTGCGGCATTACCACGATCGCTGGAATGCGGGTGCGGTCCACGCGGATGGCGGTGCCAATGCCAGTATCAGTCTGCTGCAAACCATCGTCGGCACGCTCTCCGGAGCCATGGAGAAAGAGAATGACTGGCCATTTTTGCCTGGGTGTCCAATTATCAGGAATGAAGACCTGGTATTTGTAGATCACACCCTGAAGGGTTATGGTTCGATCAAGAAAGCCCGTTTCATGGCTTTTTGCGAAGACGGGAACTCCGATCCACAGACCGAGGAAAAGAAATAGTAACGGGCGCAACCACACGTTCGCATGCCTCCGGATGCTGAACTTTAACATGAATGATAATTCTGGCTCCCTGATTTGATGCATTCCAATCCCCTACTCGCTGTATTCAATATAGTTAGAAACCGTCCATACTGGCGGCGTATCTAACATTATGATGGCAACTAGCAAAACGGAGCCAATGGGGGAAGCCAAGCCAAAACCATCCGGGCGACGCCTGGAACTCGACGCGGTGCGTGGGCTAATGCTGGTTTGGATTACGCTCACCCATCTGCCCACAGCCGCCAGCACCTACGTCAATCAACCCTTTGGAATCGTATCCGCCGCTGAAGGGTTCATTTTTCTTTCCGCGCTGTTCACGGGCAGGATCTATTTTCGCATGGCGGAACACGATGGCTATCGGGCCACGATCTTCAAGTTGTGGAGCCGCACCTTGCGTTTGTACGGCTACCACGCACTGCTACTGGCTTTTGCGTTTCTCGTCGCGGTGCCCATCGCCTCTCGCGGCAACCGCCCGGGTCTACACAACCTGCTGGATTTTTATTTCTATGCGCCAAAACGCGCTGTTGGCGAGGCGTTTCTTCTGATCTACCGGCCGCCGCTACTGGACATTTTGCCCATGTACATTATTTTCCTGGCCTTGACGACCGCAGCGCTTCTGATGTCGCGCAGGTTCGGATGGAAATTCATTTTGTGGGGAGCTTTCGTTTTGTATTTCGTGGCGCAATTCGGTTTTCGCAACGCGGAACACAATTTCATGATGCGCTTCATTCCCACACGAATCCCTCTCAATGAAATGGGCTCTTTCGATCTGTGGGCGTGGCAATTTCTGTGGATCCTGGGAATCTGGTTCGGCGTGCGTTGGGCTCAAGACAGACTTCCGCTGGAGATTTGGGCCAAACGCGCGGTAATTCCAGCCGCCATGTTGGTAATCGCGTTCTTTATTCTGCGTCGCCAGATATCCCATGGATTTGAGTTAGGCGCCGCGGAATTTCTTTTTGACAAATGGCACCTGGGAATCCTGCGGCTGGTAAATTTCGCGGCGGCTGCAACCGTGGTTATCTACTTCCAATCGATCTTGAAGCCCCTGGCAATCAAGCCGTTGGTGCTGATGGGTCAATCTTCGCTGCAAGTATTTTGCGTGCACCTGCTGTTTTGCTTCGCGGGACTTACGCTGATGGGCAATGCCTCGATGCTCAGCGACTGGAAGCAACTCGGGCTGTTGACGGCCACCTTTGCAGCCATGTTGCTCACCGCAAAATTGTTTTCCAAGAGCGAGGCTAAGCAAGAACGGCCGCCGAAGTCAGACTTGCCATTGGAGGCCGGTCAGCCAGCCACTGCCGCTCGATCCGCTGCAGCGTAGCTGAACTTCAGCGAGGGTCCGTCATTCCGAGAACTGCTGGTGATTACTTGGTTGGTGTTCGCACGCGGTCGCATGCCGGGAATACTAAGGGACCGGTTCGCTGCGTTTGTGAGTGATTTTGCGCCGAATATCGGGCCAAAACTCTTTCAACACGATCGTCGCTGTGTCGATGCCGATCTGGCTGCCCCACACGCTCACGGTATTCGACACCGTTTTATCGGCATGGGGATGATAACTGTAGGTCGAAATACCCGCGGCGATGGCGCTGCCGAACACCTCAGAGACGTTGAACTGGCTGGTGCCCGCGTCCGAGCGGGTCACTACTATTCGGCTCATGGCATATCCGGTGCGACGCCAAAAGCCTCCCTTACCCGATTGAAAAAAGCGCGGATCCTGATGAAACAGCGAGGGAAGAATCGCGGAGGTCCAGTAGTTTTCGATGGTGCCATCGGCGGCAGCCGCTCCAAACCGCTTGCCATAGCCAGCCGCACCTTGGCCGTAACCAGGCTCACTGTTTTCTGCTTGGCTGACCCCCGCCAGGAACGCGTACCAGGGGACCTGGATGTAGTCGAAAGAAGACCGGGTTACCACCGCGAACTTCTGCTTGGTGGTTAGTGGCGGGACTTTGTCGGCATTTTCAAGGGTTAGGAAGTTTGGTAGCGCAAAGAATAGCCGATCGTTCGAAGTGGCGGGGGCGGCCGTTTCGGCTTTTTCCTCTGGCGTCTTGTGATCTTTGGCTTTGTCCTTGGCGTTTTGGTCAGCCGGCACCTGTCCGGACGGCTGCGCGATTGGCGCCAACTGAGAATGAAACGTGGGTCGCGGCGTATCCATTTTCTCTTCTTGTGCAAGTGCGGGTAGTGCGATCCAAAAAGCCATGACGGCCGCGAAGCAAAAGCGCAGGCCCAAATCCGTTCGTTTAGTCATCACGAGTAATCGTCTCACAAGCTCCTGTCTTGCGCCCGGAATGTGCGTCAGACTTGCTGTATCTGTTCTCTGCCTGATTAGCCTGTTGTGCGGCCCACGATAGCCGTAAAAATGTGCGCGGCGACGCGTAAGTGGCTTCTCTTTAGAGTCATCCGATGGTGATTCCGTTGCTCCCTGGGTGCCTAAAAACCCTACAGGTGGGGCTATCCAAATGTATTAGTTAAGCAGGAATCCCATGGAGTACAACTGTCATTAATTGAAGTGGGCCGGGTTTTACTTGCTCTTTTCCGAAAGTACAGAAACACGTAGCACAATGTGTTCTCGAGCTGGCTGTAAATCGATTCATCGGTAGTATTCGTGCGACGGTAATTGCCCGGTGTTGTAGTTTCCCACCGTCAATCCGTCATTGACTGCCTATACTTCGCTGCTGACGCTGTGCGAGACTCGCACTGGTGTCAGGAGCGTCGTTCATGAAGCTATCGGAAATTGCCCGCAAGCTTGGCTGCACTGTCGAGGGGCCGCAGGACACGGAAATAACCGGCGTCGCCGGGATTGACCATGCTAAGCCCGGACACGTCACTTTTTTAGCCAACCGCCGCTACTTCCCTCTTTTGAAAACAACACAAGCGTCAGCCGTGTTACTCCAAGCGGGCATCACTTTGGATAGGGCGCCTGGTGCGCCCCCGATTTCTGCGCTGCGCAGCGAAAATCCCTATCTGGACTTTGCGCGAGCGATCGAATTTTTCTACCAACCGCCAAGCTACGCCCCGGGGATTCACCCAACAACGGTAATCGCTAAAAGCGCGCAAGTGGGCGAAGGCGCGCACATCGGCCCTTACTGCTTTGTGGACGAAAACGCCCAAATTGGCCGCAACGCGGTGCTGCACAGCTTCGTCACGGTCTACCGGGGCGCGAAGATTGGTGCGGATTTTTTTGCGCACGCACATGCAGTGGTTCGCGAGTTTTGTGTGATTGGCAATCGCGTCATCCTGCAAAATGGAGTGGTTATCGGTGGCGACGGTCTGGGCTTCGCGAAACGAAAAGATGGCAGTTGGTACAAAATGGCGCAATCCGGCGTGGCGGTTCTTGAGGACGACGTGGAAGTGCAGGCCAATGCCTGCGTGGACCGCGCCACCGTGGGCGAAACGCGCATCGGGCGAGGATCCAAGCTGGATGACCTGGTGCTCGTGGGGCACGCATCGAAGGTAGGCAGCAACGCGATGTTGTGTGGTCAGGTTGGTCTGGCGGGCTCCACCCAAATCGGTCACGGGGCGATTCTAGCGGGGCAGGTCGGTACAGCGGGGCATCTTAGCGTCGGTGACCATGCGGTGGTTACCGCCCAGAGCGGAATTCCCAATGACGTGCCTGCGCGGGCCATGTATTCGGGTTATCCCGCGGTCGAGAACCGGCAATGGCTGAAATCGGTGGCGGCGCTGAACCGCTTGCCGGAACTGCAAAAACGCGTTTGGGAATTGGAAGAGGAAATCGAAAAAATAAAAGCGCGTAAAAGCTAGTTCCCGAGTTGGTTGCGAAACCCTAGGCTGCTCCCGGAAATCCTACGGGCCGCTGGTCTGGTGGGAGCGCCGCCGCTAAGGTGTCGTGGACCAGGTCGTTCAACTTATCGCGAGTCTCAAGCGAGTACGCCGACGCGTCGATAGGCGGCAAAAACTCGACGAGGATTTCGCCACCCCGCAAAACCAAGGACCGTTTCTTCATCAGTCGGTGAGCGCCAGAGCACGCTACCGGGATAATGGGCGCACCAGCTTTGATGGCCATCACTACCGCGCCTCGCTTGAATTTTTGCAACCGGCCGTCCGGGCTGCGCGTACCTTCCGGGTAAATTAAGAAAGATTGTCCGTTGCGAAGCTCTTCCGTTCCTTTGTCAAGGCTGGCGATGGCGGAGTCGCGGCCTCCGCGTTCGATGGGAATGAAATGCGCGAGACGGAACGCTTGCCCTACGATGGGCCAGCGAAAAAGTGATTCCTTCAGAAGAATGGCAATGCGCCGTGGAATCGCGCCAACGATCGCCGGAGCATCCAGGGTGCTGGTGTGATTGGCGGCAAAAAGACAAGCGGCCGCGGGAATACGCTCTGTTCCCTTGACGCGCACGCGCACGCCGGCGCCACGAACAAAAAACATCACGCCGCCGATGCCTGCACTAAAAAGCGGATCCGGATTACGTGTGATGAGCGTGTATATGAGCATGGGTGGACCGACAAGGAGGATGTACAGCGATAAAAAAAAACTCACCAGGAGAGTGCGAATCATGGCGTGTTCAACACTCTTTGATGTTCGACCCGGAAGCTCTGGCGCGATTGCATCAGACTTCAGGCCCGGTCAATTCGCTGCATGAATAGTCGCGGCATCCGTAACTCCGTGAAGCAAACCCTCGCGGATGTGTAGCGCTTTGTCTCCCACGTGGGAGTCTTCGACAAGGTCATAAAAGGTCTCCGTGATTTCGCCGAGGTGAAAATCAATTTTCAGCTCGGTACCTTCGCGACGGACAACGAGATGCAACAATTCCCCGGCTTTGTGTTGGCGCAACCAATCATTGGAATGCCGGGGCGGGTCTCCGCCGTTCCATTTCAAAATAAAGTCGCCGCTCTGGAGGCCCGCTTCCGCCGCCGCGCTGTTGGCATCTACACTGCGAACGACGAGAGGGCCTTTGGGAGCGCCCTCGGCGGCGAAACCGAGCGCTGCGTGTTGGCGAGTAGTTTGGCGTAATTCCAGACCGGCCAATGGAAATATCGCTTGGTACGGCAAGGCGTTCGCGCCGGCGACGTAATTCTTAAAGAAATCCTCGAACGAGCCGCCGGCTACTTTCTCAGCCGTCAATTGCACGTCCAAACTGTCGCGATAGGGTTTCCCAGTCAGACCAAAATCTTCGTTCATCTGGCGCATCACGTCATCCAGGCTTTTCTGATTATCGGTGCGGTCGCGAATCAGAATATCCAGAAGAACGCCCAGGATTTGCCCCTTGGTGTAATAGGAAACGCTGAATTCCGGACTTTCGTAGAGCGGATATTTCTCGAGCCAGGCGTCCAGGCTGGATTGTTCTGCGCTTTGCCAGCGATTCGCGGGGCGCGCTTCCAATTCGGTAATCTGTTCGCTGAGATCGTGATACAGCTGCTGTTTGCTCCAGAGGCCGGAGCGCTCCAGAGTATACGAGCCGTACGTGCTGGTGACACCTTCGGCGAACCACAGCGCGCGAGTGTATTGCTCTTTCGTATAGTCGACGGGATACAAAGTGGCGGCACGGATGCGCTTCACGTTCCACAGATGAAAAAATTCATGAGCGGCCACGCCGGGTAGAGAGTCTCCAGACGGCACAGAGATCGCGGTAGAGTCAGCGTGTTCCATTCCACCGCCTGCACCTGCCGCGCCTTTGCCGATATGTAAGACAAACGTATAGCGCCAGTAGGGCGCTTTGCCCATCAACTTTAATTCGTACTCGCAAATTCGCTTTAATTCAGTTTCGACTTGCCTCTTTTTGTAGTTGTCGCCGTGAATGACGACCCAGATTTCTGGACTCATCCCGGGCAGTTGAAACTCTTCGAATTTGCCGATTTCGATCGGGGCATCAGCAAGCGCATCGTAATTCGGAAAGTCCGAGGAAAGACGCCGGGCCCGGTCCACTCGTTCATCCCCTTGAATTCCGGGGCCTTCCCCATCCCAGAAATCAGGGACGTCCATGAATCCAAGTTGCACTTGTTCGGAGCGACGCCCTGGCACGTACATCAAAATCATCGCGGGGTTAATGAAGGCATGCTCGCGGTTCAGTTGCGTGGCGAAAGGACCGGGCTCGTCCCAATACGTGGCGTAACGAACAACAATGGTTCCATTTCCAGTAATGCGCCAGGTTTGCTTGTCTATTTTTTCGATGGAGGGCGCTGTATCACTTGGCGGGCGAGATCCAGGTTGGGTCGCGGCTTGGCGAACCTCCACTTGCTGGATATGAGAACTGAAGTCACGAATTTGATAGAGGGCGTTCCAGGCCGGAATCTGGATCAGGATTTCATTGTCGACATCGGGGATGGTCATGGTGACATGAAACAGGTGCTGCTCAGGATGCGCGAGAGAAACGTCATAACGAATCGTGGCTTGTAGTGAGGAGCAACATGCAAAACCGAGGAGGACTGATAAGAGCCCGAAAAATCGTGCACCACGAAAATGAAAATCAATCACCTGCTGGTGGCCCCGGATGGCACGCGAACCTCTTCACCTAGCTTCTTGATTAGTTTGTCGCACAAGCCATCAAAGCTGCCGTTGGACATCACCAGCAAGAGGTCGCCCGGCTCGGCCTCGGACGCTAACACGCTGGCAATTTCGTCGCTGCTGCCAAAAACGCGCGCGTCTTTTCCAAGCGAGCGGATGCTTTTCGCGACCGTTTCGGGATCGAGGCGATTGTCATCGCCGAGTTGATTCGAACGGAACACTCCGCCAAGAACCACGCGATCCGCCAACGCCAGCGCTTGCGGCAATGTTTCCTGAAAAACTTTGCGTCGCATCGAATTTGAGCGCGGCTCGAGAATGCCCCACAGCCGGCGGCCCAGCCAACGCGCGCGCGCCGCTTCGATGGTGGCTTTTACCGCGGTGGGATGATGGGCGAAATCGTCGACCAGCAAAATGCCGCCAAATTCGCCCTTCACATCCATGCGCCGCTTCACGCTGCGGAAAGTCTTAAGTGCATTGCCGATGGCCTCGGCGCCAATTCCTCTGCCCTGTGCAACAACAATAGCGGCGAGCGCGTTCAGCACGTTGTGCCGGCCGGTAGCCGCGAGAACGAATTCGCCAAAACGCTGGCCGTTATGTGTCAATGCGAAGCGCACGCCTTCTGTCTCGATTGTGACATTACTCGCAATCCAATCGTTGCCCTCGGAAAATCCGTAAGTTTCCACCTGGCACAGAGCTTTCTGTGCTGCACGCCGTAAAGCCGGTCCTGACTCCGCAGTATCGCCCCAGACCACCGCCCTCCCCCGCCGGGGCACAAGGTTCACTAAGCGGCGAAACGCCAACTCGTAAGTCTCGAAGTCCGGATAAATGTCCGCATGATCGTATTCCAACGAAGTGATGATCAGATCGTCCGGGTGGTAATGGAAGAATTTCGGCCCGCGGTCCCAGAAAGCGGTCTCGTATTCATCGCCTTCCAGAATAAATTCTTCGCCGCCGCCGAGACCATAGCTTTTGCCAAAATTCTCCGCAACTCCGCCAACCAGAAAATTCGGTTTCTTGCCTGCGGTCTCGAAAATCCACGCTAGCATGGCCGTGGTGGTGGTTTTGCCGTGCGTGCCGCTAACTACAATGGAGTGCCGCCCGGGCAAAAATATTTCCTCAAGAATTTCCGGCATGGAGCGGTAGGAAATTTTACGATCCAGCACTTCCTCCAGTTCCGGATTGCCTCGCGCAATAATATTCCCGACGATGACCAGGTCCGGAGCAGGCGTCAAATTCACAGCGTCAAAGGAGTGAAAGAAGGAGATGCCCAGGCTTTCGAGCAACGTGGAAGCCGGCGGGTAGACGCCCGAATCCGAACCTGTGACGCGAAAACCGCGCTCGCGCAACATGCCCGCAAGCGGCGCCATCGCCGAGCCACCGATGCCGATTATGTGGATGTGCTTCGGGTCCGTCATGACACCACCGCCGGTTCAAGAATTTCCAGCACGCCTGCTCCATTAGTCGACAAACGGGCTTTCACGCCCAGCGGGACCGTTAACATTGGACGCATGGTGTGGCCAATCGGTGCTCCAAAAACAATCGGAGCGCCGAGCGGGCTAAGTATTCTTTGGCACACATCCCGCACTGTCGGACTCCCAGCTACAGGCGCGTCGCACTCCGGAAAATCACCCAGAACAATTCCGCGGACGTTTGTGAATTTGCCGGCTTGTTTCAGATGCATCAAAGCGCGATCCACTTGCCAGGGTTTCATCCCACGATCTTCCAGAACAAGAATCGCATCATCGGTTTGCAAATCCCACTGTGTTCCGATGGCCGTTTCCACAAGAGTCAAGCACCCACCGAGCACTCGCCCGCGGGCTTCGCCGGGATTCAGCTGCTCTCCCTGGAGGTCCAAAGACCAGCCGCCAGCCGTGTTTTGTAGAGCGGCCAGAAGCGACTTTTCCTCATACCCATTGGGCGCACTTGGACCAGCATCGAGCCCCGCAGCCAGCATCGGGCCATAAAACGTGCCCCATTGAAATCGTTGCCACAAATAAATCTGCAAAGAAGTCAGGTCGCTGAAACCTAAAATAATTTTTGGATTTGCGGAGGCCGAAATATGCAGGTCATCCAGCAGATAGTTCGAACCGTATCCTCCTCGGGTACCTACAAGCGCGGCGATGTCGGCGCGTTCCAGTTGACCAACCAGTTCGTCGCGCCGGATGGCGGTGGACGCCGCAAAATACCCGTCGTTTTCGGTGGAAGTTCGTTCGGCAACTTGCAGTCCCAGACGCCTTAGCTCCTCCGCGCCCGCAGCAATTTTGGAGGGTTCGGCCGGGGAAGCGGGAGCAAACGGCATGACCATGCTGTGCGGGGCCAGCGCCCGGGGCTTACGCACCTTGCTGCGTTCACTTTGCGAAGTCGACTCGCGCGTCAAGGGCACCCCAGAACGAGTCGTCATGCCTGTTGCTGCCTCTCGACCGGGAGCATCTCAACGGTCACGCCGGGCCGCGTCAACCCGGCGAAGATTTTTTCCTGTTTGCGATGACTGACGTCCGCATCAAACTGGATGAGATTTTTCTCGCCGGCCATGGATACCTGAAAATTATCCAGCGTAATTCCAAGGCTGGAGAAACATTGATGAACTTCAGAAACCAGATCGACTGTAGGATCAGTGGAAATGCGAAACAACATGTACCGTGGCTTCAAGCCAATCCAGTTTTCCACGTACAACAAAAACACCAGCGCGAATAGCACCAACAAACACGCAAAACCCGACGCGCGAAATAATCCAGCGCCGGCGCCCATCCCCATTGCGGCCACCGCAAAAATTGTAGCTGCGGTGGTTAAGCCGGTCACGCCGCCGCGATCGCGCAAAATAACTCCGGCGCCGAGAAAACCGATTCCCTGAACAATGTTGGAGGCAATGCGCGTGGTGCTGGCATCGCCTGTGCTTCGCGCTATTTCTATGGAGAGGATGGTGAAAAAAGCCGCGCCCACGGCCACACACAAGCCGGTGCGTAGGCCGGCTGGGCGACGGTGCCAAGCGCGCTCCACACCAATTGCGGAGCCTAGCAAAGCAGCCCACAGCAAGCGCACGATAATGTCGTTGAGAGGAATCATGCTTTTCGCCGGTGTCGCGAATCTTGGGAAAGTTTACAGTTTATAGGGAGAATTGCGTTAATTTCGCGAAGTGCCGTGCCCTGGCGTGTATCTCACTGCGCTTAAGCGAACGCAACCTGTCCAGGCCAAATTTTTCCACCGCGAAGCTGCCTAACACCGAGCCGTATACCATTGCGCGCCGCAGGGCCGCGTCATTTTTTTGCCCGGCTCCCGCAAGGTAACCCATAAATCCTCCGGCAAAACTATCCCCCGCACCGGTTGGATCATGCGGCTCTTCCAACGGAAATGCGGGAACGCAAAATACGCCGCGCTTGTCGACCATCATGGCCCCATATTCACCGCGTTTTACCACCAGCGTGCTAGGGCCCATCTTGAAAATATGCTTCGCCGCGCGCAACAAATTATGTTCGCTGGAGAGTTGCCGCGTTTCAAAATCGTTGATCATCAAAATATCCACGTGCTTCAACGTTTCGCGCAGCTCCGCGTTGGTTCGCTCGATCCAGTAGTTCATGGTGTCCAGCGCAACGATTTTCGGCCTGTTGGTGACTTGTTGAAGCACGTCGCGCTGGAGATCGGGAGCGATATTGGCGAGGAAAACGTGTTTGGATTTGCGGTATTTTTCGGGCAGCTTCGGTTTGAAGTCGGCGAAAACATTTAAATCGGTCACAAGCGTGATGCGTTCATTTAAATTTTCGGAGTAGCGTCCGGACCAGAAGAAGGTCTTGCCCGCCGCCCGCTCCAATCCTTCGATATCAATGGTTCGCCCGCGAAATATTTCGGCATCCTTCGAGGTAAAATCGTCACCCACGATACCCACAAGGTTTACATGCGTGAAGTGACTGGCCGCCACCGCGAAGTAGGTAGCCGCGCCGCCGAGCGCTCGCTCCACTTTTCCGTACGGACTCTCCAGACAATCGAATGCCACCGAACCGACGACCAGTAGGGACACAATTTTCTCCTAGATATATTTGGCGAGTATGGCGGCCAGACGCCTTTTGGTAGCCGGGGGAACCAGCTTCATATCCGTAACCAACGCGTGTTGCAGAGCCGACCCACACTTGCAGGAGCGGTCGGCGGGCAAGGCCCGAACTGCTTCACGTAAAACGCGTTGTGCATTTTCTGCATTCTGGTTCAGCAAAGCGATGATTTGCGAAGCCGTAACGGACTCGTGTTCGGGATGCCAGCAGTCATAGTCGGTAATCATCGCGATTGTTGAGTAACAAAGCTCAGCTTCGCGAGCAAGTTTTGCCTCCGTGGCGTTGGTCATGCCCACCACTTCGAAGTGCAGCTGCCGATGCATGTTGGCTTCCGCCAGTGTGGAGAATTGCGGCCCTTCCATGCAAATGTACGTTCCGCGGCGGTGCACCTTCACACCGCAATGCACGCTGGCGTCGGCGAGGGCGGCGGATACTTGCGGGCAAGTAGGATGCGCGAAGGACACGTGGGCCACAAGGCCTTCGCCGAAAAATGTGGACACTCGTTGCCGGGTGCGATCCACGAATTGATCGGGCACCAGAAATTCTCCCGGGCGCAATTCTTCCTGCAAGGAACCGACGGCGCTCACGGAAATTATTCGCTCCACGCCGAGCAGCTTCATGGCGTAAATATTGGCGCGATAATTAATTTCGCCCGGCAGAATTCGGTGGCCGCGGCCGTGGCGCGCCAGAAACGCGACGCGCTTCCCTTCCAGCATTCCCAGCACGATAGCCTCGGAAGGATCGCCGAACGGAGTTTTAACTTTAATCTCGCGCGGGCTGATCAATCCCGCCATGGAATAAAGCCCGCTCCCCCCGATAATGCCTATGCTCGCTTGCGAAGGGGTTCTTGACTGCTTCGCGACAGACGGGCTTTTTCGTTTTACTACCGCCATGCAACGTTCTCCTGAAATTATTTGCTTAGATCGACAGGTTCAAATTCGATTTTGCCATTGCGGTCGTGCAAAGTGGCCGTGGGAAAATCCGGATCGTGCCCAAAGGCCACAATCCAACCTTGCGCTACAATTTCCGCGATACGCTTGCGTTTCGTTTCCAATGTTTGCAAAGGGTACAGATCGTATCCGGGCATCCATGCGAGTGGCAGGTGGTGGCGCGTCGGCAGCATATCCGCTACAAAAATCACCGTACAATTGCCGCCGGATATTTTGACCGCCTGGATATCCGCGTTATGGCCCGGTATGCGTACGACGGAAATACTGGGAACAATCTCTACATCGCCATCGACGAGCCGCCATTGGCCTGCCTCGCTAATGGGAACAAACCTGTCCGCGAAATAGCTGGCGCGGTCGCGCTCAGTGGGATTCGTGGCGTGTTCGAGTTCGCCGCGCTGGACAACGTACTGCGCATTAGGAAAAACTGGCACGTCGCGCCCGCCGACAACTCGAGTATTTCCGCCGGCATGATCAAAATGGAGGTGCGTGTTGATGACCATATCGACTTTCTCTGGAGCGACACCAACCGTCGAGAGCGCATCCCTCAAAGGGTCGCCTTCCTCAATGCCATAAATATTTCGCAGTTTGGGGTCCCACTTGGTTCCATTGCCCGTTTCTACAAGAATATTTTTGCCCGCAGCTCGCACCAGCAGCGAATTGGCGGCCAATCGAATGCGATTGCGGTCGTCCGCGGGCGCTTTCTTCTCCCAAAGCGTCTTCGGCACCACACCGAACATCGCGCCGCCATCGAGATAAAAGTTTCCGCCGTGCAAGGGCAAAACTTCAATTTCACCAAAATGCATCAGGCTTGGCCCCGCACGCCCAGGCCGCTCCTGGCAAGAATTTCAGTGACGGCAGTAAACGGATCTTTGCGGCGCTCGGCGACCTCGCATGCTAATTCTTCAAGCTGCGCCTCTCCTGCCGCTCCGTCAACCGCGCGTTCCAGCAACCGCGACTCCAGGAGTTCCAGCAGGCGTTTCTTCCAGTGCTCCACATGTTTTTTCTGCCGCTCCGGGCGCGACGCGAAATGCTCACGAAATTTGGCGACCGTTTCGGCGAGCGTGTCGACGCCGCGCTTCTCGGATGCCACCGTTCGAACCACCGGCGGATGCCAGCCGTGCTGCGGCATAACCAGCGAAAGCATGGCGTTTAATTGCTGCTCCACACGGTCGGCACCTTCGCGATCGCTCTTGTTGACCACAAAAATATCCGCGATTTCCATCAGGCCGGCCTTCATGTTTTGAATGTCGTCGCCCATACCGGGAACCACGACCACGATCACGCAGTCAGCCAGCCTTACGATGTCGACTTCGTCCTGGCCCACACCCACCGTTTCGATTAATATCCGGCGCTTGCCCGCGGCATCCAGAAGCAACGCGACCTCCGATGTCGTGCGCGACAAGCCGCCTAAAAATCCGCGGGTAGCCATCGAGCGAATAAACATCCCGGCATCCGCAGCATGGCCCTGCATGCGAATGCGATCGCCTAAAATCGCGCCACCGGAATAGGGACTGGTCGGATCAACAGCGATCACGCCGACGGCTTCGTCCTGCTTACGATAATGCGCAGCGAGCCGGTCCACCAAGGTGCTCTTGCCCGTACCGGGCGCGCCAGTCACACCAATCAGATAAGCTTCGCCAGTGTGGGGAAACAGCACGCGCAGCAACGGCTCGGCAGTAGCATCGTGGTTTTCGATCGCGGTGATCGCGCGAGATAATGCCCGCACGTCACCTGCACGCACCTCTTCCGCCCATTTCTCAACTACTGGCGCCATCTTTTCCTTCGGAACTTTTCACAAAAAGCCGCGAGCCCTCGACGATTATTTCTTTCCCAATAGTTGCCGGGCAATCACCAGCTTCTGAATTTCGCTGGTGCCTTCCCCGATAGTGCACAACTTTACGTCACGATAAAACTTCTCAGCCGGGTAATCCTTAATGAATCCGTAGCCGCCGTGAATTTGCACGCACTCATTGGCCACGCGCACAGCAACTTCGCTGGCAAAGAGTTTCGCCATACTTGATTCGCGTGTGAAGCGCACATCTTTCTTGTCCGCCAGCCAGGCCGCCTGATAGACCAGCAATCGCGCGGCTTCCACGTCAGTAGCCATATCCGCCAGCTTGAACTGGATAGCTTGAAATTCACTGATGGCCTGCCCGAATTGCTTACGTTGCTTGGCGTATTTGGTGGCCGCGTCCAGAGCGCCTTGAGCCATGCCCAGTGCCAGGGCCGCAATGGAAATGCGGCCGCCGTCAAGAATTTTAAGACTGCCGGTGAAGCCTTCGCCCTCGGGTCCTAACAGGTTCTCGTGGGGCACGCGGCAATCAGTAAAAATTACCTCCGAGGTATCGCTGGCGCGCATCCCCAATTTGTTTTCTTTTTTCCCCGGTTTAAACCCGGGCATGCCTTTTTCCAGAATGAAAGCGCTGATACCGTGCGACCCTTTTGATTTGTCGGTCTTGGCCATGGCCACGCAGATGTCCGCGTAATGGCCATTGGTCGTGAAGGTCTTGGCGCCATTCAACACCCAGAACTTTCCATCGCGCACCGCGGTGGTTCTCGTCCCGCCAGCATCGGAACCGGCTTCCGGCTCGGTCAACGACCAGGCGCCAATCTTCTTTCCTTGGGCCAGCGGTACAAGATACTTTTTCTTTTGCGCTTCATTGCCGAACTTAAAAATGTGATTACTGCACAACGAATTGTGCGCCGCGACGATGATGCCCACAGAACCGTCCACGCGAGATAGTTCCTCAATCGCGATGGCGTATTCGACGTATCCCAGGCCTGCGCCTCCGAGTTCTTCGGGGAAAATCACACCGAGCAAGCCCATTTCCGCCAGCTTGGGCATGATTTCCATCGGGAAATGAGACACTTCGTCCCATTCCATGACGTGCGGGGCGATTTCACCCTCAGCGAATTCACGCACGCTGCTCCGCAGTTGCTTTTGTTCTTCTGTTAATCCGAAATCCACGCGTTCTCCTGTTTACCAGCCAACCGGATAATTATTCTTTTTATTTTGTTCATCGAGCCAGGTTTTTAGGGGCGCGAAATACTCGGCCAGCGCGCTGGCGTCCAGTTGTTTTTCGCCGGTCAAAGCTTCCAGCGCCTCGGGCCACGGTTTGTTCGCGCCCATTGAAAGCATCTTGTTCAGCCGTTCGCCGGCCGCCTTGTTGCCATAAATCGAGCAACGATGCAGCGGCCCCGAGTATCCAGCCTCGCGGCAAAGCGCGCGCTGAAACTGGAATTGCAAAATGCGCGCGAGAAAATAACGCATGTACGGCACGTTCCCGGGCACGTGAAATTTTGCGCCGGGATCAAAATCCGCCTCCGTACGCTGCACGGGAGGAACTATTCCCTGATATTTAAGCCGCAAATCCCACCACGCCTTGTTGTATTCGTCGGGCTTCACTTGGCCGGAAAAGACTTCCCAGCGCCATTTATCCACCAACAACCCAAACGGCAGAAAAGCCACTTTTTCCAGCGCCTGCTGCAGCAAATAATCTATGCCTTCGGAGCTAGCGGGAACCGTTTCGATAAGCCCGATTTTCTTCAGATATTCAGGGGTGACCGACAGCGCAATTGTGTCGCCCACCGCTTCGTGGAAACCATCGTTGGCGCTGTTCTGAAACAATGGCGGCTGGTTCTCATAGGCGCGCTGATAAAAATTATGCCCAAGCTCGTGGTGAATCACGCGGAAATCTTCTTCGGTAATCTGAATGCACATCTTGACCCGCAGGTCTTCCTTGGAATCCACGTCCCAGGCGCTGGCGTGGCAGATGACCTCGCGATCGCGGGGCTTAGTGAATAAAGAGCGTTCCCAAAATGTCGGCGGCAGCGGCGCGAATCCCAGAGAGGTAAAAAATCCTTCCCCGTACTTCACCATTCCACGCGCGTCGGTGTGGCGATCCTGCAATATTTTTGTAAGGTCGTAACTCTGCGCGGGTTTGGGCGAATTCATCAACGAATAAACGTTGTTCCACTCCTGGCTCCACGGATTTCCCAGTAGCTGCGCAGGAATCGGGCCCTTCGCGGGTACCAGCGCTGAGCCATACTTTTTTGCCAGTTGTCCGCGCACGTATGCGTGCAAAGACTCATACAGCGGCCGCAGTTGCTCCCAGAGCCGATCGGTTTCCTTCGCGAATTGATCGGGAGGCATGTCGTACATCGACCGCCAAATCCCGCCCACATCCGAATATCCGAGTTCACGCGAGCCCTTGTTTCCCAATTCCACGAGCCGCGCATAACGCTGCCGCATGGGAGCGCCGATTGCGTGCCATCCGATCCAGGCATTTTTTAATTCTTCGGGATCGTGACTAGTAGCCAGAATGTGTTCAACGGCGGTGATGTCCAGGCACTTGGCGTCAACGCCTGCCGTAGGGCACCACTTGCCCTTGCCGTAATCGCCGGCTAACGAGGTGGAAATCGTTGCCAATTCTTTCTGCTCGGCGGCATTCGAAGGCGCGGGAAAGCCGATAGACAATTTTACCAGCAACATTTTTCGCGCCAACACCGGCGGAAGTTTGAGGTTGTCAAAGCGGTGCGCCTTTGTCGCCAGTTCGACGGTTAGCGCGTTCACTAGCTCGCCCGCATCCGCCGCGATCTGGTTGGTGTCGTCAGTAATAAAATTTTCCTGCACCCAGGCGGCGCGCTGTGCTTTATTTCCCAGATCAAAAAGTCGCGCCTCAGCGTCATCAAGAAATGCTTTGGCCTCTTCAATGGTCGGCGCGCTTCCTTCCTGTTTTGCCGGGGGATGCTGCTGCGCCGAAATAATCTGCACAAAAAACAGACCGGCGCACACACATCCGAGCATCAAATCCCGGCGAACGGTGGTGATTTTCATGCTTTAGCCTTCCTGTTGTTCGCCGCAACCTGGCGTATGATCGGCAGCGCTCGTTCGATTCCCTCGCGGGTAACATCGCAGTGGGTCACAAAACGTACCGAGTGTAGGGCGGTGTCTTGGGCCCAAACTCCGTGCGTATACAATTCTTCACAAAACTCCACGGCTGTTTTTCCTGTTTGCGAACAATCGCAAATTACGATGTTGGTTTGCACTTTCGCCGGATTAATTTTCAATTGAAAAATCTTCGTAAGACCTTCGGCCAGAAATCGCGCATTCTCATGATCTATATGCAAGCGAGAAGGAGATTTTCGCAGCGCAATCAGGCCTGCGGCGGCGATAACGCCAGCCTGGCGCATCCCGCCGCCAAACATTTTGCGGTACACCCGCGCTTTCTCGATAAAGACACGCGAACCAACCACCATAGAGCCAACCGGCGCGCCCAGCCCCTTCGACAGGCAGAACATCACCGAGTCGCAACCGCGAGTCATGCGCCCGACGGAATCGCCAAGCGCGACCGCGGCGTTGAAAACGCGCGCACCGTCCAGATGAACTTTCAAATTAACGGCGTGAGCTCGATCGCAAATATCATCCACGGTCGCGGTGGGATACACCATGCCGCCAGCCATGTTGTGGGTGTTCTCCAAACAAACCAACGTCGTTTGCGAATCGTAATAAACGTGGGGCCGAATTACCGGTTCGATCAGCGGCCACGACAAAATGCCGTCTTCGCCGCGCGCAATCCGCGGCATGCAGCCCGCCACAGCCGACATGGACGCCAGTTCGTACAAATTCACGTGACTGCGCTCTTCGCAAATCACCTCGTCGCCGTGATGGGTCCACACCTTAATCGCGATGAGATTGCCCATACATCCAGTTGGAACGAATAACGCCGCTTCTTTACCAAAGAGTTCTGCAGCCTCGCGCTCCAGCAAATTTACGGTGGGATCTTCGGCGTACACATCGTCGCCGACTTCGGCTTCGGCCATGGCGCGGCGCATTTCCGGCGTGGGTCGCGTGACCGTGTCGCTGCGCAAATCGACGATGTTCAATGCCGGACCGGAAGCTCGCGAGTTCATAGCCATCACCGGATCTGTTTCTGTTGCGCCCAAAACTTTGCCTCCATTGTGAGATCTAAATCCCGATCTTCATCTCAGCAGCTCTACAAAAACCTCATTCGAAACGCTAAGCCGAGAAGGCGCCAGTCGAACTACCGAGCCGTTCCATTCCAACAATCCCGAGGATGCCAGCGGATCGAAGCGCGACCCCAATTTCACGGCGTAATCTTTTTCGATTCGCGACACGTCAATGCCATCCAGCTGCCGCAAACCCAGAAACAATTCTTCCTCGAGGGCCGCTTCGGGTGTTAAGCGTTCCAGTTGCTCGACCGGCAACCATCCATTGTGGATAAAGTTTACGTAAGCGGCCGCATCATGCGCATTGGCCCACCGCTGCACGCCTGAGAAGGAATGTGCCCCCGCGCCAAATCCCAAGTAAGCTTCGCGTCGCCAGTATTTCAAATTGTGGCGCGATTCAAATCCAGGCTTGGCCCAGTTGGATATTTCGTAATGGTGATAGCCTGCGCCAGAAAATGAAGTTTGGGCCAGTTCATAAAATTCGGCCATCTGATCTTCGCTGGGCACCGCGCCGGCGCTGTAACGTTTGCCTCCTTTTAAAAGCTCGTTGCCAAGACGGCTCTTCTCATCCACTTCCAGGATGTACACAGAAACATGCTCGGGAGCCAATTCGACAAGGCGGTCGACCGATTCGCGCCAACTACCCAGCGTCTGCAGCGGTAACCCGGCGATCAAGTCGAAGCCGATATTCAGAATGCCCGCTTCGCGAAGAATGGGAACGGCGCGGTAAATATCGGCACGACGGTGCATACGCCCAGAGGCGGCCAGCTCGGCGTCAGAAAAAGATTGCACGCCGAAACTGACGCGATTAATCCCAGCGCGCACCCATGCGGAGGCCTTCTGCGCGTCAACGGTTTCGGGATCGGCCTCCAGCGTCACTTCAGATGGATCGGAGCCGAACGAATCGCGGATGGTGTTCAGAAGATTTTGCAGATGCGCGGGATCGAGCAAGCTTGGCGTGCCACCGCCGATATAAACCGTATCCACGATCGCGCTTTCTGCGATCGCAGGAGCAAGCTCGATGCCAGCAGCCGCATATAAATCCCGGTAAGTCTTCATTTCATGGCAAACGGCGCTCACGTAGGGAGCGAACCGCGAGGAGGAAACAACTCCGGTATGAAAATTGCAATACGTGCATTTCGTTTGGCAGAAAGGGACTTGTACGTAGATGCCAAGGCTGGTCATTTGCACAAAAACTTTAACACAGCGCCGCATTGCGCGCAGGCGGCGGTAGGCGTGGGAGTCTTCCAGTCTGTGTTAATCCGGAATAACTTTTACTTGCAGGTGTCGCTCGCGCGGCCCATCGAATTCGCAAAAGAAGATACCTTGCCAGCGACCTAGCAGCAACTTGCCGCCTTCGACAAAAATCGTCTGGCTAACGCCCACCAGGACGGACTTCATGTGCGAATCGGAGTTTCCCTCGGCGTGCCGGTAAGGACCTTCAAAGGGGATCAAGCGGTCAAAGGATCCTTCGAGATCGCTGGCTACATCGGGGTCTGCGCACTCGTTGATCATGATTGCTGCTGTAGTGTGCGGTACGTACACATAACACACACCATTGGCCACGCCAGAGTTCTTGATAGCTTGCTGCACCTGCGCGGTCACGTTAACAAGTTGCGTGCGGCGTGTTGTTTTTACTTTTAATGTGTGGATCGACACGAAGCACCAGATTTCGCGACGCGAGTTATGACAGCTGCACTATACAGTGACGACCAAGATTCTTGCTGCCGCACAGTTTTTGCAATTCCGTTAATCCGCCCGGACCCCAGCGTGCCAGAAATGGCAAGAGACAAAGCTCCCTCGATTGCAAGACCTTATGCGGGTAGAGCAACTGCTCGAGGAAATTCTCATACACCGCGAGCAACGTCGCTTTGGCATCTTGCGCGCGGCCAGTCTTGCGGCGCAGTTTGTCGATCTGGTATTCAATCTTTTTGCGAGCCGTCTCTACGGCGCCCTGCAAAGTAGGATCAAGCTTCTTCAGCTGATCGTGCAGCTGATCCAGCATCTTGACCACTTGTTTGTGGTTGCGGTCAAAGTCGCTGGACAGATCCTTCGGAACGGACGCAAGTTCCATTCTGCGGCGAACTTCCTGCGAGCCAGCCCAAATGTCTTCCACGTTAAGCTTGTAAGCCCGCAGTAATTTGGCAGCCTTGATATCCACCAGCGTGAAATCCGGCCGCGACAATATTACCGGCATGCGTCTAAGCACATGCTTGTACACCACCTCGGATTGCGCAAAATAAGCAATTTCTGCCGCTCCACCGATGTACGCCACAGTGGGCAGTAAATAATCCTGCGCCACAGCACGCAGAAGCGCGCTGGGACTAAAGTCCTCTGGCGTGCTTTCGATAGCCTTCAGCAAGTCGGCAGTGGCCCACTGCTTTTCGGCAGCTTGGAATTTGCCATTGCCAGTCGCCACAATTGGTTTCCGCACACCGTCACTTGACTGTGCCTTGTCACCACACTGATTGCCCATGTAAAACAGCAGCGTGCTTTTCGCCGTAACTTTAACTTGCGCGGAAAACCCCGCGACTTCCAGTTCCTTGCCTCGGCGTAACAATTTTTCATTCAACGCGTCGCGGTCTTCGATAGCTTGGCGATAGACGGGAGCCGCAATGTGGTGCAACGCCGGGTCCAGCGGATCAAGAAGAATGAGGCCTCGCTGCGAAAATAATCTGGCAAATAATTTGGCGAAGGCGCTGCCGTACGTGTCGCCCCGGTTGTAGCTCTCTTTCAAAAACTGGGCCAGTAGCACGCTGCCCTGTTTGACCAGGAGTTCCGCGGCTTCATGAACTTGTTCGTCGATCTGCGAGCCCAGCAATATTTTCCCAACTGGGCGGCCGGCATCCTTCTCAACAGGCGGCGCAAGTTCGAAGCGTTTCAGCTGCCCTTCTTGAAACCAACTCACATGACGGACTTCATCAACGTCATGATCTTCGGTGGCCATCCAGAAAACGGGCACCGCCTCAATCCCTGAGCTGGTCAACTCATTTGCAATTTGAACGGCACTTAGCGCCTTATAAAACGAGTACGCGGGGCCACTGAAGAGACCGACCTGTTGGCCGCTGACAACGGCTACCGCCCCTTTTTCCAACCGATCGAGATTGGCGAAAACCGCCGGCCCAGCGCCAAAAGCGGCGTTCTGCGCGCGCAGAATTGTGGTGACTGCGCTTCGACGCTCCTTAGGGAAATCCAGTTCGCGGGCCACTGCAGTAACGGAAGATATTTTGGGCGCGTGCGCATAAAACGCCTGCACCTTTGAAAAATTATTCAGATATTCGAGGAAGAGCTTCGACTGGTGGGGGAGCTTGTGGGACGCGAGGGCACGACAGTCCATGAGCCGTTAGATGATACCCGCGCGGAAACGTCTCATCAAAGGGCCCAATTATTACAAATCACGCCGAAGCCATAATGGGCTGCTCAATAGTGGCCAGAATTGAGCTGATTCGCGACTTATGCTCGTCGGTAAGCGGCTGCAAAGGCAGCCTGGGATTCCCGCCGCGATAGCCGCGCTGGTCCATAACGTATTTGGCTCCCGCGATACCGAACTTCGAGACGATCTGGTTGGAGGCGCGCAGCAAAACCTTTTGCAGCTCGCGTGCTTGTTCCCATTGACCCTGGCGGAAAAGCTCGTAGAGCGTCGCGCATTTCTCGGGAAGCGCGCTTGCCAACGCTAGAATCGCTCCGCGTGCGCCAACCGCAAGGCACGGAAACACTGTCGCCGCTGCGCCTACCAGTACCTGAAATTGTGGCGGCGCACCCGCGATCATCTCCGAAATACGATGAACATTTCCCGAGCTGTCCTTTATACCGATGATATTTTGATGCTCGGCCAGCGCGATTGTCTCAGGTGCCTCGAGCGCCAATCCGGTAAAAATCGGCACGGAATAAAGCATTATCGGAATGGGGGATTCATCGGCAACGCGACGGTAATGCGCGATGAGCACTTCCGGTTTGTAAGCAGGCTTGTAGTAGTAAGGAGTCTTAACGAGGGCGGCGTCATAGCCCAGAGCAGCCGCTCGCTGGGTGCGTTCAATGGTTTCCGCGGTAGATTCGGAACCGCAGCCCGCGAGGAGTTTTTTTCCTGGCGCGGCCGTCTGCTTCACGGCCTCGAGTATGCCGTCCATTTCCTTGGAGCGCAGCAACACGGATTCACCCGTGGAGCCGAGCGCAACGTATCCCGCAAGCGCGGTTTGATTGTAGCGACTAATGTTGTGCTTCATGCCCTCGAGCGACACCGAACCGTCCGCTGCGAACGGTGTTGTTAGAGCGGGAAAGACTCCTGCGAGATCCAGCATTCAGTTCCCCATTGTCAGCCTAAAGACAGCTTGCAAAAACTTGGCCTGCCAACGTCAGTCCGCAGGAGTCGGGCTTTGCGAAGCCGCCACGCTGCCGCGGTGCAAATCCTGCAGCGCCGCAACTTCCGTTCCCTGCTCCAGCAACGCCTGTATTCCTAGAGCCGCGGCATGCGCAGCTGCCAGAGTCGTGATACACGGAATGTTATAGCGAATCGCCGCGCGCCGAATAGATTTTTCGTCGTAAAAAGATTCGCGACCCAGCGGAGTGTTGATGATCAGATCGATCTTCCCGGTCTTCACCAGGTCCACGATGTTGGGACGTCCTTCGTTCACTTTAAAAACTTCCTGCGCATCGACATCGGAATCGGCCAAAGCGGCCGCGGTTCCTCGCGTGGCTAGAAGCTTGAAACCCAGCGCCTGTAACTGCTCGCCCAGCGGCCCGACATGCTTCTTGTCGCGGTCGTTTACGCTCATGAATACCGTGCCTTTGCGTGGCAAGCGTTGCCCGGCAGCGAGTTGTGCCTTGGCGAACGCCAAGCCATACGAAGTTGAAATTCCCATGACTTCGCCGGTGGAGCGCATTTCCGGCCCCAGGATGGTGTCCACCCCGCGAAACTTGTTGAAAGGGAAAACCGGCGACTTCACGGAATAAAATTCGTGCACGGCAATTTCTGAAACACCGTGATGAACCACCAGCGGCAGCTTCATGGTCGACAATTTTTTACCGGCCATCAAGCGTGCCGCAACTTTCGCGATCGGCACTCCAGTGGCCTTGCTCACAAACGGAACGGTTCGCGATGCGCGCGGATTTACTTCCAAAACGTATACCGTGTCGCGCTGGATGGCATATTGCACATTCATCAAGCCTACGACCTTCAAAGCCAGCGCGAGACGCTTGGTGTATTCGCGGATGGTATCTAAAATTTTGGGAGACAAGCTCACCGGCGGTAACACGCAGGAAGAATCGCCGGAATGCACGCCGGCTTCTTCGATGTGCTCCATGATTCCACCGATCACTACTTCCGTTCCATCGCACAGGGCGTCAACATCGACTTCGGTAGCTTCTTCCAGAAATTGATCGATCAGGACCGGCCGCGCCGGACCCATCAGCGCAGCCTGCGCCACGTATTCCTGCACGGTATTGACATCGTAAGCGATCACCATGGCGCGGCCGCCCAAAACATAGCTGGGGCGCACCAGAACCGGCATGCCAATTTCGCCGGCCACGCGCGCGGCCTCTTCGGGAATTAACGCCGTGCCATTTCGCGGTTGATGAATGCGCAACTCGTCCAGCAATCGCCCGAAGCGGCGGCGATCTTCGGCCAAGTCAATCGATTCTGGCGCGGTGCCGATGATCGGTACACCATTGCGTTTCAGTTCCAGCGCCAGATTCAGCGGCGTCTGCCCGCCGAACTGCACGATCACACCATGAGGCTTTTCGCGCTCGACCACCGCCAGGACATCTTCGAGCGTCAGCGGTTCGAAATATAGGCGGTCCGAGGTGTCGTAATCAGTCGAGACAGTTTCTGGATTGCAATTGACCATGATGGTCTCGAAACCATCTTCGCGCAGTGCAAACGAAGCGTGACAACAACAATAATCGAATTCAATTCCCTGCCCGATTCGGTTTGGCCCGCTACCTAGAATGATGATCTTGGGTTTCGATTGCGCGTCGGATTCATCCTCATCCTCATAGGTCGAGTACATATACGGCGTAAACGATTCGAATTCGGCGGCGCAGGTATCTACTCGTTTAAAAACCGGGCTGACGCCGTAACGGGCGCGTTGCAAGCGCACCGCGGCCGCAGTGGTCTTCCACATCTGCGCCAGCTGCTCGTCGCTCGTTCCGTGACGTTTCACTTCGCGTAACAATTCCTTCGAAGCCGTCTCCACCGTGACCTTGGCGGCGCGGCGATTCATGGCGATGATTTCTTCTATTTGCCGAATGAACCACGGATCGATTTTTGTCAGCTCGCAAATTTCTTGAGCAGGCAAACCGCGCTCCACGGCCGTTAGCAGCCAATGAATGCGGTCCGGACGCGGTGTGGCCAATTTCTCGCGCAGTAAAGAGTCCGGCGTCTCGGCGGGCGCGCGCCACGGCGTGCTGGGCTCAAGAGAGCGGATGCCCTTCTGCAGCGCCTCTTTGAAGGTTCTACCGATGGCCATCACTTCGCCGACAGATTTCATCTGCGTTCCCAGCGTGCTGTCGGCGCCAGGAAACTTCTCAAACTGCCACTTGGGTATTTTCACTACTACATAGTCGATGGTCGGTTCGAAACACGCGGGCGTTTGCTTCGTGATGTCGTTGGGAATTTCATCCAGCGACATTCCCACAGCCAAACGCGCGGCAATCTTTGCAATCGGGAATCCGGTAGCTTTGCTGGCCAACGCCGAGCTGCGCGATACGCGCGGATTCATTTCGATCACGGTCATCTTGCCATTTTCAGGATTTATTGCGAATTGCACATTGGAGCCACCCGTCTCCACGCCCACCTCGCGGATGATCGCAGCGGCCGCATCACGCATGCGTTGATATTCCTTGTCGGTCAAAGTTTGCGCCGGGGCCACGGTGATGGAATCACCGGTGTGCACCCCCATCGGGTCAAAATTTTCGATGGTGCAAATGACCACGAAATTGTCGCGGTAATCGCGCATCACCTCGAGTTCGTATTCTTTCCACCCGAGCACGGATTCTTCCACCAGCGCTTCGTGCACCGGGCTCATGTCCAGCGCGTGCGAAATCGCTTCGCCAAACTCCTCGCGGTTATACGCGATGGAGCCGCCAGTGCCTCCCAATGTAAACGAGGGGCGAATCACCAGCGGAAATCCCAATTGATCGCAAAGCCGCAGCGCGTCCTGCGCATTATTCACGAGCGCGGAGGCGGGAACTTCCAATCCAATTTTGCGGCAAGCATCCTTGAACCACAGCCGGTCCTCGGCCACCTTGATAGCACGCAGTGAGGCTCCAATCATTTCGACGCCGTGCTTTTCGAGGATGCCGCTTTCCGCGAGTTCGACGGCAAGATTCAGCGCGGTTTGCCCGCCTACGGTGGGGAGTAATGCGTCGGGTTTTTCGCGGGTGATAATTTCTTCCAGGTATTCTTTGGTGAGTGGCTCGATGTAGGTGCGCTGCGCGATTTCCGGGTCGGTCATGATGGTCGCTGGGTTCGAATTCACCAGCACAACCTCATACCCTTCCGAACGCAGCGCCTTGCACGCTTGCGCGCCGGAATAATCGAATTCGCAGGCCTGCCCGATAACAATCGGCCCGGAGCCGATGATCATGATTTTCTTAATGTCGGTTCGCTTAGGCATCCGCGTGAACAGGCTTCCAGCCTGAATTATTATATTTTTTCGTCATGAATAAGAAATAAATCCTATCGCCGAACTTCCTTCATCATGTCCGTAAACTGCGTGAACAGGTAATGCGAATCGTGCGGGCCCGGTGATGCCTCTGGATGATACTGCACGCTGAACAACGGCAAAGATTTATGGCGCATCCCTTCGTTGGTGTGATCGTTCAGGTTTATGTGCGTAATTTCCACGTCACTGGAAGGCAGCGACTCCGGATCCACGCAAAACCCGTGATTCTGCGCGGTGATTTCGATTTTTTGGGTCAGCAGATTCTGCACCGGGTGATTCGAACCGTGGTGTCCGAATTTCAGCTTGAAAGTTTTTCCGCCCAATGCCAGCCCGCAGAGCTGGTGCCCTAAACAAATGCCAAACACCGGAACTTTTCCGATGAGGTTGCGAATATTTTCGACGGCGTAATTGACTGGCTCAGGATCCCCGGGTCCGTTCGACAAAAAGACTCCATCCGGTCCCAAACCGAGCACCTCTTCGGCGGAGGTTTGCGCCGGAACCACCAGCACTTCGCAGTGATGATCGATCAGCATGCGCAAAATATTTTGTTTGATGCCGTAATCGTAAGCGGCCACGCGAAATCGCCGCGATTCATTCTGAGTTCCGGCGGATGCCGATTGCTCGGTCCACGGAGCGGAGGCCAACTCGATGGATCCCTTATCCCAGGAGTATGCTTTGTTGCAACTAACGCGGCTGGCCAATTCCTGCCCAGCCATCTTGGGCAGACCTTTCGCTTCGCGAATCAACTGCTCGGTGGCCGTGCCGTCAGTCGCAACCACGCCGCGCAACGCGCCGACGCTTCGAATATGGCGCACTAGCGCGCGCGTATCAATATCCCAGATCACCGGAATCTGGTGACGGTTTAAATACAGCTGCGCCGTCTCTGAGGATCGCCAGTTGGAAGACATTTGCGAAAATTCGCGCACCACCAGCGATTCGATGTACGGGCGCGTAGCTTCCTCATCGTCGAGATTCGCGCCAACGTTTCCAATATGCGGATAAGTGAGACAGACAATCTGGCCGGCGTAGCTGGGATCGGTGAAAACTTCCTGGTATCCGGTAAGGCTGGTATTAAAAACGACTTCGCCGCCGCGGCGCGTGATCGCGCCGGCCGCGCGGCCGTTAAATATGCGCCCGTCTTCCAGCGCAAGTGTGGCGGGTCGATGTTGGACTTCCGTCAGTGGAGCCCCCTGTTTTTATCATCGCAGTCCTAAGGAAGTGAAACAAGTGACTAGTAGGCGCAACAGATCCGCAGTTAAAAACGGGACCTGGGTCTTCAACTATTTGCTTTCCGCTTCCGTCATCGCCAGCGAACCGAAATGATCCACCGGCCAATAGGCAAACACGGCGCGACCATAAATGAACTGGCTGGGGACCGGCCCGAACACGCGCGAATCGTTCGAACTAATGCGGTGATCGCCCATCACGAAATAACTGTCCGCCGGCACGCGCGTTGGCCCGAAGTCGCTGACATCTTCATATTGGGGAGGAACGTAAGGCTCGGGAATGACCGTGCCATTCACAGTCACTACGCCTTGACGTATCGTCACGGTCTCGCCTGGCAACGCAATCACTCGTTTGATAAATGACTTCGAGCGATCCAGTGGATACCAGAACACCACCACGTCCCCGCGATGGATGGCTTCGAACCGGTATACAAATTTGTTGATGAAGATGCGTTCCTGATCGGAAAGCAGCGGCGCCATGCTGGTGCCTTCCACCTTCACCGGCTGATAGAGAAAGACAATGATGACCAGTGCCAGCCCAATGGCGATGAGCAAATCGCGGGTCCACACGCGAATTTCGTGGCGCAACGAAAGTAGTGACGGAGGTTGTTCAGTAGAGTTGCTAGGAGATGTGCTCGAAGAAATAGCCGCAGAGCTGTTTGCATTTACGCCCAGCGCGCCAGGTTTCTCGTCGGAGTGTTCCATTTCGCTGCCTCGTATTTATAACATGAGCGTCGCGGAACGCGCCAGATTCCCTTTTTAGTTTGCAGCCTGCGCAGCAATGCCCGAACCGCGGGCCCACAGGTTTGATGCCGTTCCGGGAGCTAAGTAAGATTCCGCGGGCTCAACTTTCCGTTGCCTAATCAGCGATAAAACCGCAGCAAGTGGGCGGGTTTTGGGTCTTCGTAGGTAGTATT
>Ga0210409_10000853_pt1 | contig 43840 bp, 40 predicted proteins | sample IncBWH17MmetaG_FD_161649 | JGI IMG/M metagenome (GOLD analysis project Ga0210409, IMG submission 161649) | Forest soil microbial communities from Barre Woods Harvard Forest LTER site, Petersham, Massachusetts, United States - Inc-BW-H-17-M | ecosystem: Environmental > Terrestrial > Soil >... | reverse complement strand
CTCATCCGAGAGATCGACCTTGGGGTTCAGAGGTCCACTGCAGTGGACCTCCTGAACCCCAAACTACCTTCCAACCTGTAAAGGATGTCCTGATAACAACCTGTAAAGCATGTCATGGAACTTGACAGCCTTATCGCGCCTAAGGTGGGAATGTACAAACTCTCCTAGCCAACCGTTGTCTTCGTCTTTGCCGTTGCCGTTGTTGTTTTGTTTGTCATCCCGCAGGGATCTGCGGTTGCAGTTGTCCTTGTTTTTTTACGTCGTCATTCTGACCCTGAGCGAGCCGAACGGGGAAGAATCCCTGTATTCGCCTTTGCCTTTGTCTTTGCCTTTGCCTGTCATTCAGCCCCAGAGAGAAGGAAGGAAAGAACCCTCATTCCCAAGGGAGAGCGAAGCAACCCAAACCCAAAAACAAATGAACCCAACCACCCCCTCCCTCATCTCATAAAAATGAGACCTATCGGTCTCATTTAACAAAGAGGAAGCAAATGGCGACCACAGTCCTGGAACCAGTAGCCGCGCCCCCACGCACCAAGCCAGCCATCAATCCCTGGGTCATCGCCCTCACCGTCACCCTCGCCACCTTCATGGAGCTGCTCGACACCTCCATCGCCAACGTCTCCCTCCCTTACATCGCTGGCGGCCTCGGCCGCAGCTTCGACGAAGTCACCTGGATCCTCACCACCTACCTCGTCGCCAACGCCGTCGTCCTCCCCATGTCCGCCTGGCTCTCCCGCGTCTTCGGCCGCAAAAACTACTACATGGCCTGCGTCGCCCTCTTCACCATCACCTCGTTCTTCTGCGGCATCGCCCCCAGCCTCAACATCATGCTCGTCGCCCGCGTCCTCCAGGGCGTAGGCGGTGGAGGCCTCGCACCCGTCGAACAAGCCATCCTCGTCGACACCTTCCCACCGGCCAAACGAGCCTCGGCCTTCGCCCTCTACACCGTAGCCATCGTCACCGCACCTGCCATCGGCCCCGTCCTCGGCGGCTGGATCACCGACAACTACAACTGGCGCTGGGTCTTCCTCATCAATATCCCCATCGGCATCGTGTCCCTCTTCCTCACCCAGCGCTTCGTCCACGACCCACCCGCCTTCGAAGCCGAACGCAAATCCGCCCGCACCTCCGGCAAGCTACGAATCGACTACATCGGCATCTCCCTCATCGCCCTCGGCTCAGCATCGCTCGAAATCCTCCTCGACCGCGGCCAGATCGACGACTGGTTCGGCAGTTCCTTCATCACATCCATGTTCATCGTCGCCATCATCTGCTGGTCCATCGCCATCTACTGGGAGCTGCGCCACGACGACCCAATCATCGATCTCCACCTGCTCACCAACCGCAACTTCGCCATCGCCTGCACCTTCTACTTCATCTTCGGCTTCGGCCTCTTCGCCAGCACCACCATGATCCCACAGGTCCTGCAATCCCTCTACGGCTACCGAGCCATCGACGCCGGCCTAGTCCTCGGACCCGGAGCCTTCGTCATTACGCTCCTCGCTCCCGTCGGGGCACAACTCGTCCAGCGCAACATCATCCACCCCCGGGTCCTCATCGTCATCAGCGTCACCACCGTAGCCGCGTCGATGTTCTACTACAGCAGCTTCAACCTGCAGACCAACTACACCCATTACGCTCTCGCCCGAGCCTTCCAGGGCCTCGGCTACGCCTTCTTCTTCGTCCCCCTGAGCGTCATCGCCTACTCCCAACTCCGCCCCGACCAGAACAACCGAGCCTCCAGCCTCACGAACCTCTTCCGCAACTGGGGCGGAAGCTTCGGCATCGCCTTCGTCACCACCGTCAGCGAGCGCCGCCAAAGCTTCCATCAATCCGTGATGAGCGCCAACCTCACCAACTCAACCGGCTTTCTGCAGCAATCCATCCACAACATGGCCGCCTATCTCACCCAACACGGCTACGCCAAAGCCAACTCCATCCGAGCCGCCACCCTCTTCTACTACAACCAACTAGAAAACCAAACCCGCCTCCTGGCCTTCATGGACTGCTTCCGCCTCATAGGCTGGATCACCCTCCTCTCAGTCCCCCTACTCTTCTTCATCCACCACTTCAAAGTAGGCGGCAAACCCTCCGCCAACCACTAATCCAATCTGCCAATGCCTTCGTTGTTGCTGTCGCCTTTGCAGTTGTCGTTGCTTTTCTTGTTTGTCATCCCCGAAGGGGATCTGGTGTTGTCCTTGCCGTTGTATTTTCAACCAGCCACAAACACCCGGGTGCCCCATCTTCGGCGCGGCTTTATCGCGCCTAAGGTGGGAATGTACAGACTCTCCGAGCCAGTCCTTGCCGTTGTACCTGTCTTTGCCCTTATCTTTCTTGTTTGTCATCCCCGAATGGATCTGGTTCTGCCGTTGTCGTTGCTCTTGAGGTAGAGCGGGGCTTCAGCCCCGCGTCAAACCGATCTCAAGAGGTTCCTTCCTCTCTGCCGAAGGCCGGAGCACAGGCGAAGCCGTAGCGACCAATCTATTGCCTTTGCTGTTGCGTTTGCCTTTGCCCTTGCCCTTGCCTTTGCCTTTGCCTTTGCCGTCATTCTGACCCTGAGCAAGCCGAACGGGGAAGAACCCCTGTATTTGTATTTCCGAGGGAGCGAAGCGACCCGACTACCCAAAAATAAATCCCAAAAAACTGCAAAATCCACAGCCCCTGAAAAACACGCACCCACAATCCACGATTACCACCCAATCCACCACAACCTAACCACAAAAACACCACACCAAAACACCAATTTCCCCAAAACCCCCAGCAAAAACACCACTCCACCACGCCAAAAAAAAGCAGAAAAAATCACTTAGCCCGAGGATGAGTCTCGTCATAAACCCGCTGCACCTGACCCACCGTCAGCTGCGTATATCGCTGCGTAGTCGAAAGCCGTTCATGCCCCAGCATCTCCTGAATCGCCCGTAAATCCGCACCTTCCTCCAGCATATGCGTCCCGAAAGCATGCCTTAACGTATGCGGATGCACATCCGCCGCCAGCCCCCTGCTAAGCGCAATCGCCTTCACAATCCGCCCCACACTCCGAGTCGTCAACCGACAATCCCCCCGCATCCGCAGGTTCGTCAACAAAGGCCCCCCATGCACCAAACCCGCTCTACCAGCTGCCAAAAGCTTAGCCTCCCTCAACGGCAGATAAGCCCGCAGCGCCACCGCCGCCTCATCCCCCAGCGGAACCAGCCGCTCCTTCCTCCCCTTCCCTCGCACCAGAACAGCATCATCCCCCCACTTAACGCTGCCCATATCCAACCCAACCAACTCCGAGTTACGAATCCCACACCCGTACAACAACTCAAAGATCACCCGATCCCGCTCCGGCCAAGCCACCGCATCCGCCTTATCTTCCTTAGCTTTTCCCTCACCTTCCAACGAATTCAACACCCGATTCACCTCTTCCACACTAGGCACCCGCGGCAGATGCTTCGGCAGCTTCGGCGTACTCACCAGCAGCGCCGGATTCTGTAGCACCTTCCCCTCCTTCGCCAGCCACTTGAACCAGCTCCGCACCGCAGCCAAAGCCCGCGCAGCACTAGCCTTCGTCAACCCGCGCTCATACAACAACCCCAGATACGCCCGAATATGCAGATGCTCCACCGCCCCAACGCCCGCATCATCACCCATCGTCTTCTGCAAATAATCCGCGAAGTTCCTGACCTCACGCGCATAAGCCCGCACCGTATGCTCCGAAGCCCCACGCTCATTCGCAAGCATCGCAAGAAACCTATCCGCCAGCTCGCCAAACTCAGAACTAGCCTCACTCACCGCTAGCCACCCTTCGTTTTCCCCGCGGATGATGCATCCGATGCACCTGCTTCAACCGTCCCAGCGCCACATGTGTATAAACCTGAGTCGTAGCAATATCCGCATGTCCCAGCAGCGTCTGCACACTCCTCAAATCCGCACCATGCTCCACCATATGCGTCGCGCAACTATGCCGCAGCTTATGCGGACTCACCTTATTCCCAATCGGTGCAGAAGCCCGCACCATCTCCCAAACCCACTGCCGCGTCAGCGGATTCCCCCGCACACTCAAAAACAGCGCCCGCTGCACCCCACCCCGCACCAGCCCCGCCCTCCCCAGCACCAGATACCGCTCTAGGGCCTCTACCGCACTCCGCCCCAGCGGAACAATCCGCTCTTTATCGCCCTTCCCTCTCACCTGCGCCCGAGCCTCATCCAGATGCAGATCCTCCACCCGCAGCGCACAAATCTCCCCCACCCTCAATCCACCGGCATACAGCAGCTCCAAAATCGCATGGTCCCGCAACGCCAACCCATCCGCATCCGCCGCCCGAGCCGCCGCGCCCGTCCTTTCCAGCATCTCGCCAACCTCGCCCTCGGCAAGGCTCTTCGGCAATATCTTCCAGCTAGCCGGAGTCTCCACATTCACCGTAGGATCATGCTGAATCCGCTTATCCATCAGCAGCCACCGGTAAAACCCACGCAGACAACTCAACTTCCTAGCAATCGACCGCGACTCCACCCCATGCCCCCGCAGCCCCTCCATAAACCCACTCACATCGGCCTGCACAGCCCCCACCAGCAAGCCATCCCTACCCTCAACATGCTCCGCAAACTGCTCCAGATCCCGCTGATACGCCTCACAACTAGCCGGTCTAAGCCCCTTCTCCACCCGCAGGTATGTCACAAACTCCCGTATGACCCGCACGTTACCCGAAGCCTGGCCAGCACCCTGCATAACCCCAATTATCCGCGTCTTAATCTTTGAAAAACTCGCCCTCGCAATCCCCGTACCCAGCTAGCTAGCACCAGATTCGCCACTTCCCAACCATCGGCGGTCAACCTTACGTCTGCCACCAGAAACCTCTCTCCAGCGTCTTACAGGCTAAGGTACCCTGCCAATGGCAACCGAAATCCTGCAGCTCGGGCTCAACGCGCCATCCGCATCTAAATCCAGTCTTCGAGGAGTCTCATCTGCAAATGCTCTACCGCCTCCCCTTCTCCCGCCGAACACCAGGTCGCATCCGTTCACGTAATGTCCTTCAAATCGCGCTCCTGATCGCCCTCGCAACCGCAACTCTTCATGCCCAGAGCAAGCTCTCTCTGGACCCCGCTCGCAGCGAGGTCCACTTCACACTCAGCGATACCCTTCACGTCGTCCGCGGCACCTTCCACATGCAACAGGGAGACGTGGTCTTCGACCCTGCCACCGGCAAGGCTACCGGCTCCATCGTCGTCGACGCTCTCAGCGGCCAAAGCGGAAACTCCATGCGCGACCATCGCATGACCGACGACGAACTCAAGGCGTCCTCCTTCAAAACCATCTCCTTTGCACCAACCCGCTTCACTGGAACCTTCAACGCAACCGGTGACTCTACCCTTCAGGTCCATGGCATCTTCACCCTCCTCGGGACGCCGCATGAGATCGATGTACCCATGCAAGTGCAGGTCAATGGCGAGCAGCTCCATGCCATCGGTTCGTTCACCGTACCCTATGTTCAGTGGGGCCTCAAAGATCCCAGCACCTTCATGATCCACGTCAACAAACAGGTCCAGATCGACCTCTCGCTCATGGGAACCCTACAGCACTAGTCATCCCCATTTTCTGCAGATTGGTGTTTTGCTCTGAGTGCTCATGCGATATCTTGACCCTAATGCGCTCTTCCTCTGTTCGTCTTGCTCTGCTTGCCCTCTGCCTGTCAGTTCCATCCATTCGGCTCTCAGCCCAAACCTTCAAGCTTCCCGCAATCACCTTCGCAGGAGCCCCCGCATTTTCCCAGGCTGATCTCCTCAAGGTCAGCGGTCTGCACCCTGGTGCCACCTCGACTCAAGCCGAAGTCCAGGCAGCAGCCCAGCACCTCAGCGACACTGGCCTCTTTGCCGACGTCCACTTCGAGTCCAACGCCAAGGGCCTCGTCTACACCCTCAAGCCCATGCCGTCCGACAACCTCCTCCCCGCCGCCTTCGCCAACTTCGTCTGGTGGACACCAGAAGAGCTCGCTGCCGCACTCAAGTCCCGCGTCCCGCTCTACATCGGCGTCGTTCCCATCTCCGGCAACCTGCAGGACAGCATCACCGCCGCCCTCAAAGCCATGGTTGCTGAAAAGGGAGTCACGGCAAACGTCGTGGCCATCCCTGCCGGACAGGCGGGTGCAACACCCACAGCCATCGCCTTCGAAATCGAATCACCCGAAGTCCGGGTCCACACCCTCACTCTGGCCCAGACCTCACCCGCCATGCAGTCGAAGCTCGACCGGGTCATCAAAGACCAGACCGGCAAGCCCTTCGGACAGGACGCCACCCGCTCCGCCATCACCACCCTGGTCAAAGATGTCTACCTCAACGAAGGCTACCTCGACATCGCCGTCCTCGACCTCACCCACAACGCCCCCCAGATCAGCGCCTCTGGCATCGACCTCGACCTCACCGCCACTATCCAGGAAGGCGCCCCCTACCGCCTCACCCAGCTCACCTGGCAAGGCTCCGACATCATGAGCGCCGCCGACTTCAACAAACAACTCAAGCTCAAACCCGAAGACGTAGCGTCCCAGCAAGCCCTCCGCCAGAGCCTCGCGCCACTCGCCCACGCCTACTACGCCAAGGGCTTCCAGGACGCCAAAATCCAGGCGTCCGCCACCACCGACCGCGCCACCCACCACGTCGCCTACACCGTCCGCGTGGTCCCCGGCGACCAGTACCGCCTCCACAGCGTCAAAGCCGTCGGCCTATCCGACGAGCAGCGCAAGCAGTTCGACTCCGCCTGGCACATGAACGCCGGCGACTTCTACGACATCAACTACATGGCCGAATTCCTCAAGAAAAACAGCGCTTTACAGACCCTGCGCGGCTACTCCGCCACATGGAAGGCCCTCTCCGACCCCAACACCCACCTCGTCGACCTCACTATCACCTTCGTCAAAGGCGGAACCCTCATTAACGTCAACTAACCGGCCCGGATCGCACTCTCTATCGCTGGTAAACTGGGAGCAGTCATGTTTGAAAACCTCTCAGATAAACTCCAGCGTTCCTTCAAGAACCTCCGCGGCCAGGGCTCCATCACCGACGAAAACGTCTCCGACGCCCTGCGCGAGATCCGCCTCGCCCTCCTCGAGTCCGACGTCAACCTCGCCGTCGTCACCGAGCTCATCGAGCACATCCGCACCCGCGCCCTCGGCTCCCAGGTAGCCACCGCTCTCAATCCCTCCGAGCAGATCGTAAAAATCGTCCACGACGAGCTCGTCAACGTCCTCGGCAAGGACACCGCCCGCTTCCAGAAATCCTCCCAGCCGCCATCGGTCATTCTCATGGCCGGTCTCCAGGGCTCCGGTAAAACCACCACCTCCGGCAAACTCGCCCAGTGGCTCAAAAAAGCCGGCCACCGCCCCATGCTCGTCTCGGTCGACGTCTACCGTCCCGCCGCCCGCGAGCAGCTCGCCATCGTAGCCCGCTCCATCAACGCCAACCTCTACGAAGGCAAGATCACCGACGCCAGCCCCGGCACCGACGACGTCCTCCGCCTCGCCAAAGAGGCCAAGCGCGAAGCCGCCAGCTACGGCTGCGACATCCTCATCGTCGACACCGCTGGCCGCAACCACATCGACGACACCCTCATGGCCGAGATGGCCGCGCTCAAAAAGCTCCTCAACCCCAGCGAGATCCTCTTCATCGCCGACGCCATGACCGGCCAGGACGCCGTCAACTCCGCCAAAGCCTTCAACGACTCCCTCACCATCACCGGCGCCGTCCTCACCAAGATGGACGGAGACGCCCGCGGCGGCGCAGCTCTCTCCATCCGCCACGTCACCGGCGCGCCCATCAAGTTCCTCGGCACCGGCGAAAAGCCCGACGCCTTCGAGCCCTTCCACCCCGACCGCATCGTCTCCCGCATCATGGGACACGGCGACATCGCCACCCTGCTCGAACGCGCCGAAGAACGCCTCGACCGCGGCAAAGCCGAGCAGTTCGCCAAGAAGGCCCTCTCCGGCGACGGCTTCACCCTCGACGACTTCCGCGACCAGCTCCGTCAGATCAAGAAGATGGGCAGCATGAAATCCATCCTCAAGATGCTCCCCTCGGTAGGCCCCTTCGCGGGCATGTCGCAAGCCATCGACAACGTAGACGAAGGCCAGTTCACCCGCGTCGAATCCATCATCAACTCGATGACACAAAAAGAGCGCCTCGACCACGAGATCATCAACGGCAACCGGCGCAAGCGCATCGCCAAAGGCTCAGGCACGACAGTACAGGACGTCAACAACCTCCTCCGCCAATACGCCCAAATGCGAAAGATGTTCAAAACCATGGGCAGCGGCGGCGGCCTAAAAGCCCAGCAACGCATGATGAGCCAAATGCAAGGACGACAACGGTTCGGAAGATAGTGTTGACTTGCCCAATCTAGAGATGACACAAATTTGGTATTCGATCCTCCTATGTCCATCTTTTATGATTCCTCCTTTGAAAGGATCAATCGATGGACGTAGATAACAAGCCTTGCCCGGTCTGCGGAGAAACGATCAAGATCGTGGCGATCAAGTGCCGCTTCTGCAACACCGATCTAGCGGCATTCTCCGCAATGAAAGAATTTGAAATAGAACACCAACTATTTGCTGGCCATCCAGCGGTCATTTACAGTGTTGGCCAAATCGTTCCATTCCTCGTCCTGACCGTCATTGCGATCGCTGTCGAATACAACATGAGTTCTACGAGCACCATCTTGTATGTGCTGATTGGCTTTCTGGTCGCATGCGCCATTGTTTACCTACGTTTTTACTTGGGGAGCTTAAGCATTCACTACACAATCACCACGCAGCGAATCAAGTTGGAGCGTGGGCTATTTTCTAAAGTTCAAGAGAATCTGGAGTTATTTCGTATTGACCACTTTGAGGTACGAAAACCCATTGGAAAGCGGATGCTACGCCAAGCGGCTCTTCACTTGTTCTCCTCAGATAAAGAGTTCGAAAACTTCTTTATCTATGCCATCCCGGATCTGGAAAACTTGGCAGAGACATTGCGAGACTGTCAGCTTCGCGAACGAACCAGACGCAAATTAACAACATTAGTTCAGGCATAAAGAATTCGGCAGATACGAAATGATAATTTACTCGGAATCCTTGCGGGGGCGCGTGGAAGTATGAGAAAAGCTCAACGTGTCATCCCGTTTTATACGCTTGTCTTTGCAGTTTCCATCACTGTAGGTTTTGCCAAACAAAAGCCACAGATACAGCACGCACCACTGCCAAATAAAGTAATTACAGCGACAAAGCTTTTTATACAGAACGATTCAGGAGATGCAGCTACTGCGGACACTGCATACGGTATCTTGAAATCATGGGGCAGATATCAAATTGTGACCGCAAAGCAAGACGCCGACCTCATTTTGGTATTAAGCACTGTACTCGAGCAACGTAGTGGCTCAGAAGCAGAACATACCAGCTCATACAACTACAAAACTGGAGCTTGGACATCGGGAACCGTCACTGTCCCAACAACCGATACTTGGCACTACACACAGATGAACCTAGTCGATCCCTTAACTGGCGATATCGAGTGGCAGGATCGACGAATATGGTGGAGGAAACATCATCCTATACAAGAATTGATTAATTCTCTTAGGGAGAGAATCGAAGAACAGCAAAGACAAGCCCAACGGTGATTCGGCGATTTAGATCAACCAGACGGGATAGCTAGCCCCCTACAAAACATGTGTTCACGGTGAGGAAACTCTATGAGTGCAGAATTGAAACGCTGGTCCGAGTTGATGATTTTGTCGCTGAATCGTTAGAAAAAATTGCTGCCCAAATGCCTCCTGGAGACAAAGCAGAGGCGGAAATTCTTCGCAAACATGCTGGGAACCTACGAGAGTCCAATAGCACCCGCATGGTCAGAACCGAAGAGAACTAGCCTCCGTCCGGTTGGGGAGGGTGGCGCAGTGGCCCACATCTAACCGACCAAAAATGCGGGTGGACGGGTGGGCGGGTGGCCCATACCTGTTCTTCGATTGAATCTGTAGCCTCGCCACAAATTTTGTGGCACTATCGTTTGATGTACGAGCCATTTCCGGTTAGCGAAGAACTGGAGCAGCTTATTAAAGAGGCAATGCTCCGGATCGATATCATCACTAATGGCGTTCCGGAGCTGAAGGCAGAGTTCCAGCAAGGCAGCGATGCTCGCAAGGACGACTTGCCGCTCGATCCAAACCAGACCACATCTTGGCGGGGTGGGTGGATGACCACGGATTTAGAGTATGCCGGAGGAAATGCCTACCTGGCAGGGAATCCATTCGATCAAAGCCAAACAGTGTTTTGGCGGATGGGTTACTTGGGTCAGAAGAACCTAGAGGATCAGCTGAGGTAGTCTCGGGGGTGGGTGGACGGGTGGCCCACATCTAGCTGCCCCCCCAAAATGTGGGTGCCCCACATCTCGATTCTGAGATGTGGGCATTCGCGCAAGGCGCGAACCCGATATCCTAAACCCAGCACTTGCCGATCGGTCTCAAACGATCTGGGCACCCGAAGCATCACTTCATCTCCGCCATCGTCCCATCCGACCACTTCTCCACGGGAACAAAGAACGTAGTCACCGGCTCTGGATTTGACTGTGCGGCGAAGACCGGCGAGTCCTTGAGGTTCGCGCCCCAACTCGCTTCCTGCGTAGTCGGAAGGAAGAACATCAGGTGCGGATGCCAGTGGCCGTCCTTATCGTTCAGGTGGCCCTGCTTCGACAGCATGTAGCACATCGACCCCAGCTCCGGCGCCGCAATGACTTTCTTCTCCACCGCCGACTTCGTGCGCTCCTCCATCTGTTCCTTCGTCGCTCCGGCCAGCACCCACTCCGTCCGCTTCAGGTACACCGGCAACACCGACCGCGCCGCAGCGGCGTTGAAGCACTGCGGCGAGCGCGCCTTCGGATTCCAGAACTCCGGGTCGTCAAAAGGGTCCGACCACGAGCGCTCCACCACACAGACGAAACCGTTCGTCCCCTTCGCCGCCGTCTCGTAGCCGCGCTCCCCGAGCACCAGCACCTCCGCATCGCGGCTCACAGAGTCAGGCGCAGCGCTGCGCGCCAGCGCAACTTCCTCCGCCACGCTCGCCACGCGGTACTGTTCCACCGGAGCCATCGCCGGATACGGCGTCTTCGCTCCCTGCGCCCACCCCACTCCAGCCACGCCCAGAAGCACCACGCCTAACACTGTCCCAAGCGCCGTCGTTCCAACCGTCCGATTCATCATCTGACCAGCCTCCTGAAAAAAGTCGCTTTACCTGCGTCGGTCGCCATCTCTCAAATGTGGACACCGTTCACATGCAGCAATGTATCCGAACCATCTGTACACTGTCCACAACCAACGATGTCGAAGCCCGCAAAGACCCCAAAGCCCACCCCCGCAAGAACCACCTTCCGCCACGGAGATCTGCACCGCACCCTGCTCGCCGCCGGGATCGAGCTCGCCCGCGCAGGCGGCCCCACGGCCGTCATCCTCCGAGAGGCCACACGCCGCGCCGGCGTCGCCCCCAACGCCGCCTACCGTCACTTCTCCAGCCACGCCGAGCTGCTCGCCGCAGTCCGCGCCCACGCCCTCTCACAGCTCGCCCGTGCCATCGAGGCCGAGATCGCCGCCATCCCGCCGCGTCGCCGCGGAGCCGCGCTCGCCCGCGCCCACCTCCGCGCCGTCGGCATCGGCTATCTCACCTTCGCGCTCCACCAACCCGGTCTCTTCCGCACCGCCTTCACAAACACCCAGCCCGTCGCCGGCGACTCCGACAAGGCGAAGACCGGCGCCAGCGGCCTCAACCCCTTCCAGCTCCTCGGCCACGCGCTCGACCTCATGGCCCTCCATCGCCTGCTCCCCCCGCGCCGCCGCGCCGGCGTCGAGTATCTCGCATGGTCTGCCGTTCACGGCCTCGCCTTCCTCATCATTGACGGCCCACTCCACCACGCTTCGCCCGCAGAGATCGCAACCCTCAGCGAACGACTCATTCTCATGGTCGAGAAGGGCCTCTCCTCCTGAATTCCAGCAGCACGCCGTGCATTCGGGTGGCGGACTGCCCACATCTAAAACTCTCCCAGGAACACCGGCGCTCCATATCTCGAATCCGAGATGTATACTCGACGCCAACCAAAAGGAGCTACCGATGAAGCCCCTCATTCGAGCCGCAGTGCTCGCCGCTGCCGCGCTCAGCACCTCTGTTGTCATCTCGCAGGTCGAAAACAAAACCGCACAAACGAAACGATTCCCTCAATTCGAAAACAGCGCCGTCAAAGTCTGGGAGACGGTAGTTTTACCCAATCAGCCACTCGCGATGCACCACCACGATCATCCCCGCGTCATCATCGCTCTCTCCGGCGGAACCATGAACATCGTCGATCCCTCCGGCGCCAGCGAGACCCACCATTGGAAAACCGGCAAGGCCTACTGGCTCCCCGCCATGCCCCCAAACACTCTCCACTCCGACGTTAACGTTGGCGACAAGCCGATGGAGGTCATGGTCGTCGAACTCGAAAAAGAGAAATAGTGTGGACCGGCGGGTGCCCCACACATTCCACCCCCTAACGCTGGGTGCATGCGAGCAAAGCACGAACCTATTCGTTCAACCACGCCGCCAAATTGAGATCCCCACCAGCTTTTTCGCTGGTGGGGATGAGCTTCGGTGGACATTCCTCCCTAAGCCCGAACCGCCGTCATCAAATTGGCCGTCGCGTTCGTACCGCAAGTCAGCTCAATTGATTCAGCACCACGTCATAGCAGACATGCACCGGACTTCCCAGTGAGCCGTCGGGCCTCTGCGAGACGCTGGTCATACACACCTTGCGGTAACTGAAGCTAAGCGACTCAGCCGGGTGAACAGATGGCGCTCCGGTCACCTCGTAGCTGTTAATCATGGCGTTGGTGAGCGTGATGGTAAGAGCAGCGTACGGCTGGTTTGAGGCCGAATTCGAATATTGAATCAGCGTCATACTCGGAATCACTTTGCCTGAGAGGAAGGATTGGATCAGCTGTTCGCTGCAGGCATCGAAGTTTTTCGAGATAGAGAGGTCTGTAAGTGCGGGTTTGCCCGCTGCTTGCGTAGCACCAGGCTTCCCCGTGCCCTCAGTTCCGCCAAGGACATAGGACGTCGCATCAAAACCCGTCTCTCCCTTAGTCGTGACACAGTTAACAGCAGCACCCACATTGACGACGACCGCACCCTGCTGCGCAAGGGCTGACGTGGCGAGAAAAAACGGACAAACGGCAGACAAAAGTAGCTTCATAAGTCTCCTAATGGCGATAAAGATTGTTTTTGGTTTCGCGGAATAGTAGCACACAGCAGATGGTGCCCCGAGAATTCCGTAAGGAATACTGTCTACACCGTTAATCTCCCGCCCAGCGCATAATTAAGACCGTCATGCAGCCACATCAACATTGGGAGTCCGTCTACACCACCAGTCCTCCAAAGAGGTCAGCTGGTACCGCCCACACCTCGAAACCTCCCTCGCCCTGATCGACCGCCTCACACCCGATCGCGCATCGGCCATCCTCGATATCGGCGCAGGAGAGTCCACGCTCATCGACGATCTCCTCCAGCGTGGCTACACCAACCTCACCGCCCTCGATATCTCAGAGACCGCCCTGCGCGGAGCAAAAGAGCGGCTCGGTCAGGCCGCCGCACAAGTCAACTGGCTACCCGCAGACGTCTGCGAAGTTGGCATCCCCCTCAATCGCTACGACATCTGGCACGACCGCGCCGTCTTTCACTTCCTCACCCAGCCCGAACAGCGCCTCGCCTACGTCACCCAGGCATCACGTTCCCTCAAGCCCGGAGGCCACATCATCATCGCCACCTTTGGTCCCGAGGGCCCTACACGCTGCAGCGGCCTGCCAGTCGTCCGCTACGATCCAGCTTCGCTCCAGCGAGAGTTTGACAGCCGCTTCCGTCTGCTCGAAGACCTAACCGAGGATCACACGACACCATCAGGTGCCAGCCAACAGTTCCTCTACTGCGTCTTACAGAAGCTCCGCTAAAAGGCCGCTTAGTTCTGCGTCCCCTCTAGTTTAGAAAGCCCTGCTCCAGACCATCTATCCAACGGAAAGCGAAAATCATCCTTAAACCGAAGCCCCGGCAGGTAACATAACGACGGAGTGAGAACTTTGCACTCGAGGCCCTCCGAAAGGAACACCCGGTTGAATAGACGTCACCTAGGAATATCGCTCATCGTTGCAGCACTGTCTCTTCCTCTCCCATCTCTCCATGCAGCCCCACAAGGCAACAGTGGCGAACACGGCCATAAAAATGATCGTGACGACGATGACCACGGCGACCGGCATCACGACGAGCCCGGCAATGGACACGCTTACGGCCACGACAAACACCAGCGCTACTTCCGCGACCAGGACAGCGCCTACCTCACCCGCTATTACGACGGCCCACGCAATCTCCCGCCCGGTCAGCGCAAAAAGTATTACCGCAACGGGACCCTGCCACCCGGCTGGCAAGCTCGCTTCCGCCCTATGCCCACTGTCGTCATCCAACAACTGCCCCCGGTGCCCTACGGCTATCAGCGCGGCTACTATGACGGGTACGCAGTCATAGTCGACCCACGCACCCGCGTCATCTTCGACGCAATCGACATCGTAGGCGCCCTCAACGGCCACTAACCCTCAGTGGACAACCGACGAAAGCCCGGCGCAAGCCGGGCTTTTCTATTGCACCAGTTCCATTCCGAAGTACGAACCTAAATTATTTAGTTCGAATAGTTTGCGCACTTTATTCCGGGGAGGGCGTGTCACGAAAGCACCATCAGATAATCTGAATCCCTCATGCCATCGACCAGACCCGTCCGCCTCTACACAATTATTTTCCTCCTTGCCGCCCTCGCTTCGGCCGCCGCCCAAAACTTCGCCGACATCCAACCCACCCCATCTCAAACAGCCTGGCAAGATCTCGAAATCGGCGTCATCATCCACTTCAGCACCAACACCTTCCTCAACCGCGAGTGGGGCGACGGCACCGCCGCTCCCTCTACCTTCAACCCCACACACGTCGACACCGACCAGTGGATGCAAGCCGCCAAAGCAGGCGGCGCAAAGTACGCCGTCCTCGTCGCCAAGCACCACGACGGCTTCACCCTCTGGCCCAGCAAGCAAACCGAGTATGGCGTGAAGAATAGCCCCTGGCTCAACGGCAAAGGCGATCTGGTCCGCATGGCCTCCGACTCAGCCCACAAAGCCGGGCTCGGCTTCGGCATCTACCTCTCCCCATGGGACCGCCATGATCCCCGCTACCCCGACCCCATCGCCTACGACAAGTACTACCTCTCTCAACTCGATGAACTCGCCACCAACTACGGTCCGCTCACCGAGTTCTGGCTCGACGGAGCAGGCAGCGCCGGCCGTACCTACGACTTCGACAAGATCATCCAGGAGCTCCGCACCTACCAACCCAACACCCTCGTCTTCGCCGACGTCGCCCTCTACAAAAACGCCGACATCCGCTGGGTCGGCACCGAATCCGGCACCGTCCCCTACGAGAACTGGAACGTCATCGACCGCGCAGGCTACCTACGCTGGCGACCGGTCGAAGCCGACACTCCCCTCCGCAAAGCCCATTGGTTCTGGCACCCCAACGACGAGAGCTCTCTCCACTCCGTCGACGAACTCCTCAACATCTACACCGAAACCGTCGGTCGAGGAGCCCAACTCATGCTCGGCATCGCGCCCGACGACACTGGCCGCATCCCCGATGCAGATGCAAAACGCCTGCAAGAGTTCGGCGCCGCACTCCGCCGCATCTACGCCCACAACCTCGTCGCCGAGTCCGGCACCATAGCCGGAGACACGACAGCAACAGCAGCCATCGACAACGACCCATCCACCTTCTGGTCCGCACCACCCCGCCACGCCACACTCGAAGTAAACTTCGCCAAACCCATCACCTTCGACCGTGCCGTCACCATGGAGTGGCTCAACGAAGGCCAGCACATCCAGGAGTACGCCATCGAAGCATGGCAAGACGGAGCGTGGAAACCCCTCGTCCACGCCCAGGCCATCGGACACAAAAAGATCGATCTCTTCCCTCCAGTCATAGCCCAGCGCGTGCGACTGAAACTCATCTCAACCACAGGATCAGCCGCAATCCGCGAGTTCCAACTCTACGATGGAAGCGCTCCAACAAAGTGAGCACTCCATCAACTCAGTACACCCCGCGCCACGTCAAGCAAACCGTCACAGGACTCTCCCAACGTTTCGCCGCACTTCTCCAACTCCAAATAAGTGTCGTAGCGAAAGCCTAAACTCGAACGCAGGAGCAATTATGGAACCTAAAATTACTGAGGCTGAGATCAGCAATCTTGTTGACACCTTCTACGCCAAGGTACGCATCGATCCCGACATCGGCCCAATCTTCAATGCCATCGTCGGCGACTGGCCACATCACCTGGCTACGCTGAAAGACTTCTGGTCAACCGTCCTGCTCACCACTGGTCGCTATAAAGGCGACCCCATGATGACCCACCTCCAACTTCCGCTCGATGCTGATCATTTCGACCGCTGGCTGGCGCTCTTTGCCGAGACCGCAACCGAAGTTTTATCCCTCGATCACGCCACCCTCGTTATCGCAAAATCAAAACGCATAGCCCAGAACTTCAAGGCTGGAATCGCTTTTCAACAACCGAAAAAACTTGACACGTAGATACCCTGAATCAAGAGACATCGTACAAAGCCAATCAACCGCCTGGCTATTCTCATACGCGCAAGTACCAACCTAAGCCTCTTACTTCGAATACTTTGCGCGCTTTTTGCGGGGAGGGGTGTACTTCGAAGAACCAGCAGGATTCGTAACCCCGACGAAGCGCTTGGATGCCAATTCTCCGAGCCATGAGCCCCAAAAGTAAATATTTCTAAACCATGGCATTCAGCACAAAATCAGCATCACACAACACGAACGAATTCTCGCCGGAACGGAGAAAATGAAAATGCTTATCCTTTTGATTGTTCTGATTCTGTTGTTCGGCTTCGGTGGTTACCGCATGGGTCCAGGTCTCGGATACTACGGTGGAGGTGGCCTCAGCCTCATCCTCACCATCGTCCTCATCCTGCTCCTTCTCAAAATCATCTAGTTCATGATTTGGCGTGGAGTCCATTCTCAACGCATCGCAGTCAATGGGCTCCCACTTAATCAAACCCTGACAGCAAACATTTATAGCAAACATTTATATAGTCTTGTCCCCAATTCCTATGCAGGACTAAACTCCTCCCATGCCCTCCTCGATCCTCCGCCTCCTCTCCACAATCTTTCTGCTCTTCCCCATCGCCGTCAACGCACAGGATTGGGCCAAAGCCCGCCTTGATGCCTCCTCCCGCCACCGCGAATACGTCTCCATCAAACACGGCGATCGCACCGTCCAGACGTTCGTTGTCTATCCAGAAGTCAAACAAAAAGTTCCCGTTGTCATTCTCATCCATGAGATCTTCGGCCTCTCCGACTGGGCCAAATCAATGGCCGACGACCTTGCCGCCGCCGGCTTCATCGTCGTCGCCCCCGATCTTCTCTCCGGCTCCGGCCCCAACGGCGGTGGCACCGACTCCTTCCCCGACACTGACGCCATCACCAAAGCAGTCTCCGGCCTCAGCGCCGACACTGTCACCGCCGACCTCGACGCCGTAGCCGACTTCGCCAAAAAGATCCCCGCCGGCAACGGAAAAATCGCCACCGTAGGCTTCTGCTGGGGCGGAGGCAAATCCTTCGCCTTCGCCACTCACCGCCGCGACCTCTCCGCTGCCTTCGTCTTCTACGGCCCCGGCCCCGCTGACGTCTCCACCATCACCGCCCCTGTCTTCGGTTTCTACGCCGGTAACGACGCCCGCATTGGCGCCACCCTCCCCGCCACCATCGCGGCGATGAAGGCCGCCGGCAAACGCTTCGAACCCGTTACCTATGACGGAGCAGGACACGGCTTCATGCGCGCCGGTGTTGACCCCACCAACACCAACCCCGCCAACAAAACAGCCCGCGAACAAGGCTTCACTCGCCTCGTCTCTCTCCTCAAGGACATGAAGACCGCAAGCATCCCCACCACCAGCAACAAAACACTCGCAAAGAAATCCACCACATCCAAACCCGATCCCTCATGCCACAACACAACCGAGATGGCTGCAATAATGTAAGTGTGACTGCCTCTCTCAACACCTCGCTTCAAGACCAGCTCGACCGCATCACCCAGAACACTCGCGCTCTCGTCCAGCCCGAGCGCCTCGCCATCTCCGAGAAGATGGTCTCCGGCCTCTTCAACACCGGCATCGAAGACCGCATCCTGCCGGTCGGCGCACAATCTCCGTCCTTCAGCCTCGAAGATGCCCGCACCGGCAAGCCTGTAAACTCCGCCGATCTCCTCGCTCTCGGCCCGCTGGTCATCAACTTCTTCCGCGGACGCTGGTGCCCCTACTGCGTCACCGAACTCGAGACCTGGCGTGAACTCATCCCTCAACTGCGAGAACGCGGGGCTCTCTTCGTTGCCATCTCTCCTCAAACCACACGTCAGAACAACTTCGCGCTCCAGCAGCATGCCCTCACCTTTCCGCTGTTGGCCGATCCCGGCGCCGTCGTAGCCGAACAGTTCGGCCTCGCCTACACCGTCCCCCCGGAATACCGCCGTTACTACCAGTCCATTCTCATCAACATCCCCTTCAACAACGCCGGACTGAACTACCAGGCCGCCACTGAAGCAAGCTGGCGCCTCCCCCTCCCCGGCGTCTTCGTCATCGCACAGGACGGCACCATCCTCTTCAGCGAAGCCCATGCCGACTTCCGTGTACGCCCCGAGCCAGCCGAAATACTAGCCGTCCTCTAGTTCTCCTCTTTTTCCCAGCAAGAGTTGCTATTGATGCGAACTCAAGGCCGCACTGTGTAAAATGACCCCCTGTAGACTTCTACCCAACGCACCAGGAGACCATTACAAAATGTCGAAGCTGACCCCAGGGAAACTCGCCGGACTAAAAGCTGTCTCGGATCAACGCGGTGTCATCGCCGCAGCCGCCATGGACCAGCGCGGCTCTCTTCAAAAGTCCCTCGCCAAAGAGCGCGGTGCCGCAGCCGGCGCCCACGATCTCGAAGAGTTCAAGATTCTCGTCACCGAAGTTCTCACCCGCCACGCCTCCGCGATCCTCCTCGACCCCGAGTTCGGTCTTCCCGCCTCGAAGCAACGCAACGGCAAGGGCCTCCTCCTCGCCTACGAAAAGACCGGCTACGACGCCACCACTCCCGGACGTCTCCCCGACCTGCTCGACGTCTGGAGCGTCCGCCGTCTCAAGGAAGCTGGCGCAGACTGCATCAAAATTCTGCTCTACTACACGCCCTTCGAGAAGAGCGAAATCAACGATCTCAAGCAGGCTTGGATCGAGCGCATCGGCGACGAGTGTATCGCTCACGATATCCCTTTCTTCCTCGAATTCGTCGGCTACGATGCCCACGGTGGCGATGAAAAATCTCTCGAATACGCAAAGAAGAAGCCCGATATCGTCTCCGGCTCCATGGCAGAATTCGGCAAAGCCCGCTACAACGTCGACGTCCTCAAGGTAGAAGTTCCCATCGAGATGGCCTTCGTCGAAGGCACTCGCTCCTTCAAGGGCGAGAAAGCCTACACCCGCGCCCAGGCCCTCCAGCACTTCCGCGACGCCGAGAGCATGACGCACAAGCCATTCATCTATCTCTCCGCCGGCGTCTCCAACCCTGTCTTCATCGAGACGCTCGAACTCGCCGGCGAATCCGGAACAAAGTTCAACGGAGTCCTCTGCGGCCGCGCAACCTGGAAGGACGGCATCCCCATCTACGCCAAGCAGGGTGCCAACGCCTTCCGCGACTGGCTCGAAACCACCGGCGTCGAAAACATCACCAACGTCAACAACGGACTCAAAGCCGCGAGCCCCTGGTATTTCAAATTCGGTGCCGACAGCCTCGAAGCGCTCGGTTAAACCAACTCAAAGTTCGTCCTCTTGAGCGGAGCTGGTCACAGCATCATCGTGATCAGCTCCGTTTGTGTTTCTTCCGAAACCCACAATTAATAGCGACCTCTCTTGTCAAAAAATAAGGCGAACATCACTCCCACTCAATCGTCCCCGGCGGCTTCGACGTAATGTCGTACACCACGCGGTTGATCCCCCGCACCTCGCTAACAATCCTGCTTGAGATCGTCCGCAGCACCTCATACGGCAGCGGAGCCCAGTCCGCCGTCATGCCATCTTCACTCTCCACCGCCCGTACCGCGCACGTATTCGCATACGTCCGCTGGTCTCCCATCACACCCACACTCTTAACCGGCAGCAGTACAGCAAAGCTCTGCCACACCTTCCGGTACAGCCCAGCCTTCTTGATCTCATCGACGACGATCTGATCAGCCTCCTGCAGAATCTTCACCCGCTCCGCAGTCACCTCACCCAGAATCCTCACCGCTAAGCCCGGTCCCGGAAACGGCTGCCGCTCGAGAATCTCCTCCGGCATCCCCAGGTCGCGTCCAATCCGCCGCACCTCATCCTTGAACAGATCGCGCAGCGGCTCAATCAGCTTCAGCTTCATGTCCTCCGGCAATCCACCCACATTGTGATGGCTCTTGATCGTATGCGAAGGCCCATGCACGCTCGACGACTCAATGACATCCGGATAGAGCGTACCCTGCACCAGCCAAGCCACCTCTTCGCCCGCACTCTTCTCTGCCTGAAAAATCTTCGCGGCTTCATCATCAAACACCGCGATGAACTCGTTCCCAATCACCTTCCGCTTCTGCTCCGGATCGGTCACCCCAGCCAGCTTCGTCAAAAACCGCTCACTAGCATCCACCGCGACGACGTTGAGCCCAAGCCCCTCGCGCATCGTCTTCTGTACCTTCGCAAACTCTTCCTTGCGAAGCACACCATTATTCACAAAGATGCACGTCAGCCTGTTCCCAATCGCCTTCGCCACCAGCACCGCCGCAACCGACGAATCCACACCACCGCTCAGCCCGCAGATAGCATGTCCATCGCCCACCTGCGCCCGCACCCGCTCCACCGTCGCCTGAATGAAATGCTCCGGCGTCCAATCCTGCTTCGCGCCGCAGATATCCAGGCAAAAATTCTTCAGCAGCGCCATGCCCTGCGGAGTATGCGCCACCTCAGGATGAAACTGTACAGCCCAAATCTTCCGAGCCTCATCCGCAATCCCAGCCACTGCATTCGATGTCTTCGCCGTCAGCGCAAACCCCTCGGGCAGGGCCTTCGCCTCATCTCCATGCGACATCCAAACATCCATCGTCTCCGGAAGTCCACGAAACAGAGGCGTCTCAGCAATCACGCTCACCTGTGCATGGCCATACTCCCGCGCCGGCGCCGACTCCACCTTACCGCCAAGATGATGCACAACAAACTGCAGCCCATAACAAATCCCCAGCACAGGCGCACCCATCGCGAGCACTGCCGGATCAGCCGCCGGAGCATCTGCATCATACACAGAGCAAGGCCCACCCGAAAGAATCACGCCCTTCGGCTTCAGCGCCTTCACCTGTTCCAGCGGAACCGTACAAGGCAGCACAACAGAAAAAACATTGAACTCACGAATACGCCGAGCGATCAGCTGCGTATACTGCGACCCAAAATCCAAAATGACAATCGTTGAAGTTATCTGATGGCTCACTATTGAATTAGTGTAAATGTGTCCTCAAAAAATAACCTATGAGCTCTTCCCAGCGATCTCCCGTTCAAGTTTCGGTTCTTCTGCCTCTCGCGGCTTTGTCAATCTCTTGGACCCTCCTCTTGCTCGGAGATCCACAGATTTTTCATAAGATCGGTGCGTCCCTAACCATCGCAGATCTGACCATAACTCCTCCGCCCACGCCTCGCTTACCACTCGAGGAATACTCTGGCTCGAATTTTTCCATCTTTCGGCTGATCTGGTTCGGGAATCTGCCCGGTTTCTGGTTAGAGCTTGTCGATTCAATCCGCGCTTGGCCCTTTAGCTGGTTTCCAAGCGCCTTTCCAGATCTCGAACTATGGCGAGCATTGACTTTTCCCCTTGCGGCAGCACCGTTCTGGTCATGCGCAGGTACCGGCATCGACTATTTCGCAGGTCTTCGCAGTCCCTCAAAAAGTCCAATACGATGGTTTTCCGTCGTCGGCTCTCTTGTATCACTGGTTTTCGGAGCAATCATCCTAATTGCAGGGAGTATGAATGACCGTCCAGACCTTCACCCACCTGCTTTCAATCACGCTCTAATGGGAGTTGGAGTGGTTTGGATGCTACTCAGCGGCCTCTGCTGTGCTGCTTGGATCCATCAAACTCTCCATAGACGAAAAAGGAGCGCGGACAAAATCATTTATGAAATGATTCCCCCTCATTTGCCACCATCTTCATAAGCCCGCCAAAGCTCCAGATAAGCCATCAGCCGAGCAACATGAAAAAAATCCGACGCCACCAGATAAAGCACCGTCACCCCAATCCACCACCACATCAGAAACTCCGGTGTAGTCACGTTCTCAAACGGCAGCGGAGTAGCCGAAAACACCATCGCCAACACGATCAGCGCAATCTTCACAATCCCCATCACCAGATTGATCTCCACCAGCTTCCCCTTCAGCGGCCCCAGCCGAAACGCCGCCGCCAAACTCGCCCCCACACCCAACCCTCGCAACATCGCCAGCAGCGGAGCCACGCTCAACACCCAGCTCACCATTGCCCACAGCGTAAACAATCCCAGAGTAGCCACAATCACCAGCGCAAAATAGCCCACCAGATTCGGCTCGCCTCCGACGCTCAACGGCCCTAGAATCGTCTCACTCCCCACCCATCGCACGCACAAAAACCACACCGTGAAGCTGCCACCCAACACAACCATCCTCAAAGCCTGCAGCACCATCAAGGTTATCGGCTGAGCATGCAACCTGCTATCCGCTCGCCGCAACACCACCGTCCTGCCCACCGACGACACCACCACCCACCCCACCAACAACAGCGGCACCAGCCAAACAGCAATCTTCCCAATCGGCGGCAACAGCACCGTCAGGGCCTGCGCCAAAGTCTCCGCCGCGCCCATCGGATCGACCACTGTCATCCGTCGCAGCGCCTCGATATCCACAGGCGTAGCGTTCAGTATCTTTACCGCCTCATGCCACAGAAGTAGGAGCGCCGGAATCCCAAACAACCAGCGCCACAGCACCTCCAACGCCGTCAGCGAAGGTCGTCCCCAGCACTCCGACAGCGTATGCACAAACGACTGCGTCCCCCGCACCGTGCCAGCAGCAACAACGACTCCGTCTTCCCGCAATCGCTCCACTACTTCACCACAAGATTCACAAGCTTGCCCGGCACCACGATCGTCTTCACGATCGTCTTGCCTTCAATCCGAGCCTTCACCTTCTCATCCGCCAGCGCAGCAGCCTTCACCGTAGCCTCGTCACTTCCAGCCGGAACCTTCACCACATTCACCAGCTTTCCGTTAACCTGCACCGGGATCTCCATCTCGTTCTCCCGCGCAAGCTCTTCATCGGCCACCGGCCAAGCCGTCCGGAACACCACACTCTCGCCACCTATCTGCTCCCACATCTCCGCCGCGAAAAATGGCGCAAACGGAGCCAGCATCAACACCAGGTTGCGAAACACCTCAGTTACAGCAGCCGCCGAAACCTCACCCGAATCCATCGCAGGCTCTGCCGCCACAAGCTCATTGATCAGCGTCATAATCGCGGCAATCGACGTATTGAAATGCCACCGCCCACTGAAATCCTGCGTCATCTTCGCAATCGTCTGATGCAGCTTTCGCAGAACCTTCTGCTCCGTCTCCGAACCCGTCCCTTCACGCGAACCCGCCGCACGAACGATCTCCGTGTACTTCGTCACCAACCGATGCACCCTCCCCAAAAACCGGCTGATGCCCGCAACGCCCTCTTCCTGCCATTCAAGATCACGATCCGGTGGAGCCGCAAACAGCGCATACATCCGCGTAGCATCCGCACCATACCGCGCAATCATGTCGTCGGGCGAAACTACATTGCCCTTCGACTTCGACATCTTCGCCCCATCCTTGATCACCATCCCCTGCGTAAACAACCGTTCCGCAGGCTCATCGTTCTTGACCAACCCAAGATCACGCATCACCTTCGTCCAGAACCGCGAATAGATCAAATGTAAAATCGCATGCTCTACGCCACCGATATACTGATCGATCGGAAACCAGTAATTCGCCTTCTCACTAGCAAATGGTGCGCTTGAATTGGAAGCATCCGTATACCGATAAAAGTACCAGCTCGAATCAACGAACGTATCCATCGTGTCCGTCTCGCGCCGAGCCGGTCCGCCGCACACCGGACAAGTCGTATTCACAAACGAATCCACCCGCCCCAGCGGAGACCCTCCCTGCTGCGTAATCTCGATCTGCGGCGGCAACACGACGGGCAGAGCACTCTCTGGCAACGCCACTACACCACCCGGTTCCACACCCGCATGTCCATTCGTGCAATACACCATCGGGATCGGCGTACCCCAATACCTCTGCCGGCTAACACCCCAATCCTTCAACCGATACGTAACCGTAGACGTACCAAATTCCTTCGACTGCGCAAACGCAGCCATCTTCTGCTGCGCCTCAACGCATCCCAACCCACTCCACTCACCTGAGCTGATCAACACAGCATCCTCTTCCGCCGTATACGGCAGAGCAGGGTCTTCCCCACCGGCCTTAAGCGCAATCACCCGCCGCACCTCCAGCCCATACTTCTGCGCAAACTCAAAGTCCCGCTCATCATGCGCCGGCACGCTCATAATCGCGCCCGTCCCATAATCCGCAAGGATGTAGTTCCCCACCCAGATCGGCACAAGCTCGCCATTAAACGGATTCACCGCAAATCGCCCCGTATCTATGCCATGCTTCTCAATAGCGCCGACATCCCCAGCCTCACGAGCCCTCTGCTGCTCCGCCAGCAACCCCTCTATCTTCACCGCAAGCCCGGCATCCTCCGCCGCAAAAGCCTTCGCCACCACATGCTCTGGAGCCAACTGCACTGAAGTAGCTCCAAAGATCGTATCCACCCGCGTAGTAAACACCGTAATCTTCGCGCAACCCGGAACCTTCACCTCGCCTTCAACAGCAAAGTCGACCAAAGCACCCTCACTCCGGCCAATCCAGTTCCGCTGCATCGTCCGGACCTTCTCCGGCCAACCCTCCAGCTTCTCCAAACCATCCAGCAGCTCATCCGAATATTTCGTAATCCGCAAAAACCACTGCGTCAAATCCCGCTGCTCAACAATCGTGTCCTCATGCCGCCAGCACCGCCCATTTACGACCTGCTCATTCGCCAGCACCGTCTGGCAATCCGGACACCAGTTCACCTTGCTCTTCTTCCGGTAGGCCAACCCGGCCTCAAACATCTTCACGAAGAACCACTGATTCCACCGGTAGTACTCCGGCAAACAAGTCGTAACCTCGGTAGCCCAGTCGTAGCTCAACCCCATGCGCTGCATCTGCTTTCGCATCGCCGCAATATTCGCCAACGTCCACTCTCGCGGAGGCGTGTTGTTCTTCAGCGCCGCATTCTCCGCCGGCAATCCAAACGCATCCCACCCCATCGGGTGCAGCACGTTATACCCGCGCATCCACATATGACGGGCCAACGCATCGCCAATCGCATAGTTCCGCACATGCCCCATGTGCAACTGCCCACTCGGATACGGCAGCATCTCTATGCAGTAAAACTTCGGCTTGCCCGAGTCATGCCCCTCGGCCTTGTACAACGAAGCATCCGCGTCCCACCGCGCCTGCCACTTAGGCTCGATCTCCGCCGGGTTATACCTCTGCGGCTGGTTCGTGCCAGCGGTGGCATTGTCGTTCATATCAGCGGTTTTCCCGTCATTTACGCGCAAAGTTGTGTCGGACATATTACTTCGATTGTACCCGCCCCGTTCCCGCCGCCGAAACTCCCAGCCCCTTACGCTTGCATTGCACCCCTCAAATCTCTATACCTAATTCGCATCCAGCAAGTGGACATCAAACCAACAGAATCGAGACTCAACCCGTGGACAAACGAGAATTCCTCAAAACCTCCGGCGCACTCGTCACCGGCTCCCTGCTCTCCCGCTACGTCCACGCAGACCCTCAATCCTCAACACCCCGCACCAACTGGGCCGGAAACTACACCTTCCACACCAACAATCTCCACCAACCCGCAACCATCGAAGAAGTCCAGCAAGTCGTCAAAAGCTGCACCAAACTCCGAGCCCTAGGCGCCCGCCACTCGTTCAACGGCATCGCCGACAGCAACGAAAACCAGATCTCCCTCAAGCAACTCAACCAGATCGACCTCGACCCCAAATCCCGCACCGTCACCGTAGGCGCTGGCGTCACCTACGGCCAACTCGCCCCCTATATCGACTCCCAAGGCTTCGCCGTCCACAACCTCGCCTCACTCCCACACGTCTCCGTCGTCGGAGCCACTGCCACCGCCACCCACGGCTCCGGCAGCAACAACGGCAACCTCTCTACCGCCGTCTCCGCCATCGAGTTCGTAGCCGCCAACGGCAGCATCCACCATCTCTCCAGCGCCAAAGACGGTGACCAATTCCTCGCCGCCGCCGTCAATCTCGGAGCCCTCGGCATCATCACCCGCATCACCCTCGACGTCCAGCCCACCTTCCAGGTAGCCCAATCCGTCTACGAAAACCTTTCAATCTCGCAGCTCGAACACCACCTCGACGAGATCTTCCTCAGCGGCTACAGCGTCAGCCTCTTCACCGACTGGCAAAACCACCGCATCACTCAGGTCTGGATCAAGCGCCGCTTAGATCACAGCACACCCAAGATCTTCGCCCCCGATTTCTTCGGAGCCACCCTCGCCACAAAAAAACTCCATCCACTAGCCGGACACTCCGCCGAAAACTGCACCGACCAGCTCGGCATCCCAGGCCCCTGGTACGAGCGCCTCCCCCACTTCAAGATGAACTTCACCCCATCAAGCGGTGCCGAACTTCAAACCGAATACTTCGTCCCCCGCGACCACGCCTACCAGGCCATCCTCGCCGTCGAACAACTCCGCGACCACATCACGCCCCACCTCTTCATCACCGAACTTCGCACCATCGCCGCAGATAACCTATGGATGAGCATGGCCTACCAACGTCCCTCCATGGCCATTCACTTCACCTGGAAGCCTGAGTGGCCCGAAGTACAAAAAGTCCTCCCCCTCATCGAAGAAAAACTAGCCCCCTTCAACGCCCGCCCCCACCGGGCCAAGCTCTTCAACACCCCACCCACAACCCTCCACCACCTCTACCCAAAGATGCCCGCCTACCAGACCCTACTCAAGCAGTACGACCCCCAAGGTAAATTCCGCAATCAATTCATCAACAACGACATCTTCAATACCTAACTCGACTCCATCTTTCACCGATGAAGACCTCCCCGTGACAAATCACATAGATAGAGGTGTACCCTCAACCTGACGTGCTGTGACCGAAAGTCAGTTGAGCTTATGTTCTACGGATAGAGCCGGGATAGTCGATATGCATTCTTGCTCAAAGGTGCTTTTGGCATGTTCCACCCTCATCAGTCTTGTTCTGTCCTCCTGCGGAGGCGGGGGATCAAAACCTGCACCCATGGCTGACTTTTCCTTATCGGCCACCCCAGCAACCATTACCCTTCTTCCCGGCGGAACGCCCCAGCAAGTCAGCATCAATGCCACCCCGGTCAACGGCTTCACGAGCATAGTATCCGTCGCAATTAGAGGCTTGCCCACTGGCGTCACAGCGCAACCGGCCATGCTCATGCTCACTCCCGGAACCGCACAAACCGTAGCTCTGACAGCCTCCGCAGCCGCAATGGCCGGCAGCACGATGCTTACGCTCACCGGCACCTCAGGAATGCTCTCGCATTCCACCACAGTAACCGAAACCATCTCCCCGACACCTGACTTCACTCTGGCTCTGTCTCCCACCTCGCTCTCCGTCACCGCCGGCACAACAGGATCTCCAATCAGCATCACCGCCAATCCAATCAACTCTTTTACTGGCACAGTCGCTGTCGCCATAACGGGCCTTCCTACCGGCGTAACAGCTACCCCTGCAACCCTCACGCTGACTCCTGGAACCGCACAGACCGTAGCTCTGACAGCCTCCGCAGCCGCTATGGGCGGCAGTACGATACTTACGTTCACCGGCACCTCAGGAATGCTCTCGCATACCGCCACTCTAACCGCGACCATCTCTCCGCCACCCGACTTCACTCTAACCCTGTCGCCAACCTCGCTCTCCATCACCGCCGGCGCAACTGGATCTCCAGTCAGCGTCACCGCCAATCCGATAAATTCTTTTACCAGCACAGTCGCCGTCGCCATAACAGGCCTTCCTACTGGTGTGAGCGCGGCCCCTTCACCCCTTACCCTTACCCCAGGCACCGCACAGACGGTATCACTCACTGCCGCACCCATCGCAGTCGCAGCCAACTCGACCGTCACATTCACGGGCACGTCCGCCAACCTCACCCACTCCGCGTCGCTCGCGTTGACGGTACAAACCGCGCCAATAACCACCGCGCAAGACGTAACCACCTTTCACTACAACGTCGCCCGCGATGGACTCAACCCGCAAGAAACCATCCTCACGCAGAGCAACGTAAACTCCACCCAATTCGGCAAGATCGGCTTCGATCCCGTTGACGGCAAAGTCGACGCCCAGCCTCTCTACCTAGCCGACGTCATGATCGGCGGCCAGCAACACAACGTCCTCTACGTAGCAACAGAACACGCCAGCGTCTACGCCTTCGACGCCGACACCGGCGCCCAACTCTGGAAGACCTCCGCCCTCGGCAGCGGTGAAACAACCAGCGACGACCACCACTGCTTGCAAATCACGCCCGAGATCGGAATCACCTCCACCCCCGTAATCGAGCGCAAACAAGGACCAAACGGCACACTCTTCACCGTCGCCATGAGCAAAGACTCCACCGGCGCATACCACCAGCGCCTGCACGCACTCGACATCACCACCGGAGCAGAGATAACCGGAAGCCCAACCGAGATCACCGGAACCTATCCCGGCACAGGCGACAACACCCAAAACGGCAACGTAATCTTCGATCCCGCCCAATACGCCGAACGAGCAGCCCTTCTCCTCCTCAACGGCAACATCTACATGGGCTGGACCTCGCACTGCGACATCGGCCTCTACACCGGCTGGGTCATGGCCTACAGCGAGTCAACCCTCCAGCAAACGCAGCTCTTGAATCTCACGCCAAACGGCCACGAGGGCTCCATCTGGATGAGCGGAGGCGGCATAGCAGCCGACAGCCAAAGCAACATCTATCTCCTCGACGCAAACGGCACCTTCGACACAGCCCTCGACGCAAACGGCTTCCCCACAAAGGGCGACTACGGCAACGCCATGCTCAAGCTCTCGACCACCGGCAAACTCTCAGTAGCCGATTACTTCGAGATGTACAACACCGCATCAGAATCCAGCGAAGACCTCGACCTCGGCTCCGGCGGCCCACTGCTCCTGCCCGATCAGACCGACGCAAACGGCGTCATCCATCACCTCATCGCAGGCGCAGGCAAAGACAAAAACATCTATCTCGCCGACCGCGACAACCTCGGCAAATTCAATCCCGCCACTAACCCCATGGACAGCAACATCTACCAGCAACTCACCGGAGCAATGGCGGGCCCTGTCTATTCCACACCCGCCTACTTCGACAGCGTACTCTACTACGCAGCCGACGGAGACGCCTTAAAAGCCTTCCCCCTGACAAACGCACAGCTAGCCCTCACCCCATCCAGCCAAACCACAATCAAATTCCCACACCCCGGCCCCACACCATCGATCTCCGCCAACGGTACCCAGAACGGTATCGTCTGGGCACTCGAATCCAGCCTCTCCAGCCCCGGCGTCCTGCATGCCTACGATCCGGCCAATCTCGCACACGAGTTTTACAACAGCACTCAGGCCATCAACGGACGCGACAGCTTCGGTAACGGAAACAAATTCATCACGCCTATGATCGTCAACGGCAAAGTCTACGTCGGAACTCAAACCGGCGTAGCCGTCTTCGGATTACTGCCAACTACTCCATCGCCGGCATCCTTAGCACCCCAGCATTCCGCGTCTCACCCCTCGGCGCTCTGAACCGCAATCAACTCAACTCAGAGCGATTGAATCCGCCGTCTGCACAATCGCTCCATTGATCGCAGCCAGCTCTTTAGTTACCCGTCTAATCTCATATTCAGGGATGCCGCCTTGTCGAAGAATGGCCAGGGCGGTGTCCAGGTTTGGGAACTCGTGGGGGTCTCGAATATTGCTGCCCTCATGCGCATAAATATATGTGGTCTCCCCTGCCGAGTTGCGATAAATCCTATAGCGGGTCAAGTTGCATTCTCCTTTACACAGGTGCTCTCAACGGATTTAACAGCAATCCGTAGTCCCCCTATCGGCGGAAAAGTCATTAACATGAGCGCCTGCACAAAAAAAATTGCAAAATATCCCGCCTCAGCTGTACCTCGCCACCAGCTCCGCCGCCATCGCCTCATCTTCGAGATACGAAAAAGCCGGGGCCGCCTGAGACTGCGTTCCCTTCTCCGGCTCAAGCTCACCTGCTCCAACCGACGCCATCGCCATAGCCGGACTCGCCATCCACCGCTCGACATACCGGCTCGCATGGGCCCGCCCGCAAAAATGCCGTGTCCGACGGACCATCTTTTCGTCCCACTTCGGCAAAACCACCAGGTTCCCGTTCTTCTCGTACAACATCACCCAATGGTTCGCAATCGATTTCTGCATGTCGCATTCTTCGCACTTGCAGGTCTGAATCAGAGACATGGATTTTGCCCTTTCGCCAGCTCGCCCCGGCTACGCGCAGACCAATCAAACATCCGCTGCTCCCTCTATCGGCAGCTATCGCCATTCCTCTAATCGACAATGTCGTCTGTTCCCAATCCCCACGAAAGAGCTAATATCTCTCATGGCAGTCGACGCATCCGCGATAGCTGCTACAGGCAGCTCCGTCGCCGCCGCATCCCGGCGCCGCGATCTCATCCAGCTCTCCGTCGGATACGCCCTCATCCTGCTCGTCATCTGGACACCCAGTCCCTGGCAAACGCCACTCTACCTCGCGGCGATCCTCTGGGTCGTCCTATCCACGTGGATCTCCTTCGACGGCTGGGAGCCAATGGGCCTGCGCGTCTCAAACCCCTTCCGTCCCTTCTGGATCATCGCCGCCTCCCTCACCTTCGCAGCCATCGCCATCGCCATCGCCGCCCGACTTCACACCCTGCAACTGTTCGCAAGCCCCCGCGCCTTCCTCCAACGCTATTGGGGCTACGCCATCTGGGCCTTCCTCCAACAGTTTCTCCTGCAGGACTTCTTCCTTCTACGCCTCCTGCGCCTGGTATCCACCAGAACCACCGCCGTAGTTGTAGCCGCGTTCCTATTCGCGCTCGCGCATCTGCCGAACCCCATCCTTACGCCCATCACGATAGTCTGGGGACTCGCCGCCTGCCTGCTCTTCCTTCGCTACCGCAACGTCTACTCTCTGGCCATCTCACACGCCATCCTCGGCATATCCCTCGCCATCACCATTCCCGGCCCCATCGACCACAACATGCGCGTCGGCCTCGGATACCTAACCTATCGCCCACACCATACCCATCACCGCAGCCACAGCGACCATATCGTATCGACCGAAGCATGCGTGATCGCCGCCGCTCCCACCCTGCGCTCCTGACGCCACGCCCGTCCATAAAACACTCCCGCCAGCGCAGCCAGCAGCACATACCGCCAGTTGAAATGCACCGCACGCTTGTTCCAATGCGACAGTCCGAAAATTATCGCCGTCGTCACCAGCGCAGCAGACCGCCCCACGCGCCGCTCCAGCAGATTCTGCATCCACCCGCGAAAGAAAAGCTCCTCCGGCACCGCGATAAAAAAGAAAGTACCGATCATCGCACCGGCAATATGCGCCAACCGCGGCCACCCCACATGCAAATGCAGAAAGCCCAGGCTCAAACCAAGTGGCACGGCAATCGGCACATAGAAAACCAGCTCACGCAACCCTGTCCCCACATCGCGCAGCCGAAGCCGCAGATCAAACCCCACACCATCCAGTTGCCGCACAACTAAAAATCCATAGATGCCAGCATCCAGCAACAGCATCTTGTTGAAGACGGCAAAATGGGGCGGCCACGCCCCCTCAAACCAGCGCAGGTCCACTGCCAGCCCCAATGCCGCCAGAACCAGAAACTCTCGCCAGTTCCCGCGTTGCCCCGGATCGACGCGCCTCGCCTGCCACAGCAGCACTGACACCGCAACCGGCACCACCGCATACAGCACCATCCAACCCCAGCGAAACATCCCCGCCGAACAAGCGACCAGCACATACGGCACACACAACACCGCCGGCCCCGGCAGTCGCGCCCACTCCGGCAGCATCTCTCCCATGCCGGCCACATCCCGCGCAAAAAACGCCGCAATCAGAAACGGTATCAACGTCAACAACGCCGCAATCACAACCGCCGGACTGATCATCTGGCCCTCACCCCACCGCCCAGCTTCTACCCAGCCGCCAGCGTTCGCAACACCCCAACATTCCTCGCCTCATCCCCCGGCGAATCCACCGGCGTCTCCGCGATAAACGCCGCATGCGCAAACCGCTCATCATGCAGCAAGCGTCGAAACGCCTCCGCCCCAATCGTCCCTTCGCCGATATGCTCATGCCGATCCAGCTTCGAGCCCATCGCCGCCTTCGCATCATTGCAGTGCCACACCTTCACCGCATCGAACCCCACCGTCGACTCCACCAGCTTCATCGTCTCGATATACCCATCCGGCGAAACAATGTCATACCCCGACACATGCACATGGCAAGTATCCAGGCACACCGCCACCGGAGCGCAAGCCTTCAAACACTCCACCAACTCCGCCACCTGCTCCAGCTTCCCACCCAGCGAGAACTCCGCCCCCGCCGTATTCTCGATCAAAATCCTAAAATTCTTCCCACTGAAATCGATCCCATCAATCGCCCGTTCAATCGACTGCGCCGCCAGCGTCAATCCTTCCTCACGAGTCAGCCCCTTCCAACTCCCCGGATGCAGCACCAGAAACTCCGCCCCCAGCGCCAGCGCCCGCTCCACCTCCCCACGAAACGCAGCCGTCGAGTTCTCCCTCACACTCTCCGTCTGGCTGCAAAGATTAATCAGATAACTCGCATGCACCGCCACCGGCCCCACATCATGCTTCGCCCGCAGCTCCTGCATCTTCGCCGCATCCGCAGCCTTCACGGGCGCAGCCCTCCACATCCGCGGACTAGCCGAAAAGATCTGGAACGTATTCGCCCCCGACTCCACCGCCCGCCCCACCGCAGTCCAAACCCCACCACCCGTCCCCACATGCACGCCAATCCGCTTCTTCGTCAAAGCAACCATCTTCCAAGCCTATCGCACCATCGCCCGAATCTGCCTCTTTCTAAAAACCTTCGCCGCCGAATCTTCACTTGACCCATCAGGAGGCAGAGGAAATACTGAGGCACTGATAGCCATCGAGGACCCGTAAATGCGCAACCTTCTATCTGCCGGAACCATCGGCACTGCCCTGCTGATATCTACCGCCTTCGCCCAAACAACAACTCCGGCAAACAAAGAGATTCTTTCGAACGGTAGCCTTCTACACTCGCTGCTCGCAGCACCCGTCATCGGTCAGCCCTACTCCGCCACGCAGGTCCACAGCACAAGGCAGCAACTGGCCAACGGCACCAACATCACCCATAGCGGACATCACTTCATAGCCCGTGACACCTCCGGCCGCGTCCGCGTCGAGATGCGGTTAGCCAATGCCGCCAACGGCCAGCCCGAAACCATCCTCGTGTTTGTGACCGACCCTGAAACCCATACCATCTCTACCTGGGTCACAGGTCCCAACGCCAGCAAGCTCGCATCTGTCATAAAGATCCCAACCGAAAAACCCCGCACGGCGAAACCGGCCCCCACCAAGCTCAATCAGGACAACCGCCCTCAACCCATCGTCACCACCGAAGATCTCGGCAACGACACACTTCAGAACCTTCCCGTCTCAGTCGTCAAAACGACGACCATCGTTCCCGCCGGCCGCTCCGGCAACGACGCACCTATCACCAAGACCCACGAAGTCTGGACCTCGCCCGACTTGAAGTTGGTCATGAAGGAGCAATGGGAAGATCCACGCACCGGGGAGCGCACCCTCTCTCTTGAAAAATTCTCACGTGCCGACCCCGATCCTGCGCTCTTCCGTCCGCCAGCCGACTACACGGTCAAGAACCTAAAGCAAAGCCTGCAAGAGCTCGAAGAAAAGTTGAACGCGACCCAGAATTGACGGCCCGCGCTCCGCGACAAAACTCCGGCCTCCCCTCCTCCCTTTCCTCAAAGCCCGGAGTAAACTCACGCTTACCCTCGGAAGGAAGGAACATCATGCCCGCACCTCAGAGCTTCAAAAATCACGGCCGCTCCGATCCATCCATGCACTTTTTCGTCTTCCCCGTACTCATCATCAACTTCTTCGTCTCCATCTACCTCACCATCCATCACTGGCACGAATACCGCGCGCTTCATCTCTGGTGGATCGTCGTCTCCGCCGCTCTCGTCGTCCTCGCCACGAAGTCCCGCAGCAACGACCTCAAGGTGCAGGATCGCATCATTCGCCTCGAAGAGAACCTCCGTCTCGCCCGCCTCCTCCCACCAGCCGATCTCGCCCACATCCAGGAGCTCGACATCAAGCAGATCATCGCCCTCCGCTTCGCCTCCGACGCCGAGCTTCCCGCCCTCGTCCACAAAACCATCACCCAGGGCCTCGAACCCAAAGCCATCAAGCAGCACATCACCAACTGGCGCGCCGACAACCACCGCGTCTAGCGCACTCCCAGCTGTTGCAGCCACAAAATCGGGTGCCCCATCCTTCGCGCTTTTGCGAAGGGTGGGGTATCGGGCAAAAGCCCGACCGCACTCCCATCCCAGCCCACTAGCACGGGCAAGAGCAAAACTCTCCGAGCCAGCTCTTGCTGCGATTTTCTTTACTTCCGTTGAAGCCGCGTCCAACAAAAAGGCGGCCATCAGGCCGCCTTCCTTCACAACCAACTCAATCAATACCCAACCGAGAACGAACCCTTCCGGTGCGCTGGCTTCTCCAGTTCATCCACTAGGGCAATCGCATAATCCGCGAACGAAATCTTGCTCTCACCCTTGGCATCCGAAACAAGCTCCTTCGTCCCCAGCCGGAACTTCCCCGTCCGCTCGCCCGGCACAAAATAAGCCGCAGGACTCAAATAAGTCCAGTCGATATCCGACGCGCGTAACACGCCCAAAGCCTTCTCATGCGAAGTCGCAATCGGCATATACTCCGCCGGCAGATACCCCGACTTAATCAGCGTCGTCCCCGGAGCAACCTCCAACAGTCCAGCACCGCCAACCACAACAAGCCGTCCGCCTACCTTCTTCACCGCCTCAATTTGCCGCTTCGTCACATCCACCAGCGCATCCGTCTTGTCCGGCGGAGGCTGATACGTCGACACCACGGCATCCGCGCCCTTAATGATCTCCGCAATCTTATCCACGTCCGAAAGATCATCCGTCTTCGCCGTCACACCCGGCTTGTCCTTCAACTTGTCCACATGCCGAGCCACTCCGGTCACCTTGTGACCACGCGCAAGCAGCTCCTTCACAATCTCGCTGCCCGAATTCCCAGTTGCTCCATAAACGACGACATTCATGACCATTTCTCCTTTGACCAAAAATCAAGTCCCTTAAACAGATGCGTCCGACCTTCGCCGGACGCAATTTTTACAACAAATGTCGTTTATCTCCTGTATCTTATTGATTAATATACGTCCCGCTGATACCGTTTCTGCTTCTTCATCGCCGCCAGATACTCCGCGGCATGCTCCAGCGTCCCATTCGACCCCCTCGCAATCACATCCAGCAGAGCCGTCTCAACGTCCTTAGCCATACGCGTAGCATCGCCACAAACGTAGAAGTAAGCCCCACGCTCCAGCCACTGGTACAGCTCCGCCGCCTGCTCCTGCATCTTGTCCTGAACGTAGACCTTATTATGCTGATCGCGCGAGAAGGCCGTATCCAGCCGCTTCAGCACGCCATCCTTCACCATGCCCTGCAACTGGTCCCTATACAGAAAGTCCATCTTCTCCCGCTGTTCGCCAAAGAACAGCCAGTTATCTCCCGGAGCCCCAGTCGCCTGTCGCTCCTCAAGAAACGCGCGGAAAGGAGCAATCCCCGTACCCGGCCCAATCATAATCACCGGAGCCGAGTTATCCTCCGGCAGCCTGAAGTTCGCATTCGAGTGCAGGAAGATCGGCATCGTCTCGCCAACACCAGCGCGATCACCCAGATGGCCGCTCGCCACACCCTGCCGGCTCCGTCCATGCGAGTCATACCGAATCACGCGCACCGTCGTCTGCACATTGTCCGGATGCTGCGCCTGGCTCGAAGCGATCGAGTACATCCGCGGCGTCAACCGCTGCAGCACGTTGAACAACTGCTGCGGCTCCGTCACCACACCCGGAAAATCCGTCGCCAGGTCGACAAACTCACGTCCCCAGCAATACTCCTCGGCGCGAGCCTTATTCTCCGGCCCCACCATAACCTTCAGCCCCTCAACATCTGGAGCCAGCTTGGCATACTGTCCCACGCTTCCACGCGCCAGCTTGCCAATCCCCAGCCGAGTCCGCAACGCTTCTTCCAAGCTGATCTCGACCTTGTAGTGGTCCAGCACGCGCTCGTCGCCTTTATACCCGAGAGCCTTCAGAACATCCTCAACAGCCTCAGGGCGGTTCTCCGGAATAATCCCAACCGCATCTCCGGGCGTATAGGTCATGCCCTCTTCCAGCGTCAACTCAACATGACGCGTCTCTTTCTCCGAGCCCTCACCCGTCAACAGATAGTTCACCCGGACGTAGGACAGATACGGATTGTTACGTGTGTACTTTTGGGCGTGGTTTATCGCCGTCTTAGCTTCCTGCTCAATCACTTCGCTCATCTTTATATGGTAAAACGCATCCCCACAAAATGCCTACTTAAGGCCCAATCAAAACCACTTATTTGGGCGTAATTGTTTGTTTTACGTCGTCATCCTGAACGCGGTACCTTTCGAGTCGTCATCCTGAACGCAGTACCTTTCGAGTCGTCATCCTGAACGCAGTGAAGGATCCCTGTATTTGTCTTTGCTGTTGCCTGTTCTTTAATCCAACCCAGCCACAACCTCAGCGAACCACCTTCCAGGAGCTATCCGGATCGAAGGCCGTCATCCCCCGCGCCGCATCCGCGGTCCCATCCCCCAGGTCTTTCTGATAGACCAGCCCCCGCTTCCCAATCATGAACGTCACCACCCCACTAGCCTTGTACTCCGCCGGATAAGCAACAATCGCATACCCACCCGTCATCTTTCCATCCTTCACATAATCCTTCGCGCCCCCCGGAGCATGCGGCCCCTGCGCCTTCAATATCCGGTAGTAGTACCCATGAAACGGCGTCCGCTTCCCCTGCCCGCCACCCTCACTCTCCGCCTCGGCCACCAGGCTTCCTGCGGGACTCTCCGCTTCACCCTCATTCGCCTCCCAGTACAGACCATTCCTCGTTCCCGGCTCACTCCGGAACCGCTGCGCATACACCCCAGCCGGATTCCCATCGTGCCCTTCAGACGCATACTCCTTCTGAGCATCGCGCAACGCGCGGACCACCCTGATCGCATCCAGCTCATTATTCCCAATCCGCCGATACATCAGCTCCCGCGCACCCGCCTCCGCATCGAAGTGCCAAGCCCCGTTCTCCCGCACAATAGGAAACGGCAGCGGCCACGCATTTGCACCAACCGTCAACGTCACCTTGTCCGTCGACTCACGAGCAAACGCATGCGCCTCCGCATAATGTTTCAGAAACGACAGCCGATCGTTCTCATCCTCCGTCGCATCCCCCGACGACAGCATATCCACCTCATTCGCCCCCAGCATCTCCTTCAGCTCGGCTGTATCATTCGCCTTCACCGCCGCAACAAACGCCGTCGCCGCCTCACGATACGTAGGAAACGTCTTTACTCCCGCATCCTGCGCCCGCAAAGCAACCACACCAAAAACCACTAACGCCGCGACGATCGACCCACTCATCCACTCACGATTACGCGATCTCATTACTGTCGACCTCCTCGGTTCCCGCTGCCACCGGCGCTGGCTCTGCCGCGATTGCTCGCCGCCCGCGTTGCTCCGGCATTGTTATTCCCGCCGAACCCACCGGGTCGCGCCCCCGTCGTCTGCGGCCTCGACTGAGGCTGTCCCTGAGGCCGTTGCTGCGCCTGTCCCTGTGGCCGTGGTTGCGCCTGTGGCCGATTGCCGCCCTGCGGAAATCCCGCATAAGGATTACGCACTGGACGCGTGTTGTTGGTTGGAGGCCTGCCCCCTCCGGCATTCCCGCCGGGACTTCCGCCCGGACGATTCCCACCGGGGCTTCCTGGCGTAGTCCCTCCAGGCCGAGTTCCGGCATTCCCACCACCGGGCCGATTCCCTCCCGGCGTGCCAGGAGTAGTCCCTCCAGGATTTCCAGGACGATTCCCAGCATTCCCTCCCGGCGTGCCGCCAGGGCCACCCGGACGATTCCCGCCTACATTCCCAGGCGGCCTGTTCCCCCCAGCATTGCCACCACCCTGCCCGCCACCTGGAGGCCGATTCCCACCTTGATTCGGAGGCCGATTCCCACCCTGATTCGGAGGCCTCGTCGGCGGCCGATTTCCCCCACCTGGACGATTATTCGGCCCCTCCGGTCTCCATCCCTGCGGCGGCGGCCTCCATCCCGGCCGCTGATTCCAATTCGAAGGCGGCCGCGCATGGATCGGCGGACCCCACCTCGGCGGCACGCGCCTCCAATTATTTCGTGGACTTCTCCACCGATTGTTCACGACCCAAACATTGTTATGAACAACCATCCCGCGCCCACCCCACCCCCAGCCCCATCCACCCCAGCCCCACGGATCGCGGCTATTGTTCAACCACGAACCCAGGGCAATCCCCGCCCCGAAACTCACCAGCGACGCCGCGATCACATCTCCGCTGCTCGGTCCACTCGACCACACCTGCTGCGGTTGGTACTGCGGAACGAACACCACCTGCGGATTCGTCGGCTGAATCACGACCACCTGCACATTGCCCTGCTGCTGCACCGCAACCGTTTGGTACTCATTGCTATCCAGCGCGCCCCTCGCAAACGCATCCTGGCGCAACGTCTGAATCGCCGACATCACCGACTGCTGATCGTTCCGGAACACCTCCCCCAACGCGGCATAGTCATTCACATTCGTCGCCATCATCTCGACGACGGTAGGAAAGTTCACCAGCGAGACAAACGCCGGATCGAACCCATGCTGCTGCGCCGCATCCGTCAGCGCCTGCCCCTGCAGATTCCCATTCTGATGCATCCAGTCGTACACATCCAGAATCTGCTGCGGGTCCGTCGAAGCCGCACATATCTGCGCCACCAGCGCATCCGGAAACAGCGCAAACGGAGCCACCAGTTGCTTCAATTGATCCTGAGTAAGAGTCGTCTGAGCGTAAACCGAACCACCCAACCCGAAGCACCCCATCGAGGCCAGAAGCACGATAACCAGAACCTTGCGAAGGGACATTGAGTCACTCCTCTCAAGCATGACTTCAGCGCGGGCAAATTATATCGGGTACTCATCAACATCGGGTGTCCCGTCCTTCGCGCATTTGCGAAGGGTGGCGTATTCGCGCCACGCGCGAACCGTTCTCATCCAACCCACCCACCAACTGTCATCTCGACCACGGATAACTCAAAGATCAAAACAACCCCATTAAAGCCAGCGCAACCAATAACTTGCAAAATAATCATCCAAATTCCGCAGCAAATCCGCATGTCAAGTCCAATAACCATCCAAACCCAACAAAACAAACAACATCCTCATTGCAAAAGAGTTTCCTCCAATCCCCTACAATTGAATAAGAGTCAAAAAAAAGCCCCGGCCAAAACCGGGGCTTTCACCATTAGCCGCATAAACCCTTTAGAAAGACGAATTTACCCATAACCTCTTTATAATGACGATTTTACAAAACAGAAAACACCTACACCATTGATAAATAACAACTTACATTGAGATACCCCCCAGGGGGGTACCCCTAAACAGGCATCCGAAACCAAGCGTAGACTGATAACCACACATCCATACCAGAGGCCGCAATCTTTCATGTCGAACCCGAATACGCCTGAATCCACTCCCACCACGGAATCCAACGAGTCTTTCGATAAGATCTTCGCCGAGTACGAGCACGCCCACCCACGCCACACCGGCGAAGGCAACAAGCAGATCGAAGGCACCGTAGTCGCAGTCTCCGCCGACTCCGTCTTCGTCGACATCGGCTACAAGACCGAAGGCGTCCTCCCCCTCGCTCCCTTCCAGGCCACCAACGAGTCCGTGCAGCCCGGCGACAAGCTCTTCGTCTCCTCCAAAGGCCGCAACCCCGAGGGCTACTACGACCTCTCCCGCATCAAGGTCGCCCAACCCAAAGACTGGTCCGCACTCGAGCAAGCCTTCGCCGACAAAACCACCATCGCCGGAACCGTAACCGCCGTCGTCAAAGGCGGCCTCACCGTCGACATCGGCGTCCGCGCCTTCATGCCCGGCTCCCGCAGCGGAGCACGCGATGCAGCCGATATGGAAAAACTAGTCGGTCAGGAAATCCGCTGCCGCATCATTAAGCTCGAAACCGAAGACGAAGACGTAGTCGTCGACCGCCGCACCGTCCTCGAAGAAGAAGACCGCTCCAACAAAGAACGCCGCTACGCTGAACTCAAGGAAGGCGACATCGTCTCCGGCACCATCCGCACCCTCGCCGACTACGGTGCCTTCGTCGACATCGGCGGAGCCGACGGCCTCCTCCACATCAGCGACATCGGCTGGCACCGCGTCACCAAACCCTCCGACGTCCTCACCGTAGGCCAGCAGGTCGAAACCAAAATCCTCAAGATCGACCCTCAGAGCCGCCGCATCTCGCTCGGCATGAAGCAGCTCCTGCCCCACCCCTGGGACGCCGTCCCCGACAAATACAAAACTGGCGAGCGCATCCGCGGCGCCATCACCCGAACCACCGACTTCGGCGCCTTCGTCGAACTCGAGCCGGGCATCGAGGGCATGATTCACCTCTCCGAGATGTCCTGGGCCAAAAAAGTCCGCAAGCCCAGCGACCTCCTCAAGCCCGGCGAAACCGTAGACGCCATCATCCTCGGCATCAACACCACCGAGCGACGCATCGCCCTCGGCCTCAAGCAGGCCCTCGGCGACCCATGGGCCGAAATCTCCAACAAGCTCGCCGTAGGCTCCGTAGTCGAAGGCCCCATCACCAACTTCACCAAATTCGGAGCCTTCGTTCAGGTAGCAGAAGGCATCGAAGGCCTGATCCACGTCAGCGAGATCAGCGCTGAAAAGCGAATCGAGCGCCCACAAGACGTCCTGCGCCTCGGCCAGCAAGTCACAGTAAAAGTGTTGGAAGTCGACAAGGAAAAGCGCCAGCTCCGCCTCAGCATCAAGCAGATGGTTCCCACCGGCCTCGACGACTTCCTCGCCGAGCACAAGCAAGGCGACACCGTCACCGGAAGACTAGTAGAAGTCTCCGGCAACACCGGCACCGTAGAACTAGGCGAAGGCGTCCTGGCAAAGTGCAGCATCACCGCACAGCAAACAACCGACCAGCAGCCATCAGCAGAAGCGAAGCTGGATCTCTCCGACCTGGGCTCCATGCTCAAAGCCCGCTGGAAGAACGGCCCCGCAGCCGAAACCAAAACCGAAGCCACCCGAGCCGGCCAAATCCGCAGCTTCAAAATCACAAAGCTAGATCAAGAAACCAAAACAATCGAACTCCAACTAGCCTGACAACCAAAACCCGGGTGCCCCATCCTGCGCGCGCCTAACCGCGCGAAGGTTGGGGTTTCACAATCTCATCATCCCCAAGCATGTGCTTCTGACTTGGCTTTTGTCCTTGCTTGTCATCCTGGCCCGGGGCGCAGCCGACGGGAAAGAACCCCTCATTTCCGAGGCGAGCGAAAGCAACCCGAGTGCCGTTACCCGCTAACCTAAGCCTGCCACCGCGAAACAACAGCCGTATCATTCACCGCCGTCCCACTATCAGCAGGAACAAACCTCTCCTCCCGCGTACGCAACTCACGCGGCAAAACCCGGCCCGCCTCCGGATCACGCGCCACAATCATCCAGGCATCGCGAACATTCCGAATGTAGGAAATAACCTCCTGAAACTGCTCCACCGATTCGAAATGCGAAGCCTCGAGCGTCAAGGTAAACATCGTCGCATAAAAATCACTCAGCGAAGCCGCAACGCTGCCACCAACATCCGGACGCAACCGCGCCTGAAGATACATCAAAATATCGACGACCTTCTTCACCGCGATCCGGCGTCCATGCACATCGTCAGCCTCGACACACTGCATCGCCCGATAAAGAAAACGAATCGCCCCATCGTAAAGCGCAACCACCAGTTCGACTCCCGTTGCGCCCGCCAAAGCCTGCTCCTGATAACTCGTCTCGCCCATGGTCATTAATTGGTTCCTGTGTTGTAGCCCGTAATCGCGCTATACATCATATTGACCTCAGTCAACTGACTGGGAATCGATTGCAGAATCTGGTTCGCCGTATTCAGCTCAGTCGTCAGCTGCGTTTTTTGCGTAGCAAGCGTAGCATCCTCATTGGTGATGTCTGCGTTCAGCGCCTTCTCCTGAGTGCTGTTCTGCTGCTGCGCCAGGTACACCGCGCCATACGGAGCCGCCGTTCCAAGGTTGTTCAGCGTCGTAGCCATCGTCTGGCCAAAGCTTCCCGTGTTCTGCAGAAAGCCAACAACATCCGAGAAGTTCGAATTCAGCACGGTATTAAGCGTGCTCGTGTCCAACGTCAGCGTTCCGTCATTGTTCAAGCTGATGCCCAACTGAGTGATGTTGCTGATCGTACCGCTCGCCGCACCCGCAAACAGCGATCCCGTAAGCTGACTCTGAATCATCGCCAGCGTCGGGTTCCCATAAAGCGGTTCAGCATTGCCGCTCGAGTCCTTCCCCTCCTGCGTATTCATCTCCGTAACCACCGCGTTATAAGCAGTCACGAAGCTGCTCACAGCGGTTGCAATGTCCGTATTGCCGTTCGTAATCTCAACCTGTACCGCACTCGTCGACGACGACAGCAGTTGAAACGTAACCCCGGAAATAGCATTGCTCACCGTATTCGACGAGCTCGTCACCGTAATTCCATCCACGGTAAGGCTGGCATCCTTTCCAGCCTGACCGACCTTAAACGCGATGGCTCCGGAAGACGCACCCGACAGCGAGGAGCTATCAACCGTCAATTGACCCGCCAGGCCACTGGTCCCACTCACCAGGGAAAGCCGCGACCCGGTAGTATCGGTGATCACACTTGCCGTCACACCGATGCCGGCTGAGTTAATGGCAGCAGACAGCGTCGCAAGCGTATCGTTGCTGCTGTCGATGGTAAACACCGTTCCCTGAATGGTCACGCTGCCGGAGAGTGTATCGCTGGCCGAGATCACGCCCGAAACCTCCGACGAGGTCTGCGCCAGCGAATTGACGACGACCGTGTGGCTGCCGGCAGTGGCACTCGTGTTCGCAGAGGTAAGACTCAGCACATTGGTATCCGAACTCGACCCTTGCTTCTCCGAGAAGACGCCCGTAAAGTCCGTAAGCGACTGCAGGCTCGTCGTAAGCGTCGACAGGTCCGTTCCGAGCGTGGTGAAGACCGTATCCTGGGCCTCCAACGCGGTCAACTGGGTCTTCCATGGAGTTTCGATCGCCAGCTCCGACGCTTGAATGGCCGTTACGGTCGTTGTCACATCAAATCCCGTG
>Ga0210409_10000852_pt1 | contig 43904 bp, 29 predicted proteins | sample IncBWH17MmetaG_FD_161649 | JGI IMG/M metagenome (GOLD analysis project Ga0210409, IMG submission 161649) | Forest soil microbial communities from Barre Woods Harvard Forest LTER site, Petersham, Massachusetts, United States - Inc-BW-H-17-M | ecosystem: Environmental > Terrestrial > Soil >... | reverse complement strand
TAACGGAAGCACGTCGTTGTAGCTGTGCATTCCAGTGGCGGCGGCCACAGATTCCGGCACGAGTTTCATCGGAAGCACGGCCAAGCCCAGCAGTCCCGGCAAAATCACGATGAGCGGAACGAACATCTTGAACCCCGCACCGATGATTGGGGCCATTTCCGCGCTGCGAATATCCTTGGCGGCGAGGATGCGTTGCACGACGAGAAAATCCGTCGTCCAGTAGCCCATGGAGATGACCGCAGCCAGCCCGAACACAATGCCGATCCAGTTGATGCCCATCGGGTTGTCCGTGAAGGAACCCAACCCGGACCACAGGTGAACGTATTGATCGGAAGCCCTCTGGGCAATCTGAAGTTTCAGATTGCTCCAGCCGCCGGCTTCGTAAAGCCCAAGAATCGGAATCAACAGCGCGCCCGCCCATATCAAAAAGAACTGCAGCACTTCGTTAAAAATAGCCGACCGTAAGCCGCCGAGCGTGACGTAAACAGCCACCGTCAGCGAGGACACCCAAATGCTGAAATTGATGTCCCATCCCAAAACAATTTGCATGACTTTGGCCATGGCAAACATGTTAACGCCGCTCATCAGAACGGTCATGAACGCAAACGAAACCGCGGAGACGGCGCGGGCAGGCTCTCCGAAACGCAGTTTCAAATAACCCGGAACAGAATGCGTCTTGGAAATGTAATAAAATGGCATCATCACCAAGGCGAGGAACAACATCGCGGGGATGGCGCCAATCCAATACCAATGCGTCGCGAGGATGCCGTACTGATACGCCGAACCCGCCCAACCCATCAGTTCCAGCGCGCCGAGATTGGCGGAGAGAAAACTAAGTCCAGCCACCCAAGCGGTCATTTCGCGCCCGGCCATGAAGAAATCTTCGCCAGTGTTCGCGCGGCCGCGCAGGTAGAAGCCGATGGCAAGCACCAGCGCGAAGTAAAAGACAACGATGACGACGTCGACAGCCGAAAGATGAACCAGGCGAGCGGGAACGATAAGCGCGTAAGGAATAGTCATAGAGTGCCGAATCGCTTCTCCTCTGCAAGCGTTTTACAACTCCAGACAACCAGTAATGTCCCGGCTATCAACAATTCAAATCCTGCGAATCGTCACGTTGCCGAGAACTTGTAAATCGTTTCCGAGTGAAATTTTGTCCCAGGCTTCAAAACAGTTGACGGAAAATTAGGACGGTTCGGCGAATCCGGAAAGTGCTGCGTCTCAAGACACAACGCCCCATATTTCGGATACGCGATGCCGCCCTTCCCGACGATGCTCCCGTTTAGACCAATCGCCGAATAGAACTGCACGCCCGGCTCCGTTGTCCAAACTTCCATCTGCCTTCCTGACGCTGGGTCGGTCACGCGCGCGGCGATACGCAGCGCTCCCATCTTCCCGTTCACAACAAAGTTGTGGTCGTAGCCGCCGATATCCTTAATCTCCGCGATGTGTGCTCCGATTGCCGTAGGCTTCCGAAAATCCAGCGGCGTATTTTCAACGCTGGCAATCTCGCCCGTCGGAATGAGTGTCAAATCCACCGGGGTGTACTTGTCCGCGTTCAGATAAAGCACTTCTTTCAGAATATCCCCCGACCCAGCCAGATTGAAGTAGCTATGGTTCGTCAGGTTCACAACCGTGTCTTTATCCGTCTCGGCGGTATATTCGAGCTTGAACTCATTCGTGTTCGTCAGTGTGTAAGTCACGCTTACGTGCAGGTTCCCCGGAAAGCTTTCCTCCCCATCCTTGCTAAAATACGTAAAGCGCACCGCCGCTCCATCCTTCACCTCAAGCGGTTCCCCTTTCCACACTCGCCGGTCGAAGCCGGTTGGGCCGCCGTGCAAACTGTTCGGAGCGTTGTTGATCGCCAGCTGATACTCTTTGCCATCGAGCGTGAACTTGCCCTTAGCGATCCTGTTGCCGTACCGCCCAATCGTCCCGCCGAAATGCGGATGATTCCCCAAGTACCCCTCAAGATTGTCGAAACTCAGCACCACGTCGCCCATCTTGCCGTTCCTGTCGGGAACGTGGAGCTCCGTCACTGTCGCGCCGTAGGTAATCAGCTTGGCCGAAGCCCCTTGCGTGTTGTAGATCGTAAATGCCTCGATCGCCGTCCCATCCGGCATCTTGCCAAACTCCGCCTTATCCACATGCGGGCCCTTTTTGGCGGCCGTCTGCGCCTCTCCCCCGGGCGCTGACGACGCAAACTCCGGACCGAACGCCATTAGAAATGCCAGCATGCAGATTTCCCCCCTGAGCACCATTCCGCTCCTCCTCTACCCTCGACCCGCTTAGGATGCATCGATTCTTCCCCACGCCTTGTATCACAAAAATTCATCAATCGCGAACCTTCTCCTTATTTTTCTTAGACTTGCCGAACCCGGTCTGCGCGGCTATTCGACCCTTGCCGTTTTCCAAGGCCATTGACAAGCCCGGAGCCAGGGTGCCAATGTTCCCCCAGACATTCGCCTCAAATTAAAGTTATCGTACACGGAGTCCTATAGATTTCATGCGACCAATTTCCTTTTTGCATGCTTACAAGTACATCGCGCTCCTCTTCCTTCTACTTTCCCTCGCAGCCGCACCCTCTCTCATGGCTCAATGGGTGCCCCTCAATCCGGTAACTTCGGCTGACCCGCAACCCGACGGCGTGGTGCTCGTTCTCCAAACGGGTTTCCTGCGATTCCAGGTTTGCTCGGACTCCATCGTCCACGTGGTCTACTCCATCGAACGCGACATCCCCCAACGCACCGACTTTCTAGTGACTAAAAAATCTTGGCCTAAGGCTGACTTCTCGCTCCACACCGAGGACCCAAAACTCATCACGTTGACGACCGCCCGCCTCAAAATCGAAATCACCCGCGCCGACAGCTCGATCATCTTCTACGACTCCGCCGGTCACAAACTCACACAGGAAAACACCCGCACGCTCACGCCGACCGAAGTCAACGGCGAAAAAACCTACCACTCCGAACGATTCGTCAACATGTGGGATACGCAAGAGGCTTTCTATGGCCTCGGCCAACATCAGGCCGGCGTCTGGAACTATCGCGGCGAATCCGTCGACCTCTCGCAGGACAACACAAACATCTCCATTCCGCTTCTTCTTTCCAGCAGTGGCTACGCCATTTTTTGGAATAACGGCTCGCGCAGCCGTTTCACGAACCGCTTCGTCCACGCCTTTTACTTGAGCGCCGAAGTTTCCGATTCGATGGACTATTACTTCTTCTACGGTCCCGACTTCGACCACCTCATCGCCGACTATCGCGAACTCACCGGGACCGCGCCTCTCTTCGGAAAGTGGGCCTACGGCTATTGGCAGTGCAAGAATCGCTACGACTCGCAGCAAGAACTTCTCGCCATCGCGCAAAAATACCGCGACCTGCATATTCCGCTAGACAACATCGTTCAAGACTGGTTCTGGTGGAACACCATGGGCGAGCCCGTTTTCAACAAAAACTATCCCGACCCCAAAGGCATGATCGACGCGCTCCACGAAAACAACGTCCACCTCATGATTTCCGTGTGGCCCTATTTCCGCCCCGGCTCTCCTGTCTACGACGACATGGGCAAGCACGGCTTTTTCATCGATCGCACAAAAGTTCAAAGCTTTCATCCGCCGCGCATGGGGCTCTACGACGCTTTCAATCCCGACGCGCGCAAATACTATTGGAACCTCATGAATAACGCTCTTTTCAAAATCGGCGCCGATGCCTGGTGGCTCGACACGACGGAACCCGAAACCGAAGGCCACGAAACCAATCTCCTCGTCAACAACAAAGTGAATGGCGGCGAAAACGGCGCGCGCTACGCCAACGAATTTCCTCTGATGACTACCACCGCCGTCTACGAAGGCCAGCGCGAAGCCTCCGACAAAAAACGCGTCTTCATTCTCTCGCGCTCTGCCTACGCAGGATCTCAACGCAACGCCGCCGCGGTCTGGTCCGGCGACGTTGATCCCAATTGGGAGACTTTCCGCCGTCAAATTCCCGCTGGCCTGAACTACTCCGTATCCGGCCTCCCGTACTGGACCACCGACATCGGCGGCTTCGTCTCCGCAAATCCCGACGATCCCGCGTACCGCGAGCTCTACATCCGCTGGTTTCAGTTCGGTACATTTTGCCCCATCTTTCGCGCTCACGGCACCCGTACTACAAATCAAAACGAAATTTGGTCCTACGGCCCCGACGCGCAGAAAACGCTTGCCGCCTACGATAACCTTCGCTACCGCCTGATGCCCTACATCTATTCGCTAGCCTGGAAAACCACCAGCGAGGGCTACACCATCATGCGCCCGCTCGTCATGGACTTCCGCGAGGACACCCGTGCGCAGAATATCGGCGACCAATTTCTTTTTGGCCCAGCGATTCTCGTAAATCCCGTCACCGAGCCCGGTGCCACCACGCGCCGCCTCTATCTTCCCAACGCAAAGTGGTACGACTTCTGGACCGGCGCCGCGATCCTGGGCGGCCGCACCCTCGACGCGCCGTCTCCCATCGACCGCATGCCGCTCTACGTGCGCGCCGGCTCCATCGTTCCGTTCGGCCCCGACCTGCAATACGCCGCCGAAAAATCCGCCGATCCCATCGAGCTGCGCGTCTATCGTGGCGCAAACGGCACGTTCACCCTCTACGAAGATGAAAACGACAGCTACGACTACGAAAAGGGCGTGCACGCAACGACTCCCTTCTCCTGGGACGAAGCCGCGTACACACTAACTATCGGCGATCGCACCGGCTCATTTCCCGGCATGCTTGAAAAGCGCACCTTCCGAATCGTCTTCGTCACTGAGAATCACGGAACCGGCGGCGGCCTTACTGAAAATGCGGACAAAACCGTTGAATACTCGGGGAAGAGAGTCGCGGTAAAGCCATAGTCCAAGAGCAAGATGGCTCAATTCAAATTCACAGCATTGTAATTTTGGATTTTACTCCCATTTATCTGGTCGCCATACTCTCGCCTGCTGGCCCGGGGGGCTCGGGGATATCCACAGGGGAGCACTCGATTTACGCGCCTCGGATGTGATACATCCATGGCAAAGCCAGGTCGATCGAATCTAACGTTAGGGGTGTATTGAAATGGAGAAAATCGTGCGGATTGTCTTGATTTGTCTGGCTGTCCTCTGTTTGTGTACTTGGCCTTTGCAAGCTCAGCAAACTCTCGGCTCCATCGATGGCACGGTCATGGATAGCTCCGGCGCGGTGATCCATGGGGCAACCGTTAAGATCCATAACCTGGCCACCGGCTTGGAACAAACCGTCACTACAAACTCAGACGGCTCGTTCCACGCTGCCGATCTCCCGATCGGCACCTACAGCGTCACTTTCTCTCGCGACAGTTTCAAGACCGAAGCCCACTCACAAATCCTCGTTCAGGGAAATCGCACCACCACGGTAAATGGCTCTCTGCAGCCTGGCGAAGTGAACGTGACGGTCACTGTCAGTGGCACTCCCTTGCTCAATCAGACCGACACGACCAATGGTTATACGCTGGGGAGCGAGCTTATCGAGAATATCCCTCTCGGAACCGGTAGCTTCACACAACTTGCGCTCTTGGCGCCTGGCGTCAACGCGGACCTCCTCGCGGGGGCGGGTACGAACGCCGGTCTGGGAAATCAAGACATTTTTGCCAACGGCCAGCGCGATACAAGCAACAGCTTTTCCTTCAATGCCGTGGAATCGAACAACCTGTTTAATGGACTATCTGCCAGCGCAATCGGAGAGAGCCGCTTCGTGCTGAACACCAACGAACAATTTCTCGCCGGAGGCCAGATTCAAACGAACACTTCGGTATTTGACGCCATCGGCCAGGGCATGCCCGCGCCTCCTCCGGAAACCATCGAAGAAATCCACGTGAACACCTCCATGTACGACGTCTCGCAGGGCGCGAATAGCGGCGCCCATGTTGCCGTTGCCACAAAGTCCGGCACCAACGATTTCCACGGCAACGCCTATGAATATCATCAGACGGCGGGTTGGGATGCCAACCAGTTCTTCCTTAACGCGGCAGGGCTTTCTCGCCCGCCGCTCCACCGCAACACTTTTGGTGGCACAATCGGCGGCCCTGTCAAACAAAACAAACTGTTTTTCTTCGGTTCCTACCAAGGCCAGAGAGTGTCAGATTCAACCAACGGCTCCACGCAATTTGCGAACGTTCCCACTGGCCTTACCGATGATCGCAGCGCAGCGACGCTGGCCGCGCTCGCTGGGGTTCCGGTGGGCAATGTGGACAGCGTTTCGCTAGCCATCCTCAATGCCAAAGGGCCGAACGGTAAGTACATCGTTCCTTCTGCGACCGTCACAGATCCCAACCAAATTAACGTCCTGGGTGGGAATGCTCTCGAGGTAGGACCCCCCAGCACCTTTAGTGCAGACCAGGTCAACGGAAACGTTGACTACCTGTTCAGCACGAAGGACCGCCTTGCAGGGAAATATTACTTTCAGAACGATCCCTCGACCAGTCCGTTCGCCGTGAGCCAGGTTCTCGGTTTTCCGCAGACACTCCACGCAGGCAGCCAGGTGTTCTCGCTCGACAACACCCTGAGCCTGACCCCCAATACTACCTGGGAGCAGAGAATCGGTTTCATCCGTCAGTTCGCTAACGCCAGTACCACCCAACAGCTTACTCCCAGCGATGTGAACATTGATCTTCTCGGGAGCAAGTTCTTTCCGGGCTTCAGCATTACTAACGCTGGTTCGGGAAACTTCAACGGGCTGCGCATCGGCCCGGCCAACAACTTTGCCAATGCCGGTGTCTTCCAAAATCACTTTCAGGCAGGCACGAACTACAATTGGAGCGTTGGTCGCCACACCATTTCTTTCGGATTCAACGGCGATTACGGCCAGTTGAACGTCCTCAACAAGGAAAACGAGGTAGCCACCTTCACTTTCCGTAATTTCGCCAACTTCTTAACGGGAAATCTCGGCGGCAGAAACGGCGGTGGCCAGCTGTTGAATGGCGAAACCAACCGTTACTTTCGCGCCAAACAGACCGGCCTCTTCGTCCAGGACAATTACAAGCTAATGTCCAATCTGACCGTAACCGCCGGCCTGCGTTGGGACTGGGACGGCCCGCTTACCGAGAAAAATGGACTTCTCACAAATTTCTATCCGCAGAATTACTCCTACGATCTCGGTACGGACACGATTAACAACATTGGGCTAGTCATCGCTGGCAACAACAAGCAGTTCTGCGGGACCAAGTCGAGTTTCTGCGTAAACAATTCGACCCTCACGGGGCGGCAGTGGATTTTCGAGCCTCGCATCGGCGTGGCGTGGTCTCCACACTTCGTCAAAAACGTTGTCATTCGGGCTGGTTATGGCTTGTATGCGGACCGTGGCGAATTCTTTACGGAACTCTCAGCCAGCGCGGGACTCGGAATCAGCGGGCCTTTTGGTGTGACCACACAGCAACCTTTTACTGTGCCGTTCAATACCACTTGTACCGGCGTTCAGTGCCTAAGCAACAAGCCGTTCGGTACTACGGCCCCTCCTCCTCCCCCCAACAATCTTTCCGGGATCGAAGCGCTCGTTCATAACCAGTCGGCTTTGAGCGGCTGCCCCCCACCGGTAACGCCGACCTGCACTCCTACGGGAACGCCCCTGTTTGCGTTTCTCTTTGGCGGTTATGATCCCCAAAATACGCTGCCGTATTCCGAGAACTGGACCCTCGACGTTCAGTGGCAGCCCATCAATTCGATGCTCATCGACGTCGGCTACGTCGGCAATCACGGGCAGCACCAACTTCTCCCCATCCCATTCAACCAGCCGGGAATTGCCACACCGACGAACCCGATTAACGGGCAGATCTACTCCTATGGGTATCAGGCAACGGACTCCAATGGAGGTTTCGGCACGCTCGAGACGGAACAGGTTGCGACTACGATCGGTGAGTTTACGGGTGCCGACGGAAACACCGCACTCCGTGTCCCGTTCATTGGCTACAACCCCAATTCCGATTTCTGGGAAGCCGAAGGAGTCTCAAACTATAACGCACTCCAAGTTAGTGTTAAGAAGCGGTTGAGCCATGGTCTCACCGTCAACGCATCCTACACCTGGTCTCACACGCTGGACGAAGGCAGCGGCCTCTCTGAGGGACTCTTTTTTAACGGCAACAATCCGCTCAACCCCAGAAGCGCCTATGGCGACGCGGGTTTCGACCGCACTCACGTTTTCACCGTTAACTACACGTACCAAATTCCGAATCTCACCAAGTCCAATGGGTTCCTCAAGTACGTCGTCAACGGTTGGGGCGTCACTGGAGTCACCATCGCAGAGAGCGGCCTGCCCTACAGCGTCTATGACTTTTCCGGGACCGTGGCCAGCCAATACTTCGGCGCGGGCGACGACTTCATAACCAATCCTTTGCTTAACGGTTTACCTAAAAACACCCAGCTTCAAGGCACAACCGGCGTAAACGCTGGCAATCCGGTGCTCAACGGAGGTGCGTTCGGTATCAACGTCAATGCGCCCGGTACCAACGGTGTGCCCCCCTGCGGTCCGACAACGGACGGCGGTACCGCGTGCGATTTCTCGGAAACCGGCTTTTCCGACACGGGCCGCAATTTGTTCCGCGGACCGTTCCAAGTCCGTTTCGACTTCAGCGTCTTCAAAATTTTTAAAATCAACGATCGGTTCAGCCTGCGTTATGATGCGCAGTTCTTCAACCTCTTCAATCATCCCAGTTTCGACGCGCCGAGCAACAACATCAGCTTGAATCCATGCTTCGGCCCGAATGCGCAGACCAGCCCAGTTAACGTTCAGTTTGGGGCCGCATGCCAATGGCTCGGTACAATTCCAGCCGTAGCACCTTCGACTACCCCTATTGGAAACGGACAGGCTCCATTCGGAGCCGGCTTCATCCAGAGCACACTCGGCAGCCCGCGACTGATTCAGATGGCATTGCACCTTACCTTCTGAAGCGGCTGGATCTGCAGACTTGGGCAAGGACTGGCGATTCAGTCCTTGCCCAAGTTAAGATCTGCCGTTTCGCGCAAGCAACGCTACGCTGCAGGTTCTTTGCGTCAAGAAAACGTGGTACAAGTGCCTGTCTATCTATTCGGCCAATAAATGATCCTGTATTTTCGCAGCAGACGATCGCAAGTAAATTTTACATAACTCTGACGCAACCTTTCGATCGATTCTTCCTTCCATCTTCCATGGGAGGTGTTCTGGGCATGAGATTCTCTCGCTCCTTCTCACGCATGGCACTTGCGCAATGTTTGGTATTTGCCATCGCCATGTCTGCGCAGGACCCCGCGCCAACACCACAGCCAGCCAGGGCTCCGTCCACGCAATCTAAAGAAGCGGCTCCACAATCCAGCGGCCCAGCCATTCGCACCGCTTCCAATCTCGTTGTCGTGGATGTTGTTGTGAGCGACGACGGCAAGCCCGTAAAAGGTCTTGAGCGTTCGGCATTCCACATTTTCGAGGATGGCCGCGAGCAATCCATCAAGGTTTTCGAGCAACACAATTCCGCGGACGCGTCACAGGTTCAGCGCCTTCCAGTATTGCCCCTGCATACCTACAGCAACTTCCCCGAAACCACCGTGACTAACGCAGCCAACGTCCTCCTTCTTGACGCCCTGAATACTCCAATGAAGGACCAGATGTACGTCCGCAAGCAGATGACGGAGTACCTAAAAAATATTCCCGCGGGCGCACGCATCGCCATTTTCACGCTGGCTTCGAAGCTGCGCATCGTGCAAGGTTTTACCTCCGATCGAGCACCCTTGCTCGCGGCCTTAAGCGATAAGCGGAACGCCCCAGGCGTGTCGCCTGTGCTTCCAGATCCGGACGATACGACGCTTACAAATCTTTCCACCGGAATGCAGGACGTCGGCGCGTCCGCGCAAGCGACAGCCAGTCTTCAACAATTCCAAGCCGATGAAGCCTCCTTCCAGCTGGATCTGCGGGTACAATTCACTCTGGACGCCTTGAAGCAATTGGCGGCCTATCTGGGTGGAATCCCGGGGCGCAAGAACCTGATCTGGTTCTCTGGCTCTTTTCCGCTCAGTCTCGACCCGGATGTTTCGCTGAGCAATGAGTTCTCAGCAGTGCGGAACTACGATGATCAGCTTAAAGCGACGAGTGATTTGCTGACCATGAGCCGCGTGGCGGTCTACCCCGTGGATGCCCGCGGATTGTTCACCGCGCCGATGTTTAGTGCGGCCAACCAGGGGGCTAATTATTCGGGAGTTTCGCACACCACGCCAAGCACAGCAGGCGCGTCAAATCCGGGCACCCGCGCTGGGGGAGGCGGGCACGCCAGAAATCCGGCCAACGGTAACGCCAGCAATCCGAACGCATTCGCAGGCGACAGCTCCAAGTTCTTTCAGACAACTGCCGCTGAGCACGCTACGATGCAAGAGCTCGCCCTGGACACCGGGGGAAAAGCCTTCTTCGACACGAACGGCATCAAAGAGGCCCTGGCCAACGCGATCGAGAACGGCGAGAACTACTACACGCTGGCGTACATTCCGGACGACGCGAAATTTGACGGTAAATTTCGAAGGATTCAAGTCAAACTCGCTGAACAGAACCACCAGCTCGCCTACCGCCAAGGTTACTTTGCCGATGCGCCCAGCGCGCACAGTTCGAATGCTCCGCTGAGTCCCACTGCTGCCGCGATACAACGAGGTGCCCCGCCGTCTTCGCAGATTCTGTTCAAGGTACGTGTTTTGCCCTCGGACGATGACGCACTGAAAGGACTGGAGTCTCAGACGGGTCCGGCAGGCTTAATGGCCGAAAAGTTACACGGTACCGTAAAGCGCTACTGGATTGATTACGCGACCGATCTGCACCAGGTCTCCGTGATTGTGGGAAGCGACGGTCTGTTTCATTGCTCCGTCGAATTTGCCGCCATCGCGTACGACCGCGATGGCAAAATCCTCAATGTTGCAAACCGCGCTTTTAAATTGAATTTGCAATCGGCGCAGTACAACCAGATCATGCAGACCGGATTGCCGCTGCATCAGGAGCTCGATGTCCCGGTCGGCGAGGTCTATCTTCGCATCGCCGTCCACGATCTTTCGACGGATCGCATTGGTTCGGTGGAGATCCCCTTGCGAGTCCAGGAAAAATCCCCTCAGAAATAGTCCTGCAAGTTGATCTTTATCGGATGGTTGGAGTGGTCCGTCGGTCCGCCTTCGCCTGCACTTGGTAGGAAGAAGTACTTCCAGAATTTCTCATACGAGGCACACGCATAAACTTCAAAGACAAGCGCGTGAACGAGCGAACAGTCCTGTCTGCTCCTGACCCGCGAGAGCCAGGGAGAGACCAAATCTTTTGCTTGACGCGATTGCTGGCGAGGACTAGGCTCGCGCCAATTGGTCGGGGGCCTTCATGCGTTGTTCCTGCGAAGGGGCCCAGAAATTGGTGCAGGTGCGGACTCAGCCACGAGCCCAGGAATGGGCGTGTCTGCGCATCTTACGAGGGTATCTGTGCGTTGCGCGGTTACTTCTGGTAATGGTGTCTTCCGTTTTGTTTGCCCCACCTGCTTGGTGCCAAGACAACGGTAGCGAAGCAAATGAGTTCCACGGGAAGGGATCGGAAATCACGGTGACTGTGCGCGATAGTTCCGGAGAGCCGATCTCGACGGCGGCGATGGTGAAACTCTACCGGGACGGAACAACTCTCAGCAGGAAGGGAGAGACGTCGCGGGGGAGCGCCGTGCTGGTGGTGAACAATTTGGGTGAGTTTACCGTGATTGTAGAGGCCGCCGGATACGAGAACGCGCAGAAGCAAGTGTCGGTTCAAGTGACGGGGAGAACGCAGGTGGATGTTTACCTGCGGCGAATTTCAGATGCCGGGAGCAGTACGGGAGTTCCGGGAAGGCCGGTGCTCGCACCGAAAGCCAAGCAGGCGCTCGAAAAGGGATTGCAAGCGCTTAGCGCGGACAATCCCGGCGAGGCAGAAAAGTTTGTGGGCGAGGCGATGCGGCTAGCGCCCGGGCATCCGGACGTATTGTACGTCCAAGGAGTGCTCTGGCTGAAACAACGCAACTGGGCGCAGGCGCAAAACGCGCTGGAAAAGGCCACGCAGATCGATCCGAATCATGCGCGGGCTTTTGCGGCGCTGGGGATGGCGCTGTGCGATCAGGGGAAATATGACACGGCGATCGTGCCCCTGGAGAGGTCGCTGCAGTTGGATGCAACGGGCGCTTGGGAGACGCGCTGGACTTTGGCGAAAGCCTACTACCAGCGTGAAAAATATGACGACGCGCTGAAAATGTCGCAGGAGGCACTGACCGCATCGAATGGGAAGGCGCCAGAGATCGGACTGCTGGTGGCGCAATCGCTGACCGCGGTCGGGCGGTACGAGGATGCGGCGCAGGTGCTGCGGGAATTCTTGAGAGATCACGGAGACCGACGCGAAGCGGTTACCGCGCGACGTTGGTTGGAGCGCCTCACGGCTAGTGCGAAGATCAAGCCAAACTCAAATTGATGGAGGAAGCTGACCAGCGAGTGTGTATCTACTAGTGAAACATTTTGTCGATGCGGGCCCAACTTCCTCGTGAGTCAAAAATTCGCCGCGGTCGAGCTGGTCCAATCCCTTCTTCACCTGCTGGCGAAACCACCCATTATGGTCCAGGTAGTGTTCCACAAGTTGCTTGACGTATCCCTCTGCCCCGCTATTGGTTTTTGCGGCGGCGATGGTTGGGCCGCGGGTCATGATCGAGATGGTTTGAGAAAGCGGAATTCCGATTCCGTGATGGCCACCGGCGGCTCGGAAGTAATATAGGTCAAGGAGTACGGAGCCGTGACCACGCGTCAACAGAAGGTTCACACTCGGCAGGTTCACACGCAACAAGCTCACGCACGACAGGTTCACACGCAGCTCGGCCGAGCCGCAGTCCAGATATTTGCCGCTAATGAGCGCATGAACCAGATTCTTATAGAACATCTTGACCCGCGCGCATGGAGAGCCAAACCGCCCGGCAAGGCCCGCACCATCGCAGCGATCTTCACGCACATGCACAACGTCCGCACGAAATGGGTCAGGCTCACTGCTCCGCACCTGAAGGTTCCACGACAGCTTGCCCGTGCGCACTGCACGCCGCTGCAGGCTCGCGCGGGATTAGCCGAAAGTGCCGCTCGCTGCGCGGAGATGCTCGCTGAAGCGCTTGGCGGTAGTGGTAGCCGCATCGAGAAATTCCTCAGAGACGGCTGGGCTCGTCCTTGGCCGGTCGGCCCGGAAATGCTGTGCTACATGCTTTCTCACGAAGCCCACCATCGCGGGCAGGTGTTTATGCTCGCGCATCAGCTCGGATTCCCGTTGCCGAACAAGGTCATGTACGGAATCTGGAATTGGGAAAAACTGTGGAAAGAGTGCGCGTCGCCTCGCGGCCCTGGCCACACTTCTTAAGGAATCGATCGAGAGCACGGGCCGCCCAGCTTCAGCGGACGCCTGTTCCACCAGCCCACCCGCCTTGGCTCTATTCGGAGTCCGTTTTCTAAATTCTCTTGGTTGCAGCGGACAACACCTCCGTGAAAAAAGCGTAGAACTTCGAGAAATTCCACTCTGTATCAATCATCGGATTAATGAAGCCCTTGAAATTCTTCGTCTCAACGTACACAGCATCTTCTATGAGTATTTTGTACTTTGATATCTTCAGCTTGAATCTGATGCTTTCTCTGATTGCGTCACGAACCGGGCCTGCAGGGAAATACTGAAGCTCCTTATCCAAACCCTTAGCCCTGATCTCTTCATCCAACTCCGCCGCTGTGGGTTCGTGGTCAGGATTTTCATAGACCGGCCCTGGCATTATCTGACTTCGATGCGCGGAGCTGTGCCTTAAGCTGGCAATTCTCTCGATGAAATCAACTGTCTTGTTGTCAGTGAATGTCGCGTGTAGTTCCGGCGCTATCTTTTTCAATTCCGTGAGAAATACCTTGCCTGTGGCGGTCACATCTCGCACCGCCAAGCCGAGGCCTAATAGGCCATTAAGCATCGCAGCGAGGTGGTCAAATGCACCGTAGAGCAGGATATAGTAGAAGTTTAAATGGTATCCGGTTTCAAATTGGAATTTCTGCCTCTGCCACTTGGCTCTTTTGGCTGCTGCTTGTTGCATCTCGTAGAACAACAATCGGTCCCGCGTGAACAGAATATTTGGAACCCGGTTGTACACGCGTGAGCGCCCGATTTCCTGGACCTGCCCGTCTACGCCTTTCTTATGGCATGCGTCCAAAAATTTCTGTCCCGCCAATAGTGTGTGACTTTCGGCAAAAAAATAGAATGTTCCCCAAGGGGCATCGAACATTGGGTCGGCGAAAGCCCACGGTTCGTCGTGGCCTCTGACAAAAATTTCACTTTGACGAAGCATTACTTGAGGACTTCCGAGCAGGATGCCAAGCCTTTCAAACTCCTCGTAAAACGGATACCAGCCTGAGTTTTCAGTCACAACAATGTCTGCATCGCAAAAAAGGGCCGTTGCAGCAGCTTCGCAGATGTGAGCTGGAGCTTGCTCTCCGCAAGCTTGTTTCATGACCTCGTCTGCAACAGCTACAGCGGTGGGGAGGTAGTGATGGCGTATGCATTCAGAAGAGTGTGGATTCTCGTGAAGCTGTTTGGCAACCAGAGGTTGATTGTGATGGCTTGTGGATGGATGGTTCCTAGATATTCTCTTAGCTGTTGAAGCTGGTCCAACATACGAAAGCCTTTTTGGGACAGACTTTCGCCCCAGAAGAGAACATCAAAAGATTTCTTTGCTCGCCCAGAGCTTTCAATTTGAGCAATTGCTCGCCCACGAACGATTGGACTCATGCGCCGTATCTTAGCTGCGGTATGCTGTTCTAAATAATTTATTTAATAGGGATACTCCCCAGAACCGAGAAGCAGTGTTGGAAGGAATTGATATGGTCGTTTTAGTGGTTTCCAGGGAGGAATGCGAATGAGCCCGGAGGCGAGAGAGTTTTTGTATCGCGGATGCCGGAGGATTCGATCACGGTGTAGATAGCGTCCGCGGGCACATTTTCTATGGTTTCGATTTTTCCGCTGGGCCAGCGGATTTCTACTGAGTCGATTTTTGTGGATTTGCCGAGGCCGAAATGGAGGCGGAGGTCGTTTTGCGAGAGATAGCTCCCGCCGCCGCGGACTTCGCCGATCTGGCGAACGCCACCCGCGTGGATGGTGACGCGGGTGCCGATGGCGGCGCGATTGCTTTTTGTGCCGATTAGTTTCAAGAGGACGCGGTGATTGGGGGTGGAGTTTTGGTTGTAAAGGAGAGTGGGAGGTTCGCCGACGTTGACCAGGACTAGGTCGATGTTGCCGGTGTTGAAGATGTCGCCGAAGGCGGCGCCCCGGCGGGATTTTAGCGGGAGGTCGGCGAGGCCGGCTTCTTTGCCGACTTCGTCGAACGTGCCGTCGCGGTTGTTGCGCTCCAGGAAAATTGGTTGGCGGTAGTGTGGGCTGTTATCGAGGGAATCGATTTGCGGGTAGACATGGCCGCAAGCGATCAGGAGATCGAGCCAGCCGCTGTTGGCCATGTCGAAAAAGCTGGCGCCCCAGCAAACGCCCTGATAGCTCGGGCGTCCAACACCAGAGGGCCAGCTTACGTCTTCGAAACCGTTAGCGCCCGTGTTGCGCCAGAGAGCTTTGGGCTGCTCCTGGAACGTGGTGATGAAGAGGCTGAAGCGGCCGGAGTGGTCGTAGTCGGCGAAGTCGACGCCCATGTTGCCGAGCTGCGTGCCGTCGCCGCTGAGGGAAATTCCGGAGAGCATGCCGACTTCGGAAAAAGTGCCATTGTGATTGTTGTGATAGAGATAGTTGGGGACGGAATCATTGGCGACGACGAGATCGGGCCAGCCGTCGTTGTCGTAGTCGGACCACATGGCGCCGAGACCGTAGTAGCCGATTTGGTTGTGAACGCCGGCTTTTTGCGAGACTTCCTCGAAGGTGCCGTCGCCGCGATTGTGGTAGAGAAGATCGCTTTCGCCTTCGAGGCCCCAGGGGCCGCACTGCACTTGCAGTCCTTTATATAGGCAGAATTTGTTGCTGCCGGGGGCGGGCATGTGGGCGATATCGACGTGGACATAGCGGGAGACGAAGAGGTCGACATTGCCGTCGCGATCGTAATCGCCCCAGGCCGCGCCGGTGCTGAAGCCGCCGCCGCGGACGCCGGCTTTTTCGGTGACGTCTTCAAACTTGCAGTTGCCGAGATTGCGGTAGAGGACGTTGCCGCCGTAGCCGGTGACGAAGAGGTCGAGCTTGCCGTCGTTGTCGTAGTCGGCGACGGCTACGCCCATGCCCCAGCCGAGGCGCGTGAGTCCGGCTTGCTTGGTGATGTCTTTGAAGGTGCCGTCCGGCTCTTGATGATAGAGAGTGACCATGGGGTCGCCGCCTTTTAGGTAGCGGTCGACTGTGGAGCCGTTGACGATGACGATGTCGAGGCGGCCGTCATCGTCGCAATCGAAGAGGCCTGCGCCACCGCTTATAGATTCGATGATGTAGCGTTTTTCGTTGGTGGAGATGTGAGAGACGGTTAGGCCAACGGATTGGGCGATGTCTTTGAATTTTGGGATTGCGGGGAAGCCGGGGCGCTCGACTTTTGGCTTCGGCAATTTCGCAGAGGGTGGAAGCGGGACGGCAGTGCTTTGGGCGCGCAGAGGTTGCGGAGATGCGAAACTTAGGAGCAGCAGGACGGAAAAGATAGGTAGAGCGGAAAGGCGAGAGAAGTAGCCAAGCATTCGACTTATTCTAACGCAAGAGACTCTTTCCGCGAGCGAGTGTGCGTTTTGAGGAGGGGTGCTTGGAGAGGCCGGGGAAGAGCGGATTGGGACTTGTCCCTGCTATACTCGCGGCACGATTTATTGCTGGTTCCGAGACAGGTCACGGTCCAGCAGGTGCTGCAGTGCGAATCGAGCGCTGCGAGAAATAATCGAGGGCGTGTCCATGACACCGACGCAGAAGAAGAACGCCGGTCCGCGTAGAGAGAACAATAAAGTTACTTTGAAAACCGTGGCGAGGCATCTGGGCCTCGCAGCCGGAACCGTTTCCGCGACGCTGAATGATTCTCCGGCAGCGCGGTCGATCCCCGAACGTACCAAGCAACGCATTCTCGCGGCGGCGCAGGAATTGAATTACCGGCCGAATTTTTTTGCCCGGACGTTGCGGATGCGGCGGACGTTCACGATCGGAGTCATCGCGGAAGAGATCGGGGACGCGTACGGCTCGCAGGTGATCAGCGGGATTGAGAAGTATCTGACGGGGCAAAACTATTTTTTCCTGACGGTGGTGCACCGGCACGATCCGAAGTTGCTGCAGACGTATTCGCAGATGCTGGTGGAACGAGGCGTCGAGGGATTTATCACCGTGGACACGTCGATTCTGGCGGAGCCATCGCTGCCGACTGTGGCTGTCGCGGGGCACCGGCTGATTGCGGGCGTGACGAATATCGTGCTGGACCATAGGCGCGCGGCGAGGTTCGCACTGGAACATTTGAAGGAGTTGGGGCACAAAGAGATTGCGTTTTTGCAGGGGCACATTTTCAGCTCGGACTCCGAAGAGCGGTGGAATGCGATTTGCGAGGTGGCGGCGGAGTTGAGCATTCGAATTCGGCCGGAACTCACAATACGAATCGAGAGCAAGGTTTCCACGCCGGAAGTCGGATTTCCCGTGACGAAGGAGTTGCTTGCAAGGAAGGAGCCGTTCACGGCGCTCTTTGCGTATAACGATATTTCAGCGATTGGAGCGATCTGGGCACTACGCGAGGCGGGATTGCGCGTGCCGCAAGATGTGTCCGTGGTGGGGTTTGATGATATCCCCGGAGCGGCTTTTGCGAATCCTGGGTTAACGACGGTGCGGCAGCCACTGGTACGAATGGGCGAGATTGCCGCGCAAACACTGGTGAGTCAGATCGAGGGACACGAGGAATGTGTTTCGGAGATCGCTATCGAGCCGGAATTCGTGAACCGAGATTCAACGGCACGTTTGGCGCAGGCACGGGTGTTGAGTTCAAGAATTTAGGAAAACGCAGCGCACTTCACAATCTTTCCCTGCTGTTCCCCTCCCTCCCTTTCACGGTTTGGAGAGAAATTCACTTAGAAGCATGTGGAAGTGGTGGACCCCGTTTTCACGTTTGACGGAATAACGGCCACGGTCGTAGGTCGAGGAATTTAGGCCTCGCTGGACATTTCTGCAAAGATCGATATCTTCCTGCTGGACTTCGTCGCTAAAAGCTACGGCGCGTTGGATGCGTTCGCGAACTTTTTCGGAATGCGCGTCGTGGAAAAACCATTCGAAGATGGTGAGGGTTTTGTCGTGCGATAGGGGAACGATCAGATTTGTGGACAGATTATCCGGATAGACGTTGAGCATGAGGTTTGGAAAAATCCAGAAATAGAGAGCTTCTTGCAGGTCAGTGCCTGGCGGGTAGAAGCGTTCGGCGGCGTCTTCCCCCTTCATGGCGCGGATGGGGGCGAATTGCTGCGAATAATAACGGTAGGTGTCGGTGCGATAGTTTGCGTAATCAATTTCGCGCATCAGGCCGGGGTGGGCGATGGGGATGTGGTAGCCCTCGAGATAGTTGTCGACGTAGACTTTCCAGTTGCAGTCGATGACATAGTCGCGGCGCTCGACGGATTGCAGGCCTTCAAATTGGAAGCCACGGGCTTGTTCGGGAATTTTGCCGAGATAGGCGGAAAGAGGTTCGGTATTTTCATCGAAATTGACGAAGATGAGTTGTTCCCACGTTTCGAGGCGCAGAGGCACCATGCCCATGGTGCTGCGGTCGAAGAACTCGACCCCTTCTACGTCGGGAGTGCCGATTAGGCGGCCGTCGAGTGTGTAGGTCCAGCCGTGATAGCCGCAGCGGAGAACATTTTTGCAGCCGCTGCCTTGGGCGATGGGGCCGGCGCGGTGGCGGCAGACGTTGCTGAAGGCCCGAAGCGTGCCTTGCTTGTCGCGGACGATGACGACGGGCTCGCCAATGACGTCGACCGTAAAGAAAGTCTCGGGATCGGCGATGGTTCGCTTTGCGCCGTTGACTTCGCTGCAGGGAGTGTTGAGAGTGCCGACGAGTTGCCAGGTGCGGCGGAAGATGCGGGATTTTTCTGTGTCGAGGATGGCGGCGTCGGTGTAGAACTTCGACGCCAGCGTATGCGCCGACTCGATTTGTTCGTGGACGTCAAGATTCAAAGGCTTGGTAGTCATTGATAAAATCCTTAAAAGATACCGATGCGAGAGTCAACTTCCCCTACGGCGACTTGACGTTGATACGTAAGGAAAGAATTTCAACCGCGGGCAATGTAGAATCTGTTTTCAAGTTGGGCACGAACGAGTTCACATTCGAGCTTGCCACTATGGTTTCAGCAGTCTTTACGAAATCATAGAAGTAGCGATTTTCCTGCGTTTTGGGACGGCCGTAGTAAAACCATTCCCCCAAAACCCGTTCGGCATCATTGATTTGAAACACTGAACTATCCAGCGTCAAACCGACCGGAAACCACACCGTTAACTGCTCATCTTCATTAAAACGAACCCGTAGAACACCGCGATCATGTTCTGAGGCTACGATTCGATGGACATTGTCGTAAGGCCTGCCAAACCACACTCCCCAAAAGCGCAAGGTTCCAGGGCTGATTTTCGGCAGCACTTTTTGTATCTCTTCGCAGATTTTCTCAGCTTCGTTCATCAAGGGGCGCGAATGCGGCTTTGAATTAGAACTTGCGAGTCTCCTGGCGCGACCAGCGCTCGACTACGATTTTGGATTCGGTGTAGAACTCGACGGCGTCGCGGCCTTGGCCGTGAAGGATGCCGAAGAAACTTTCTTTCCAGCCGCTGAAGGGGAAATAGGCCATGGGGGCGGCGACACCGATGTTGATGCCGATATTTCCGGCGGGAGCCTCGTAGCGGAAGCGGCGGGCAGCGGCGCCGTTGGTGGTGAAAAGAGAGGCTTGATTGCCGTAGGGACTGCGGCGGAGGAAGTCCATGGCTTCGTCCATGGAATCGGCGTGGACGAGGCTGAGGACGGGCCCGAAAATTTCCGTGTTGGCGAGCTGGCTTGTCGATGGAAGGCCATCGAGAACTGTGGGAGTGAGGAAGCTGCCGGATTCGTGATTCGCGATTTTGGTGTTGCGGCCGTCGAGAATGGCTTTGGCGCCTTCGGCTTCGCCGGCGGAGATTAGAGATTCGATGCGCTTTTTGCTATCGCCTGAAATAACCGGCCCCATCTGGACGCCGGATTCGAGACCGTTGCCCACTTTGAGAGTCGAGGCGGAGTGCGCGATGGAATCGCGGAATGATTTTTGTGCGTCGCCGATGGTGACCGCTACCGAAACGGCGAGACAGCGCTGGCCGGCGCAACCGAACGCGCTATCACTGATGATTTGCGTGGCCAGTTCCATGTCGGCGTCGGGGAGGACGATGACGTGATTTTTTGCGCCACCCTGGCATTGCATACGTTTGCCGCTGGCGGCCGAGCGCGTGTAGACATGCTTCGCGACGGGAGTAGAACCCACAAAACTGATGGCGCGGACTTGCGGGTGATCGCAGAGGGCATTTACGACGTCTTTGCCGCCGTTGACGAGATTGACCACGCCTTTGGGGAGACCGGTTTTTTCGAGGAGTTCGAAGGCACGGATCATGCTGAGCGGGACGCGCTCGGAGGGCTTGAGCACAAACGTGTTGCCACATGCGATGGCGTAGGGCAGGAACCAGTACGAGATCATCGCCGGAAAATTGAAGGGAACGATGGCAGCGACGACTCCTAGAGGCTGGCGGATTTGCATTTCATCGACGCCGGGCGTGACGTCTTCGAGGTTGTATCCCTGCATCATCATGGGAATGCCGCATGCGACTTCGACATTTTCGATGCCACGGCGTAATTCGGCTTTCGCTTCGCCAAAGGTCTTGCCATTTTCGAGCGTGATGAGGCGGGAAAGTTCGTCGATGTGCTCTTCGAGAAGATTTTTGAGCTTGAAAAGATATTGAACACGCTCGCCAGGAGGAGTGCGGCGCCACGCTGGGAACGCATCGGCGGCAGCTTGAACAGCAGCATCGACATCGGCGGGGGAGGACATCGGCGTGCGAGCCAGAAGTTCGGTGGTCGCGGGATTAGTAACGTCGAAGAATTCGGTGGAGGAAGGACGGCGCCAAGCGCCATTAATATAGTTTTGTAACTCGGTGACTTGCGTTGTTACGGCACTGCTCATGACTTGCTCCTTAGCATTCACAATGAGAAGAAATCTCGCTTCTTGTTAGTTTATCAAGAAACTGCAGCGTAGAGAGTTGAAAGCTTCTTGCAAAATGCAGGCGAAGCGCGATTAGTCCTTTGATTTAGCGCTTTGCCAAATGCGCCAAGCGAGGCAGGCGACGCCTGCACCGCGAGAGACAGGTTTCCAGTCGGTGAAATCGTCGCCGGAGAGGGGCATGGGAGCAGGCGAGCGAGCCTTCTCGATACGCGAAAGCGCGCTGAGATTCGGTGTTTCCTGTCACGAGACAGTTCTGGCTCAGAGAGTGCCTCAATCGACAGGATCCGGCGGTTGATCCTCGACAGAATGGGATACGGTGGGAGTGCGGCTCAGCGCGGAAGCGAAGCAAGTGCTTCGTAAGCTGCGCCGAGCAGCGGCGCCGATTCATTAAGCACGACGGAAACTGGGATGTCGCTCAGAAGGCTTTCGAATTTCCATTTGTCGCGGAAGGCTTCGAAGAACGTCCCGTCCTTGATCTTTTCGATGATTTTGACGGCGATGCCGCCGGCAACGTAGACCCCGCCGAGTGCGAGGACTTTAAGCGCGAGGTTCCCCGCCTCTGCGCCATAGATGGCAGTCCAAAGATCCAAAGTGTCGGAGCAGACGGGGCACTCCTTGGAGAGGCCGAGTTTGGTAATTTCGGGAGCTGGATCCATGCCGGGATCTTCGAAAGAATGATGAATGACGTTGGGATTGAGGAACTCGTGGAGGGTACGGAACCCGCGGCCGCTCAGGATAAGCTCCCAACTCACTTGCGGATAGCGGCGGCGCATGTAACGGAGGAGTTCAATCTGTTGTTCAGTGTGCGGCGCGAAATCGGAATGGCCGCCTTCAGAAGGCACGACGCGATAGCGGGCACCGTCCCAAACAAGGATGGATTGGCCGAGGCCAGTCCCGGCAGCGAGGAGAGCGCGCGTTCCACCATACTCTGGCTCTCCGGGATTGAGGACGCAGTATTCTTCGGGCGCCAGGTGTTCGATGCTGTGACCGGTAGCGCCCAAATCGTTCATTAGCACGACGTCGGAAAGGTGTAATTCGCTTGCCAGCGTTGCGGCGTCGACGGTCCACGGGAGATTGGTGGCGCGCACGCGATTGTTGATTACGGGGCCAGCGACTCCGAAACCCGCCGCTCGCACGCGTTCTTTGGCGAGGTGCGGCGCTGCTTGCAGCGAAAATTCGCGAACAATCAGATCAAATTGCGCAAAGTCTTTGCTTGCAAAGCGCTGCTTGAAGACGGAAGTGAGCTTCCCACCTTTTTCAGAGAAGAGCGCCAGATTGCATTTCGTGCCGCCAACGTCGCCCGCAAGAATCACCTATTCCCCCCGTCATACGGCCGTTCAATAGCACTACCCAAGCTCGAATTCATGGATTGAGCCACTTTTTTCTGTCGCGTTCGAGAAGGAGATCGGATTCGCGCGGGCCCCAGCTTCCCGCGGGATATTCGGGGACTTTGGCGCTTTTTGCGGCGCTCCAAACGTCGAGAATGGGGTCGACAAGCGCCCAAGCAGCTTCGACGTTATCGCCGCGGTCGAAGAGCGTGGCATCGCCGCGCAGACAATCGTTCACAAGTGTGGCGTATGCGCTGCGCGATGCTTCGCCAAAACCTTCCTTGTAGCTAAAGTTCATATTGACGTTTCCGATGCGCATTTCGGTTCCAGGACGCTTGGCGCCGAAGGAAACCGAGATACCTTCTTCGGGCTGGATATTGAGGATGAGACGGTTCGGCTCGATTTCGCGATCGCGGAAGACGATGTGAGGGGCGCAGCGGAACTGGATCATGATTTCTGTGCTGCGCGTGGCGAGGCGCTTTCCCGTACGCAAGTAAAAGGGGACGCCGGCCCAACGCCAATTGTCGATCAACAACCGAGCGGCGACAAACGTTTCGGTGCGGGAGGTCTGGCTGACACCCGGTTCCTCGCGATACCCCGGTAAGTGCTTGCCATCCAACTGGCCCGGCGCGTACTGGCCGCGGACGACGGACTGCGCGACCATCTCGAGATTAAACGGGCGGATGGATTGCAGGACTTTGAGCTTTTCGTTTTGGACAGAGGTGGCGTCAAACGAGGCGGGGGGCTCGACGGCAACGAGGGAAGTGAGCTGAAGCACGTGGCTTTGGATCATGTCGCGAAGCGCGCCGGTGGTTTCATAGAACCCGCCACGCCGCTCGACACCGAGTGTTTCCGCGGCGGTGATTTGAACGCAGTCAACATAGTTACGGTTCCACAGCGGCTCGAAAATGCCATTGCTGAAGCGAAGAACGAGCAAATTCTGGACGGTGTCTTTACCGAGATAGTGATCGATGCGGTAGATCTGCTTTTCCTCGAAGACATTGAGAACCGTTTTGTTGAGTTCCTTGGCGGTGGCAAGATCGCGGCCAAAGGGCTTCTCGATAATGATGCGCACCCAAGAGTTTGGCGAAGATGGACGCGCGAGACCGGCGCGGCCGAGCTGCTCGATGATGTGTGGGTAGACTTCCGGCGGGGTGGAAAGGTAGAAGAGCCGGTTACCACCTAGTTTTTTTTCGGCTTCGAGTTCCGTGAGGCGTTTGATGAGTTGCTCATAGGCCTTTGGATCCGAGTAATCGCCAGAGCTGTAGTAGAGACAAGAGGCAAACTCCTCCCACTTCTTCGGGTCAACCGGCCCGATCTCGGACATGGTCTTCGCGGCTTCGCCGGTGGTGGCGCGAAAATTTTCATCGCTCATGGGAGTGCGGGCGAAACCGACGATGACGTAGCGTGAGCCGAGGGAATTGTGGTTGGCGAGATCGAACATCGCAGGAATGACTTTGCGCTTGGCGAGATCGCCCGACGCGCCAAACAACACGACGGCGCAGGGTTCTGCCGTGCCGCCGTAGAGACTTCCAGATCGGTTGGTATCTTCAGCCATTGGTTCCCTCAGCTCGTGTGCCCCATTGCCACGCCAAAAAGCGGCGCAGAAAACTATACCTCAACGCCGTGATTTCGCAGCTCGGAACGCAATTGCTCCGGATTTTGGTGGTGAATCACGTTAAACCCCAAACGGCGGGGACTTTCAAGATTGAGCGGCCGGTCGTCGATGAAGACACACTGCTCGGGCGGGCGTTGCGTGACTTCAAGAGCGATGCGGAAGATGGTCTCCTCCGGCTTGCGCGAGCGTACATAGCAAGAACTGAAGAAAACGAGAAAATCGCGGCGCAGATTGAATGCTTCGATGCGGTATTGGTTGAGCTCGAAAGGTTCGTTGTTGATGGAGCCGATGAAGTACTTGCCGGTGCGGGCGGCGTCCGCGAGGACGGCTCGAGTTTCAGAATATTCTTTTGACTGCGCGAACATGAAAGCGGTGAACTCTTCACGGGAAAACGAACGCGTGCGGTAAAAGAGAGTTCGGTCAAGATATTCGTTCAGCGTAATTTGGCCGGAATCAAATGCGGGAAAAGAAAGATCGTGGCGATCTTGAAATTCATCGTAGTCGAAGTTGAAAACTGTGGCGGCTTCGCGGCGCGAACCACGGTCCCAGCCGTTTGTAAGGATGACTCCGCCGATGTCCCAGAAGAGCGTGGTGATCGCAGCCAAATGCGCGGCACCTCCAGCCGGGCAGCAAAGGCATCCATGATAAACGTTTCGAGGTAAGAAAACACGTTAATGGCGTATTTCAAACGGTTCAACTCTGGGGACAGCGGAAGATGGAACAAGCCTGCGCTGAAGCGAATGCCTGTAATTGGAAGCCTCGCCAGAGTGAAATGCCGCTGGCGAGGCGTCGGAAAAGTTGAGGAGGCTTCCTACTGGTTTGGCTTCTGGCTTGGACTCGGGGTCGGTTTCGGAGTCTGGATTTCCGCCTTGGGCTGAATGGACATCAGCTCGACTTCGAAGACGAGGGTCGCGTTGGGACCGATGCCGCCGCCGGGGCCACCGCGCGCGCCATAGGCAAGATCAGATGGAATAAATAGTTGCCACTTTGAGCCAACGGGCATGAGTTGCAGCGCTTCCGTCCAACCCTTGATCACACCGCTGACAGGAAATGTGGCTGGCTGGCCGCGCTTGTAGGAGCTGTCGAATTCCGTATTGTCGAGGAGAGTGCCTTTGTAATGGCATACGACCGTGTCGGTTGCTGCGGGCTTGGGGCCGGCACCTTCTTTTAGGATTTTGTATTGCAATCCACTGGGGAGCGCGACAACGCCGTCTTTCGTTTTGTTTTCTGCTAGAAAGGTTTCGCCTTCTTTTTTGTTGGCCTCTCCCTGCACAAGCATTTTCTCTTCCTGCTTTTTGCGCAAGTCAGCCTGCAGGGCAACCATAGCGGCTTTGGCTTCGTCGTCTGTCATAAGCGGTTTGGTCCCAGCCAATCCATCTTTCATGCCGCGTAGCAGAATGGCAGGATCAACGTCGACGGAGTCCTTGTGCATGCTCTTGCCGATATTCAAGCCGATGGCGTAGCTGGCTTTTTCTTTCTGGGTTTTGAGGGTTAGAACGGTTGGTTTTTTTGCCACGGTGGTGCCTGGCTTCGCCGCGGTGGCGTTGGGAGTCGTTGTTCCCGGAGTCTGTGTTGCGCTCGCCGGGGGAGTCTTTGGAGTGCTTGCGGGAGGTGTCTGCTGGGCTTGCGCGTAGCCAAGTACAATTATGCCCGCCGCAACTGCTGTTACCGCTAAAGTGAGTGGTTTTCGCATGGTTATATTGTCACACTGGTTCGATATCTCTGCAAACCACGATTGTGCGGTTAAAGGTACGAATGGTTGATGAACGAGGCGCGAATGCTCTCCAAATGGTGGCCACACTAGGCAATTCCCTGAAGTTGCAGTATGTTGAGGATTGGCAATTTTGATGAGGTGATTCGAATGGCGAATGAGTCTTGCGATCCCGTTCCGGCTCCGAGTGAACCGGCGAAGCCCGGGGCACGGATGGTGATGTGTGTGAAGTTCGGCAAGGAGTTGCCGGGACTGGACCGCATACCGTGGGCGGGCGAGTTGGGAAAGCGCGTTTACGAGAATGTGTCGAAGGATGCGTGGAAGCTGTGGATCGAGCATTCGAAGATGATCATGAACGAGTATCGGCTCAATCCGATGGACCCCAATTCGCAGAAAATTATGGGGGAGCAGTTGGAAGAGTTCTTCTTTGGCGCTGGCGCTAAGCTGCCCGAAGGTTACGTGGCGCCCAAAGCCAAAGGCTAGTTTCCGGCCGCTGGGAATCGGCCCGTTGCGGGATGTTCGACGGGCAGGCGCGGCGTCAAATCAAAGTGCAGCTTGGAGTGGGCTGCGCGGATCGCTTCCTCCACTTCTTCGGCAGAATTTCCTGTTGCGAACAAAAAACCTAAGTAGCTGGAGCCTTCGGGCCAGGCGGCGATGTAGTCGTGCAGGCGCGCGGTGATTTCGAGTGAGCTAATTCCAGGGACACCTCGCGCAGCGTCCGCGCCCTCGATTTTTTCCAGGACTCCACTCTTGGGGACGGGAATCATCATTACGCCGCTGGCGGATCGCTCGCGGGGCCAATCGCTGCCGGGCAGATCAAGCGCGTGATGCAACAGCAATTCTTCGAGGCCAATGGGTTGGCTTGCAACATCCGGCGCAAATCGGAGAGATCGCGCACACAGGCCACCGATGGGGCGCGGCGCAACCTCCAGCGGCCAGACCCCGTCTTCATTTACGCGAAACTCTGCGTGGATCGGACCCTGCGATAGTCCGAGCGCGCGAACCGCATCAACTGCGCAACGTTCTATTTCGTGTTGTTGTGAACCGGTGAGGCGCGAGGGCGTGACGTAGATGGTCTCTTCGAAATAGGGGCCTTCTAGAGGATCAGGTTTGTCAAAAATGGCGAGGATGCGCAGCTTGCCATCTGTCAGCAAGCCTTCGACGGCCACTTCCCTGCCCGGTATGTATCCTTCGACGAGAATTTGATCGAGATGAGGCTCGCGAGTCGCCCGAATTTCAGGTGATTCCAGCAGACGGCGGATTCGAGCGGCGGCGGCGACAAATTCTTCGCGAGAATTTGCGCGGACCACGCCTTGGCTGGCCGAGAGTGAGAGCGGCTTTGCCACGCAAGGATATGAAATGCCCAGAAGAGCAGGCTCAGGCGCGGGATTGACGGAAACGGTGCGAAACCACGGCACGCGCAGGCCCGCTTCGCGAAACACCTCGCGCATGCGGAGTTTGCTGCGGCAAGCCTCGACCGCAGCCGGATGGTTGTAGGAGATGCCCAGGCCGCGCGCGACGTAGGACGCTGCGACCGCAGGACGATCGCCAAGCGCGAGAATTCCATCGACATCCTGGCCACACATCGCTTCCAGGACTGCGCGGGCGGCCGCGTCAGGCGACTCGAAATGAACCGGAATCGCGCGATCGCCCCACGGATCGTCCAATTGGTGGCAGCGATCCGTCACAAAGACAAGGTCGACGCCGAGTTTGCGAGCCGCTTCGTCGAAGCTGCGCGTTTGGTAGCCAAGTTTGGCGGTGAAGATCAGAAGTCGCGGCATTTTTTTTCAGGAAGGCTCCCCGTGGTCGTCGCTAGACGTAACTACCGGTGGCCGGTACGGGTTCTTCCATTTTCTTCGAGACTTGGCCGATCGAGACAAACTGTTCACGCGTTGGCTCGGCACAGCAGTACCACGGCTCGCTCAGAAATGGGATGGCGGCTGCGGGCGCTTGCGATGGTTTGATGATAGGAGCATCGAGTCCTGCAGCAGCGTGGGCGGCTTTCCAGATGCGGCCGAAGACCGTGCTCCGAGATTCTTTACGGCGATCACCCTCCGCTGCGATCGCTTGCACGGTTTCGCTGAGCGCATCGACTCGAGGATCGGCATGCTTCCAAGGATAGAAGAGCGATTCCGGATCAAAAGGACCGACGTTGCACCGCACTTCGTCCAATTCTAAGAGACGCGAACCCTCGGGAATGAGGAGACGAATACCGAGCTGGATGGGGGCGACATTTTCCGTCAGGGTTTCATCACAAATCACTCGCAACAGATCGAGATAACTTTCCATCGTGGTCCACTGCGTGAAGGGGACGAACGTAGGGTGAAGGATCATGCCGAGCGCTCGGAAAGCGTGAACGACATGCAGGAAATCTTCGCGCGTGTGGCCTTTGTCGAGGGCGCAGAGCACGGCGTCATCGAGATATTCCACGGCGCTGATGACGAAGAGGCAGCCGGTTTCCTTTAGTTTTGGCAGGTGTGCTTCGTATTTTTTCAGGTGCTCGATTTTTATGGTGACGTCGTATGTCGCGTTGGGAAATTCGCGGTGAAATCCTTCGACAAGCTCCATCGCGTGACGAATGCCGTTGAAGAAGTCCGGGTCGCCGAACGAAATGTGCTGCGCGCCCGCGGCGACTTGCTGGCGGATATCTTGCATCACGACGTCGCGGCTGACGATTCGAAAGACGCCTTTGTAAACCGGGACAATAGGACAATGGCGGCAAAGGTGTTTGCAGCCGCGGCTGGCTTCCGTAGAGCCGACAAGGCGGAATCCGCCGCCGGGAACAACGAGATGAGCGTACTTGCCGACGGGCTGCATGTCCGAGCGGTCTGGGACTTCAAAATCGAGGCGTTCGAGCGAGACGAGAAGCTCGGGTTGTGGCGAAACTGCGGGGCGATCGTCGCTTTGCTGGGGTGTTTGCACACGTTTAGCGAGTTGCGTGAGTTCGCGCTCGAATTCGCCGCCGAGGATGGTCGCGACACCTAGAGTTCGAAGATAGTCCGCGTTCATCGGTGCGTACAGGCCGTAGCAGCAGAGATGAGCGAGCGGATTCAGCTCGCGCAAGGCCGGGATAAGTTTTGCTGCGAGACGCGTAGCCGTGTGCATTGGCAAGTAAATGGCGATTAATTTGGCGGCGCGAACCGCGGATTCATCAAGGGATTGACGCGAGAGATCGAGGCACACGACTTCATGGCCTCGCTTGCGAAGCCAGGCTGCCGGCGACGCAAGCCCGAATGGCTGGCGACCCAACTCGTAGGTCGAAATCAGTACGATGTTCACGTCCTGAACAGTATAGCTGGCCGTCCGCCGTAAAGAATCGTTTTCGGTTATCATAAAGAGCTGATGAACTGACGGAAAGGACGGCGAGAATGGCCATTGCCGCAGGGAATTCCTTCGGGACGCGCGACAAGCTGAACGTAGGCGCGCAATCGTTTGATATTCACCGGCTCGAGTTACTTGAAAAAAAGATCTCCTGCCAATTGGCGAAACTGCCGTTTTCCCTGCGCATCCTTCTCGAAAATCTATTGCGCTGCGAGGACGGGCGTTTTGTGCGGCCCGATGATATTCGCGCGCTCGCGAACTGGACGCCCGGAGCGGCCGAAAAAGAGATCGCATTCATGCCCGCGCGCGTGTTGCTTCAGGATTTTACCGGCGTGCCTGCTGTAGTTGATCTCGCTACGATGCGTGAGGCCATCAAACACATGGGCGGCAATCCACGGCTGATCAATCCTCTGTTTCCCGCCGAGTTGGTCATTGACCATTCCGTGCAAGTCGACAGCTTCGGCAGCGCAAACGCATTTGGTTTGAATGCCGAGCTGGAATTCCAGCGCAACATTGAACGCTATGCATTTCTGCGCTGGGGGCAGACCGCGTTTCAAAATTTTAAAGTGGTGCCTCCTGATACGGGCATCTGCCATCAAGTGAATCTCGAATATCTTGCGCGCGTGGTTTGCGCGATGCCTTCGGGCAGCAGGGTTGAGGCTTATCCGGATTCCGTGGTGGGAACGGATTCTCACACTACGATGGTGAACGCGCTAGGCGTGTTTGGCTGGGGCGTGGGAGGCATCGAGGCAGAAGCGGCAATGCTCGGCCAGCCGTCTTCGATGCTCATCCCCGACGTTGTCGGGTTCCGTTTACACGGGAAGCTTAGCGAGGGGGCCACCGCAACGGATCTAGTTTTGACCGTGACGGAAATGCTGCGCAAGAAGGGCGTGGTCGGCAAATTTGTTGAGTTCTGCGGGACGGGGCTTTCCAGTTTGAGCGTGCCCGACCGCGCGACAATCGCGAACATGGCGCCGGAATATGGCGCGACGATGGGCTTCTTCCCTGTCGACGAAGAGACGCTCGCCTATCTGCAATTCACGGCGCGCGGTGCGGAACAGATCGCTCTTGTTGAAGCATATTGCAAAGAGCAGATGTTGTTCCGCACGGATGATATGGCGGATCCGATCTTCAGCGACAAGTTGGAGCTGGATTTGAGCACCGTGGAACCCACGGTCGCGGGGCCGAAGCGCCCACAGGATCGCGTGTCGCTGCGCAACGCGAAGACTTCTTTTACCAAAGTTGTGGAAGGTACGCCGGACAAACATGTGGCTGTGCGGAATAATGGCGACTCGTTTGATCTATCGAGCGGCGCTGTGGTGATTGCCGCCATCACGAGTTGTACAAATACGTCGAATCCTTCGCTGATGCTGGGCGCGGGTTTGCTCGCGAAGAAAGCGGTGGAGCGAGGGCTGCATGTAAAGCCGTGGGTCAAGACCAGTCTCGCACCGGGCTCGAAGGTGGTGACGGATTATCTCGATGCTTCCGGACTGACGCCGTATCTCGAAAAACTGAACTTTCATCTTGTCGGATATGGATGCACAACCTGCATCGGCAATAGTGGGCCTCTACCGGAGGCGATCGGCGCGGCGATCAAGGACAACAACCTGGTGGCCGTGGCAGTGCTTAGTGGGAATCGAAACTTTGAAGGACGCATTCATCCGCTGGTGCGCGCGAATTACCTTGCTTCCCCTCCTCTGGTCGTGGCGTACGCTCTCGCCGGACGCATGGACATGGATTTGACCACTGAGTCTCTGGGCTCGGACTCCGCGGGGAAACCAGTTTATCTGCGAGACATTTGGCCGACACCGCAGGAAATTGAGTCAACGGTGCGCGATTCGGTGACGAGCGAGATGTACAGCAAGGAATATGCCAACGTGTTCGAGGGCGACGCGCACTGGAAGTCCATGCCCGTACCGGAAGGCGACTTATACAGGTGGGATTCGAAGTCCACGTACATTAAGCAGCCTCCATTTTTTGAAAATATGCCGAAGACGCCGCCGGCGCTTGCGGATATTCATAGCGCGCGCGTCCTTGCGATTCTCGGCGATAGCGTGACGACGGATCACATTTCACCCGCGGGGTCGATCCCGGTCGATTCGCCCGCCGGGAAATATTTAATCGCGAATGGCGTGAAGCCGCATGAATTCAATTCCTATGGCGCGCGGCGCGGGAATCATGAAGTGATGATGCGCGGCACGTTTGCGAATATCCGGCTGCGGAATCAGCTCGCGCCCGGAACCGAAGGATGCTGGACGCATTTCTTGCCCGGCAACGAGAAGATGACGATTTACGACGCCGCAGTGAAATATCGCGAGGGCGGGGTCGCGCTGGTCGTTCTTGCTGGCAAAGAGTACGGCTCGGGATCGTCGCGCGATTGGGCGGCCAAAGGGACTCGTCTGCTCGGTGTGCGCGCGGTGATTGCGGAAAGCTATGAGCGCATCCATCGAAGTAACCTGGTTGGCATGGGCGTGCTGCCGCTGGAATTCAAGCCGGGCGAAAATCGTGAGACGCTTGGATTGACTGGACAAGAGGTCTTCGAGATCGAAGGGGTGGCGTCGCTTTCGCCAAAGAAAACAATCACGGTGCGGACCAAATCCGACGATGGGTCGACGAAGACTTTCACTGCGATTGCGCGTGTCGATACGCCGGAGGAAGTTTCCTACTATCATCACGGCGGAATCTTGCAGTACGTTCTACGGCAGATGCTCTGATACTCTGAGCGCCGCAATCTCCGATCGCTTTCTTTAGCTCCGTCCCTCGCGCTTTTGCGCAACGACTAATCCCCTCGGCGTAGGCAAAAGAAGCACGGACACCAAGCCTTCGGCTTCGAGCTTGAGGGCGCCATCTCGAACTGTTTTCATCAACGAACTGGCATCATGCATGAGAATGAGCCCGTGCGGGTTCATTTGCGGGAGAAATTTGCGAACCTCCTGCTCGCGAAGCGGCGCATCGCTGTCGCAAAAGAGCAGATCGATGCGGCCTTCGACTTTCATGTCCAGGCTGGATTCGTTGCGCGCATCAATCCATTCGCCGAGGCCGGAAGAATTGAAGCGCTGCTGCGCGAGCGCGAAAACTTTTGCATCGTACTCGCACGTAGTGACACGGCCGAAGCCGTTGGCTTTGAGCGCTTCCGCGATGCGCAGGGTGCTCAGCCCTGAAAATGTGCCTGTCTCCACGACAAGCTCGGGCTTGATGGTGGTGACAATCGCTTTCAAAAAATCGAGCACTTCGACTTCCGCGCTCATCGAATCGTACATGTGCCAACGCTCGGGATGCGGACATTCCAGCGTTGGACGGTGATATTCCGGCTGGAGAATGTCTCCGCGCGAGGCGATGTGCTCTACGATGCGGTGCTCTTTTTTCTGTCCGTGGAACTGGCTCTTAATACGCCAAAGTAACACCGCGCCAAGGAGAATGGAAACAACGCTTGCCGTTTGGGCATTGGACATGCCAAAGAACGAGCGCGGGTTGATGCGAATAAATTCGACGAGGAAGCGAGCGATGCCGGTAAGAATCAAATAATTGCAAAAAATCTCACCTTTGGCTTTGGGACCGCGCAGGGACTTCGTGCCCATGTGCCAAAGAAACGCGGCAATAGCCAGCCAGATGAAAAATTCATAGAGCGGAGTGGGATGCACACGCTGCGTTGTAGGAACAAGCCCGTTTGGAAAACTCATGCCCCAGGGGAGCGAAGTCGGGATGCCGTAGTCTCCATCACCGGATAACAAGCAGCCGATACGCCCGATGGCGTAGCCTACGCAGGCCGCGGGCGAACAGATGTCCAGAAATACTAGAACGGGAATTTTGAACCAACGCGCCAAAACCAGTAAAGCGATGAGTCCGCCGAGAAATCCGCCAAACCAGGCGAAGCCGTAACGGCTAATGAGCTGCGGCCACGGGTTCGCAAAGAAATCGTGCGGACTCTCGAGAACGTGGTAAAGCCTCGCGCCAATCAAGCCTGCAAGTCCGGCGATTCCGATGATTAGAAATCCTTCGTCTTTTTCGTTTCTGGCGGAAATGTTCTGGAGTTGCGATCTGCGGCGGTTGAAATCGGCCTGTAAAACGTAAGCTGCCGCAAACATGCCGAGAGCAACCATCAAACCGAAAGTGGGGATGGCCAAAGGTCCGAGATGCAGGAAAGGGATCATGGATGCGAGCGCGTCAGACTCCTTCGAGAGTATACATGACAGCAGGAGAGAGCTTGGAGTCGCCAATGTCTAACGGCTGTCCGAGTGCAAAACGGAGCACTCATTTAGCATCCGACGGCGTGACGGCAGCGGAACGTCGGTGAAGGACGGCGCCGAGGATGAGCCAAATGGCGAGAGCTATCCATTCGGCGTGCGTAAAGTGACCGGGGAAGGCCGGGATTAGTTTCATTAGAAGAAGAAGCAAGGAAACGCAGATAGCAAGACCCGTGATAAAGCGCATGTGCAAACGTGGCTCGACAAGCCAGAAGGAAAGGCAGGCGGCTAGCCAGCCCAGCGCGGAGGCCATCGAGCCAACTTCGGTGACGGGAACAAGGATGTAATCGCCGAGAAGTAGGCCGAGCAATGTTCCGACGGTGATGCCGATGACGGCTACAGATGGCGTGAAGAATCGCTCGTGGATTGTGGCGAAGCGAGGGGCGACGGTGCCGCGGCGGGCGAAGGCAAAGAGCATGCGCGTCGAAGCGGCAAAATTTCCATTGAAACATTGGAAGAGGCCGAAGAGCGCCATGACGAGAATGAGTTGAACGGGCCAGTGTTTGCCTATGCCATGTTCGAAAGCAACGGCAGTGGCAAAGCGTTTGCCGAGGAGAGCTTGCCATGGAGCGATGTAAGCGACCGCCGCAATGGAGAGCGCATAGAAAAGGGCGCCGACTCCGAGGGAGAGGCCGATGGCCTTCATGTAGCTGGTTTGGCGGAAATCGGGGTTGGCTTCCTCCGCGTACTTAGGGACGGACTCGAACCCGGTCAGGAAATACGGAACGATCTGCAGAGTAAGAAGGATCGAGAGGAATGGGCTGGCGTGAAAGGCAGGATGAAAATTCCCGTGAGCGCCGCGGACGCCGCTGATACAGACAAGAACGAGGAAAATGAGCAGAACCATGGAGGACATGGTCTTCTGGAAGTTGGCGCTGAGGCGTATGCCGCGATAATTGATGGTGGCGAGAAGCAATGTGAGCGCGATGCCCAGGACGAGCCGAGGGAGAAAAACCGGCTGGCCCGCGACGCGATACAGCTCGAGGGAATCGAGCGATGGGAAGATGTACGCGGCGATTTTTCCGAGGGCGACGGCTTCCCACGGGCAGACGATGAAGTATGCGAGAAGCATCATCCAGCCGGTGAAGTAGCTGACGATGGGCGGGAAAACCTGTGCGGTGTAGGCTGCTTCGCCGGCGGCGTCGGGGAGGCGTTTGACCCATTGGCCATAGACGTAACCGACGGGGAGCAGAATGATTCCGCCGATGGCGAAACCAAGCGCCGCACCGGCAGGGCCGCCGCGGCCGAGCCAATCGTCCATGAGGACGAGCCAACCGGTGCCGATCATGGTACCGAAAGCGAGGGCGAAATAATCGTGCAGGCGAAGTTTGCGCGCTAGGACTGGCATCTAGAGGACGCAGAGCAGTTCGTAAAGCAGATTGGCGGCCAGAAGTGAGGTGATTTCTCCCGTGTCGTAGGGCGGAGAGACTTCGACGAGGTCGCAGCCGATGATGTCGAGGCCGCGCAGGGCGCGAACAAGCTCGAGGATTTGGATGCTGGTCAGGCCGCCCACTTGCGGAGTTCCAGTGCCGGGGGCGTAAGCGGGATCCACGGCGTCGATATCGAGCGTGACGTAAACGGGCTTGCCGCGGAAGGCGCGCAGATGACGCCGGACGATGGGCAGACCTTTTTTGTGAAATTCCTCGGCAGTGACCATTTTGACTTTGTGAGCGCGGGCGAAATCGAAATCGTCTTCGCTATAGACTTGGCCGCGAAGACCTACCTGCAGGACGCCACCATCGAGCAAGAGACCTTCTTCGAAGGCGCGGCGGAAGGGCGTGCCATGTGAATACTTGCTGCCGAAGTATTCGTCCCAGAGATCGTTATGCGCGTCGAACTGGATGAGGGAGACGGGGCCGTGTTTTTTTGTGATAGCGCGGAGAATGGGCAGACTGATGGAGTGATCGCCTCCAACGCAAACGCAACGAACGCCCGCACTTAGAAGCGTCGCAATTCCCTGCTCGATGCGGAGAAAAGTGTCCTCGATGGAAAGCGGATTGACCGGAAGATCGCCAAAGTCCGCCACGCGATACTCTGCGAAGGGGTTCACATGCAGCACTGGGTTCCACGGACGGATAATCGCGGACTGCACGCGAACATGACGCGGCGCGAAGCGCGGCCCTGGGCGGTAGGTTGTGCCGCCGTCGAAAGGAACGCCGATGAGGGCGACCTCCAGTTCCTCGGGTTGAGCGATGTGGGGCAGGCGCATAAAGGTTGGGATGCCCGTGAAGCGGGCGAAGCTAAGAGCGTCGAGCGGCTGAGGGTGAGGCAAGCGGAAAGCGCGACGGGGTTTCGGCACGGCGAGGCATCTTAGTTTCGCGGAGCGAAAGAAGTCAACGTGGGCAAAGACTGATGGATTGCCAAGGAAAGAGTTGGCTGGCTATCTGCGTACTGATGGTACCGGATTGGTGGAGTTTACGTTGCCTGTATGCCGTATTCACATCCGCGTAACCTTCCGCGACTAGCCTCGGAGCGCTTCTGTTGACTGCTGGCCAGCCAACTATTCATGAAATCCATGGAGGATCCACAAAGAATATGCGCAGAGTTTTCGCGACTTTACTCGCGGGAGTGTTACTCAACCCGGGGATGATCGGTGCCGTGCCGCCGCACGATGGATTTGGCGGGACCGCCACTCCCATCAAGCACTTGGTCATCATCTTCCAGGAAAACGTTTCGTTCGACCACTACTTCGGAACCTATCCGAATGCTTTGAATCTCCCCGGTGAAAATCCTTTTTATGCTAAGCCGGGCACGCCTACGATCAACGGCTTCGGTCCTTCTCTCTTGACTCACAATCCCAACTTGAACCCGGGAAACGGAACTGCGGCGACGAATCCCTTCCGGTTGAGCCCTGCGCAGGCAGCGACGAGCGATCAGGATCATAACTACACGCCGGAGCAGGAAGCGTATGACGGCGGGTTGATGGACTTGTTTCCCGAGTTTACGGGAACGACTGGACCGCCGCCAGGAGCGCCGCCCATCACCCAAACGAAGGGTCTCGTGATGGGCTATTACGATGGCAATACCGTCACTGCGTATTGGAACTACGCGCAGCATTTTGCGATGAGCGACAACTCCTTTGACACGAACTTTGGACCTTCGACACCCGGAGCGATAAACGTGATCTCGGGGCAAACCAACGGCGTGATCGACAACACCAACGGTAGCAGCGCGATCACCGCGGACGGAAACAGCGGCTTTTCCGACACTGGCGATGCCGACCCCGCGGGCGATGTGTGCTCGACGACGACCGGAGAGACCTTCAGCATGAGCAGCCAGAATATCGGCGACCTTCTCAACGCGAAGGGCATCAGCTGGGGCTTCTTCGAGGGCGGCTTCAACCTGAGCCTCACGAATGCAAACGGGTCGACGGGATGCGCGCGATCAACAACCTCGGCAATCACACTGTCGAAAAAGGCCGATTACATCCCGCATCATCAGCCGTTCCAGTATTACGCCAGCACGGCGAATCCGCTGCACACTCGTCCGGCTTCGACCTGGGAGATTGGACACAACGGTCCGGCGAATCATCAATACGACACGGCGGATTTCTTTGCCGCAGTGAGCGCGGGCAACTTTCCTGCCGTCAGCTATTTGAAGGCTCCTGGGTTCCAGGATGGGCACGCGGGCTATTCCGACCCGATTGACGAGCAGAACTTTGTAGTCACCGTGATCAACTTCCTCCAGAAGACCCGGGAATGGGAGAGCACCGCGGTGATCATCGCGTACGACGATTCCGACGGATGGTATGACCACGTGACGAGCCCGCTTGTGAATCAGTCGGCGACCGCCTCTGACCAGAATACGCAGACGGAAGCATATATGTGCGGCTCCGTTGCAAGCGCAACAGCAACGGCGCTACCCGGTGTGAGCACAACCACAACGCATGCGCAGGGGCGTTGCGGCTATGGACCGCGCCAGCCTTTCCTGGTGATTTCGCCCTACGCCAAGAGGAATTACGTGGACCACGCCACAACGGATCAAAGCTCGGTTGTCCGCTTCATCGAGGATAACTGGCTTGGCGGCGAGCGCATTACTGGTTCCTTCGACGCAATCGCCGGATCGATCAACGGCATGTTCGATTTCGAGCGGTGCCGCGAGGATGGCATACTCATCCTCGATCCGACCACTGGCGAGCCGAAAGGGCCATCGTTTAAGTTTTGATCGGTAGTAGGTGGGATCAAAGAGTACGTCTCATCCGAGTGGGATAGAGTGACCAGCGGGCGTGCGAAGAGCGATTCGCATGCCCGCTGTTTTTTGTTACAGGTGTCATACAATGACTTTTCCTTTCGCGTGGAGCAAGCGTGTCGATCACTCGACGTGAGTTCTTACAAAAGAGCAGTCTGATGACGGGAGCGATGCTGACGCATCAATCGGGCCACAAAGGACCCGGCATCCAGGCGCGTCCAGCGCTGGACCCGAACTCGCTTATGCCATTCGTGGACCCTCTTCCCATCCCAGTGGCCGCGAAGAGCATGGAGATGCGGCCCAGTCCAGCAAATCCAGCAGTCAAGATCCCGTACTACCGTGTGCCAATGCGGGCCTTTGAAACGAATGTGCATCGCGACATGAAACCGACAAAGATGTGGGGATTTGGCGGGATGTTTCCGGGCCCGACGTTTGATTTACGCAGCGGACAAGAAGTCTTGGTGGAATGGGCCAACGAGCTTCCTCAAAAGCATTTTTTGCCAATCGATCACAGTCTCCATGGAGCCGAGAGGGGCAAACCGGAAGTTCGCGTAGTGTCGCATCTTCATGGCGCGAAGGCACCGCCGGAAAGCGACGGCTATCCCGAGGATTGGATCGTGCCAGGAAAATCGGCCGTTTATCACTATCCGAATCAGCAAGACTCGGCGATGCTCTGGTACCACGACCACGCGATGGGAATTAACCGCCTGAACATTTTTGCGGGGCTCGCGGGGGCCTACATTCTGCGGGATAAAGCGGAAGAATCGCTCCATTTGCCCAGCGGGAAATACGAAATCCCATTAGTGATTACCGACCGGATGTTTGACAAGGATAGCCAGCTCTACTATCCAGTCTCCGACAAGCCGGAATCTCCGTGGATCCCGGAGTTTTTTGGTAACTCCAATTTAGTGAACGGAAAATTATTTCCATTTCTCGAGGTTGAGCCGCGCAAACACCGCTTCCGCGTTCTCAACGCTTCGAACGGGCGGTTCTACCGGCTGTCTCTTTCGAACAAACAGACGTTTCACCAGATTGGGACTGATCAAGGGTTGCTGGCTGCGCCCGTTCCCGTGCAGAAAATAATAATCGCGCCGGGCGAACGGCTCGACCTGATCATCGATTTCAAGGACGCTGCGGGAAGCAAGATTGTTCTCAACGACGGTTTCGTCGCAGTGTTGCAATTTCGAGTTTCGGGAGCTGGCGTCAGGGACGATAGTGTTCTGCCGGCGAAGCTTCGGACCATCGAAAAGTTGCAAGAGGCCGCTGCGGTCAAGACGCGTATGCTTTCTCTGGATGAAGTAGATGACTCGGTGCAGAATCCCGTCAAGATGCAACTGAACGGTTCGAGTTGGCACGATCCGGTCACCGAAAATCCGGCGCTCAATTCGACAGAGATCTGGAGTTTTATCAATCCAACAGACGATTCTCACCCCATCCATCTGCATCTGGTTAGATTTCAAATTTTAGACCGGCGAAAATTCGAAACGTTTGGCTATTTGAGCCATCAGCAATTGAGATTCACCGGCCCGGTGGTCCCGCCCGACCCTGCGGAGGCCGGGTGGAAAGACACGGTGCGTGCCGATCCAGGAATGGTGACGAGGATCATTGCGCGGTTCGAAGGCTACGCCGGCCGGTACGTCTGGCACTGCCACATTCTGGAACACGAAGACAACGAAATGATGCGGCCGTACGACGTGCTTCCGCCGAAATAGGAAAGCGCGCAAGCGCCGACGAAAACCGCATTCACATTTCACTGAAACTTTGACCGGAAGAGACAACCCCGCGAAGGCGGCGCTCATCCGTTAAGTCATCCTCCTGGTGCAAGGAGGGATGATCTTGCGTTGGCTCATTGCAGCGGGCGTTGGCGGAGTGTTGCTTGTCGGGGGCGGATCGCGGGCGGCTTCAGGACACGAAGCCCGCTCGACGAACCATGACGCCGCATCCGCGCTCCTCGAAGCATCAGTTCCCTTTATTGATGAAATTGTGTTTGTAGGACTGCGCCACATCGATCGAACTGCGGTGCAAGCGCAGATTTCGTCTCGCGCGGGCGCAAGACTTGATTTGAAACGCATCGGGTCCGACGTAAAAGCGCTTGGCCGCCTCGGATGGTTCGGCGAGATTACAGTGGAAACGCAACCCGCCAACGATCCGTCGTCAACTGGCAATTCGGCAACGCAGCGCGTGCGGCTCATTTTCCGCGTAGAGGAGTTTCCCTATCTCGCAAAAGTTGATTACACGGGATCGCGGCTGCTATCGCCTGCGGAAATCGAAAAGATACTCGGTGAAAAACAACTGACGCCGAAATTGGGTGAGCCCGCTGCTCCGGCAAATTTTGCACGCATCGCGAATGCGATTCATTCGGCGCTAGCTGAGTTGGGCCACCCGCAGCCGCAGGTACAGATTCGCCGCGAGGATTTGGCAAACGGCACTGTGCGCGTGCGTTACGAAATCGAAGATGGACCTCACATTCCCGTGGGACGGATCGATTTCGGAGGGCATCCGAAAGTCTCATCAAAATTGCTTCAGCGCGAGATGCGGCGAACGGCACCCGCTGCGCTTTTCGCCTCTTGGCGCGGCAAAGATGCATATACGCGCGACGGATTCGAGGAGGATCGCTCAAGAATCCTGATCTACTACCAAAATCATGGATATCCCGAGGCGCGTATCGGCAATGTTCGCGTTTCGGTCTATGAAAAAACTGCATGCCACTGGATTCCGTGGCCACATCGCACAACGGAGAAGCGTCTCGCAGTCTCCGTGCCCATCGAAGCTGGCGCCTTCTACCGCGTCGATTCCGTGGAAATAAGTCCCGAACTCGCCACGGCGAGCGGAAAGCACGGCGGAAAACTCCTGGCGAATTCAAAGTCGGAAACCGGCTCGGTGTACTCTGCGAAGACGCTCGAAGATTTGCGCCATGCGTGGGTGGCGGGCATTCAGCCAAAGCGTGCGCGCGAAGAGGCAGCAGTCGAGCGAAGCGTCGAAACGTCGCGCACATTGGATCCGGAAACGCACTTGGTGCGCGAGCGAGTCGGATTTACCGACGAGCCAGCCTATCTCGTCCGGCGAATTGATTTCGTCGGTCTTCATCGATTCAGCGATCGCTACTTGCGGCGGCGCATCGGATTGCGGGAAGGACACCCATTTGACGAACGTGCGCTCGAAACCGGGCTCGCGCGGCTCGCCAAAACGGGCTACTTTCATCCAATTAAAAAGGGAGACGTTCGCGTCCGCATCGACGAGATGACCCACACCGCAGATGTGACGATCCGCGTTTCGGAAGCTGGCCAGCAGCGCACGTTATTTTCTGGAGGTCACGGACAGTTTGGGAATACATTAGGTATCGCCTACACGCTGTTCGATCTTCTCCAGCGAGAGGAATTGCTGTCCGCACAACTTGACGGAGGACCAGACAGCTTGCAAATCGTGCTCGGCCTGGTAATGGAGGGCTTTCTCGGCTCGCGAAGCTCGCTAGCCATCTCCGTTTTCGACAATGTGCTGCGGCCGCGCTTTGCGAGCAGTGTGAAAGGCCCTTTCTATACCTCGCGTAGCGAGGGCTTGAACACGGGTTGGAGCTACCCCTTAACCAAAACTGATTCTCTGACCGTGAACTATGGCTTCTCGCACACAAACACGGACTATTCGTTCGCCCTTCCACCTTCCGCCAACGGTTTGACTTCAGCCGATCTTCGCGCAGAAACTTCCAGCAGCGCGGTGGGACTGGGCTGGACGCACGATTCAGGGACTGAGCGGATTTCCATCGCGAATTCCATTTCAGGCGGAATTCTCGGCGGAAGCGAAAATGTAATTCGTTCGAACGAGGAGTACGCGCGAATCTTTCCCGATCCGTTTTTCAACCGCCAGAATGCCTGGGCTTTTCGAACGACATTCAGCGGTGTGGGCAGCTATCAGGGCAACCTGCCCCTCTACGCGCTGCTCTTTTCGGGGGACGCACAAGTGCGTGGGCTCAACTCAGGCGAGCTAGGACCTTACGCTGCAGTCTCACCGGCCACGAATTCCGGTAGCCAAACTTATTCTGCACTCCCAGCAGGAGCCAACGTGGTTTGGGCTTCGAATGCGGAGTATCGTATTCCCCTCGGCGGAGGAGTGCAGGCAGTGAGTTTTTTTGATCTGGGATCAGGTTGGCTTCTTCCCAACTGGCTGGGTAAAGCGCGTCCGGCGCTGCTCGATTCCACAAACGGAATACTCCATGGATCGGTAGGATTCGAGCTTCAATGGACAGTGCCGGAGATTCAAGTGCCCGTGCGCGCGTACTATTCGGTAAATATCTTGAGATTGAATCGCTTCTTGCAGCTACCGGACGGTTCGCTGTTCCACGTCCATAACAAGTTGTTCGCCTTCGGCTGGGCCCTCGGAACGCTGTTCTGAGCGGCTTCTCTGTACTAGACTCCCTGCACCATGAAATACCGAAAACAAATCAAGGAAGCCGCGCGGCTTGCTGAAGCGTACTGCGTCACCAAGGACGAGAAATTTCGCTTGAAAGATTGCGACACCAGCGACACAGGTGACGTGAAAAACAAGGAGCAGAGCCAGAAAATCATCGACAACCGTGTCGGCCTGCTAAGCAATTTGCAGGAGAAGCTATATGCGCAAGACCGCTGGGCGCTGTTGCTGGTTCTTCAGGGGATGGATGCCGCCGGCAAAGACGGCGTGATCAAGCACGTAATGTCCGGCGTGAATCCGCAGGGTTGCGATGTCCATGCCTTCAAGGCACCAAGCTCCGAAGAGCTCAATCACGATTACTTGTGGCGCGCGCACCGATGTGTTCCCGAGCGCGGCATGATTGGGATCTTCAACCGTTCGTATTACGAAGAAGCTCTGGTTGTGCGAGTGCACCCCACTCTCTTGCAAGCCGAGAAACTGCCGGACTCTTTGATTACCAAGCACATTTGGGAGCAGCGCCATGAGGACATCAACGCGTTTGAACGTTATCTGACACACAATGGCGTGGTCATCCGCAAGTTTTTTCTGAACATCTCAAAGAAAGAGCAAAAGAAACGTTTTCTTGAGAGGCTGGAGGATTCAAAAAAGAATTGGAAATTTTCCATGGCCGACGTCAAAGAGCGCGGTTACTGGAACGATTATCAGGAAGCGTACGAAGAGGTGATCCAGAATACGGCCGCGAAACACGCGCCCTGGTATGTGGTCCCCGCGGACAACAAGTGGTACACCCAGCTGATCGTGGCCTCTGCGATCATCAGCACGCTGGAAGAGCTCGATCTGTCCTTTCCCGACGTGGACAAAGAGAAAAAGAAGGAATTAGAGAGCGTGCGTGAGTCGCTTCTGCACGAGAAAGAGTGAATTGGGCTGCAAGCCGCGCTGCTCGAAGACAACGGAGAATCCTTCTCGGCGCCGGGCAAGAGATTCTGGCGCGAGCAGAGGCGGTGGTAAGATGTTGTCGACGGCGGCGCGGCCTGCAGGATTTCCGGGGCCGAAGGAGTAAGGATGGCGAAGCCGATCGAACTAGAAATCAACTACAAGCGCTACGTGGTTAGCTGCGATCCGGAAACTCCGCTTCTCACGGCGCTGCGCGAGGAGCTGGGACTTACCGGAACCAAGTACGGCTGCGGCGAAGGCCAATGTGGCGCGTGCACGGTTTTGATGGACGGAGCGCCGCGCCGATCCTGCCAGATCCCGGTTAGCGCAGCCTCGAAAAAATCCATCACGACCATTGAAGGTCTCGAGCAAGGTGGGCATCTGCATCCCGTGCAGCAGGCATTTCTGGATGCAGGGGCCTTCCAATGCGCTTACTGCACCTCAGGGATGATCATGAGCAGTGTGGGCCTTCTCAAGGCGAATCCACGTCCTGCTTCCGCGGAGATCATTCAATCCTTGCAGGGGAATATTTGCCGCTGCGGCACCTATCCGCGAATTGTCGAAGCGGTCCAGCAGGCGGCCAAGACGATACTGGAGAGCGGACGCGGATAATGAGCGACACTTCAGTCAAGTTCGTGCCGGAACCCGAGCGCTATGAATTAAGCGCAGGGCCGATGCATCATTTCGAATTGGCGCGCCGCGATTTCTTCAAGTTCCTCGGCGCGGGAATTGCCGTTTTCGCAGTCGCAAAAGGCTCGCTGGCCAAGCAGGAAACTGCCCCGACCCATGGCTTCCATCAGGAAGAGTTGCCGAGCGATATCACCGCCTGGCTACATATTGGCGAAGACGGAAACGTGACTGCATTCACGGGCAAAGTTGAGATCGGGCAGAACATCCGCACATCTCTGGCCCAAACGGTTGCGGACGAATTGCGCGTTTCGTTTGAAAGCGTAACCATGGTGACTGCCGACACCGC
>Ga0210409_10000849_pt1 | contig 43931 bp, 40 predicted proteins | sample IncBWH17MmetaG_FD_161649 | JGI IMG/M metagenome (GOLD analysis project Ga0210409, IMG submission 161649) | Forest soil microbial communities from Barre Woods Harvard Forest LTER site, Petersham, Massachusetts, United States - Inc-BW-H-17-M | ecosystem: Environmental > Terrestrial > Soil >... | reverse complement strand
CGGCTCTGCAGGTTGATGCCCGGGGCTAAGCGTTCGCTCACCGGCTCGCCCTGGCAGTGGCGGTGGATGGAGATGGCCGCCTGGTGGCCGTGCTCGACCGCCCAGATGATGTTCTTCGGCCCGAAGGCCGCGTCACCGCCGAAGAACACGCCCGGCCGCGTCGACTGGAAGGTCACCTTGTCGATGACCGGCACGTCCCACTTGTCGAACTCGATGCCGAGGTCGCGCTCGATCCAGGGGAAGGCGTTCTCCTGGCCGATGGCGAGGATCACATCGTCCGCGGGCAGGAACTCCTCGGCCACCACGCGCTCGGCGATGATGCGCCCGGCGGCGTCGATGTCGTACTCCATCCTGTCGAACAGCATCCCGGTGAGCCGGCCGCCCTCGACGACGAATGCCTTGGGCGAACGGTTGACGACGATCTCGACGCTCTCCTCCTCGGCGTCCTCGAGCTCCCATTCGGAAGCCTTGAAGAAGCCGCGCGGCTTGCGCGCCATGACTTTGACGCTCTCCGCGCCGAGGCGAAGGCTGGAGCGGCAGCAGTCCATGGCGGTGTTGCCGACGCCGATGATGAGGACGCGCTTACCGACCTTGTCGATGTGGCCGAAGGCGAGCGACTCGAGCCAGGCGATGCCGATGTGGATATTGGCGGCGCCCGTCTCGCGCCCGGGGAGCTTGAGCTCCTTGCCCTTGGGCGCCCCGGAGCCGACGAACACTGCATCGAACCCGCCCGTGCCGAGCAGCTCGCGCAGACTCTTCACGGGAGTGTTGAGCCTCAAGTCCACGCCCATGCCGGTGATCATCGCGATCTCCTCGTTCAGCACCGGCGCCGGCAGGCGGAACGAGGGGATGTTGGTACGCATGAGCCCGCCGGGCTCAGCGTACTGCTCGAAGATCGTCACCTGGTAGCCGAGCGGCATGAGATCGTTGGCGACGGTGAGCGAGGCGCAGCCGGCGCCGATCAAGGCGATGCGCTTGCCGTTCTTAACCTTAGGTATCTGCGGCAGCAGGCTCGCGATGTCGTCGCGGTGATCGGCGGCGACGCGCTTCAGGCGGCAGATCGCCACCGGCTTCTGCTCGATGCGCCCGCGGCGGCAGGCCGGCTCGCAGGGACGATCGCACACGCGCCCGAGAATGCCGGGGAATACGTTCGAGTGCCGATTCACCATGTAGGCGTCGGTGAAGCGGCCCTGGGCGATCAGGCGGATGTACTCGGGAACGTCGGTGTGAGCCGGGCAGGCCCACTGGCAATCCACAACTCGATGGTAGTAGTCGGGATGGGAGGTATCGGTGGGTTCCATTCACTCACTCGGGCCCGCGCTCAGGCCCTATGTGCCCTCGAGGACGCAGAGTATAGAGGCGTGCCGCGGATTGTGACCGTCGTTAATGCACAAGTAATGCGCATTCAATCGAGGGTAGCGCAGCACAAATGCCAGCCGGGGACATCATGCTGCGCTGCAGCAAGACAGTCCGGCGCCCCCGCGAGTACCTATACTCCGCGCACCATGCCCGAGCCCCTTGCCACGGAGATCCGGCTGCGCCGCGCCTCGCGGGTGCTCGAGGTGAGCTTCGCCGACGGCAGCCGTTTCGAGCTGCCCTTCGAATACCTGCGCGTGCACTCCCCGTCCGCCGAGGTGCGCGGTCACGGCCCGGGGCAGGAGGTGCTGGTGCTCGGCAAGGAGAACGTCGGTATCACGGCCGTCGAGCCGGTGGGCCAGTACGCGGTGAAGCTGGTCTTCGACGACGGACACGACACGGGGCTCTACACCTGGAAGTACCTGCACGAGCTCGGCCGCGAGCGCGCCGCGAACTGGGCGCGCTATGAGGAGCGGCGGGCGCGCGCGCCGAGGTAGCGCAGCTTGGGTCCGCGCGCCCGCGCCCTCGCGCCCTCGCGCCCTCGCGCTCCGCAAGCAAGACGGGCCGGACATCACTGTCCGGCCCGTCACTTTGCAAGACCCCCCTGAACGGTCGCGATTCTAGCGCATCGGCGGCGGGAGGATGCAAGCGTCGCTCGCACGAGAGTCGCTCGGGCGAAGTGTTTTAGTCCGATCGACTAGAATGTGTCTCATCATTTCCCCGCCGCGCGTGCCCATGGCAGACGAGCGCTCCACCGACTTCGGCTTTCAACGCGTGCCGCTCGAGGACAAGGCACGCCGCGTACGCGGCGTGTTCGACTCGGTCGCCGACCGCTACGACCTCATGAACGACCTGATGTCGGCGGGTACGCACCGCATCTGGAAGCGCTTCACGCTGGCGCTGGCGAACCTGCATGCGGGGCAGCGCGCGCTCGATGTGGCCGGCGGCACCGGCGATCTGGCGACGGGGCTCGCCCGGCAGGTGGGCGAGCGCGGCCTCGTGGTGCTCACCGACATCAACGGCGCCATGCTTGCGCGCGGGCGCGACCGCCTCATCGATGCAGGTCTTGCCGCGAACCTCGCCTACGTGCAGGCCGACGCCGAGCGGCTGCCATTTGCCGACGGCAGCTTCGACTGCGTCACCATCGGCTTTGGGCTGCGCAACGTCACCGACAAGGCCGCCGCTCTGCGCTCGATGCGCCGCGCGCTCAAGCCCGGCGGTCAGCTCCTGGTGCTCGAGTTCTCGCACCCACAGCTCGCCGCCCTCAAGCCCCTCTACGACGCCTACTCCTTCCGCGTCCTGCCGCTGCTCGGGCGTTACGTGGCGGGCGATGAGGCGAGCTACCGCTACCTCGCCGAATCGATCCGCATGCACCCCGACCAGGAGACGCTGCTCGCGATGATGCGGGATGCGGGACTCGAGGGCTGCCGCTACCACAACCTCTCCGGCGGCATCGTCGCCGTGCATCGCGGCTACCGCTACTGAGCAGCCGCGAGGCCGACGGGCGTCCCGAAGACAACACCCATGCTGTCCGAGACCATCGGCAACCTCCTGAACCGCGCCCTGCCGCGCTCGGAGCGCGCGCGGCAGCTGTGCGCCGAGCTCGCCGGCCACAGCCTGGCACTCGAGGTGCGCGGCGTCGGGCGGCTGCGCCTGGAATCAAACGGCGCCCAGCTCACCGTGACGCCCGGCGCGGCGGCGGCCGACGCCGAGCTCAGCGTGGGCCCCTTGGGGCTGCTCGCGCTCGCCGGCGACGATGCGCAGGCGGCGCTGCAGCGCGGAGACGCCGCCATCGCCGGCGACGGCGAGATCGCCGCGAAGTTCCGCGAGCTCCTGCACCTCCTCGGGCCCGATCCGGAGGAAGAGCTGTCGCTGGTGCTCGGCGACGTACCGGCGCATCAACTGGCACGCCTGGCGCGCCTCGCCGCCACGTGGAGCCGCCGCGCCGCCGACACCGCCTGGCGCAACACCGCCGACTACCTCGGCTACGAGCGCGCCGACCTCGTACCGCGGCGCGAAGGAGAGCAGTTCCTGCGCGGCGTCGATGTGCTGCGTGAGGATGTCGATCGCCTGAGCGCGCGGCTCGAGGTCCTGGCGCGGCGGCGGGCCGAGACGCCGGGCGGAAAGCGCGCGCCGTGAAGCCGCGGGTGCTGCTGCGGCTGCTCGAGATCCAGCGCGTGCTGCTCAAGCACGGCCTCGACGACTACGTCCGCGCCACTCATCTATATAGGCCGCTGCGCTTCCTCCTGTACTGCTCGCCGGGCGTGTGGCTCGAGCGGCGCCGCGGCGGGTCGCGTGGCGAGCGGCTGCGGCTCGCGCTCGAGGAGCTCGGACCGATCTTCGTCAAGTTCGGGCAGGCGGTGTCGACGCGCCGCGACCTGCTGCCGCCCGACATCGCCGACGAGCTCGCCAGGCTCCAGGACCGCGTGCCGCCCTTCGACGGCCGCGTGGCGCGCGCGGGCATCGAGGCGAGCTACGGCCGCCCGGTCGCCGAGATGTTTGCCTCCTTCGATGAGACGCCGCTCGCGGCCGCCTCGATCGCCCAGGTACACGCGGCACGGCTGCCGGGGGGCGCGGAGGTGGTGGTCAAGGTGCTGCGCCCGGGGATGCGCGCGCTCATCGAGCGCGATCTCGAGGTGCTGCACGCGCTCGCGGGGCTCGCGCAGCGCTACTGGCGCGAAGGCCGGCGGCTGCGGCCGGGCGAGATCGTGGATGAGTACCACCGGACGGTGCTCGATGAGCTCGACCTGATGCGCGAGGCCGCCAACGCCTCGCAGCTGAAGCGCAACTTCGCCGGCTCGGACCTGCTGTACGTTCCCGAGATCCACTGGGACTACTGCCGCACGGACGTCTTGGTCATGGAGCGCATCCACGGCGTGCCGATCAGCGACCTGGCGGCGCTGCGCGCGGCGGGCACCAACATCGCGCGGCTCGCCGAGAACGGCGTGCGCATCTTCTTCACGCAGGTGTTCCGCCATAACTTCTTCCATGCCGACATGCACCCGGGAAACATCTTCGTCATGGTCGACGACCCGCAGCGGCCGCGCTACGCCGCGGTGGACTTCGGCATCGTCGGCACGCTCGACCCGCGCGACCAGCACTACCTCGCGGAGAACTTCCTCGCGGTATTCGACCGCGACTACCGCCGCGTGGCGCAGCTGCACCTCGAGTCCGGCTGGGTCCCGGCCGGCACGCGCATCGACGAGATGGAGTCCGCGGTGCGCACCGTGTGCGAGCCGATCTTCGACCGGCCGCTGAAAGACATCTCCTTCGGACGGATCCTGCTGCGGCTCTTCGAGATCTCGCGCCGCTTCGACATGCAGATCCAGCCGCAGCTGCTCCTGCTGCAGAAGACCCTGCTCAACGTCGAGGGCCTGGGGCGCGAGCTCTATCCCGAGCTCGACATCTGGAGCACCGCGAGCCCGATCCTGCGCGAGTGGATGCGCGAGCGCACCAGCGTCGGTGCGCTGCTGCGCAGCGTGCGGGCGCACGCCCCGGAGATCCTCGAGGCGCTGCGCGGACTCCCGGCGCTGCTCGCCGCCCAAGTGCGGCGCGGGCGGGGCGCCGAGCGCGCATCTCCCGCACCGGACCTCACCGACCTGCGCGAGGAGCTGCGCACCCAAGGGCGCCGCCGCGATCTCGCTACGATCGGCGGCGCGCTCCTCTTCGCCGGGCTCGTCTGGCTCGCCGTCAACGGCGGCCACGGCGTCCCGGGCTGGGCGCTGCTCGCCGCGGGCGTCGTCACCGCGCTGGCCGGCTTAGGGCGCTGAGTGCAGCGCTCGCTCACCGAGGGGTCGATCCCCGTCGTGCTGTTCAGGTTCGCCCTGCCCATCCTGTTCGCCAACGTGCTGCAGTCGCTCAACGGCTCGGTGAACTCCGTGTGGGTCGGGCGCTTCCTCGGCGAGGCGGCGCTCACCGCCACCTCCAACGCCAACACGGTGATGTTCCTGCTGATCGGAGCGGCCTTCGGCGTGGCGCTCGCGGCTACCATTCTCGTCGGGCAGTGCATCGGCGCCAACAACGTTGCCGAGACTAAGCGCGTGGTCGGCACCAGCGCCACCTTCTTCACGGGCATCTCGGTGGCGATGGCGATCACGGGGCTGGTGCTGTGCCGGCCGCTGCTCATCGCCATGAGCACCCCCGCCGACTCGCTCGATCTGGCGGTGGCCTACATGCGGGTGATCTTCCTGGCGCTGCCGTTTCTCTATCTGTACGCGTTCGTCGGCGCGATGCTGCGCGGCGCGGGCGACTCGAAGACGCCTTTTTATTTCATGCTGCTGTCGGTCGGCCTCGACATCGCGCTGAACCCGGTGTTCATCTTCGGCGTGGGACCGATCCCGCGCCTCGGCATCGCCGGCTCGGCGCTCGCCACGTTCGTCGCCCAGGCGGTGAGTCTCACCGCGCTCATCCGCCACCTGTACCGGCGGCGGCACCTGCTGGTGCTGCACAAGGACGAGCTCGCGCTGCTCAAGGTCGACTGGTCGGTGGTGGCGACGCTGGTGAAAAAGGGCGTGCCGATGAGCGCGCAGATGCTGGTGATGTCCTTGAGCGGCGTGCTCATGATCACGCTGGTCAACCGCTTCGGGGTCGACACCACGGCGGCCTTCGGCGCGGCGCTGCAGCTGTGGAACTACATCCAGATGCCGGCCTTCGCGGTCGCCATGGCGATGTCGGCCATAACGGCGCAGAACGTGGGCGCCGGCAAGTGGCAGCGCGTCACGAGCACCGCCCGGGTCGGGGTGCTCTACAACGTGGTGCTGTGCGGAGGCATCGCGCTCGCGATGGAGCTGCTCAACACGCCGCTGTTCGCGCTGTTCCTGCCGGCCGGCTCCGCGGCCCGCGTCATCGCCGCGCACCTGAACCGCGTGGTCACGCCGTCGTTCGTGTTCTTCGGCGTGGCGGTGGCGCTGTTCGGCGTGGTGCGCGCCACGGGCGCCGTCATGGCGCCGCTCGTCATTCTCACCATCACGCTGCTCGCGGTGCGCTTTCCGCTCGCAGAGCTCTTTCTCGAGCGCTACCAGGTGGATGCCGTGTGGTGGAGCTTCCCGATCTCGTCGGGCCTCTCGGCGCTGCTCGCGGTGCTCTATTACAAGTACGGCGGCTGGCGCAGCGCCCACATGAGGCCGGCGAGCGCTCCCGCAGCGACGCGCGTCTCTCCCGAATGACGGATTCTCCGGCGCAGCGCGCCGGGCGCAGAATCCCCTGACACCCCGAGGGGGCTCCCGCATGCAAACCCGCACACTCGGTCCTCAAGGCCCCACGGTCTCGGCGCTCGGCCTGGGCTGCATGGGGATGAGCGAGTTCTACGGCCCGCACGACGACACCGAGTCGATCGGGACGTTGCATCACGCCCTCGACCGGGGCGTCACTCTGTTCGACACGGCCGACGTCTACGGTCCATACACCAACGAGGAGCTGCTCGGGCGCGCCCTGCGGGGGCGGCGCGCCGCGGCATTCATCGCCACCAAGTTCGGCTTCGTGCCGAGCGATGACAAACAGGCGCCGGCCGCGGTGAATGCGCACCCCGCCCGCGTGCGCGCAGCCTGCGAGGGGAGCCTGAAGCGTCTATCGGTCTCGCATATCGACCTCTACTACCTGCACCGCGTCGACCCCGGCGTGCCGATCGAGGACACGGTCGGCGCCATGGCGGAGCTGGTGCGTGCGGGCAAGGTGCGCTACCTCGGGCTCTCCGAAGCCGCGCCGCAGACCCTCGAGCGCGCCCACCGTGTGCATCCCATCACGGCTATGCAGAGCGAGTACTCGCTGTGGACCCGCGACCCGGAAGACGGCGTGCTCGCGGCCTGCCAGCGTCTCGGCGTCGGCTTCGTCCCCTTCAGCCCCCTCGGCCGCGGTTTTCTCACCGGCGCGCTGAAGAGCCCCGACGACTTCGCCGCCGATGACTATCGCCGCGCCAATCCGCGCTTCCAGGGCGAGAACTTCGCGCGCAACCTGGCGCTGGTCGACAAGGTGAAGGAGCTCGCCGCGGAGCAGGGCTGCACGCCGGCGCAGCTGGCGCTCGCCTGGGTACTGGCACAGGGTCCGCACATCGTGCCGATCCCGGGGACGCGCCGCGCCCGCAATCTGGACGAGAACCTCGGTGCCCTCGCGGTGACGCTGAGCGCGCGTGACCTGGCAGCGCTCGATGCGGTGTTCCCGGTGAGCGCCGTGGCCGGTGCGCGCTACGGAGAGGAGATGCTGCGCCTGGTGCGCGGCTGAGCGGGCGCGAGGCGCAGGCGGCAAGAGCGTTGGCCAACGGAGTGATGTCCGCCGAAATCGCCGCAGGCGATTTCGGCCAATCAACTAGCCGAGCGGCGGCGGCGCCTCGCGCGGCTCGATCCACAGCGCCCGGGCCCGCCCACAGAGCTCGCCCTTGCCGTCGAAGAGCGCCGTGCCGGCCTCGTGCTTGCGCCCGCTCGCGCCGATCTGCCATCCGACCAGGGTGCAGGATTCCCCGACATGCACCCGGCGGTCGACGTGCGCGGTGAATTCCGCGAGCAGCATCATGCGGTCATCGGGCGCCACCGCGTAGTAGCCGGGACAGTCGAGTGCCGCCGACATGAATTCGGCGTGCACCTTGCCGTCGCCGCCGTCGAGCGAAGCGTCGGGAACCCAGGGCGCCGCGACCACACCACGCTGCTGGATGGGACCGGCGAACACCCGCATGCCGTCGCCGCGCACGCGCTGCGTCCCGCAGACGAAGCAGGTCGGAAAGCGGTGATAGCGAAAGCCCGCGTAGTGCCGCGAGGCTTCCAGCGCCTCCAGGTAGTCGGGCGCCGTGGGGGCGTCGAGCTGCAGCACCGCGGGCCGCGCCTCGCCAATAGCCTCCTCCCCGTTCAACACCCGCAGCGCACCGTCCGGGAGCTCCTCCACGGTGAGCTCGGTATCGAGCGGCGGGGGCCTCAGCAGCCGCACCGTGACGGTGTGCGCGGCGCAGCTCGCCACCAGGCCGGCGAAGTAGCCGCCGTTCGAGGAGGTGGGGGGCCCGCGGAAACGGGCGGCGACGGTCAGGGTCTTCATGGCCGGGTGTTTTTCAGAATGAGCGCGCTCTATGGCGCGCGCAACTCCCGCAGCCATGCGACCGGATCCTCGCCGCGCTCCAGCACCTCGACCAGCGCCGAGCCGACCACCACCCCGTCCACGTGGCCGCGCAGCCGCTCGACCTGCGCGCGCGTGCGGATGCCAAAGCCCGCGCACACCGGCAGCGCGGCGCGCGCGCGCACCGACTCAAGGTAGGCGATCACCTCCTCCGGCACCGCGACGTTGCGGCCGGTCGTGCCGGTCATGGTGACCGCATAGACGAACCCCTGGCTGCCGGCGCACAGCGCCGCGAGGCGCGCGGGCTCGGTGACCGGTGTAACCATCTGTACGAGCGCGATGCCACGCGTCGCGAGCGCGGCCTGCAGCTCGCTGCTCTCGTCCAGCGGCAGGTCCGGCACGATGAATCCCGCGACGCCGGCGCGCGCCGCGCCGTCGGCGAGCTCATCGACCCCGAAGGCAAGCAGCGGGTTGAGATAGCTCATGAGAACGAGCGGCGTGCGGATGCGCGCACACCGCGCGACCTCCGCGAGGATCCACTTGAGAGTCACCCCCTGGGCGAGCGCCGCGAGGCTCGCGCGCTGGATGGTGACGCCGTCGGCCATCGGGTCGGTGAACGGCACGCCGATCTCGACCACGTCGGCCGCGGCGGCTATGGCCTCGAGGTGTGAGACAAACTGCTCGCGCCGCGGGTAGCCGGCGGTCAGGTACGCGACGAGCGCGGGATCGCCGCGCGCCGCGGCGCTGCGGATCGCCGCCGTGATGCGCTCGTGCGGCTTCATCCTCCCTCCGCAGCGAGCAGCGTCTGCTGCAGCGTCGGCATATCCTTGTCGCCGCGTCCGGAGAGGCAGACGAGCACCGTGCCCCCGGGGTGCGCGCGTGCCCAGCGCTCGGCCGCCGCGAGCGCGTGCGCGCTCTCGATCGCCGGCAGGATCCCCTCGCACTCGCTCAAAGCGCGCACGCCGGCGAGCGCCTCCGCATCACTCGCGGTCCGGTAGCTCACGCGCCCGAGCGCGGCCAGCAGCGCGTGCTCGGGTCCCACGCCCGGGTAGTCGAGTCCCGCGGACACCGAGTGCGTCTCCTGGACCTGGCCGTCCGCATCCTGCAGCAGCATCGAGTAGGTGCCATGCAGCACCCCGGGACGGCCGTAGGCGACCGTCGCCGCGTTGTCGCCGAGCCCGGCACCGCGCCCGCCCGCCTCGACGCCGATGATCTCGACCGCCGCGTCGGGAATGAAGGCGTGGAAAGCGCCGATCGAGTTCGAGCCGCCGCCGACGCAGGCGATGAGGGCATCCGGAAGGCGCCCTGCGGCGGCGAGCATCTGCGCACGCGCCTCGCGCCCGATGACCGCCTGAAGCTCGCGCACCAGGTACGGATAAGGGTGCGGCCCGACCACCGAGCCCAGGAGGTAATAGGTTCCGAGCGGATCGGACACCCAGTCACGCAGCGCCTCATCGATGGCGGCGCGCAGCGTCCGGTCGCCGCTCGTGACCGGCACGACCGTGGCACCCAGGAGGCGCATGCGGCCGACGTTCGGCGCCTGGCGCTCCATGTCGATGGCGCCCATGTACACCGTGCAGGGGAGCCCGAGCCGCGCGCAGGCGGCGGCGCTCGCTACGCCGTGCTGCCCGGCGCCGGTTTCCGCGACGATGCGCCGCGCGCCGAGCCGGCGCGCGAGCAGGGCCTGGCCGGTGGCATTGTTGATCTTGTGGGCGCCGGTGTGCGCGAGGTCCTCGCGCTTCAGCCACACCTGCGCACCCCAGCGCTCGGACAGGCGCGCCGCGTGGGTCAGCGCCGTCGGCCGGCCGGCCCAGGAGGTGAGCTGCCCGGCGAGCTCCTGCTGGAAGTCGCGCGTGTGCAGGTGCTCGCGCACTCCGCGCTCGAGCCGCTCGAGCGCCGGGATGAGCGTCTCGGGAACGTAACGCCCGCCGAACGGGCCGAAGCGCCCGCGCGGGTCGGGCAACTTACCGGCGATGAGCTCCGCGAGCAGCCGGGGTGCATCGGGCAGGGCGACACTCATTGGACATCCTCACTCGGCCTCGCAGCCGCGCTTTCACGCGCCGCGGATACGAACTGCATGATCTTGAGGGGATTCTTCACACCGGGACGCGCCTCCACGCCGCTCGACACGTCCACACCGAAGGGCCGCACTGCGGCGATCGCTTGCGCGACGTTGCCGGAATGAAGCCCCCCGGCGAGCACGAGCTGCGTGCGCCGTGCCAGGCGGCGCGCCGCGCTCCAATCGCTCGCCCTTCCGGCACCGCTCGCGGGGCCCTCGAAGAGGATGCGCGCTGCGAGCGGCGGCGGCGGCGGCGCGCCTTCGCGCACCACCGGCAGCAGCTCGAGCGCCGCCGGCAGACGGAGCGCGGCGAGATCAGACTCGTCCGTCTGCAGGACGTCGGGCCGGAACACGCGCAGCATCTCATCGAGTGCGAGCTGCGCCGGATGGCGCATGACCGCCACGCAGCGCACGCGCCCACGCGCCGGGCGCGCCAGCTGCGCCGCCGCTTCGGGCGTCACCTGGCGCGGCGAATCCGCGAATACGAAGCCGATCGCATCGACGCCCGCCTCGAGCGCGGTCGCGATCGCATCCGGAGTAGTCATGCCGCAGATCTTGATCCACATGACCCGCCTCGCTCAGCGGCCCACGCGCGCCGCGCGCCCGGCCGCGAGCAGCGCCGCGGCGAGCCCCTGAGGGTCGTTGCCGCGCATGAGGGCGCTGCCGACCAGCGCGAGCGAGTAGCCCGCGGCCGCGACCGCGCGCGCATCGGCCGCCGACGTCACGCCGCTCTCGGCCACGCGCGGCACCGTCGCCGGCAGGAGCGGCGCGAGCTCGAGCAGCCGCTGCGGCAGCACCTCGAGGGTCGCGAGGTCGCGGCAGTTCACTCCGGCCAGCAACGCGTTCGCGCCGCGATGCGCTTCGACAAATTCGTGCATGAGCGCGATGTCGCGTGCATCGAAGGCCTCGAGCAGCACGAAGAGCCCGAGCGTGCCCGCGCACTCGATGAGCGCCGCGGTCTCCTGCTTCGGCAGCAGGCGCAGGATCACGAGCACGCCGCCCGCGCCCGCCACCCGGGCTTCAAACACCTGGTACGGGTCGACGAGGAAGTCCTTGCGCATCGCCGGCACGGCGAGGGGCCTGAGCGCCTGCGCGGCGGCGCCGAGGTGCACGAGCGAGCCATCGAAGCGGCTCGGCTCGGTGAGCACCGAGACCGCGGCGGCACCGGCGCGCGCGTAGGAGCTCACGCGCGCCGCGACATCCTCGCCCGCGGGCTTGAGCTCACCCGCGGCCGGCGAGCGGAGCTTGAGCTCCGCGATGAGATCGAAGCCGCTCGCATCGAGGCGCAGCGTCGGCGGCGCAGGAGCGTGGCGCGCCGCCGACTCCAGCCCGGTGAGCGAGCGGGCCGTGCGAGCGGCGTGCACCCGGGCACGGCTGCCCGCGGCCATCTCCTCGAGGAACGCGCTCATGTCCGGCGCTCCGCCGCGGCGCCGCCCGCGGCCGGCTTGAGATTGCGAAGTGCCTCGAGCAGCCGCCGGGCCGCACCGCCATCGATGGCAGCGGCAGCGCGCGCTATCGCTGCCCGCGGCTCTGTCACCAGGTCCGCGACCTCGAGCGCGAGCGCCGTGCCGAGCAGCAGGCAGTCGCGATGCGCGCCGCGGTCGGCGCCTAAGAGCACCGCCTCGAGAGCGCGCGCGTTGTGCGCAGCATCACCGCCGGCGAGCGCCGCCGCGCTGCACTCGGCGAGCCCGTAGTCGGCCGGCGAGCGCACCCCGACGCTGACCTTGCCCGGGCGTACGTCGAACAGGGTGAACGGGCCGATCGGCGTCGGCTCATCCCACCCTCCCGCGCCGTGCACGACGAAGCTCCGCTCGATGGGAAGGCCCGCGAGTGTGTCGGCCATGAGCCGCGCGACCTCCAGGCTGTACGCGCCGATCAGATGCAGCGGCGGCTGCGCGGGGTTCACCAGGGGACCGAGGATGTTGAACACGGTGCGCACGCCGAGCGCGGCGCGGATCGGTGCGACGCGCGCGGTCGCCGGGTGGTAGAGCGGCGCGAAGAGGTAGGTGAACCCGGTGACGGCGAGACAGGCGCCCGCGGCCGCGCCGTCCGGGGGGATCGCGACGCCGAGCGCCTCGAGCACGTCGGCGCTGCCGCAGCGGCTCGAGACCGAGCGGTTGCCGTGCTTCACGACCGGCACGCCGCAGGCGGCGGTCAGGAGCGCCGTGCCGGTGGAGATATTGAAGCTCCCGGAGGCATCCCCCCCCGTCCCCACGATATCGATGGCCCGGGTGCCGGGCGGGATGTCGGGACGTCGTGCCAGGCGGCGCATGGTGAGCGCAAAGCCGCGCACCTCGTCCGCGACCACGCCCTTGGTCGAGAGCGCAGCCAGCAGCGCGCCCGCTAGCGCGGGCGCGAGCTCGCCATCGGTGAGGTGGCCGAGCAGCTGCTCGGCCTCGCCCTGCGTCAGGTCGCGCCGCTCGGACAGCTGCTGCAGCAGCTCACGCGGCGCGGGCATTGCTCGCTCCGTCGGCGCTGCGCTCGCCGGTGGAATAGCCGAGGAAATTCTCAAGCAGCCTCGGCCCGTCCGGCGTCAGGATGCTCTCGGGGTGAAACTGCACCCCCTCCACGACGAGCGTGCGGTGGCGCACCGCCATGATCTCGCCCGCATCGGTCTGCGCGCTCACCGCGAGCACCGCGGGCAGCGTTTCGGGCGAGGCAATGAGCGAATGATAGCGCCCGACCTCGCAGGGCTGCGGCAGCCCGACAAACAGCGTGCTGCCGTCGTGGCGCATCAGCGAGGTCTTGCCGTGCATGAGGCGCGCGGCGCGCACCACCTTGCCGCCGAATACCTCGCAGATCGCCTGGTGACCGAGGCACACGCCGAGCACCGGGATCGAGCCGGCGAAGGCGCGGATCATATCCATGGAAACGCCGGCATCGTAAGGGGTGCCGGGGCCCGGGGAGATGCACAGGTGCGAGGGGGCGAGCGCGCGCGCCTGCGCGGGAGTGAGCGCATCGTTGCGGTACACGCTCACCTCGGCGCCGAGCACCAGGAACGCCTGCACCAGGTTGTAGGTGAAGGAGTCGTAGTTGTCGATGAGCAGCAGGCGCGGCTTCGTCACAGCCCCTCCTCGGCGAGCTCGAGCGCCCGCACCATGGCCGCGCTCTTGGCGAGCACCTCCTCGTGCTCAGTGCTCGGGACGCTGTCGGCGACGATGCCGGCGCCCGCCTGGTAGCTGTACTCATCGCCCCTGAACACGAGCGTGCGGATGGTGATCGCGTGGTCCATGTCGCCGCGCGCGCCGAAGTAGCCGACGGTGCCGCCGTACAGGCCGCGGCGCACCGGCTCGAGCTCGTCGATGATCTGCATGGCACGCACCTTGGGCGCTCCCACCAGCGTCCCGGCCGGGAACGCCGCCGCGAACAGGTCGAAGGCGTCGCGGCCCGCCGCGAGCTCACCGTGCACGCCGCTCACGATGTGCATGACGTGGCTGTAGCGCTCGATGGCGCGGTAGGGGTCGACCGCGACGCTGCCGGCGCAGGCGACCCGCCCGAGATCGTTGCGGGCGAGATCCACCAGCATGACGTGCTCGGCGTTCTCCTTGGGGTCGGCGCGCAGCTCCGCCTCGCGTGCCGCGTCGACCGCCGCGTCGGCGGAGCGCGGCCGCGTGCCGGCGATGGGCCGAAGCTGCGCCCGACGGCCGGAGAGCTTTACCAGCGCCTCGGGGGATGAGCCCACCACCGCGACGTCCCCGAGCGCGCAGTAGTACATATAAGGAGAGGGGTTGATGAGGCGCAAGGCGCGGTATGCCTGGAACGGGTCGAGCTCGTGGCGGCCCGAGAAGCGGCTCGCCAGCACCAGCTGGTAGACGTCGCCCGCGGCGATGTACTCCTGCGTGCGCTTGACGCCCGCCAGGTAGTCCGCGCGCGTGTAAGCGGCGCTCGGCGGAGTGTAACGCCCCGGGCGAGGGCCGTTCGGCAGCGCGCCGCGCAGCGCCTGCACCACCTCGCGCCTGAGTGCACGCCGCTCGTCCTCCGCGCCCGCATGCAGCAAGGCGATGCCGCGCGTCAGGTGATCGAACACCAGCACCGAGCGCGGCGCGAGGTAGTGGAGCGAGGGCACGCCGTGGTCGGTGCGCGCGCGTGCCGGCAGCCGCTCGAAGTAGCGCACCACGTCGTAGGCCGCGTAGCCCACGAGTCCTCCGGCGAGCGGCACGCCGGCGATGTCGGGCTTGGGCTGCGGCGCGGCCGCGAGCGCCGCGCGCAGTCCCGCGAGCAGCTCGGCGCCGTCCGCGGGCAGCGGGCGGCGCTGCCCGCCGATCGCGAAACCCGTATCGTCGAGCCGCACCTCGAGCCCGTCGCCGAAGCCGATGAAGGAATAGCGGCCGAGCCGCTCGCCCCCCTCGACGCTCTCGAGGAGGAAACGCGGCGCGAACGAGCCGAGCTTCATGAACGCCGAGACCGGCGTGTCGAGGTCACCGGTGATGTCGAAGGCGGTCTGCAACGCTCGAGGCTCCTGTAAACACGCAAAGACAACAAAAAACCCATCCCGGGGTCATCCGGAGATGGGTTTCTGGTGCCGTTGAATGCTGCTAAGTCGCGGGGAAAAAGCTAACCGTCTGCCCACTCCGTCATGAAGTGCGCCACCACCAGGAAATGCTGACGGGCCGGTGCGACATGTTGCGAACGAGTATCGCCGGGGGCTGCGCGGGACGTCAAGCCGGGCTCGCTCCCGGACCGCTGGCCACTACTTCAGGCACACCGCCTCGAGATTGTTCCCGTCCGGGTCGAAGAGGAACGCGGCGTAGTAGTTCGGGCTGTAGTCCTTGCGGATGCCGGGCGCGCCGTTGTCGCGACCCCGCGCCTTCAAGCCTTCGCGGTAGAAGGTATCCACGGCCGTACGCGTACCTGCGCTGAAGGCGATGTGCACCAGGGAATGCGCGAGCTGCGCATCCCCGGAGAGCCACAGCGCCGGCGCGCCTTCCGGGCCGAAGCCGGCCGTCGACTCATCGCTGAAGGCCAGTACGTGGCCGAGGGGCTTCAGCACCGCGGTGTAGAACCGCACGCTCGCATCCAGATCCTTCACCTTCAAGCCGATGTGGTTGTACATGATGGGCACCCGTCCCGGAGGCGAGGACACACGCCCCCGATCCTACCCGTCCGGCGGGTAATCAGAAACCGTCGCCGAAGTATGCGGCCGCGGCAGCCCGCCGCCGCGCGTTTCGCTAGAATGCGCGCCCGGTGATGCGAGGCATCTCCGGCATACTCACACAACCCACGCGAACCGAAAGCACCCCGTGAGCTTCAAAGAGCTGCTCGAGAGCTGGCGCGAGACGGCAGCCGCGCCGCGAACCGCACGCAAATTCGCCGTGCAGCTGCCGCTCGACGCGGCCGCGCAGCTCGCGGCGCTCGCCGACATGTTCCCGGGGCGCGCGCCCGAGCAGCTCATCACCGAGCTCCTCGGAGCGGCCCTCAAGGAACTGGCCGCCACGATGCCCTACGTCGCCGGCAAGCGAGTGATCTCCACCGACGAGCAGGGCGACCCCATCTACGAGGACGTGGGTCCCACGCCGCGTTTCATGGAGCTCACCCGCCAACACCGCCGGACGCTCGAAGGGGGCGCTACAGGCGCAGGCGGCGGGCCGCGGGCGGGTGCGTCAGCCGCCAAGGGTGCGCGTGCGCCGAAGTCCGCCGCAACCAGATCCGCGCGCCGCCGCCGGGCACGGTGACCTTGATGCCTTCCTTCGACGCAGTCTCCGAGCTCAACGCTCACGAAGTCGCCAACGCCATCGACCAGGCCAATCGCGAGCTCTCGCAGCGCTTTGACTTCAAGGACACGGGCGCGCGCTTCGAGCTCACGGGCTTCACGGTGATGCTGCGCGCACAGGTCGACTTTCAGCTCAAGCAGATGCTCGAGATCATGAAGCTGCGGCTGTCCAAGCGCGGCGTCGACCTCGGCTGCCTCGAGGTGAAGGAGCCGCAGACGACACTCTCGGCCGCGCATCAGGAAGTGCTGCTGCGGCACGGGATCGATGCGGAGACCGGCAAGCAACTCACCCGCCTCATCAAGGACTCGAAGCTCAAGGTGCAGGCGAGCCTGCAGGGGGACAAGGTGCGCGTCAGCGGCAAGCAGCGCGACGATCTACAGGCTGCGATGTCGTTGCTGCGCGGCGCCAAGCTCGACCGGCCGCTGCAGTTCAATAACTTTCGCGACTAGCGCGCGCGATCGCGCGGCAGAGCGCCGCGGTGGCATCCAGCACGCTGGGGCCTAAGCGGCTCAAGCCCTGGTCCTCGAACGCCAGCAGCCGATCGTTGCGCACCGCCTTGAGCGTTGCGAAGCGCCTCCAGTCCGTGAGCCAGCTACCGCTCTCCCCGGGCGGCCCGGCCGCGATGATGATGTCCGGGTCGCGGGCGATAACCGCTTCGACGCCGACGAGCGGAGCGGCCTCGGGCAGGTCCGCGAACACATTGCGCGCACCGCAGAGCTCGAGCGCATCGCTCATGAGGTGCCGGCCGCCGACCGTGTAGATCGGGCGATTCCACACCTCGAGCAGCACGCTCGGGTGCCCGCCGGCACCCGCGCCACCGCCGTAGCTGCGCGTGAGCGCCGCGAGGCGCGCCTCGATGGCGCGCGCGGCCCGCTCGGCCAGGGCTTCCGTGCCGGCCAACGCACCGAGCCGGCGCACGGAAGGCGCGAGATCCGCGAGCCGCTGCGCCTGCTGCTCGTACACCGGGATAGCGAGCCGCGCGATCTTCTCGCGCTGCGCGGGGTTGCCGCCCGAGGGCCAGGCGACGACCACGTCCGGATGCATCCTGACGAGGCGCTCCAGGTCGATCGCAACGGCATCGCCGATGCGCGGCACGCGCTGCGCGTCGGCGGGCACGTCCGAATACTCGACGGTCGCCACCACCTCGCGGCCGGCACCTGCGGCGAAGAGCATTTCAGTGCCGCCGGGGGAGAGGCTCACGATGCGCAGCGGAGCAGCGCGCACCGCCACCGTCCTGCCCGCATCGTCGGTGACCGTGCGCACGGAGGGCGCCGGCTCGGCTGCACCAGCCACGCCGCGCGCCGCCGCGAGGGTGAGGGTGATAGCGACTAAGTATCCGGTCATTGACACGGTGTCAGTATGCCCGTCGCGAGGTGCGCGCGGCTGCCGGGCACGGCGCGTGCGGGTCGGCTCCGTGCGCGGGCGGCGGCAGGGCGCTCCGATTCGGCGGCAAAGCGACTGCCGCACGATGGACGCCGCCCCTAGCATTGCGCGAACAATTCCCGGGGATCCAGCCATGAGAACCCTCACCACCCTGATCGCCGTCGCGGCGGTCGCGGCCGCTGCTTACGCCCACCGTACCGATGGCAACGAGACGGGCCTGTTCCGCGCGGACCCGCGCCACAGCGGCCTCTATGAGGGATCAGGCGTCGCGGTGCTGCACGGCGTCAAATGGAAGTTCAAGGCGGGTGGCGCGATCGTGTCGACGCCCGCGGTTGTGCACGGCACGGTGTACTTCGGCAGCAGCGACCATTTCCTCTACTCGCTCGATGAGCGCAGCGGCGCGCTGCGCTGGAAGTTCGAAACCGGCAGTCGCGTCGCTTCCTCGCCCGCCGTGGCGGCGGGCCGGGTGTATTTCGGCAGCTACGACGGCAACTTCTATGCGCTCGATGCCGCAAGCGGCAAGCCGCTGTGGAAGTTCGCTACCCAGGGCGAGCGGCGTTTCGCGGGACGCCACCTGCACGGCGCGCAGCCGGCCAGTGAGGTGATGCCGGATCCCTTCGACGTGTTCCTGTCCTCGCCAACCGTGGCCGCCGACCTCGTCTACTTCGGCGGCGGCGACGGCAACGTGTACGCGCTCGAGGCGGCTTCCGGGAAGCTGCGCTGGAGCTTCCACACGGGCAACGTGGTGCATGCCTCGCCGGCGCTGGCCAACGGCCTGCTTTACGTCGGCAGCTGGGACAGCTACTTCTACGCGCTCGACGCCGCGACCGGCAAGGAGCGCTGGCGCTTCAAAACCGGCGAGGACCCGGAGATCAACAACCAGGTGGGCATCCAGTCCTCCGCCGTGGTTGCCGGGGACACCGTGTACTTCGGCTGCCGCGATTCCAACCTCTACGCGCTCGATGCCACGAGCGGCGCCAAGCGCTGGGCGTTCTCCAACAAGGGCTCGTGGGTCATCGGCTCGCCGGCGGTGCGCGACGGCAAGGTGTACTTCGCGACCTCGGACTCCGGGTTGGTGGAGGTGCTCGACGCCGCCAGCGGCGCGCCGGTGTTTTCCCTGAGCTTCAATCACTGGCCGATGTTCTCCTCCCCGGCGCTCGCCGGCCACTACCTCTACATCGGCTCGCACATGGGCAAGCTGCTGGCGATCGATCTCGACAAGCGCGCGACCGCCTGGACCTTCGTGACCGACGGCGCGCGCGCCAACGCCGCGGCCCTGACCAAGGCGGACGGCAGCCCCAACTACGAGGCTGCCTTTGCCGACTTCTTCTACGACGACCTCGTCGCCGGCACCGCCCGAATGATGAGTGTCGGCGCGGTGCTCTCCTCGCCGGTCCTCGACGCCGACACCATCTACTTCGGCAGCATGGACGGCAATTTGTACGCGATCGGCTAGGCGGCGCGCGTCTCGGCGAGCGCCGCCTCGCCGCCGCTCCCCTCGAGCACCCGCGCGACGGCGTGCACGGTCGCGGCGATGCGCACCGCGCTCTGCACGGCCTCGCGCTCGAGCCCGTGCTGGCGCAGCTGCCGTTCGTGCGAGGCGACGCAGGTCCCGCAGCCGTTGATGGCCGACACCGCGAGCGCCAGGAGCTCGAAGTCCGCCTTGGCGATCCCGGGGCTGCCGATCACGTTCATGCGCAGCCGCGCCGGGAGCTTGGCGTACTCCGGGTCCTCGACCAGGTGCAGGAAGCGGTAATAGACGTTGTTCATGCCCATGACCGCCGCCGCTGCGTGCGCCGCGGTAACGTGCGCGGCGTCGAGATGCGCGGCGGCGAGCGCGGCCAGGTCGCGGCTGAAGGCCACGTTGCGCGAGGCGAGCGCGCTGGCGAGCGCCACCGCCCAGATCTGCCGCTCGCTGAGGCCCGGCGCCCCCGTCGGGGTGAGCACGCTACCCAAATTGAGCTGCAGGTCGCGGGCGTACGCCGGGAGCGATTCACGAATGGCGTCGAGAGTCTTCATGTCAGGCCGCCTTCAGGGTCTGTTCGCCCTTTTGCCAGTTGCACGGGCAGAGCTCGTCGGTCTGCAGAGCATCGAGCACCCGCAGGACTTCCTCGGGGCTGCGGCCGACGCTCAAGTCCGTGATGTAGACGAAGCGGATCACGCCCTGCGGGTCGACGATGTAGGTGGCGCGCTGGGCGACGCCGGCCTCGGGGTCGAGGATGCCGAGCGCGCCGGACAGCTCGCGCTTGATGTCCGCGAGCATCGGGAACGGCAGATCCTTCAGCTCCTCCTTCTCGCGCCGCCAGGCGAGGTGTACGTACTCGCTGTCGATGCTCACGCCGAGCAGCTGCGCATCGCGGGCGCGGAACTCGCGCTCGAGCTTGCCGAAGGCCGCGATCTCGGTGGGGCAGACGAAGGTGAAGTCCTTGGGCCAGAAGAACACCACCTGCCACTTGCCGGGGAAGCTCTCGTGGGTGACGGGGCGGAACGCCGTCCTGGTGTCGCTGGAGACGACGCCGGTGAGGGCGAACTCGGGGAAACGCTGACCTACGCCTGACATGCTCGATGCTCCTGGAGTGCCGAGGGGACGCCGCGCGCAAGGCGCGGGCCTCTCTCGAATCGCTTAACGGCCCTTACGGGATGTGGCGCCATCCTGCCGGACGGGCCCTTATCATTCAAATCGATTGATCTTATAATCTCCATAGACGCCATATATCGCGTTGACGACCGCTGAATTCAACCATGTCCGTTGATCTGAAGCTCAAGGACCTGCGCTACCTGGTGGCGGTGGCCGACCAGCGCCACTTCGGCCGCGCCGCGGCGCGCTGCTTCGTCAGCCAGCCGACGCTCTCGGCGCAGTTGAAGAAGCTCGAGGAGAGTCTCGGAGTGCAGCTCATCGAGCGTGCGCCCAACAACGTCTCGCTCACCGCGGCCGGCGAGCAGATCGTGGCGCGCGCCCGGCGCATCATCGAGGCGAGTGAGGAAGTGGTGGCGCTCGCGGCGGCCAAGCGCGACCCGCTCGCCGGCCGGCTGCGGGTCGCGCTCCTGCCGACCATCGGTCCGTACCTCCTGCCGCACGTGATGCGCGCGATCCGCAAGGCGCTGCCGCGGCTCGAGCTGCGCCTCTACGAGCAGCAGACGGCGCCGATGCTCGAGAAGCTCCGCGAGGGCGAGCTCGACCTCGGGATCCTCGCCCTTCCGGTCGAGCTTGCCGGGCTCGAGGCGCGGGAGCTGTACCGCGAGGCCTTCACGGTGGCCGTGCCCGAGCGCCATCCGCTCGCGGCGCGCGAGGCGGTGCGGGCCGCGGACTTGAAGGGCGAGACGCTGCTCCTTCTCGAGGAGGGCCATTGCCTGCGCGAGCAGGCGCTCGAGGTGTGCGCTCGTGCGGGCGTGAGCGAGAGCGGCGACTTTCGCGCGACCAGCCTGGAGACGCTGCGGCAGATGGTGGCCGCGGGCGCCGGCGTGACGCTGCTGCCGGAGCTCGCGAGCCGCGGCGCCTACGGCGACGCGCGCGGCGTCCAGGTCCGCCCCTTTGTGCGCCCTGCCCCGGTGCGGCGCGTGGGCGCGGTGTGGCGCAAGACGACGCCGCGGCGCGCGGCCATCGATGCGGTGGCGTGCCTCATCGCCGAGCACGCGCAATGAGCGCGGCGGCGGCGGCCGAGCCGGACGCTGCGCCGGCGGGCGCACAAGCTGAGGCCGTGACCGTGACCGCGCGCGATGGGCGCGCGCTCGCCGCGCTCTCCCTCGAATCCCCGGCGGCGCGCGGTGCGCTGGCCGTCAACGGTGCGACCGGCTTCCCGCGCGAGTTCTATCTCAAGTTCGCGCACTACTGCGCACAGCGCGGCTACCACGCACTCGTCTACGACTATCGCGGCATGGGCGCCTCGGCCCTGGCGCCGCTCGCGAGCGACCCGGCGCGCATGAGCGAGTGGGGGCTGCTTGACATGCCGGCAGCGCTCGCGTGGCTCGAGGCGCGCAGCCCGCGGCTGCCGCTCGTTACGGTCGGGCACAGCGTCGGCGGCCAGCTGATCGGCTGCATGTACAACCAGGCCGCGGCGCGCGCGCACGTGATGGTCGCGACCTCGATCGGCTACTGGCGCGGCCAGCGCGTGCCGTTCCGCTACCTGGCGCTGCTTTTTTGGAAGATCTACGGCCCGCTCGAGCTCGCCCGCCGCGGCTACGTACCGCGCGGCGCGCTGTGGCGCGGCGACTCGCTCCCCGCCGGCGTCTTCCTCGAATGGCGCAAGTGGTGTCTGCGGCCCGAGCACTTCGCCCCGGACCTCGTGGGAAATCAGAGCGATGGCCCGTTCGCCGCGGTACGCGCGCCGCTGCTTTCCTTGAGCTTCAGCGACGATCCCATCGCGACCCCACGTGCGGTCGAGGCGCTGCTCGCTCTTTATCCCAACGCCGCGATCGAACGGCGCTCGATCACGCCGGCCGAGGCCGGCGTGCGCACCATCGGTCATCACGGGTTCTTCGCCGAGCGGCACCGCGAGACGCTGTGGCGCGCGGCGCTCGACTGGATCGACGCGCGCGTCGGCTGAGGCGCGAGGTGAGCTCAGAGCGGTGACGCTGCATCCGGCGCCGTTGCCTTCAGACGCGCCCGCGTGCCGCGCGCGGCGCGCGCCAACGCGATGCCGACCAGCACGATGACCCCGCCCAGAAGCTGCAGGGGCTCGAGCCGCTCATCGAGCAGCAACCAGGCGTACCCGGCCGCGGCGACCACCTGCAGGTAGAGCCCCACCGAGCCCAGAGTGGCGGGCAGGTGGGCGAGGGCGTAGGCGATCAGGCTCTGCCCGAGCGCCTGCGCCGAGAGGGCGCAGCCAATGAGCACCAGCCAGCCGTGCCCGGTGTCGGGCAGGAACTGCTCGCGGAGCGCGAGCGGCAGCAGCAGCACACTGAAGATGAGCGTGCTCGCAAACATGACTACGCCCGTGCCGTGGCGGGCGCGCAAGCGCGCCACCGCGAGGATGTAGGCGGCGTAGAACCACGCGGCGCCGAGCGCGAGCGCATCGCCTGCGAGCCCGTGACCGCCCGCGACGAGCTTCGGGCTCACGATGAGGAGCATCCCGGCGAAAGCCAGCAGCGTTGCCAGCAGAAAACCGAGCCGCGGGCGCTCGCCCCACACGGCCCAGGCGAGGATGGACACGACGATCGGCGCGGTGTTGGCCTCGAGCGTCGAGGCGGCGACCGAGTTACGCACCAGCGACAGGTGCCAGAGCCCGATGTCCCCGGCGAAGAACACTCCGGCCCAGAAAAATAGCGGGTCGAGGAGCGGGGCGGACGTAAGGGGTGCTGCGGCGCGGACCGCGGCGCGGCGCTCGATGAGCGCCCACAGCGCGAGCGGCGGCACGGCAAGCGCGCCGCGCCAGAACGCGGTGGCGACCGGGCCGGTCTCGGAGATTCTCACGAAAATGCCCGAGCTGCCGATCGCCAGCGCACCGGCCAACAGCGCCAACAGGGCGGAAAGTTCCGAGCGCTCGGGCTTCATGATGAGCAGGTGGCGCAGATCATAGACGGTCGCGCCGGGAACCGTCTGGCATAATCGCGCCGATGCGCGTAGCGAATCCCCCGATCCTCATCGCGGCCGCCGTCGCGATGCTCGCGGCCCTGCCGGCAGGTGCGCAGCCGAGCGCCCCGGCCGCAGCGAGCGCGAGTGTGCTCACGGTCGCGGACGCCTGGGTGCGCGCCACCCCGGGCGCCGACGTCGCCGCCGCCTACATGAGGCTGCGCAACGGCGGCACACAGCCGATCCGGGTCACCGGCGTGCGCTCGGCGCTGGCCGGACACGCGATGATTCACGAGACGCAACTGGTGGCAGGTGTGTCCACCATGCGAGCGCACGAGCCGCTGGTGATCGCCCCCGGCGCGAGTGTTGAGCTCAAGCCCGGCGGGCTGCACGTCATGCTGCAGGAGCTCGCGCACCCGCTCGCGGGCTACGAGGAGGTGCCGCTCGAGCTGCTGCTCGAGGGCGGCGGCCGCGTCGAGGTGCGCGCGCGCGTGCGGCCGCTGAGCGCCGAGTGAGCTCCGCAGACTCCGCGCGCGATCACGTCACTCCTTACGATCGCTTCGCGTGGAGCGATACGCAGATCGAGGCGTGGCTCGTCGAGGGCGCGCACGCCGCCGAGCTGACCGCCTACTTCGGCGCCGGCGAGTACCGCGCGCTCAAGGACCTCGCGCGCCGCGCGCACCGCGCACCGCTCGGCGAGGGCGCGCTGCGCGTGCTCCTCGTGCCCGGGATCATGGGCTCGCAGCTCGGCTTGCGGCGCCCCGCACCGCTGCCGAACGACGTCGTGTGGCTCGATCCCATCGACATCCAGTTAGGAAGGCTCGCGGTGCTCAAGGTCGGTGCGCCCGCGCCGGTCGTGTCGCTCGGCGCCGTGCTCTACTCGCACCTGCGCTTGAAGCTGGCTCTGCGCGCGCGCGGCTTCGCGGCCGAGTTCCACGACTATGACTGGCGTCTGTCGATCGCCGAGCTCGGGCGCGCGCTCGCGGCGCGCCTGGCGGGGGCGGGACGCGTCGCGATCGTGGCGCACAGCATGGGCGGGCTGGTGGCCCGCGCCGCGCTCGCGCACCCCGGTACGGCGCAGGTGGAGCGCTTGATCCTGCTCGGCACGCCGAACCTCGGCTCCTGCGCCGCGGTGCAGGCGCTGCGCGGCACCTACGCCGTGGTGCGCAAGGTGGCGCGGCTCGCCGCCCAGCCCACCGCCGAGGCGCTCGCGACCGAGGTGTTCGGCACCTTCCCGAGCCTCTACGACCTGCTGCCGACGGGGAAATGGAGCGGGCGAGCGGACTTACTCGATGCGGCGGTGTGGCCACGCTCGGGGCCGCAGCCGCGCGCGGAGCTGCTCGCCGCGGCACGCGCGACGCAGTCGCTGCTCGCGCCGGCCGATGCGCGCTTTGCCTCGATCGCCGGCACGGGCGAGGAGACCGTTACGGCGGTGGCGCCGCGGCGCGCTGATTTCGTCTACACCCTGACACGCCACGGCGACGGCACGGTGCCGGCCGCGAGCGCGGCATTGCCGGGCGCGGCTTGCTTCTTTGCGCGTGTCGCGCACAGCGATCTGACGCGCGATCCGGTGGTGGCGGCGGCGGTGGTGGATCTGCTGAAGCGCGGGGCGACGGCGCGCCTGCCGCGGCGTGCAGCGGCCGGCAGCCGCGCCGCGGCGCGCGTGAGCGATGCGCAGCTGCGCCGCACGCACGCCGACAAGGTCGACTGGGGCGCGCTCTCGCCGGAAGCGCGCCGCGAGTTCCTCCAGAACCTGAACGAGCCGCCGCGGTTCCGCCTGCGCGTGCCGCGCGCTCGCGCACGGCGCTGACCTCAGGCGAGCGCCGCGGCGATCGCCTCGCGCTGGCGCTGATCGGGCAGCCGCCCATAGCCGCCCGCGAGGTTGTCCTTGAGATGCGCCACACTCGCGGTCGCCGGGATGATGCAGGTGACCGCCGGATGCGAGGCGATGAACTTGAGGATCAGCTGCCCCCAGCTCGCCGCATCGACCTCGGCCGCCACGGCGGGCAGCGGCTTGCCGCGGGTCCGCGCGAAGAGCTCGCCATCCTCGAACGGCCGGTTGACGAGCACGGCGACGCCGCGCTCGGCCGCGAGCGGCAGCAGGCGCCGTTCCGCCGCGCGCGTCACCGGGGAGTAGTTGAGCTGCACGAAGTCGAGCTTCTCGCGGCTCACGACGCGCTCGAGATCTGCCTGGGCGCTCACGGTGTAATGGGTCACGCCCACGTAGCGGACCCGCCCGGCCGCCTGCCACTCGCGTAGCGTCGCGAGCTGAGTGTCGAGATCGAGCAGGTTGTGCACCTGGATGAGATCCAGCCGCGGACTCTTCAGCAGCTGCTCCGAACGGCTCATCTGCTCGATGCCGGAGCGCGCGCCGCGTGTCCACACCTTGGTCGCGAGAAAGGCGCGCGCGTGCATCTCGGGCGTCAGCAGATCGCCCAGCACCTGCTCGGCGGTCGAGTACATCGGCGAGGTGTCGATGAGGCGGGCGCCGGAGGCGAAGAACGTCTCGAGCACCTGCCTGAGAGGCGCGCGCTGCGCGGCGGAAGCGCCGACCTCGAAGGTTTGCGACGTCCCGAGCCCGATGACCGGGATCTCCGCGCCGCTCGCGGGGATTTTGCGGGTGATCGGCGCGCTCATTTGAGCGGCGGCGCGCGCGGCGAGTGTGGTGGCGGCGGTCATCGTGATTGCGCTCCGCAGGAGCTCGCGCCGATTCACGGCCGCCTGACCCGCTCCCACACCACCGTGCGCACGGTCGGCTTGCCGCTCGCCGGATCGCGCGAGGGTTGGGTGGTGAGCGTCAGGCGATCGCCCTCGAATCGATAAGTCCGTACGTGCGACTCACCCGTGCGCGTCTCATCCCACGACACATCGATGTGATGGGTGACGGTATGGGCTTTGGTGTCGAGCGTGTAGGTGCCCGCATAGGCGAGGAGACTCGTGAGCAGCGCCTGCGCTTCGGCGGGGGTCGCGACGGGACCGGCGGGCTTTTTGCGGCCGCTCCCCACGATGATCACGATCATGCGTCCGTCGCGGCCGTAGTGGATGTAACCCGACGGGCTGGCCCCCATCACGTCGGTCCTGGCCCCGGAGCCAACCTCCTCGCCGACGTAAGAGACGAGCTTCCAGGTGCCGAGGATCTGCTCCTCTGCGGAGGCGGAGGCGGCGGCGCCCGCGTGCGCCGGCGCCTGGATGAGAGGCAGGAGCGCGAGAGCGACGAGCAGGGTGAGTCGATTCATAGCCATACCCCCAACGCGCTGCGGCGGTGAGATGCGGAGCAAGCTCAGACGAGCGCCGCGTCCGTCTCCACGACACTCGCCGCCCCGCTCTCGACCACGCGGGCGAGCGCCGCGGCGTTCGGCAGCACCTGGGCGGCGTAGAAAGCGGCGGTGTGGACCTTGGCCGAGTAGAACTCGCGATCGGCGCCGCCCGCCGAAGCTGCGGCGAGCGCTGCGGACTTGGCGAGCAGCCAGCCGCCCGCGACGTAGCCGCAGAGCTTGAGGTAGGGCACCGACACCGCCTGCGCGAGCTCCGGGCGCGTGGCGAGCGCCCCACCGAGCGACTGCGTGGCGCGGGCGAGGAGCGCCACGCTCTCGAGCGCGGCACGGCGGGTCGCCTCGGCCGCCGGATCGGTGATGGAGAGCGCTGTGAGCTCGCGCTGCATCTCGGTGATGAAGGCGATCATTGCGGCTCCCCGATCACGTCCGAGCTTGCGACCGATGAGATCGTTCGACTGGATGCCGGTGGTGCCTTCGTAGATGGTGGTGATGCGCACGTCGCGCACGTACTGCGCCGCTCCGGTCTCCTCGATGAAGCCCATGCCGCCGTGGACCTGCACGCCGATCGCGGCCACCTCGTTCCCGACCTCGGTGCACCAGCCCTTGACGATCGGGGTGAGGAGCTCGCCGCGCGCCTGGCTCGCGGCGCGCACCGCCGCATCGGGACTACCCACCGCCAGATCGAACTGCATGGCGGTATACAGCGTGAGTGCCCGGGAAGCCTCGGTCTGCGACTTCATCGTGAGCAGCATGCGCTTCACGTCGGGGTGATTGATGATCGGTGCGGCACTGCCACGCTCGGCGCCGGGCGGACGGCCCTGGACGCGCGTGCGCGCCCAGTCGGCGGCGCGCTGGAAGGCGCGTTCCGCGACCGCGTAGCCCTCGCTCCCCACCGAGAGCCGCGCGCTGTTCATCATGATGAACATGTATTCGAGGCCCCGGCCCGGCTCGCCGATGAGGTAGCCGACAGCCCCCGCCTTCTCGCCGAAGGCCAGCACGCAGGTCGGGCTCGCATGAATCCCGAGCTTGTGCTCGATCGACAGGCAGCGCACGTCGTTGCGCGCGCCGAGCGAGCCGTCGGCGTTCACCAGCATCTTCGGCACGATGAACAGCGAGATGCCCTTCACCCCGGCCGGCGCGCCCTCGATGCGGGCGATCACCATGTGGATGGTGTTGGCGGTGAGATCGTGATCGCCCCAGGTGATGAAGATCTTCTGGCCGAAGAGGCGGTAGTGATCCCCCTCGGGCACGGCGCGGGTGCGTATCTGCCCGAGGTCCGAGCCGGCCTGCGGCTCGGTGAGCACCATAGTGCCGCTCCACTCGCCGCTCACCATCTTCGGCAGGAACTGGCGCTTCTGCGCCGCGGAGCCGGTGAGCACGAGCGCGTGCACCGCGCCGTAGGTCAGCATCGGGCCCAGCTTGAAGGCGAGATTCGCCGAGCCCCAGAACTCCCCGACCGCACTCGCGAGGACGCGTGGCACGGCCTGGCCGCCGAACGCGGGGTCGGAGCCGAGCGCCGGCCAGCCGCCGGCGACGAACTGCTCGTAGGCGGCGCGGAAACCCGTTGCCGTCACCACTCCCTCAGGCGTCCAGCGCGCGCCCTCGGTGTCGCCCGGGCGGTTCAAGGGATCGAGCACGTCCTGGGCAAAGCGCGCCGCTTCCTCGAGCACCGAGCGCCCGAGCTCGTCGGAGTATTCCGCGAACGGCGCACAGGCGCTCAGTGTGCCCGCCTCGAGGAGCTCCTCGAGCACGAAGCGCATTTCCCGAAGCGGTGCACGGTACATGGCCGACCTCTTTAGCTGCGGCCGGCCACTGGTGGGCAGCCGGCGGTTCCCTTAGCCGCAAAGGCTTTCAGTGTACCTTGCTCTTCAGGCGCGGGCGGCAGCGGGCGTGGCGAGCGCCGGGACGATGTTGGCGGCCAGGAAGTCGACGAACTGCTGCACGCGCGGATCGGACTCGAGCGCTGCGGGGTAGAGCGCATAGAGCGCGTCCGCCGGCGGCACCGCCCACTCGGGGAGCACGGCTTTCAGGCGCGCGGTCGCCAGGCCCTGGCGGCAAAGGAACTCGGGGAGGAGCCCCACCCCGAGCCCGGCGGCGGTCGCGGCGTGCAGCACCGCCGGGTCGTCGACCGCGAGCTTCGGAACGAGCGGCACCTCGGCGCGCTGCGCGCCGTGCGAAAGCTGCAGCCGGTACTCGGGTTGCCCGGATACCTCGGGTGTCAGGAGATCGTGCTGGCGCAGGTCATCGGGCCGCGCGGGAACCCCGCGCTGCTGCAGGTAGGCAGGGGTCGCGCACAGCAGCGCCGGCGGCGCGCCGAGCAGGCGCTGCGTGAGAGCGGTGTCGCCGGGCGGGCGCGTGCGGATCGCGACGTCCCATGCGCCGGCCGCGAGCTGCTGCGCATCGAGCGTGACTTCGAGCGGCACGTGCGCGAAGGCTTCGAGAAAACGCGGCACGAGCGGCGAGAGCAGCACCCGCCCGTAGGTGGGATCGGCGACCACCCGCAGCGCCCGTCCTTCGGGGCTCTTGAGCTTGGCGATCGCGCCGCGTGCGCCATCGGACTCCTCAGCGACGCGCCGCGCGTGTGGGTACACGAGCCGCCCGGCGGAGGTGAGCGAGATGCGCCGCGTCGTGCGCTCGAGCACACGCACGCCGAGTGTTTTCTCGAGGTCTGCGACCGCGCGGCTGACGGCCGCCTTCGGCACGCCGAGCGCGCGCGCCGCGGCGGAGAAGCCATTGAGATCGATGACTTTGGCGAGCATCGCAAGCTGAGCAGGCGTCCAGATCAGGCTCATGGCGGCCTCAATCTCAAGTTGAACCGTAGGCATTGTTTCACCTGAGAGGCACGCGCGCCAGTCCCCCCGAGGCTAGAATTTGCGCCCCACTCATTCAGGACGAACTCGAAAGGGAGCCCATGAAAATTTCGATGCACGCAATGTCGGTGGACGTCTTCACCCGCACGCTCGGCAGCCTCCTGGCGTTTCTCGAGAAGGGCCAGGCGAGCGCCAAGGAGCGCGAGTTCGAGCCCGCGGTGCTGCTCGCCTCGAGGCTCGCGCCCGACATGTTCCCGCTTACCCGCCAGGTGCAGCTCGCGTGCGATCTCGCGAAGAATTCCGTCGCGCGCCTCACCGCACAGGAGCCGCCGCGCTTCCCCGACACCGAGGCGAGCTTCGAGGAACTGCACGCGCGTATCGCGCGCACCATCGATTACCTGAAGGGCATCCCCGCGAGCGCGCTCGACGGCGCGGAGACGCGCGACATCAAGGTGCCCGCAGGCGAGCGCACCTTCGAGTTCAAAGGGCTGGATTTCCTCGAGCACTGGGCGATCCCGAATGTGTTCTTCCACGTGACGATGGCCTACGCGATCCTGCGTCACAACGGCGTCGAGCTCGGCAAGCGCGATTTCCTCGGCGCCCCGCGCGGCGGCTAAGCCATCCGCAACGGCCCGCCGGCGGCGTCTCAGGGCCGCCGCTGTAGTGCGACGCGCGCACGCTTTTAGGTATGCGCGCCCGAGCGCGCTCAATATGACAAATGGCGATGCCGGCCCGTGTCGCCTTTTGCGAACAGAACGCGAGGGAAATCACGGCGCCGCGCGCGCTCTGCTGCCACGCTCGCACTCGAGGGAAAGTGCGTTCCGCAGGGCGCGCACTCGGTGTGTGCCAATCCAGACCGGGAAGAAGAAGCCTTTGTTGAGAAAATTTACGGCCGCGCGCTCGGCTGCCAAGTCTCCAGCCGCGCCCGTGCCGACACTTGCGCCCGCAGGCGGACCTGCGACCGTCGAGTCGCTGGGCCAGCAGCTGCGTGAGGTGCTGCCTACGCGGCGCCTGCAGTCGGTCTCCCTGTGCGATCACGAAGCGAACGTCCTGTGGCTGAGCGAAGGCGCGCTCGGACCCGATGAGCACATGGTGGTGGTCGAAGCCCTGGAAGTCCTGGCCACCGATTCCTCACTCCCCTGCCATGAGACCGCCCTCGAAGACGGGCGGCTCGGCGTATTCCTGCCGGTCCGCGCTCCCATGGGGAATCTGGTCGGCGTCGCCATGATCCTCGCCGACAGCAAATCGGTCGGCGACGACACGCTCGAGCGCCTGACCGCACCTCCCGTGCGCACCATCATGCAGCGGCTGGCGGTGCTGCTGAAACCCTCCGGCGTGCTCGCGGTGGTCGAGCTTGAGGCTGCGGAAGTCGCCGAGGCTGCCGACGCCGCCGAAGAGGCTCCGGAAGCTCTGGAAGCTGAGGAAGCTCAGCAAGCTCCTGAAGTTCAGGAGGTTCAGGAGGTTCAGGAGGTTCAGGAGGCTCAGGAGGCTCAGGAAGCTCCGGAAGCTCAGGAAGCTCGGGAAGCTCCGGAAGCTCGGGAAGCCGAGCTGGCTCCCGAAGCTCCAGAAGCCACCGCCTCCGAGATTGAACTGGCATTGGTCACGGAGCTGGTCACCGAGCTGGAAGTCGCACCGCCGGCCGCACCGACGCGCGAGCCCGAGTCCGACGAAATCTCGGAAACCATCATCACCGCGGCCGAGATCGCCAACATCCTCGAGCTCGAGCTCACCCCCGAGGAGCTCTCGCCCGCGCCGACTGCGGAAGCGCCCGCGGCGACCCCGAAGGCGCGCGAGCCGACCAAGCCCTCCGCCTCCGCGTCCGCCGAGGCCGAAAGCCCGATCGCGGACTCCGGGATGTTGAAGCTCGAGTTCCTCGCCGAGCCTCCCGTGGTGCGCCCCGCTCCGAATCCGACCGCCGTCGCCAAGAAACTCCACGCGGCCTCGAAAGCGGCCGAGGTCGCGCCGACCCGCGCGCCCCGCCCGCTGGCGACGCCGCCGCAGCCTGCCCGCTCCGCCGCACCGGCCGCGGTACCGGCCAACCGGGCGCCCGCGGCACCAGCCCCGGCGAACAAAGGCAAGGCGCCGGCACCGGCCGCCGCGCCGGCGGTGAAAGCGGTACCGCCCGCCGTCACGCCCCGGAGCGCGCCCCCGGGTCCCGGGCGTAATCCGTTCGAGCCCGTGCCGCTTCACTCGCGCCTCTCTCTCGAGAACAGCGACGATGTCGTGGTGCTTTTCGACTCTGACCCGGTCAACGTACCCCGGCGCCCGGGATCGGCCGCCAGGACGCCGCCGGCCGCGCGCACCGCGCCGCCTGCAAAGCCAGCGCAGCCCGCGCGCGCGCCAGGGACTCGCATCCCGCCGCCGGCGCGTACCGCGCCCGCGGTCCGTACCCCGCCCGCACCGCGGCCGGCACCCGCCGCACCGGCGGCGCGCGCACCCTCTTCCGCTCCGGCTCCCGCTCCTGCACCGGTCGCGCCTGTTGTGGCCGCACCGGTCGTGGCCGCCGCTCCCGCCCCGCCCGTAGCTGCCCCGCCGGCGGCTCCCGCTGCCGCGGCGAGCGCGAGCAAGCCGAGCCCGCCGGTCGACCTCGTGCCCTTTGCGAAGCTCCGTGCCGGCGGCCAGACGCGCCGCTTCCAGGTGCAGCCGCGCGCGGCCGCCTCGCAGCGCGATCCGGTCGCGGTCGATGAGCAGACGCTGCAGCAGCTGCTCGCGTGGCTCGCCGGCAATCGCGCCTTGTGGAACTCCGTCCCGACGAGCTTCACGGTGAATCTCTCGTTCGCCACGCTCGAGGATGAGCACTTCCTGAAGAAGATCGGCGCCGCCCTCAACACGCACGGTATCGCCGGCGAGACCCTCGGCTTCGAGATCGCCGAGTCGGTATGCGTGCAGCAACGCGCCAAGGTCGAGCGCTTCATCGCCCAGTGCGAGAAGCTCGGCACGTGGATCGCGATCGATGACTTCTCGTTCGATTCGCAGATGCTGCCGCTGCTGCGCTCCAAGGCGCTGCGCATGCTGAAGCTCGACGCGCGGCTCACCGCCGCGGCGCTGCGCGACAAGCTCTCGCAGGCCATGGTGGTCGCCGTCGTGCAGGCCGCCAAGGTGCTCGGCATTCATTGCTCGGCCAAGAAGGCCGACTCGCACGTGACGCTCCAGTACCTGACGGCGATCGGCCTCGACTTTGCGCAGGGCGCGGCGCTCTCCCGCCCGGTGCCGCTCGAGGCGATCGCGACCGTCACCGATGCCCGGCCGAACGGCGCTCTGCTGCCGGAAAATCAGGAATAAAATCAGTTCCTTATAGCCTCTGCCACGCCCCGGCCGCGGGGGGGACTCAAGGCTGGCGTGCGACGAAGCGATAGGCGGGTGCGCCCGCCCGGACGGCCGCCGGCACACCACATGCCCTAAGCTTCCAGACGAGAGCCCCTGGCGCTGTCACGGGGGTGGTTCGCTCTATGAAGATGCCGACGCTCGAGCAATTCCGTACCAACCGGAACGTCCTGTTCTGGAGCCTGCACGCGGCGGGCTGGACGGCGTATGGCATCACCCAGTACGTCGGCGCTCTCTTTTACGCCAAGCCGGCGAGCTACGCGCGGCTCTGGCTGGTCGCGACCATCGCGGGGTTCGTCCTCTCGAGCCCGATGCGCTACATCTACCGGCGGCTGTGGGGCAGCGCACCGCGCACCATGATCGTCGGCGTGCTGCTCACCTGCTACGTCACCGCGCTCGCACTGCGCATGGTGATCAACCTCGCGTACATCAAGTTCGTGGCGCCGGACTGGCAGGTGCAGACGCTCTTCGAGCTCTTCGGCGGGGCGCTCTCGACCGCGTACCTGCTCCTGTGCTGGAGCGTGCTCTACTTCGGCATCAAGTTCTATGAGTCCAAGCGCCAGCAGGAGGAGGCGATGCTGAAAGCGGTGGCGCTCGCCCAGGAGGCGCAGCTGAAGATGCTGCGCTACCAGCTGAATCCCCATTTCCTCTTCAACACCCTGAACGCCATCTCGACGCTCATTCTGGATAACCAGAACCGCAAGGCGAACCACGCGGTCGCGCGGTTGTCGGAGTTCCTGCGCTACACGCTCGATCAGGACCCCATGAAGAAGGTGACGCTGCGCCAGGAGATCGAGGCCCTCGACCTGTATCTCGGCACCGAGCGGCTGCGGTTCGGGGAGCGGCTGCGCCTCGAGTACGCCATCGAGGAGCCGGCGCTTGAGGCGCTGGTGCCGAGCCTGCTGCTGCAGCCGTTGCTCGAGAACTCGCTCAAGTACGCCGTATCGGCGCGCGAGCAGGGGGGGCTGGTGCGGATCGAGGGCCGCACGCGCGAGGGGTTGCTCGAGCTCTCGGTCATCGACGATGGGCCGGGGCTGCCCGACGGGCCGCCGCCGAGCGACCGCCGCGGCGTGGGACTTGCCAACACGCGCGAGCGGCTCGCGGTGCTCTACGGGGAGAACTGCCGCTTCACGGCGATCAACAGTCACCCCGGGGTGCGGGTCGACATGGCGCTGCCGCTGGAGACGGCACCGCCGGAGGAGCGCGCCGCGCAGCGGGCGCGCAGTTCGCGGCTTTCGGGAGGCGTCCACGCATGAAGGTGCGCACGATCATCGTCGACGACGAGGTGCTGTCACGGCGCGGAATCGAGATCCGCACGCGCGACCTGCCGGACTTCGAGATCGTCGCGCAATGCGCCAACGGGCGCGAGGCGCTCGCCGCGATCCAGCAATACAAGCCGGATGTGGTGTTTCTCGACATCCAGATGCCGGGCATGTCGGGCTTCGAGGTGCTGGCACACCTGCCGCAGGAGTCGCTCCCGATCGTGGTGTTCGTCACCGCCTACGATCAGTACGCGATCCAGGCGTTCGAGGCACGCGCCATCGACTACCTCCTCAAGCCGATCGACGAGGCGCGCTTCGCGGAGGCGGTCGAGCGCGTACGCGAGCACCTGCGGGCGCGCAACGCCGCCGTGCAGCGCGACCGGCTGATGCAGATCATCGCGGAGATCACCGGCTGCGGGCAGCTCGCGCTCGATGAGCTGCTCGAGCGCGGCAGCAAGGCGCTCGCCGGGGGACGCCCCGAGGTGCTGCCGATCCGCCAGGGGCGCGAGACGGTGCGCGTGCCGGTGGCGAGCATCGAGTGGGTGGATGCGGCCGGGGACTACATGTGCATCCACGCCGCCGGCGAGACCCACATCCTGCGCGGCACCATGAAGGAGCTCGAGGATTTGCTCGATCCGAAGCTCTTTCAGCGGGTGCACCGCTCGACCATCGTGAACCTGCGCCTGGTGCGGAGCCTGCGCGCGCACATGAACGGCGAGTATTTCCTCACGCTCGCGGGCGGGCACGAGCTCAAGCTCTCGCGTACCTATCGCGACAAGATCGAGTACTTCCTCTCGGGCTCGACCAGCTGAAAAACGCCGTGACCCAGGTCGCAGGGCGGCCGTGCCCGGCGCCCGAGTGAGACCTGCGTCACGAACCGTGCGGCCCGTACCCCGATCTGTGAGCCACCCCGACGCCGCCATCAGACGGCGTTGCTTAGATATGTCCACATATGGCCGCTGCGTCCAGCCCGTCCGTCGAGTCCCTTGCTGATTTGCCGGTCGAGGAGCCGGCAGAGGGCGCTTTGGCCGCTGCCGCGCCCACGGACAGCGCGTCCGCCGCCGCTGCGGCTGCTCCGACACCCGCGAAAGCCGCGGACGTCACGCAGACGCTCGAATTCCTGAACCCCGAGCTCCTGCTCGCCTCCGACGGGGCACCCGCCACGGCCGCGGCCGCTCACGAGCCCGAGGCCCCGCAGGTCCTCGAAGTCGACCCCGATGCGCCCTTGACGCTCGAGGACACCTTCGAGGTCGACAAGATGCTCTCGACTCCGCCGCCCGCGCCGAACGCGAGTGCGCCGGCCGCGCGCGCAGCCTCCGCCGCCGCGCCGCCGCCGCTCGCTCTGCTGCCCGACACGGACACGCCGTCCGCCGGGAAATCGGCGCCTGCATCCGGCAGCTCTCGCTCAGCGCCCGCCGCCAATACCGGCAGCAGCGGGGACGCCGCTCCCGCCGGACCGGCCCTGGTGCCGCTCGCCAGGCGCGCCTCGCTCACCGCCGCGGCTATGAAGCTTGCGGCGGCCTCAGTCGCCCCGCCACAGCCGGCGGTGAAGCCGCCGAAGCCGGTCGCTCCACCGGCCCCCGTGGCGCCCGCCAAGCCGCGCGCCGCTCCGACTGCCTCAGCAGCGCCGGTTACGCCCATCGCAAAGGCTGCGGCGGTTGTGACACCGACGACTCCGGCTGCGTCCGCCGCCCCCGCGGCGACGATGCCCGCGGATGCGCCCTCGCTTGCCGCCTGGGCGAATGCGCGAGCCGCCGCCGCTTCCGCCAAGGCTGCCCCGGCCTCCGCTACGCCGCGCCCGAGCGCCCCCGTGGCGAAGCCCGCACCGGCGACTCTGGCCGAGAAAGCCAAGGTTCCGTCCGCCAAAGCCGCGCCGCCGGCAGTGGCACCCGCGGCAGAGGCAGCCGCTGCAGCCGCCGCTGCAACCGGATCTCCTCCCCGCGGCATGGACCGCGACTTCATCGACCGCAACCAGGTGGTCGAGCGCTACCTCTCGGGGAAGCTTCCGATCAAGGCGGCGACTGATTTCGAGCGCTACTGCAAGGAGCATCCCCGGCTCCTCGATGAGCTGGGACTACCGGAGCGCGTCAACGCGGGCTTGAGGCTCCTCGAGGCGAGCGGCAAGCCCGAGCCCTGGCAGGAGGCGTCGCGGCCGCTGTGGCAACAGCCCGCGGCCATTCTCGGAATCGCCGGCCTCGCAGTGATTCTCGCCCTTTCGCTCGCGATCGTCGCCGCCGGGAGCTCGGGCAAGAGCCACAGGATCCTCGAGCTGCAGAGGCAGGTGGTCGAGCGCACGCTCGATGCCGCGACCAGCACACGCGTGATTCGCCTGTTGCCGAACCGCTCGGGCGCTTCCAACACGCCTGCCATCGTCATCGGCGGCCACGCGGCGCAGCTCGTGGACTTTCGCATCGACGAGACGCGCTCGCCTTACAAGGCCTTCCGCGTGACCATCGACCGCATCGACGAGGGGCGCGTCATGGTCATCGACAATCTCAGCAAGGATTCCAACGGCCACCTGCGCGTGGCGGTCAACAGCTCCGCCTTCGGTCCCGGGAATTACCTGCTGACGATCGAGGGGCTCAACGTGAGCCTCCAGCCGCAGCCCGACTCCTGGGTGACGGTCGGCGTCGCACAGCGCTGAAGCTCCGCGCCGTCAGGCGCGCAGCGTCGTGAGCGGCGGCTGATTCACTACGGTGCGCGTCGCGAGCCAGCCTCCGGCCGCCACCAGCAGCGCTCCCCCGAAGATCCCTACCGGCCACGGCGTGAGCTCGAATGAGTAACGCAGCTCGAGCCAGCGCGTCGTGAGGAAATAGGCCGCCAGCGATGCGCCCGCCGCGGCGATGAGCCCGGAGAGGGCGCCTAGGGTCACAAACTCCGCCAGCACCCCTTGCACCACCGTGCCGCGGCTCGCGCCGAGGGTGCGTAGCATCGCGCTCTCGTAGCGGCGCTCGTCGCGGCTCGACTGCACCGCCGCCAGCAGCACCGTGAGTCCGGCAAACAGGGTGAACACGAACACGCTCTGCACCGCGAGCGCCGCCTTGTCGAGCACCGCGCGCACCTGGTTGAGGAGCTCGTCGATGTCGAAAATCGAAACGCTCGGAAAGCGGTGCGCGAGCGCGGCGAGCACGCGCGCCGTGCCCGGCGTGAAGTAGGCGCTCGTCATATAGGTACCGGCGACACCATCGAGCACGCCCGGGGCGAACACGATGAAGAAATTGGGCCGGAAGGTATCCCACTTCACCTTGCGGATGCTGGCGACGCTCGCCTCGATCGTCTCGCCGCCGATGTCGAAGGTGAGGTGATCGCCCAACTGCACCCCGAGGGATTCCTGGAACTCGGTCGCCAGCGACACGAGGGGCCTACCGACGTCGTCCTGAGTCCACCAGCGTCCGGCGACGATGCGGTTGTCGGCCCCGAGCTCGGTAGTCCAGGTGAGGTTCTGCTCGCGCGTCGCGAAGCCCTCCTCATCTCCCCGGCCGCCGCGGCGCCCTTCCTCGATCGTGTGTCCGTTGATGGCGGTCAAGCGCCCGCGGATCATCGGCAGCACGCGCGTCGTGCGCGCCCCCTGCGCCTGTACGAAGCGGATGAAGTCGTCGCGCTCAGCGGGCGGGATGTTGATGAAGAAGTAGTTGGGCAGATCCGGCGGGAGCGTGCGCCGCCAGTCGCTGTTGAGGTCATCGCGGATGATGCCGAGCAGCAGCAGCACCATGATCCCGGTGCCGAAGGCGACGAGCTGCACGACACTCTCGGCGCGGCGTCGGCTCAGGTTCGCCACCCCGAAGCGCCAGGCAACCCCGACCCGCCCGCGCAATCGCCCGGCGAGCAGCACCAGCCCGGTGCCGGCGAGTGACAGCAGCGCGAGAAATACCGCAAGCCCCGCGGCGAGATAGAGGAAGAGCCGCGCATCGCGCACCACCCAATAGATGAGGAGCGCCACCACGGCGATCGCCGGGCCGAAGGCGAGCCACACGATAGGCGGCGGGGGACCCACGTCGCGGCGCAGGACGCGCAGCGCCGGCACGCGCCCGAGCTGAATGAGCGGGGGAAGGGCAAAGCCGGCGAGCACGGCGATCGCGGTCATCAACCCCAAGGCGAGCGGCGTGGCGCTCGCGCCCGGAAGCTCGGTGACCGCCAGCAGCCCCTTGATCGTCCGCAGCAGCCACTCCTGCGCCAGGAATCCGAGCGCCGAGCCCGCGAGCGCCGCGATGAGCGCGAGCGCGAGGAGCTGCAGCACCGCCACCGCGAGCGTGAAGGCCCGCGTCGCTCCCAGAGTCTTCAGCAGCGCCACCGTGTCGAGGTGCCGGTGCACGTAGCGCCGCGCCGCCATCGCCACCGCGATAGCGCACAAGAGCACGCTCACCAGGCTCGCAAGACTCAGGAACCGGCCGGCGCGATCGACGGCGTTGCGCACCTGGGGGCTCGCGTCGGTGATGTCGCGCAGCCGCTCGCCGCGCAGCTTGTGGCCGGCGAGCCAGGCCTTGAAGCCTTCGATATCGGCGCGATCGCCGGCGAAGAGACCGGCATAGCTGACGCGGCTTCCCGGCTGGATGAGGCGCGTGGCCGGCAGGTCCGCGGCGTTCATGACGAGGCTCGGCGCGAGCTCGGCGAACGTGCCCCCCTGGTCGGGTCGCGAGATGAGGACGCGCGTCACACGCAGGGTCGCCGCACCGATCGAGAGGCTCGAGCCGACCGTGCCGCCCACGGCGGCGAGGAGCTTGGAAGCGGGCCAGACCTCCCCCGGCGCCGGAATCCCCGGCGCGGGCGTGCCGGGCGCGAACGGCTCAGCGGCGACCAGCAGCCGCCCGCGCAGCGGATAGCCCGCGGTCACGGCCGCGAGGTTAGTGAGCTGGCTGGCATCGCCGTTGAAGACCACCGAGAGGAGTGTGGTGCTGCGTGCGGAGCTCAGCCCGCGCCGTGCGGCCTCGGCGAAGTAGTCATCGCTGAGCGGGCGCGTGGAGCCTAAGCGGATATCGGCCGCGAGCACCGAGCTCGCCTGCAGCGCCACCGCCGCGCTGATACGCCCGACGAGAAAGCCGACGCCGGTGAGCGCGGCCACCGCCACGGTGAGTGCGAGTAACAGCACACCGAGCTCGCCCGAGCGCCACTCACGTGCGAGCGTCCGCAGAGCGAGCCGCAGCGCCTTCATGCGATCCGCCCGGCTTCCATGCGCAGCAACCGGCCGCAGCGCGCGGCGAGCTCGCGGTCGTGAGTAACCAGCACCAGCGTCGTGTGGGCGTTGGCGTTCAACTCGAAGAGCAGCTCCCCGACCCGCGCACCGGTGGCGGCGTCGAGGTTGCCGGTCGGCTCGTCCGCGAACAGCACGGCCGGCCGCGTGACGAAGGCGCGGGCGATCGCGACGCGCTGCTGTTCGCCGCCGGAGAGTTGGCGCGGGTAGTGCCCGGTGCGTTCCCCGAGCCCCACCCGCGTGAGCGTCTCGGTCGCCGCACGCCGTGCATCGGCGCGCCCGGCGAGCTCGAGAGGCAGCATGACGTTCTCGAGCGCGGTGAGCGCCGGGATGAGGTGAAAGGACTGAAACACGAAGCCGACGCGCTGCGCCCTGAGGCGTGCGCGCCCGTCCTCATCGAGGCGCGTCAGGTCCGTGCCCTCGAGGAGCACGCGCCCCGCGGTCGGGGTATCGAGCCCTGCCAGGAGCGCGAGCAGCGTCGACTTGCCGGCCCCCGAGGGACCGGCCACGGCCACCGACTCCCCGCGCGCGATCGCGAGCGACACGTCATCGACGATGGTCAGCGCGCCTTCCGGACTGCTAACCTGCTTGGAGAGGTTTTCGGCCTTGAGAACGCTGTCAAAAGTCACCGGCGCCTGCGCGCTCGGCGTGGGCTTGCTCTTCATCGCCCTCGGGACCGAGGCGGCCTCCGGCCGCACGATCCTCGTATTCGGTGACAGCCTGAGCGCCGCATATGGACTCGCTCCGCAGCAGGGTTGGGTCGCATTGCTCGCGCAGCGACTGCGTTCCCAAGGGTACGGTTACGAGGTCGTCAATGCCAGCGAAAGCGGCGAGACGAGCGGCGGCGGCCTCGAACGGTTGCCGCGCGCGCTCGAGCTGCATCGCCCCCGGCTCGTCATCCTCGAGCTCGGCGCCAACGACGGCTTGCGGGCGCTGCCGGTCGGCGAGCTGCGCGGCAATCTCGAGCGGATGGTGCGCCTGGCGCGTGCGGCCGGGGCGCGCGTGCTGCTCATCGGCATCCGCATCCCGCCCAACTATGGGCCGCGTTACACCGAGGAGTTCGAGCGCGTATTCCCGGAGCTGGCAAACCAATATCATCTGCCGCTGGTGCCGTTCCTGCTGGAGAAGGTGGCCCTCGATCCCGAGCTCATGCAGCCCGACGGTATGCACCCGAATGCGCGCGGGGAAGCGCCGGTCCTGCAAAACGTCTGGCCTTACCTCGAACCGCTCCTCGAGAAGAAACATCAAACCGGGGGAAGTTGATGGACAAGATCTGGCTGAAGTCCTATCCGCCGCACGTCCCCGAGCTGGTCGACCCCGCGCGACTGCGCTCGCTGAAGCAGCTCCTGGAGGAGACCTGTGCCAAGCACGCCGAGCGGGACGCCCTGGTGTACATGGGCGCGACGCTCACCTATGCGCAGCTCGATCGGCTGTCGCGCGCATTCGGCGCGTGGCTGCAGCAGGCGGGATACGCCAAGGGCGACCGCATGGCCATCATGCTGCCGAATACCCCGCAGTATCCGATCGCCATGTTCGGCGCGCTGCGCGCCGGGCTCGTCGTCGTCAACACCAACCCGCTGTACACCGCCCCGGAGCTCGAGCATCAGCTGGCCGACTCGGGAGCCACCGCCATCGTGGTGCTGGAGAACTTCGCACACGTGGTCGAGAAGGTGCTGCCGCACACCAGCATCAAGATCGTGCTGGTGACGGCCGCCGGCGACTACCTGAGCTTCCCCAAGTCGGCGATCGTCAACTATGTCGTGCGCAAGGTGCGCAAGCAGGTACCGCCGTGGAACATCGCGAGCGCGACCTCGTTTAAGGCGGCGGTGAGCGCGGGTATCAAGCTCGCGCTCGCCCCGGTGGACTTAGGGCCCGACGATCTCGCGTTCCTTCAGTACACGGGCGGCACCACCGGCGTCGCCAAGGGCGCGATGCTTTCGCACGGCAACGTCAGCGTGAACGTGCTGCAGGCCGAGGCCTGGATCGGCAAGACGCTGCCGGAGCAGGGGACGCTCATCACTGCGATCCCGCTCTACCATATCTTCGCGCTCTCCTGTAACTGCATGGTGTTCGCGCGCCTCGGATGGCGCAACGTGCTCATCATCAATCCACGCGACCTCAAGTCCCTCATCGCCGACATGAAGCGCTATCCCTGCAACTTCCTCTCAGGCGTCAACACCCTCTTCAACGCCATGTTGCACGCCCCCGGCTTCAGCGAGATCGACTTCAGCGGGCTCAAGATCTCCCTCGGCGGCGGCATGGCGGTACAGGGTGCGGTCGCAGCGAAGTGGAAGGAAGCGACCGGCAGTGTGCTGTCGCAGGCATGGGGCCTTACCGAGACCTCACCCGCCGCGTGCATCAATCCGCCGGCCGAGGAATTCAACGGCTCGATCGGCGTGCCGATCCCCTCCACCGAGATCGCGATCAAGGACGACGCCGGAGAGGATCTCCCGCTCGGACAGATCGGCGAGATCTGCGTGCGCGGTCCGCAGGTGATGAAGGGCTACTGGAATCGTCCGGACGAGACCGCCAAGGTGATGCTGCCGGACGGTTTTCTGCGCACCGGCGACGTCGGCCACATGGATCAGCGCGGCTTCGTCTACATCGAGGACCGCAAGAAGGACATGATCCTGGTCTCGGGCTTCAACGTGTACCCGAACGAGGTGGAGGCAGTGGCCGCCGCGCATCCCGGGATCCTCGAGGCCGCCGCGGTCGCGCAGCCCGACGAGCACTCCGGCGAAGTGGTGGCGCTCTTCGTGGTGCGTAAGGACCCGGCGCTCACAGAGAAGGCCATCATCGACTACAGCCGCCAGTCACTCGCCGGCTACAAGGTGCCCAAGCACGTGTATTTCAGGTCGGAGCTGCCGAAGTCGAATGTCGGGAAGATTTTGAGGAAGGCGCTGAGAGAGGAATTGGGAAAGAGCTAGTGTTTTGACGGGCGGCGCGCTCTCGCTGCCACATAGGCGTACAGATGCACTCCTGCGCGAACCACCGAATTGCCGCGTTCCCGCCCAGACCGCCGCGCGCGTCTTGATTCTAGCCAGTCATTGATCGTTCTAAGAAGAAGCCAACCCTGACGCTGAGAGAACTTTTGAAATGCCGCGGCGTGCTTTCTCGGTAAGTCAGGCACTTCGGCTGTACGCTCGATCAAGGGTGCCGATCGAGGGGAACTGCTCACGTTTTGTGTGACAGTCTCAAGCAGGGTCGAAACAGCCCTCGCAGCATGTTGGAAGATCAACGGGTTGTGCCTTGAAATGACAGCCATATCGCTCGTCGGCCTGTACAAACCTCGACCACAAGGTACAACTAAGCGAAGCCGCTTCAGATGGCGCGCAATGGCTGGTGCGTCTCCTCTTCGCCGCTGGACGCGAATCAACGCCTCTACGCTCGGCGCCGGACCAAGGAGCCGTATGGCTCTTGGAGTTGCCTTTCCGTTCAAATAGCGGCGATCCCGGTGCCAAGCGTGCAGCACAAGAGAGGCTGTGGCGAGCCCTCCAGACCGAGCCATCCTGCCAAGGCGAGCTTTGTTCTCTGCCTTTTCGAGCGCGCGAGTGCACACTGCCCACAGCTCCCTGGTTTCGAGTCCGTTGTTCAACATGAAAGCGAAAATCGCGGTGAGAGCTTGCAGATAGTCCCGCGAGAAGCGTTTCGCTGGTCTGGGGCTCATTTCATCACTCTGTCGTGGTTCTCTTGCCGGGCCGATGCCCGAACGCAGAGAGGTCAGCTCCTCGGTTTTCGACAAGGAGGATTGAGATCGTGAAGGAGTATTCGGAATTCCGTCGCGTTCGTGGCACCGTAACGCTGGTGCCAAGCGACTCACCGAGACCGTCAAGCATTGACTTGGTAGTGGAAAGACAACGTTCTCGTACGATCGCTAGGTCCAACTCGGACTCAACAGGCAGCGTGAGCCGCTGAATCAACGAGGAGCGCCGAGAGCCTGCTCGCCTGGAGGCAATTCGGATTCCATCAACGAGGACAGGGAGCACGGGCGACAAAAAGGCGAAGTCGTGTCGTCTGCGAAGAATCGGGGACGTCTTCAGCCATACTCTCTCGCCGTTGTCAGTGACCGCGTGGATCCGACGAAGCTCATCTAAGACAGCTCTATGCGGAACGTCCCCGCCATACCTCCGCACTAGGCCCGCAAAAGACGCGCCCGACCCAGTGATTCGCAGGGCTTTCGGTCGTCCCGGTTTATAAGCGAACAAGCGATCCGTCCGCCACCCGTTGACTACCCTTTCTACAGGCGCGTACGGAATTCGACGAGCGTCGAAGATATCGCACTTCAGCAATCGCTTTACGTCGGCGCGACTCAACCCCGTCTGCGCTGCAACTCGTGAATAGTTGACTCTACCGTTCCGGAGTCTCGACATCTCCGTCGCAGCTTGAACAAAGGCAAATCGGGCCAGTTCACCAAATCGTTTTGGCGTCATCCCGCGAGGGAGGAGCACGAAGGCAAGTTCTGCAAGCAGCTCCTGCAATGCGGGAGTTCCTCGCAGAGAGGTCAAGTCAAACCTGCGCCGACCCTTCCCAGTAGGCGCCCCAACAGGAGTCATCTAACGGGCAGGAGTAATCCGGGCTGCGCGCCACGAGCGACTTCAGAATGTGACAACCAACCAGGAGAGCGCGTTAGTTTGAGGTATGCCTGCATTCCGGAATAATGCATCACCGGAGTAAGGAAGGCACACCTAGAGTTTCGGGTGCAATCCCTGAGAAATGCACAGCCACGGTGGCTGCGCATCTCAGCACCCCATCGAACGCAGCGTCTACTTCGGTTTGAGACCGCGACTACGCCCCATCATCCTTGAACCGCCGGCCGGCATTCCAAACGCGTTACCGAGTCTAACTCCAACTCCGAAGGGACGCGTCCGCATCCCAGTCGGGGCATTGCCCCGGACGTTTAGCCCACCGCTCCCGGTGATGCCGCCGCTCCCGGTGATGCCGCCGCTCCCGGTGATGCCACCGCTCCCGGTGATGCCACCGCTCCCGGTGATGCCACCGCTCCCGGTGATGCCGCCGCTC
>Ga0210409_10000848_pt1 | contig 43944 bp, 40 predicted proteins | sample IncBWH17MmetaG_FD_161649 | JGI IMG/M metagenome (GOLD analysis project Ga0210409, IMG submission 161649) | Forest soil microbial communities from Barre Woods Harvard Forest LTER site, Petersham, Massachusetts, United States - Inc-BW-H-17-M | ecosystem: Environmental > Terrestrial > Soil >... | reverse complement strand
TTGTTCCCGAACCAACCCGCTCCGACCGCCAGAGCTGCGAGCAAGATGATTGCAATTGCGCTCTTGCGGATGAGAAAACCGCACGCGCGGACGTACCACTCGGTGGCGTTGGCGAAGACACGATTGAACCAACCGAAAAACGCTCTGAGCGGCCCACCGGAGGAGGTCTTCGGACGGAGCAACAGTGCGGCCAACGCCGGGCTCAGGCTCAATGCGTTGAACGCAGAAAGGATTACGGAAAACGCGATGGTGACGGCAAATTGTTGATAAAGGCGTCCGGTGATCCCGGGTATGAAGGCGGTAGGAACAAACACGGCAGAGAGGACCAGAGCGATGCCGATGACGGGACCCGAAATCTCTTCCATCGCTTTGAGTGCCGCCGCTTTCGGTGCGAGACCGTCTTCGACATGACGCTCGACTGCTTCGACGACGACGATAGCATCGTCAACGACAAGACCGATCGCCAGGACCAAGCCGAACAGCGAGAGCGTATTGATCGAAAACCCGAACAGCGGAAAGAAAATGAAGGTGCCCACAAGGGACACGGGGACGGCAAGCAGCGGAATCAGCGTGGCGCGCCAGCCTTGCAGGAACACGAAAACGACGATAAGCACCAGAATAATGGCGATGACCAGCGTCAGAACAATCTCCTTCATGCCTTCGTTGACGGCCTGTGTCGTGTCGAGGGATACCACATAGTCCACATCCTGCGGCAGGCGGCCTTTTAGCTCCGACATGAGTTTCCGGACGTCGTTTGCAGCTTGTACAGCATTTGAACCGGGCAGCTGATACGCGGCGATGATTGCCGCGTCTTTTCCATCCAACCGACTCACCTGGTTGTAGGACTGCGCTCCAAGCTCGACGCGCGCAACATCTTTCAGTCGCACAACGGCCCCGCCGACGGATTCTCGAATAACGATCTCCCCAAACTCTTCAGGAGAGGTCATTCGTCCTTGCGCCTGCACGGAGTAAGTGAACTGTTGGCCCTTCGGAACCGGCTCGCCGCCCACTTGCCCGGCCGGGTTGACGCTGTTTTGCGACTGGATGGCTGAGACAATCTCGGGAACTGTGATGCCTAGTTTCGCCAGCCGATCCGGCTTCACCCACAAACGCATCGCATACTGGCCTGCACCGAAGACTTGAACACTGCCAATGCCGTAGGACCGGTTGATTTGGTCGGACAAGTTGATGTACGCGTAGTTCGCTAAAAATCGTGCATCGTAAGTGCCGTTGGGCGAGTAGAGAGTCACGAGCATCAGAGGAGCCGTCACTGTCTTCTGTACAGTGATCCCGTAGTTGGTAACATCGCTCGGCAATTGGGAAGCCGCCTGCGTCTGCCGCAATTGCGTGAGCATGAGGTCGGTATTCGGATCGGTCTTTACGTCGTAGTCCACGATCAAACGCATTAGCCCGTCGGCCGTGGAGTTCAGCGAATACATATAATTCATGTTGTCGACGCCGCTCATTTGCTGTTCGATCGGGGTCGCGACGGACTGCTCGATGGTTTTCGCATCCGCGCCCACGTAGGTTGCAAGGACCTGCACTTCCGGCGGAACGATGTTCGGAAACTGGGCAATCGGAAGCGCGGTAATCGTTACCGCTCCCACGATGACCATAAGGATGGAAATGACCATCGCCACAATCGGCCGATTGATGAAGAACTTGGACACTGGTCAATCGCCTTTCGCTGGTGCGGACTGTTTGATTTTCACGGTTGAACCGTTTTGTACTTTTTGCAGTCCTTCGACGATCACCATTTCGCCCGCTTTGACGCCACTTTCGACGATCCACAGCGCGCCGATACGATCCCCGACTTTTACGGCGCGGATGCTCACCTTGTTGTCAGCGCCTACCACCGCCAGCTGATAAGTTCCTTGCAGTTCGGTCACGGCTTTCTGGGGCACGAGAAGCGCGCCGTTCCTCACTTCGGGTGCGGCCCGCAGTCTTCCAAACTGACCGGGGCGCAGTGCATTTTGGGGATTGGGAAATGAGCAAACGACCTGAATGCTGCCTGTCGCTGTGTCCACCTGGCGGTTGGTGAGCAGAGCAAAACCTTTATGGGGATAGATCGATCCGTCAGCAAGAATCAGATCAAAGGGCGGCCCACCTGAAGGAATTTCCTTTTGCGTCTGCGCGTTAATTTGGTTGGCGTAGTGAATGTACTCTTGTTCGCTGATCGAGAAATACGCCTTGATCGGATTCACCTGCGAAACCGTGGTCAGAACCGTCGTCGGATTGACGAGATTCCCGATTTGTACCTGGGCGATTCCTGTGATGCCGTCGACCAGCGATTTTACGTCCGTGAACTCTACATTCAGCCGGGCCTGCTCGACTAGCGCTTCCGCCGCCTTGACCGCCGCCTTGGCCGCTTCCTTCGCTTGAATGTCGTTGTCCAACTGGCTCTGCGCAATCGCCCGTTCTTTGGCCAGAGGAGTATCCCGGTTCACATCCATTTCGGTTTTGCCAAGTTGTGCCTGGGCTTGTGCCAGCTGCGCTTTCGCTTGATCGAGCAGCGCTTGGAACGGACGCGGATCAATTTGAAAAAGAACCTGCCCCTTACGCACAAACGAACCTTCTTTGTACGTTTGCCTGATGACGTATCCCGCCACCTGGGGCTGAATCTGCGCGTTTATGTAGCCATCTAGCGTCGCCACCCATTCGCTGAAGATCGGGACGTCTTCCTTAAGCACGCTAGCGACTTCAACCTCGGGGCTAGGAATGGCGGGCGCTGCTTTCGGGTCGCTGCAACCCGTGGCCAACAACACAGTTGCCGGCAGAACAACCAGAACGATTCGAGTTGCCGCCCTGAAAAGAGAGCTGCGAATTTCCAGAGGCCAACGATGGGGTAGCGTGCGCATGTCTCTGTGCTGGTTTTGCAATTCCTCTGCCATTTGATTCGCCGCCGCAAATCACAGTGAATATCTGTGCTGGCCCATCTGCGTTCCAGCTTCAAGCGCGACCATCCGAAGACAGTGGCATGAACCTGACACTTCAGCTCGAGTGATCGTTGGACGCGCGAAGTCGGTCATCACTTATTCCAACGAGATAGAAGCAAACAGTGTGGTCGTGCATCTGGTACGGCACTTGCTTTCGATCCATCGGCGATGAGAGCGCAGTCGTTCGAATCAGCCAGAGGATCAACGGAAGAAGAAAAACTAGATGCAGGCCATGAATTACAGGATTTGTGGATCCGTTCTCGCGAGCAGCGTGCTGTATCAAACCGCGTTCGGTTTACCGGTGGTCGAACACGCTCAGCAAGCATCTACAGGGAGCGGGATGGAGAATCGTCAAGGACAGCTTGATCCCGATTCTCGTCCAGGGGGCGAAAAATTCCGTGCTTCTTCATCCGGGCGATTAGCGTAGTGCGCTTCATTCCCAACCGTGCGGCTGCACCATACGGTCCGCCGACGAGCCATCCCGTGGCTTCTAATGCTCCCAAGATCAAAAGGCGCTCCGACTCCTTAAGCGTTCTGCTCGCAGGAAACGCAACAACCGAATCGGCGCGAGTCGGGCGTAGAAGATTGGGAAGCAAGCCGTCATTGGATAGTATTACCGCGCGTTCGATAACGTTCTGAAGCTCTCGAATGTTTCCCGGCCACGAATGCGACTCGAAAGCGCTGACGAATTCATCGGGAATGTTGTCTATGGGCTTGCCCATTCGGCAGGAAAAGATTTCAACGTAATGTTCCAACAGAGGACGAATGTCTTGGCGTCGCTCACGCAGGGGCGGCAGCGTGATCGGGAACACGTTCAGGCGATAGTAGAGATCGCTGCGAAACAGGTCATGCCTCACCATTCGTTCCAGGTCGCGGTGAGTCGCCGCGACCAGCCGCACGTCAACGCGGTGGGTGCGGCCACTTCCGAGACGTTCGAATTCCTGTTCCTGCAGAACACGGAGGAGCTTGGGCTGCAATGCGAGTGGTATGTCGCCCACTTCATCAAGAAAAAGGGTCCCCTTGTCAGCCAATTCGAAGCGGCCGATTTTCTGTGCGATTGCGCCAGTAAAAGCGCCCCGCTCATGGCCAAAGAGCTCACTTTCCAGCAAATCGAAGGGAATGGCCGCACAGTTCAGTTTGATCAAAGGGTGGCCGCTGCGGGGGCTGGCATTATGAATGGCGTGAGCGATGAGTTCCTTGCCGGTGCCGGTCTCTCCCTGAATGAGCACAGTGGAGCCCGCCGCCGCAACCCGCTCGGCTTGCTCTAGCACAACTCTCAGAGCCGGGCTGTTGCCTATGATCTGCTCGAATCTGCGAACCCGACGGTCTTGATCGGCGACTGTCATTGATTTGAGCTCCAAAGGCCAAGCGCCTTCGCGTAGTCCTCGACGGCAGCATGAACCGTTTCGAGTAAGACTGCGTTATCAAATGGTTTCGTCAAGAACTCCACTGCCCCGTCGCGCATGGCTTGGATCCGCATCTTGGCGTCGCCATGGGCGGTGATGAAAATGATCGGTATGCGGCATCGGTTCGCCTTGAGCTTGGCTTGCAGTTCAATGCCAGACATTCCCGGCATCCGAACGTCAGCGATCAGGCAGCCTGCTGTGTGTTGGGCGCCGGAATCCAGGAATTGTTCGGCGGAGCCGAAACAGAGCGTGGATAGCCCGTCCGATTCGATCAAATCTTGCAGGGCACACTGAACTGACTGGTCGTCGTCAACGATGGCTATGAGTCTTGAGCTGTACTCGCTGCTCATGCGCGAAGCCTAACCGTATTCGCAACGGGTGCGCAATTGGCTCTTAGTCGTACGCGCTACCACTTTGGTGGTAGTCGACTAGAAGAAAGGCGCGGGAATAGCCGAAAGGGCTCTAGGTCTGGATGGCCTACTTGCAAGGAGAGAGTTTGAGCTTGTCGGCCATGCGGACCAAATCAACTACCGATCCAGCGTGCATCTTCTGCATGACGTGGCCTCGGTGGACTTTTACCGTGGCCTCGCTGGCTCCAATTTCAGAGGCAATCTGCTTATTGAGCATTCCGGAAACCACCAGGGTCATTACCTCCTGCTCTCGCGTAGTCAAACCGCGATAGCGCTCCTGCAGATCGCGGATCTCGGCCTCTTGTTTTTGGGCGGCCTGGTCCCGCTCGAGGGCATGCTGTATTGCGTCCAGCAGATCCTGGTCCCTGAAAGGTTTTGTCAGGAATTCCACAGCACCCGACTTTAACGCCCTGACAGACATGGGGATATCACCGTGCGCCGTGACGAAGATGATGGGGATTTGCATGCCGGTTTCGGTCAGCCGACGTTGAAAATCGAGTCCACTCATCTGAGGCAGCCTTACATCGAGAACCAAACAGCTCGGGCGGCCGATCTGTTTCCTGCCAAGAAACTCCTCGCCAGTCGCAAAGGATTCAGCGCGCAGCCCAACGGACTCGACGAGATCGTGGATCGCTTGACGCATGCCGCGATCATCATCGATGATGAAGACCGTGGGAGCGGCCGCGGATTTCATGCGTCGGCCTCGGATTTGGCGGCAAGAGTGAAATGAAAAGTTGCGCCTGCCTCCTGATTGGCGGTGGCCCAAAGTCGGCCACCGTGAGCCTCCACGATCGAGCGGGTTATTGCCAAACCCATGCCCGTGCCCTGTGGTTTCGTGGTATGGAAGGCGTCAAAAATCCGCTCAGTATTTTCCGCCGGCAATCCTACGCCGGTATCGCTGATCGAGACGACCAGCTGACCTTCAGGAGTCAGTCGAGAGCTAATCGTCAACTTGCCTCCGGTGTCTTTCATGGCGTCAATCGCATTCAGCATCAGGTTCATGAACACCTGTTGAAGCTGCACGCGGTCAGCCAGGACGTTCGGCAAGTCTTCGTGCAGCTCAGAGTGGATTCTTATGGAGTGCCGAACCGCTTCTTTCCTAAGCAGAGCGGTCATTTCTCGAATGATGTCTTTGAGGTCGACGATCCCGCGCTCAGGAGGCGTGCCTTTTTTATAGAAAGACCGCAAATGATTGATTACGTCGGCCGCGCGGTTTCCGTCCTGCTCGATTCTCGCTGCTGCTGCACGCGCCCTTTCAAGGTCCGGTGGATCGCGGGCGAGCCATCGCAAACACGCGTTGGCGCTGGTGATTGAGGCGGCTATGGGCTGCCTGATTTCGTGCGCCAACGCGGCGGCGAGTTCCCCCATCATATTGACGCGATTGATGTGTGCGAGATCGGCCTCTAACTGCCGCAGCTTTTCGCGCTCCTCTTCGGCGCGCTTTCGTTCGGTTATATCCATGGTGATGCCGACATACTCGCCGATTTCTTGAGAAGGATTGTGATGTCCTATGCCACGCAGGAATCGGATGGCGCCGTCGGTACGGCGAATCCGAAACTCGGCGTCATAATCCGCGCCTTCGCGGATCGCATTCTCAAGTTTTACTCTTAAGGCCACTTCGTCTTCTGCAAGGATCGCGTTGTAGAAACGGTCGAACGGAATCTCACCTTGACTGGGATCGAAGCCATATAGGCGCGCGTTTTCGTCCGATGAATGAAATATCTCCCGTGTAAGCAGGTTGCATGCCCAGCTGCCAGTGTGAGTGAGGCTTTGCGCCTCTGTGAGGTATGCACGCTCCTGTCGCAATTCCTGTGTCAATAGCTCATGTTCGGTGACGTCCATTGTGGTACCGTGAAACGCTTTGAAAATTCCACCTTCAAAAACTGGGACACCCACGCAGCGAACGTACCGCACCTCCCCGTCTGGTCGAACAATCCGCTTCGTCACGTCACAGCCACAGCGCTGCTCATGCATCACCCTGATGGTTTCAGCCATGGAGGCTCGGTCATCCGGGTGGATTGTGGCCAGATATTGCTTAAGGTTTGGGACTCCGTTCTGCGGGTCAAGACCGTGAATTTTGTATACCTCGTCAGACCAATAGATACCCAAATCGTCAGACCACCGGATACCCAAATCGTTTGACGCCCAGCTACCCATGTGAGCCAGGCGCTGTCCTTCACTAAGATAAAACTGGGTTCGTTGCAGGGCATCCTCGGCGCGCTTGCGGTCAGTAATGTCCTGCACGGTGCCGAACAATTTGCAGGGCCGTCCCGATGAGTCTCTCTTCGCATCGCCTGGCATCGAGCTCCAGCGCTTGGGAGTTACGCTGTGGACCGTGCGCACTTCCCCATTGGGACGAACGATCCGAAATTCAGCGTCGGGGCGCACTCCGGCACCAAGATCCTCGTCTACTCCCCGGTAGAGAGACTCTCGATCTTCAGGGTGAACCATTGCGCGTACTGCCGCTAAATCCATAGGACGTTCTTGCGGACTTAGGCCAAAGATGCGGTAGGTTTCGTCCGACCAGACCACGACATCCGTCTCGAGATCCCATTCCCAGTGGCCGACGTGGGCGACGCGTTGGGCTTCTTCAAGCCTGGCTTTGCTCTCCTCTAAGTCTCGTGATAGCTCCGCCAGCGTCTTTTGCACATCCTCATTGGCCATTGTGAACACCTTACGCTACTTCTCTAGGTAAGCTTCGAATAACTTATCCCGTCGGCTTTTCGCCTTCAAGCTCAAGCGTTCGCGTACTCCCCTGCAGGTTGCACCGCAACAGCCGTCTTTGGCTTAAATGCAATCGGCTCTCCCGTACACTCGTCGGTGAAAACTCGCAGCCAACATCAATACGAATACGGGGGCGCCCCGAATCTTGCGCTACGGTCAATCCCGGTGCGCTGTCAATAGATGGACAGTGACGACGCCACATCACGCACAAGTACATCTCTTCCGGCAGGAAATGTTCGCTATGCAGCGATTTAGCGCACCAGGCGGAGATTGTCCCTGGAATTGCGCTTGCATAGTTACGGTATCCGCGAGGCGACGTGCTTGAGCGAGCATAACGGGGAGGGCGCGTCGTGATCAACAATATGACGGATGATCCGAAGGCACCCTGGGGCGGATTCAAATACTCCGGCATCGGCCGTAAATATGGCCGCTACGGAATCGAGGCGTTTCTCGAACCACGAGCCATCCTCGAGCGAACAAGGAGATCAACCCATGAGCAAACATGTCGCCATCTCCCCAAGTGAAGCAGCTGACCGCCTCGCGATCCGTGAGCTCATCGAGACCTACGCATACTGCGCCGACCGTCGCGATGCGAAAGGTCAGATGGCACTCTTTACCGAGGACACCCACTTCGTTGTGTATATGAACGCGAAGGATCCGACACCCTCACAGGAACTGCACTCACGAGAGGCGCTCGCTCCGGTCTTCGCGGACCTGAACAAGTACCACGCCACCATGCACTTCGTCGGACAGAGCACAATTCTCACGCTGACCGGCAACCGAGCCACAGGAGAGGCCTACACCTTGGCCCATCACCTCACCATCGAGGGTGGAAAGCGTCGGCTGATGATTGCCGCTCTCCGGTACTCGGACCAGTTCGTGAAAATCGACGACGCTTGGCTATTTTCCGAGCGCCTGCTCTACGTCGACTGGGTTGAAGAGCGCGCATTGTGATGACAACAACTAACCTGGTGTCTTCAATGAGCGCTTTTGCCGCTTCGCGGGGCCGTCTATGAACATTCCGGCGACGAGCCAAAAGCGCCTTGTAGTCGTGGGCGCGAGTGGAATGGTCGGTGGATACGCTCTTCGCTACGCGCTCGAGAACTCCGCTGTCGGGAATGTGACGTCGATCGGGCGCAGCAAGGTCGGCATCTCACATCCCCAGTTGACAGAGGTTCTGCATCGGGACTTCGCAGACTGTTCTGCACTCGCGGAGACGCTCTTGAGTCAGGACGCAGCGGTCTTTTGCCTGGGTGCGTATACCGGAGCGGTGTCGGACGCGGAACTCCGGACGATAACCGTGGACTACCCAATCGAGTTCGCGCGAGTTCTCCGCGCCAGCAGCCCCGACGCGGCATTCTCATTTTTGAGTGGGAGTGGCGCGGACCCGACCGGACGGAGTCGGATGCCCTTCGCCCGCTACAAGGGAGAGGCCGAGAAGGCACTCCTCGCGGCGAGGTTCCCACGCCTTTACATCTTCCGGCCCGCATATATCTATCCCGTGCGGCCGCGGAAGGAACCGAATTTCAGCTATCGCCTTTTGCGCGCCATCTACCCCGCATTTCAGTTGCTGTTTCCGAACCAGGTGATTCGTGCCGACGATTTGGCACGTGCCATAGTGGACGTCGCCGTCCAAGGAACTGACCGCGGAGGTCGGGTTTTGGAGAACCGTGACATCCGAGCCATGGTCAAACGAATTCATCCCTCCACAGGGTGACGCAGCGCCTCGGTCGCTGGAACTGAGTGAATTGGAGGCAGAGGATTTATGCACATAAGTAGGCTTAGAGCGAAAGAGAACTGGTTCCGCATCGGCTGGGAGGCGGATCTTGCGAGAGTAAGAACTCACAAGTTACCGATGGCCGTTCTATGGCTGGTTGTCTTTTGCATTTTCCCCTCAGCAAACCGTGCCCAAGTTCCGGTGTACGAAGTCACGCCCGAGGAGAGCAGTATCAAATTTGGAGTCGATTCCTCCGTTTCGATCAAGGGCACTTTTGAGAAGTGGAACACAAGCATAAAGTTTTCGTCGAGAGATGTCCGGAGCGCTGTTTTGGACATCGAGATTGAAGCCGGCAGCGTCAACACCGGAAGCCATATGAAGGACAACAAGTTGAAGGGCAAGGATTTCTTCAATGTAAAAGAATCTCCGGTGATCACCTTCAAATCGACGAAGATCGTCCAGACCGGACCATACACTTTTGACATCGAAGGCAACTTCACCATTCGGGGTGTCACTAAGACGGAGAAACTTACTCTCACGAGTGATAGCAAAGGAACGCCCTCCGGCAGCCTCGACGGCACCATGGCCTTCGACCGCAAGGACTATGGGATGACAAGCGGTATCCCCTTCATCAAGATCGCCAATCGTGTGGAAGTAAATGTTCGCCTGAAATGGAAGTGGGTGAGCGGACCTCCTCCAGTTTTCGAACAATAATTCGAGATTCGAAAAAACGAGAAGCGCGCTAATCTCGGTGACCTGTCGCTCCGACGCTCAAGCTGAGAGGCGCGGACCGGCGAGTGAATCGGCCACTACTCTTCGAAAGAAAGAATCTTTTTGGGGGAATGGTGCCTAGCCCCTAATACAGAAGGAAGACCTCATCAATTCTATTGAGCGGCGGGCTTTCAGTTGTGCTGTCCTACGTAGGGCAGCTCGTGCATCAAACAGTCGCGCTTTCGCTGTCGCGACAGAGATCCCGAGTGCCTCGGCGGTTTCATGCAGGGAACACTCCCGCAAGTCATGCAGTTCGACAACACTCTGAAGTCTGGGTCGCAGCTTTGCGATTGCGTCTCTCAAGGCTGCCTTCTGTTCGGTTCTTGCATAAGTCGCCTCTGGATTTGGCACAGAGTCGCTCAGGCCGACCGCGACGCTTTCCACTGCAACGACGGCAGTTCCATCCCCGCTGCTCTTTGGAGGTATTCCTGGGCGTGCGCCGCTGCTCGTTCCTTACCTTGTTCAATATCATCCACAGGCTCCGAAGGCGCGATCCATGTCTTGGAAATGACATTGTAAACAGACGCTTGCACGCCCTGTGCGTTGTGCTCTGCAAACAAACGCAGGTGTTCGTTTCCGACCTTGACGTCGGCCCATACGCCCTGATCCAGCATAAGAAACTAGAGTATAGAGGAGCCACATCGGGGCACAAGTGAGAACCGTTCGCGAACACCTGTTCGGATGTCTTTCCAAGCAAGGTCACAGCTCGCCGCCCATTAAAACGCTTGCTGCGCCGTGTTGCATTCAGTTGTCACGCGGAGCGGAACGACATCGAGTCCTCGCACTCACGTTTAGCTCGAAAAAAAGCGGACATTGGAGAGAAATAGGGAGAGCAGAGAGCCGTTAGCGGAACAAATCAAATTCCCTAAGTCGCTGAGAACTTTGGTTTTCTCAGTAAAATTGGCAAATTTCAGTGGACATGGCGGAGAGGGGGGGATTCGAACCCCCGGTAGGAGTTTTGGCCCCTACAACGGTTTAGCAAACCGCCGCATTCAGCCGCTCTGCCACCTCTCCGCGGACGGATCGACCGACTAGGTCATCGGCCGAGTTTTGAGAGTATAGCATTATTGGTGGCTGCTGGGCGGTCCGTTCTCGCAAGATATTCTGTTTTGTTGGGTTGACCATTTGGCGGTTTTTTACGTCAAAAAGGGTGGGTCGGTTGTCGGCGAGAGCCCCGCCACGGCGGGCAAGAAGTCTTTTCTTTCGGCTGTTTTAAACATAGAATGGCATGCAGGATCAGCCATACCTCCGGCGAGCATGCCAGGCATGCCAGCGGTGGGTGGCTCCTGTAAGTCTTTTGCTTCTAAGCCCGAACCGCGAACGTGGAGCAAACCTCCCGCGAAACATTTCGACCCGAACGGGCGTATGTAGGATAGAGGAAGCACGACCGAAACAAGTGTCCCTGCGTGAAGTGGTGGTCCAGTGTTCATCTAGAGGTAATGTTCGCGGAGCAATCTAACGGATGGTCACCGAGTGGCAAGCCGAAGGGGAATCGCATGAAGACGTGGCATAAAGTAGCAATTGGCGTAAGCGCAGCGGTGGTGCTGGGCGGGATCGTATTGGTGAGCGTGAACCAAGCCAATAAGGGCGTGGTCACCGTGCAGACTGCGAAAGTAGCGACCCAGGAGAACCTGGTGTCGCTGGTGACGGCCTCGGGCGAGGTCAAACCGACGACGTATACGAATGTGACGGCCCAAGGGTTTGGGCGGATCACGGAGATTCTGGTCAAGGAAGGCGACCACGTCAAAAAGGGCGACAAGCTGCTCTTGCAGGAGAACGTGCAGGCAAACGCGGACGTGCAAGCGCAGTCCGCGGCCATTAATTCCGCGGAGTCCGGTGTTGAGGCTGCGGAAGCCAGCTATAGGCAGGCGCAATCGGATCTGATTTCACAGCAGGCGAACCTGGAGAAGAACAAGCTGGATTTCGACCGCGGACAGGGTCTTTACAAAGGTGGCCTGATCCCCAAGCAGGATTTTGATCAACGGAAATCCGCCTACGATGCGCAGGTCGCGACGGTAGAATCGGCGAAAGCGCGAGTGCAATCGCTGAAAGCTACGCTCGAGCAGATGCGTTCGCAAGTGAATCAGGGCCGCGCGGTGCTGGTGCACACACAGGATATTCTGCACAAGACCACGTACACATCTCCGATCAACGGGATCGTGAGCTATCTGCCCGAGCGGGTGGGCGACTACGTCGTGCCGGGCATTCAGAATTCGAACGGCAGCTTCCTGATGACGCTCTCGGACATGTCCGTGGTGACGGCGGAAGTGAAGGTGGATGAGACGGACATCGTCAACGTGAAGATGGGACAGGAAGCCGATGTAACGATCGATGCGGTTCCCGGAAAAGTGTTCAAAGGGAAAGTGACGGAGATTGGTTCGCAAGCAGTGTTACGCAGCTCCGGTCTGACAACCACACAGACGACCACGAGTACGCAAGAAGCGAAAGACTTCAAGGTCGTGGTGACGCTGGCAAATCCGCCGGAGAATCTGCGGCCTGGACTTTCGGCAACGGCGAAAATCAAGACGGCAGAAAAAAAGAACGTTGTGGCCATTCCGATTCAAGCGCTGGCCGTGCGCACGCGCAAAGATTTGGAAGAAGCTGCCAAGACTGCGAAGCATCAGGGCGGATCGGGCGTGACTCTGGCCGCGCCACCGCCGCCAGCGCCGGGGGATCCGAAAAAGGATGAAGTGCAGGGCGTGTTCGTGGTCAACGGGAAGAAGGCGATCTTCCGTCCGGTGGAAACCGGGATTGCCGGCGTTACGGATATCGAAGTCACCAAGGGATTGCAACCTGGCGACGAGATCGTCGTCGGGAGTTACAAGGCGCTCCGCACACTGAAGCCGGAGTCCCCCGTGAAGGTGGACAACAGCGCGCCAAAGAAACAGGACGATCAGCAAAGCTAACGCGCAGCGAGCGACGAGGGAGATTCGAATGCCTGTCGAGACACCAGCCACAGATTCATACCGCGAAGACCTGGTCAGCTCCGGGGTGGTCATCAAGACGGAAGCGCTGGCCAAGGTTTATGAAATGGGCGCGGAGCAGGTGCACGCCCTGCGCGGTGTGGACGTGGAAATCCACAAAGGCGAGTACGTGGCCATCATGGGTCCGTCCGGATCGGGCAAGTCCACGCTGATGAATTTGATTGGCTGCCTGGATTCGCCGAGCTCCGGGAAGTACTGGCTGGCGGGTCGCCTGGTAAGCGATCTGGACGACGACGAGCTGGCGTACATCCGCAATAAAGAGATTGGCTTCGTGTTTCAGACCTTCAACCTGCTGCCGCGCGCGACCGCGCTGCACAACGTCGAGCTGCCGCTGATTTATAACGGCACGCCGTCGGAAGAGCGCATCGAGAAAGCGAAAAAGGCGCTCGAGCGCGTGGACTTGGTGGACCGGATGAGCCACAAACCCAATGAGCTTTCCGGCGGTCAGAGGCAGCGTGTGGCGGTCGCCCGAGCGCTCGTCAATTCACCATCCATCGTGCTGGCGGACGAGCCGACGGGCAATCTTGATTCGAAGACCGGTGAAGAGATCATGGCGCTCTTCGCAAACCTGCACAAGCAGGGAAACACCATCATTCTCGTGACGCACGAAAACGATATTGCGCAGCATGCGCACCGCATCATTTATATCCGGGACGGAAAAATCGCTTCCGATGAAGCGGTTATAAAGAAGTAAGCGGACAATTCGGCTCTTTCCCTCCAACCAAAACTGACTATCCTGTTCGAGCGGACCCACGAGCGCGCTTATGCGCTCGCGCGGAACTCTGCCCGGATAAAGCACTGACGAATTGGAAAGGCAGGACCAAATGGCAACGGAGGCGGGCCCAAAAACACAAGCGCCGGCAGGCGATGTGCTTGATTTTGTGGCGGAGAATGCGAAGAGATACGTGCGACAAGCGGGCGGCCGCAGAGTGAGCCCGGCTGAAGCCGAACTAGCCGCACTTGCGGGATTGCACGAACCATTTCCTGAAACATCGAGTGACCCGAAGGAAGTGCTCGCAAAGCTCTGCGAGATTGGCTCTCCGACGACCGTGACCACGACCGGAGGGCGTTACTTCGGATTCGTCATTGGTGGAATATTGCCGGCGGCGCTGGCGGCGAACTGGCTGGCGGGGGCCTGGAACCAGAATGCTTCGTTACGAGCGATGTCCCCGATCGCCGCTGAACTGGAGGAAGTGGTTCTTCGCTGGGTTTGTGAGGCGCTGCGCTTTCCGTCGGATTGCGCGGGTGGATTGGTCACGTGCGCGACCATGGCGACCTTTACGGCGCTTGCTACGGCGCGCTACGCGCTTCTCGCGCGAGCGGGATGGAATGTCTCTGACGATGGGATGTTTGGAGCGCCACCCATTGAGGTGGTCGTTGGGGCAGAGGTGCATGCCTCGATTTTGAAGGCGCTAAGTCTTGCAGGGTTCGGCAAGAAACGGGTGACGATTGTCGAAGCAGATGGCCAGGGGCGAATGCGCGCGGACAAACTTCCAAAACTTTCTGAACGCGCAATCGTTTGTATCCAAGCCGGAAACGTAAACACTGGGGCGTTTGATCCGGCGGCCGAAATCTGCGCTTGGGCGCATGAGCAGGGCGCGTGGGTTCACGTGGATGGAGCGTTTGGACTATGGGCGCGCCTCTCACCAAAGTATGACCAGCTCACGAAGGGATTCGAGATGGCTGATTCTTGGGGTACAGACGCGCACAAATGGCCAAACGTGGGCTACGACAGCGGTCTGGTTCTCGTAAGAAATGGAGATGCTCTGCGTGCCTCGATGGGAATCACGGCCGCGTATCTGGAGCCCGGTTCCCGCCGCGAGCCGATGCATCACGCGCCGGAATCGTCAAGGCGCGCCCGAGGCGTAGAGCTGTGGGCCGCATTAAAGTCGCTCGGACGATCGGGCCTACGCGAGCTGATCGAGACGACGTGCGCTCGCGCGCAGCGTTTTGCAGCGGGGCTCCGCGAAGCAGGCTTTGAAGTGTTGAACGATGTGGTGATCAATCAGGTGCTAGTAAGTTTCGGCCGCCCAGAACAGACGCGAGAGGTAATTCGGCGGATTCAGGAAGACGGGACCTGCTGGTGCGGCGGAACAGTCTGGCAAGGGAAAACGGCGATGCGCATCAGCGTTTCGTCTTGGGCCACAACGGAGGCAGATGTCGACCGCAGCCTTGAGGCTATGATTCGAATTGCCGATGAATGCCGAGCAATATAAGACGCTGGTGCGCCGCGCAGAAGCCTCCCGGTTGGGAGTTGCTAGCCGTGCGCGACGCTCGACGATTCAATGTCAGCAAACGTTTGCGCCGGGCTCAGATACGTGTGCGACAGACGATCGTGCCAAGTGAGTTCGTCTTCATCCCACATGGCCCAAAGAAAACCTAGAAAGAACGCGCCCGCGGAAAGCGTGTAGCCGGCGCTGCGCAGAAGCATTTGCCGGGGTGTAGGTGGCTCGCCCGAAAAGCTCGTGACCTGCAAGTTCCGCATCATCATTCCGGGAGTTGTACCTCCGAAAATGGTGAACAGGGCGAAATACTGCAGATAGACGATGGCAAACGTGGTGGTATAGACGGCAGCGCTCAACTTGCTCAACGTGAATTCGCCGCCGAGGGAACCGAAGAGCAGGAGGAAGCCGCCGTAAGCGAAGAGCAAGCAGAAGAGATCCACGATCGCGGCCAATCGGCGATTATCGATTGACGCGACCGGGAACAGAGTGTCGTCTGACCTGGCTTCTTGCGATTCGGGCTTCGTTGTTGAAAGCGTCCCCGCATCTGGCGGCTGAGAGACGTCAATCAGCATGCGCGATTCTTCAATGATGCGTTTTTTCGATGGCCGGCCGATGGCGATGGTAAAGGAAAAATCCTCTACATTCGGAGCCGGCGGTTCCCCCACTTCGACGGAACGACTTGCGGACGTTTTTGCCGAAGTATCGGTAAACGCAAATCGAGATTGAGCAATATTGGGAGCGAGTTTTCCGCGCCGTGTGCGGTAGGCCGCAAGACGCTCGGCCAATTCACCGCGCCAGGGGGTATCCTGCTCTCGCTCGCGTTTCGAGGAGCTGCGCTCAGGAGCGGTTTTCGGCGCGAGCTTCTCCTGCGTGCGATTTACGGTGAATTCTTCCGAGGAAGAGAAATCAGCCGAGAACGAGGATTCACAGAAATTACAATTCCGTATGCTCGAAGGCAGTACGGCGCCACACTGCAAACAAGTTTTTGTCACCGGTTAGTTTTGCGCTGCGGACGCTTCCACTCCGGTGAGGAGGGAACCCCACAAGACTAACACGCCTAGAAGAAGTCAAGTAGCTTTTGAGAATTTCGTGTGGCGAAAAAGTCAGCAGGAGTTCAAGCGGAGGCTGAAGTACTAGCGATCAGCTCTCCATCTGCTGCGCGAGCATACCGCGGCTGAAGGCGATGCGGCGCTCCAGGGCAACGGCCGCGAAATAGGTGCAATGGCCTCGCTCGGACTCGGTCCAGGCGTGCATGGAAGGAACCATGCGGGCCAGGGTTGAGCGCAGGAAATTGAGCAGGCGGAAGTACGCGCCAATCGCCTGGATGCTGTTGCGGTCTGCGGGACTGTCAGGACAGAGCCTCAAAAGCTGTATGACTCGCGCAAAGTCCTCTCCCGAGGCCCCGCGCGAAATGCCGGTGACGTCCTGCACCTCCGGAGAGAGGATCTGCTTCGCGGACGCGGCAATGAGCGAGCGGCAATAAGACACGAAGAATTGGAGCAACAAAACGACCGAACAAACGAGAATGAAGGCGGCCATCATCGCGGCACCACCGCAAGGCGCGAAGGAGTGATGCGCGCTTCTTCCGGCAGCTTCCAAAAGGCGTAGCACCAGGAGAATGGCAGGAAGCAGCCAAACAGGGGCGTCAGCATTTCGAAGAAGGGACTCCGGCTGTGATAGAGGTTTTGTACCGCGAAGTTGGCGGCAAACAGGCTGAAGTACACTCCCATCGAAAGAACCAGCTGGATCAATCTGGTCCGGGTTTCGCGCATCTTCAATATCGCTGCCCACAGGACGTAAGTCATAACAAGCCCCACAAAGTAAAGATTCTGTGAGAGCTCGAGGACGAAGTGCGTCACCAGCTTGGAAGTGGACTGCTGAACGACAGCATAGGAAAATAGCGCGGTGGCACTGAGAAGAAACAGAGTGCCAAGCCGGATGTAATAATCAGCCTTCAGCTCGCTGAAGATGTGGGAGTACAAGCTAGCTAGCGCAAAGTACAGCGCGATAGTTAGAAGCGAATCTGAATAGTAATAAAAATACAGGTACTCATTCGAGGTGAAGCCGTAGTGTCTCAGAATGTCGAAGCGAGCGACACTGATCACCACGGAAGCAGCCATGTACACGTTCAGGAGAAGATAGCGCCGGAGCGCGTTCTTCTTGAACGCACACACCAAGACCCCTGCCTCAAGAATCGTGCATAGAAGCCAGATTGCGTATTCGTATGGACCGAGCACAAAAAACCTTCCTCACCGTGCCCCGGTCCGTCGTACTTAGGATCAACTCAGCTAGTTACTTCAGCTGCGTTGGCGGAAAGGGCGTTGGTGGCTGCGGTGCTCCGCCATTCTTCGCGAATGTTGGCGGAAATGGCGTCGGTGGCTGTGGTGCGCCCCCGTTTGCCATGATTACGACGGCGCCATCGCTGTGCGCGACGACTACCGTTTTCAGACCCATCGCTCCGACCAGAACGAGCATGGCCAGTAGAACAACCGTGAGTTTCCGTGACATTGTGCCTCCCAGGTAAGAAAAACCCTGGGGGGAGTCTATCCCTTATTGCACACATGTCAAGACACTCAGGCGAAGAGCCTGTTCCTAAACGATACACACCAAGCCGCCCCATCGTTTCGATAAGCTTTCGCCTATCCTGATAGGTGGGGCAGTTCTCGATCCCGTATAGGGTAGGTTTTAGGACTGCTATGGTCAACAGTACAGTGGTACTACTCTTTATAGGACCAAATGGCCACTCGGGCTAGCGAGTGGAATGGGCGGCGGGTCCTTCGCCCATGTCAGACTAACCAGATTTGCGCATTCCTTCGGACCGCAAGGCGAAATATTAGGAACTACAAATGAAGGCCAACCTGTCTTTTTCCAATTTAGAGAAGAGTGTCGCCCTTGACACATGCACAGGGGAGTCCGTAGCATGAAAAATTGCGCAATGCCGGCGTAGCTCAGTGGTAGAGCGAGGGTCTCATAATCCCTAGGCCGTGGGTTCGATTCCCCCCGCCGGCACCATTCACCAACTACTTAAGTTAAACACCATCTAGATCGGTGGTCGCGATCCACTGGTTGATCCATGGTTCTCCGCCTTTTCAGTTCCATAACTATGGCCCCAAAGTACGACCCATGCGTTGTGCCGTTTGCATTTCGACGAAACTAAGGGCCAGATTTACCATGAAGTAATAAGCTCCTGTGGCGAGAGCCAGGATGACGGACCGGAAACGAACCTAGAAGAAAGCTGCGCGATAGCACCCAGGTGAATCCGCAGGCCAGAGGCGCAGAAGGGCATCATGGGCAGCCACACTGAAGGTCCCAACGTCCTGCGTGGCGCTTCCGTGGTTGTGTTTGTCAACCTTGTGGCCGGAGGAGGCCGGGCACGTGCCTTTCTGCCGCGTGTCGAGGAGATGTTCGAATTAAGCACGGTCCGGGCACGATTCGTGATGACGAGCAGCCCAGAAGAACTCGAAAGAGAAGCGCGGCACGCCATTTTGCAAAAAGAGCCTGTGCTTCTGGCGATGGGTGGAGACGGAACAGTTCAGGCGCTGGTGAATGCAGCCTTTGGAGTTGATGTGCTTTTGGGTGTCATTCCCGTTGGAGGAGGAAACGATTTCGCCGCCGCGCTCGGATTGCCGAACGACCCCGTTCTAGCGGTGAAAACCATTCTGCGTGGCCGCCGTCGCTTCGTGGATCTGGTGAGAGTGCGCACGAGTGAAGGGCGGACACGCCTGTACGCCGGCGGAGGAGGTGCTGGATTGGATGCCGAAGCGGCGCGCCATGCGAGCGGCGCGTACCGACGATTCCCAGGCCGAACGCGCTATATTGCTTCGGCGCTGCACGCGCTCGCGGGCCATGTGGCGCTCGATGTCCGGCTCGACTTTCCTGAAAGCGAAATCGCTTCGTTTGAAGCAAGGGCGCTGCTCGCTGCGGCACTGAATACCCCGACCTATGGCGCCGGTCTCCGGCTGGCCCCCGGGGCGGTCGTCGATGATGGATTACTGGATATCGTGCTGATAGAAGATCTCAGCAAGATCGAAGTCTTGACGCTGCTGCCGCGATTGATCGGAAGCGGCGAACTGCGCGCTCCCCGGGTGAAACGCTGGAGAGCCGCACGAGTCCGGTTAGTGACGAGCCGGCCAACTTTGTTCCAGGGTGACGGTGAAATCCTCGGGACAACCCCCGTGGAGATTGAAGTCGTGCCTCGCGCCATACAGGCTTTTGTGCCGTGGAAAGAGTAAATTCCACGATGTATATGCCACATACCGCCTTGCGAAGATGCGAAATCCAGCAGTGCGCAGACTCCTGTAGGCGAGCGAAATTCGCTAGTCCTTCTTACGCAGTTTGCGCCGAATATCGGGCCAGAATTCTTTCACAACATAGGTGAGCGTGTCATACCCGACTTGTGAACCCCACACGCTCGTGGTATTGCTCAAGGTGCGGTCCGCATGTGGATGGTAGCTGTACGTGGAAATACCTGCGGACAGGGCGCTGCCGAAAATCTCGGAAAAATTGAACTGCGAGTTCCCAGAATCGCCTCGCGTGATGATCACACGGCCCATCGCATAGCCGACTCGATGCCAGAAACCTCCTTTGCCCGATTGAAAAAAGCGGGGATCCTGGCGCAGCACGGACGGAAAGACTGCACTGGTCATGAAGTTCTCAATCGTGCCATCAGCAAGCGCTGCCCCGAATCGCTTTCCGTAACCGGCCGCACCCTGGCCATAGCCGGGTTCGCTGTTTTCCGCCTGGCTGATGCCTGCGAGGAATCCGTACCAGGGATACTGTACATAGTCGAAGGAACTCCGGGCTACGACCTTATACTTCTCTCCCGCCATGAGCGGCGGAACCTGGTCGGCGTTTTCCAGGGTCAAAAAGTTGGGCAGAGTATAAAAGAGCCTGTCCTTGGAAGTGCCGCTGGCCTGGCCTTCTTTCGCCTGAGTGTCCTTGCTCTTCTCACGCTGATCAGAGGCCGGTGTATTCGCAGTGGAAGAAGACTGCGAGGGCGCGCCACTCTGCTTCGGGGCGGGAGTGTCCGGTTTGTCCTGCGCCATGCAGCTCGCAGCGGTGGCGGCCGCGGCGAAAAACAACATCCCAAATTCACAAATTAATTTGCCTCGCAATAGAATTTCCCAGGCCTTAAAAACGGCACTTCCTTTCCTCGAGTCGTCAGTGTACCTGAGTCAGAAGCAGGCACGGTGGAATTGGATGCTTTGGAGACACTATCTGTAACTGGATCCGTTTCATGGTGTGACCGGCCAAGCAACAGCGGAAAAGCTCAGCTTTTTTTCCGGTCTATCTTAAGGTTTAGGTCGATTTCCTTGCGGTTGTCGAAACTGGAGACGGTGCGTGTAGTCGACTTTTCTCCCTCTTTTTCCGCGTGCACCTCGTAGTCGGCATTGGGATCCAAGCCGCTGAAGCGATACTTGCCGGTGTCGTCGGTGTAACTGCTGCGCACAGAATTCGTGCGCGTGTTTTTGAGGAAGACAACACTGCCGGAGACCGGGCTGTCAGACTTGTCCAACACCACTCCCTTAACTGTGCGAAGCTGGGCTTCGCGCTTTTTGTCCTGGGCAGAACCCATCGCCGCCAAAAGCATAAGCGCCGCCAGCAAACAATAGATTCGTTGAGATTTATTCACTTCTTGTCTCCGGCAGCAGGTTGCATTCGGAAGACCACATTTTCCTGGCTATCCTCGTTCTTCGCGTTTATGGTGCGCGTCTGGTCAGGAAAACCCCTCACATGGACAACCAGCTCATAGTCTGCGCCCTGAGGCACGCGCACCGCAAATTCGCCGCGTGAATTGGTGTAGGTGTCCCAGCGGAATTTTTTTTCGCCCACACGCCGGATGCGCAGCTGCGCTCCCGGAGACGAAAGAGCCTTTTCGTCAAACACTGTCCCGCGGATCAGAAAGTCATTCTTATGACTGTATTTTTGCTTGCCGGGCTTGGAAGGAGCTGCGGCAGCAGGTTGTGATGTGGAAGGAGGAGGGGGCGCCGGTGATGCCGGTTCTTGGTCCAGGGCCATCGCCACCGGAGCGAGAAAGGCAACCGTGCAGAGCAGGGTAATCCAGCGTGGGCGATGCATCGCGCTACTCCCTGAGAGTTTAGATTGCGAGACCAGCACCGCAGGATGCCAGAAGAAATGGAGCGCGTCCGTCACTCCTCGTCATCTTCTTCGTCTTCTTCGTCCTCGTCGTCGTCATCAATGAGGTCACCATTTTCTCCAGGCTTGGCTTCTTCTTCCTCGTCGTCCTCTTCGTCTAATTCGTCGGAGATCAGGTTCAGATGGACGGGATGGGTCTGCGAGACCTCGAGCTCGGATTCGCACTCGGGACAACTCAGGATCTCGCCTTCTTCGACTTCGTCTTCATCGACATCGATTTCGGCGGAACATTCAGGGCAACGAATCACGGCTCCATCCTCCGTAGAGTTGTGCGCAAAGTGGCGGCATAGAAGCCGCCTCCACCACCATGCAGCGTATTATATACCGCAGTGCCTTAAGTCAACTCCCATGCGGGGTGCGGCTTCCAAGAATGCCACCGCGCCATGTCCACGAGGACCTTACGAATGGCCTCTTCCAGAGAGTACCCCGAAAGACCGGTGGTTGGTATCGGCGGCGTGATTATCGAGGATGGCCGCACGTTACTGATCCGGCGGGGCAGCGAGCCGCTGCGCGGCGAGTGGTCCATCCCCGGCGGTACGCTGGAACTTGGGGAATCGCTGGAGGAAGGCGTTGCCCGCGAGTTGCTCGAAGAGACGGGAATCGTGGTTCGCATCATCGAGCTCATTGAAGTGTTCGACAGAATTTACAATGACGACGGAAAAATTGCGGCTCAGTTCCACCGGAAGCCGCGGTTTCACTATGTCATTGTGGACTATCTTTGCGAACGCATCTGCGGCGAGCCTCGCGCGGGGAGCGATGTCACGGACGTGGCCTTCGCGCGCGAAGACGAACTCCCCAATTTTCATCTGACGGAAACCGCAACCCGTATCCTGAAAAAGGCGTTCGCGATGGATCGCGCGCGACACGCGGCACGTTGACGATTCACCCGCTTAGTGAGCTTTGACGATTTCGATGCTCCCATTGGAATCGTTGAGTTGCAACTGACATCCGCCGGATCCGATCGTGCCGTTGAGCGTGTCGCCTCCGATGTTTCCCGTCGAGGTCACCGGCAGTTCGGAAGAGATCCGTCCGAAGGAAGTGCGCGCGGTTAGGTTGTAACCCACGCCCTCCGGAACGCGCACGCGGATCGACGAGAACGATGTCTTGAGCGAGATATCTCTGCAACCGCTGGCTGGCCGCATGGCGGTCACGGAGACAGCGCCATTCTGATTGTCCACGCCGATGCGCCCACCAATGGATTCCAAGGTGACACCAGCAAAGGAAGTGTTGACGCTGGCATCACCTTTCACATTTTTCGCCATGACGGAGCCATTGCTATTTTCCACGGTGAGATTGCCATTGAGCCTTTCGACTTGAACGCTTCCGAAACTGGTCTTGACAAACGTGTCCCCGCCGATGTCCATGAGCGTGATGGCACCGTTGCCGGTCACCGCGCGAATTCCCTTCGGGATATTCGAAGCTTCGATCGCCCCGAAAGAAGTCTTAAGCGTGACGCTGCCATGAGCATCGTGGACAGTAATTTTTCCGTTGGAAGTTTCGGCGTCTACGGCGCCGCCAATCGTTTCCAGTTCAATGTTGCCGAACGAATCGCGAACCGTCACGGAACTGCCCGTTACAGAGCTTCCTTTGACCCGGCCATTGTTCGTGGTGCAGTTCACGCGGCCGTGCACATCGGAGAAGGTGACGTTCCCAAAGCTGTCCGTGATGTCGGCAACGCCGCCGATGCCGGAGATGTCCACATTTCCGTTGTTGTCGCGGATGGAAAGATCGCCACGGATGTTGCGCGCGTCAACTTTCCCGAAGGAAGTCGTAACTGTGCCTGAGCCAGCGTCTGTCAACGTGACGGCGCCATTGCCGCCGGTGATCGTTACCGCACCTTGAATGGCCCGTGTTGTGATGCTTCCAAATCGGTTGCGGACCTCGAGCGTGCCCTTCACATCGGTGGCTTGCACAGAACCGTTGTTGTCATTTACGAAGACATTCCCGCCGGCGCCATGTAGTTCGATGCTGCCAAAGGAATTGTTCAATCGTGCCGCGCCGGCGTCGCGTACCGTGAGCGAGCCGTGGCTGTTTTCAATATCGGCGGCGCCATGGATTCCAGCAGTCTCGACGTTGCCGAAATTGTTTCGTACGTTGAGCGGGGCGTCCGAGGGCATGCCGATGTCATAGTTCACGGAATACGAAGGATTTTTGCCGATTCGCAGGTACCATTTCTTTCCGTCTTCGGGATAGATGGTCTTGATGCGGACCCCTTCGCCGGTCTGTTGCACTTCGATCTGGATTTTTTGTGCGAAAGAGTCCGCTTCGTCGCGCGAGTTGGCCTGCACGCGAATGGTGGCAGAGATTTTGACGTCCCGGCCGGATTCGCCGTGCAGCCGAATTTCGCCAAACTTGTGTTCGATGCTGACCGATTGCCCCGCGCCGAGCGTCACTGTCTTTTGAAAATCTTTCGAAACCTCTTGCTGAGCAGGGTTTGCGGCGAGCGCGGGCTTCCCAATAAACAGCAAGAGCGCGGAGAAGAGACCTGCGGTCACGACGAACCGAGAATGTCCTCTCCGAGAATTAGGAACGATGCAATTCATTGCTGTTTAGCCTCCAACACCCCTTCCAGCGTGCGCTGTTTTTCCTGGTACATGGCCAGCAGTTGGTAACGCAATTGCGCGTTCGATGGATTCATTCCGGCCTGCTCGCGCAGATCCGCGATGGCGCTGTCCAGCACCAGCAGTTTTTCGCGGTAGTTCGCAAGAAGCGGCGTCGAAGAATTCTCCAGTCCCGGCTTGGCTTCCGCGGCGAGCTTGTCGATCGCTTGGACGTACGCGGCTTGGGCAGTCTCCACATCTTTGAGGGCTGCGCTCTTCAAAAGTGATTTATCGCTTTCCCCGTCGCGAACAGGTCTGCGCAAATAAATCCAGCCCGCGGAAATCGTCAGCACCAGAACGAGCGCGCCAGCCAACACGGTTTGCCATCCAAGCGGAATACCAGGCAGAAAGGAGAACCACCTTCGGCGTTCGGCAAGCTGCGGTTTCGCCGTGGTCTCCACGGCAAGCGCGCGTTCAATGCGCGTCCATAGAGCGGGGCTTTCGCTGTAGTTGCGCAGCTCTTGTGCCGCGACGCTCAAGGCCTTCCAGGCGCGAAGCTCTTCTGTGCAAGCCGGGCACCCGGTAGCGTGCGCTTCCAGCGCCGCCCATTCGCCGGGCGTGCCGTCTTCGAAAATCCGGTTTCGGTCGTTACAAGTCACGTTCATCCTCGTTCACCGTGCTTCCGCGCCGCTGCTGCGCGGAGGTTCAAGCATCTGGCGAAGGTTTTTCTTCGCCTGAAAAAGAGTGTTCTTCGAAGCCGTTTCCGTAATCTCCAGCATCCCGGCGATCTCCGCATGACGGAAGCCCTCGACTTCGTACAAAAGAAATACATCGCGCTGGTGCCGCGTGAGCGCGGCAAGCGCGCGCTCCAATGCCATGCGCAAGGAAGGATGCGCTCCGGGAGCACGAGGCTCCGGCCGCGGGTTCTCACCGGAATCGTCGTTCGCAATTTCTTTCTTGCGCAGACGGCTGCGGCGCGCGTCGTAGCAGGTGTTGATCAGAATCCGGTAGGTCCAGGTGACGAAACTCGACTGCCCTCGAAAGCTTGCAACGCTGCGCTGGATCTTGAGAAAGGTTTCTTGTACGGCGTCTTCGGCATCAACGGGACTGCCAAGAAGGTTGCGCGCGAGATTCTTCATGCGCGTGCCGTGCAGCACGTAGAGGCGTTCATAGGCGCGCACGTCGCCGGACTGGCAGGCAGCGGCCAGCCTGGCATCTTCATTGATCACATCCCCAGCGGCCGGACTCGTGCCGCCAGAGAAGTGCTGGAAAGGTTCCACTCGCGTCCCCCGTTCGCGCGGCGCGGAAGAGATTCTAGCCTCCCAGGGCAGCGCAAGTCCCATAGTTCCCATTCCTGGCTCCTAGGGTATAGACGACACGGGCGGGCAATCTGTCAGGGTGTAAGCCAGAGCGGAAGGGGGGGCTAAGTTGCTTGTTATGGATGGGATACCGGAACTACTGGTTAATTGCTGCTTGTGAGCTTCATTGTCAGCGGAAGCCCCAGATAAATCTTCTTGTGCAGCAAGCTGTTTTCATGGCCGATGACCAACAACGTTTCGGGATCGTCTTCCGTTACCAGGAGCCGCAGGCCTTGCGCGTCTCTGGGGACGTCGAACACCAAGTCAGCAGTGTACGACTCGCCGGGCCGCAAGGGTTGCGTCAGCGGCGGGGACGCGCCGGTGAGACGATCAAGCGCCGCCTGGCCCTCGGGCGAAGGAACAAAACTTCTCCCGAGGTCATCCGTAAGCTGGATTTTGCGCCGGTTCGGTGTGAGCGGTCCGTTACCCCGATGGGCGGAAATCGAATGTTCGTCGAACCATGTTTTCAGCCGTACAACGACAAATCTTCCGCGCGCGGACACCTGTTGCATCTCAGGACCTATCGCGGCGGCTGTGTGCGCGTCCGTGACGGAATACGCGATGTGACAATCAATTTCGCAAAAATACTTCCAGCCGCCCGGAGGCAATACCTTCTCGCTGCTGGCGACAGAAACGCCGCTGAGAAGAAGCAAGTATCCGGAGGCAATCGTAACTGTTGCGACCGCCCCAATGATCGCCAGGAACGAAGAGCGCCGCACGGCGCCATAAAACAACACGAGAGCGCTAATCCCCAGTATCAATAGCGTCCCAAGGAAGACCAGCACTACTAAGGGCGCAAAGTGCGGCGTAAACTCCGACATAGTATATTCCTGTCTTTTTCCCGGGAAGCACTACCCGGCAAGAGCGTCCGGCAAAGCGCCTCGGGTTCGTTCGCGCTTCCCGAACTCCTTCACGGCTGCCTCCAGATCCGCGACGTTGAAATCCGGCCAGCGCTTCTGCAAAAACACGAATTCCGCGAAGGCGCACTCCCACAGAAGAAAATCGGAAATCCGCTGCTCGCCGCCGGTGCGAATCAGCAAATCAACTTCCACCGAGCCGCCGCGGAGAACTTCCGCAAGCACATTGCTGAAAGACTCCGGCGAGAGTTTGGTGACTTTGTAAAACCGGCAGGCCGCATGATAAATGGCCTCGCGCGCGGAGTAATCCACCGCCAGGCGGAGATGCAGCCGCATGCCGCCGGCCGTGGCGGCTTCCGAATCGGTGATCGCTTGACGGAGCGTCGCGGGCAAACGGTCGCGGCGGCCAATGATGCTGAGGCGCACCCCTTCCTCGATGCAGTGCGTAGTTTCTGTCAGCAAGTATTCGTGGAGAAGCCGCAGAATGGCGTTGACCTCCGCGGCGGGCCGCTTCCAGTTGGCCGAGGACAGCGCGAAGAGAGTCAGCGTGTGAATGCCGAGCCGCGGTGCGGCGGCGATCACCTGGCGCGCCGTTTCGGCCCCCGCCCGATGTCCGGCGGAACGCGGCAGCCCGCGCGAGCTGGCCCAGCGGCCGTTGCCATCGGAAATGATGGCCACGTGGAGCCGCGAAGCCTGGGCAATTGTGGGTGGTGTGGAAAGGATTTGTCCTACGATCTGATGTTGCATCAGCATGCTCTTTCTCCGCCGCGGAGGAAGTTTCACAAACTACTCTGTATTGCAAAGTGCAAGTCCAAAAAATTTTTCCGCTTAGCCCTCGCGCGTCGCCCGGATCAGCGCCTCCATGTGGTTCAGGTAGCGCTCCAAACCCCGCCGGCCTGCCGCCGCCAGCCGGTACTCTGTCTTCGGCAAGCGCCCGTCAAATGACTTGGTGCACACGATATAGTCGGCCTCTTCCAGCTTTCGCGCGTGCACGCTCAGGTTGCCGTCAGTGGTTTTCAGAAGAGCCTTTAGCTCATTGAACGTGAGCGAACGATTAACGGCCAGGGCGCTGACGATCCCCAGGCGGATCCGCTCGTGAATCAGGCGGTCCAGCTCTGGCGGCACGGTTTCCCGCACCGGATTGCGGATGGTCTCCAGTGGAGCCTCGCGCTCGCGCGCCTTCTGGCTGCGTTCCTGCCGAGCTGTAGAAAACTTAGCCATGCAATTGCCCGCTAGCCCCCATAGTGCCGCGCAATCCACCACCCGAAAGCCATCTGCACGATGCCAAAGCCCGCCGCCATGAAGGCATCACCCCAGCTTGCCGGTGCGAATAGCGCTGCGGCGCCAAGCAACATCAGGCACAACCCCATCACCGGCACGATGCGCACAGAAAACGCCCCACCCGTGACAATGGCCGTTCCATACAGCAAAAGCCACACACCGGGCAAAGCGAAGAACGCGCCCGCGTGATACAGCGAATAGGTCAGTAGCCCGCCGGCGACAATCGGCGGCGCAAAGCTGAGAACGAACTTGCGCCCAGGACCCGAGAAAAGCGCCGAATTGGCGCGATGCGCTTTTGTGGCCGCCGCCGGAGCGGCAATCGCCACGGCGACAAACGCTTCAAAGAGCCACACGATCAGCCACGCGCGAGGCGTAGCTTGCCGCGAGGCAACAAACGCCGCGACCAGAGCGGTGATTCCCATGGCCACGCCCCCCCAGCCCGGGACGGCGGTAAATTCCGCGGCGTTCTCCATCGTCTCGCGGATGTAGCGGAGATGATCCGCGGCGCGAGCATCAATGGGGATCGGCTCACGGTTCGGGGCGCGCAGAGGACTCGGAGTCGCCATAGGAAAAGGCTAGCCGCAAAACTTACATCTGTCAAGTACTTTACGTCACAAAGTTAAGGCCCTGCGGACTAAGCTTTTCGGGGGTAGCGGCCTCGTAGCGCGTTCCATCGAATGGTAAACACGTCGATGAACATTTGGATGCTGTCCCGCCACATGTTCACTTTCGTCGCCGGCGAATGCCCCCAGCGTACGGGAATCTCCACAGCGCGCAGACCGTGGTGTCTGGCCAGATATAGCAACTCCGGATCGAACCCAAATCGTTCGATGCGCTGCTGCTCGAAGAGAATCCTGCATCGTTCGCGCCGGAACGCTTTGAATCCGCACTGCGTATCCACGAACGGCAGCCAAAGGATGACGCGCACAATCTTGTTGAAAATGATCCCCGCGAATTCGCGGAACGGCGATTCATGCACGCTGATCAGGCTGCGGTCCATGGCCCGGGAGCCGATGGCCACGTCATACGTTTCGAGGGCGGCGAGGAGTTTGCCGGCTTCTTCGATTGGCGCCGAAAGGTCCGCGTCCGTAAAAAGAGCAATGCGGCCGCGGGCCTCCTGCATCCCATGCCGCACGCTGTAGCCCTTGCCACGGTTTACCCCATTTGAAACAACGCGCAGCAACGCAATCTTGTTGCGGAAGGCTTCTGCAACCGCTGCCGTGCGATCGTTGGAGCCGTCGTCCACGACCAAAACTTCTGCCGCGCGGCCATCTGTCTGCAAATAGGAGGCAATGCGGTCGAGGGTCGCGGGAAGCCGCAGTTCTTCATTGTACGAGGGGATGATGATGGAAAGCTCGGGAGCAGCCGGGTTCATCGTTGCGGCGGATTCTGCCAGCCGTGGTAGCCGACCAGGGGCACGAATCGGCAGCCTTCCAAGGCGTTCGTGAGAATGGTGTTGCCTAGTTTTTCGATGAGCTGCAGCACCTGATTTTCCTCATCACCCACGGGAAGAATCATCCGGCCCCCTTCCGCGAGTTGCGCAAGCAGGGGTTTGGGCACAGAGGGAGCGGCGGCAGCAACAAGGATGGCGTCGAATGGTGCAAATTCCGGCAGGCCCAGCGAGCCGTCGCCGCAGTGCACGTGCACGTTCGCGTAGCCCAGTTCCCCCAGGCGTTTTGAAGCCTCTGCGGCAAGCTTCGGCCGGCGCTCGACGCTAAACACTTCCTTACCAAGCTGCGAGAGAATTGCCGCCTGATATCCGCACCCTGTCCCGATTTCCAGAATCCGGTCGCCAGCTTTGATCCGCAGCGCCGCAGTCATAGCCGCCACAATGTAAGGCTGCGAAATAGTTTGCCCATCACCGATGGGCAAAGGCGCATCCTCGTACGCCCGCTCGCGAAACTCCGCCGGCACAAATTCATGCCGTAGCACCGCGTCCATCGCAGCCAGGACCTTTTCATCATTGATCCCACGCCGGCGCAGCTGTCTCTCCAGCATTTCCAAACGCTTCGCCGCGAAATCTTTGTCATCACGCATGACTAACCGCCGCCGCATGTCTTTCCCAAGCGCCCGTTCTAAGAATCTCTTCCATTTGTGCCAGCGTAAGCTCGCATTCCTCCTCACGATTGTAAAAGTGTGGCGAGATGCGCACGCCGGCTTTTGGCCGATAATCCACCAATATGTCCCGCGCGAGGAGTTCGCGGCAAACCTCGTAGGCATGCGGACATTCCACGGAAACCGTTCCAGCGCGTTCCGTTGCATCTTCCGGCGTGTTTACGCGCCACCCGCGGGACTTCGCACCTTCCATCAAACGCGCAGTCAGGCGCATGGATTTCTCGCGAACAGCTTGGATGCCAACTTCATTGAGGATGTCCAGTCCGGGCTGGCACGCAAAGAGCGCGGGAATATGCGGCGTGCCGTTCAGGTAGCGGTAAGAGTCCTCGCGCGCATCGATAGCGCCCGTTTTGAATTCAAAAGGACGCTGATGCGCCATCCAGCCCGTCAACGAAGGCCGCAGCTTGGCGCGCAAATCTTCCCGGACGTACAAGTACGCCACGCCCGGTCCGCCGCACAACCACTTCAGAACGCCGCCAACCGCAAAATCCACGCCAAGGCTTCGTACGTCCAGCGGAATCGTCCCCGTGGCTTGAAACGCATCGAGGATGACGTGCGCGCCCACTCGATGCGCGCGCTCGATAATTGCATGGGCATCCACAATAAAAGAGCTGCGGAACAATACTTGCGAAATCGGCACAAGCAGCGTGGTTTCGTCAATGGCCGCAAGCACTTTGTCCAGATCAATGCGAATGTCATCCGGCGTCGGAACAACTTCAACGCGCGCCCCGTGGCGGCGCTGCTCGTGATAAAAGTATTGAACCGAGGGAAACTCGAGCTCTACCATCACCACTTTGTTGCGCGGCCCTTGGAAGTCGAAGCACGATGAAATCACCGCCTGCGTCAGCGTCACGTTCTGATGCAGCGAAATCTCGCCCGCCCGCGCGCCGATCAGTGGCGCGATCTTGTCGCCGACCCTGGCGGCCAACTCCCACCAGCCCTCTTCCCACGCGCGAACTCCCCGCTCCGCCCACGAATCCGCGTACGCGCGCATCCCGTCGTAGACGCCGCGGGGCATGGCGCCAAGCGAATTGCTGATCATGTAGGTGGTACGGTCGAGAATCGGAAACTCGCCGCGCCACCTTAACAGCGGATCCATGCCGTCTCCTTCCTGCGCCGCTACACTCGCAACAAATTTAGATTAGCCTGTATAATGCGGCTAGAGGGCGGCCGTGAGCAAACGATATGTCCTGAGCGAGTATGTCGAGCTGGCGATGAACCAGGCAATTTACGACAAGCTCGAGGATACTTCCTTCTCGGGACGTATCCCTGCGTGCCCGGGCGTTCTGGCTTTCGCTTCCACATTGAAGGACTGCGAAGAAGAATTGCGATCCACACTGGAAGACTGGGTCCTTCTTGGTCTGAAGCTTCGCCATTCTCTGCCGGTCATCGGAAACATTGACCTAAACAAGGAACCCGTTCGTGAGCCGGTGGACACCTTGTAAGCGCCGAGAATTCATACGCCGCCTCCGAGCGCTAGGCTTCGACGGACCATTCTCCGGCACGCGTCATCAGTTCCTTGTATTTGGTCAGAATCGTTTGACAATTCCCTCCAACGAAGAGTATTCCGTTCCTCAACTTAGATTGATGCTTCACGAAGCTGAGGGAATCCTGGGCCGCGATATTTCGCAACAGGAATGGCAGGCGCTATAGGCCTGTATTTCGTTTTCTGCTAGTCGCTAGCTTCCGATGACCTCCGTTTAACGCGTGCCCAGATCCAATACCCTAAAGTGAGCGACCCTAACCACGGAATTCCCGCTAGCAGCGTGATGCGGAATCCGGGAACCCACCAAGTCGAAATCAGCACAGCCAGTACGCCGGCGAAACCCACAAGAGATGCCCACGGCCCCGGCGGGCCCAGCCGAAGATAAGGTCGCGCGTCGCGCGCGTGAAACCGTCGGAACGCAAGGTGCGTCAGCAACGTCATCAGCCACGCAAACAGCGCCCCAAACGTGCTCAGCCCCACCATAAAAATGAATAGAGAATCTTTAAACCGTTCCGAGAGAACCAGCGCCGCGGCCATTCCTCCCGCCGACGTCAGCACCGCAATCACCGGCATGCCTTTCCTGCTCAATCGTCCAAGAATCGCCGGTAGATAACCGCCGCGCGCCAGCGAGAAGGCCAGCCGCGCCCCGAAATACAAATTGGCCACCGCGCTGGAAAGCGCCGCCGTGAGCACCGCAAGATTCATAATGTGGCTGGCCCCTGGAATGCCGACCGTCTTGAACACGCGAACAAACGGGCTCTCGCCCAGCCCAATCTGCGTCCATGGAACAATCCCGACCACCAGCGCCAGCCCTGCTACATAGAAAAGCACGAGCGCAAAGAGAGTTCTCCGCAACGCTTTCGGCACTGCTACCTTCGGATCGGCAGCTTCCCCGGCCGTGCTTCCCACCACTTCGATTCCAAAGAAACTGAAAAGCCCCAAAATAACGCCCAATCCCACCCCTTTCCATCCATTGGGAAGAAAGCCGCCATGCACGGTGTAATTCGCAAAACCAATCTTTGGAAAACCCACGCCGGTGATCAGTGCGGTCCCCAGAATCAGGAAAACTACGATCACGACTACCTTAAACAATGAGAGAAGATACTCGAACGATCCAAGGTTTCCGATGCTCATGGTATTGACATAAAGAATCACCAGCGAGAACAAGCCAATCCAGACCCACGATGGAGTTGCCGGAAACCAAAAGCTGCAATAGATTGACGCGGCCACAACTTCACTTCCCACTACGACCATCATGCACAGCCAATAGGTCAAGCGCACAGCAAATCCCGCCCAAGGATGGAGGTACATCTCCGCGTAGAGTCCAAAGGTTCCCGCTGCCGGGTGAGCTGCCGCCATCTCAGCAAGCGCCCACATCATCGTCAGCGCGATGCACGCTCCGCCAATGAAGCTCAGAATCACGCCCGGTCCGGCAAGCTTCACGGAGATGGCGCTTCCCAGGAACAATCCCGTCCCGATGGTGCTGCCGATCCCGATCATGGCCAGTTGCGCCGGCGTCAGGTTGCGGTGAAGGCCGGCTTCTCGCTCGACAACCGCGGCAGGCTCCGCCGTAGAGAGCAAAGTTTCATGTGGAACAGGGGAATCTGCCATGGCGCGGCATCCTAACAGAGTAGAAGCCATGTTCCTAACTGGCTGAACAATCTCGGCCACTCATGAACAACTCGCTGGGCAGTTTGCCCCCGGCAAGCGTCCAAAGGACTGCAACTAAAAACCGCCTCCTCGTCGGTGCCAGGCAGCTTCTGTTTGAGGCGACTGAAGAATATGAGATCACGGCTGTACCGCTCTGGAACATCCGCTCTATTATCATATGTGATATTTTTATCCTTGTATTACATAGTGAATTCGAGCAGAATGCCACTCGCCCCGTGCCAAACGAGGTCCGCATACTCTGATGAGCGCTCTCTCCCGGCTATTGTGGTCCACTGGAATCCGCTCAACTCTTCGCGCTAAGAAGCCTTACCCAGTCGAACCGGGCTATCTCACGCCGGCACCCGACTCCAATCGGGATGCAACAATCTTTGATCAACCTACGACGCTGGACATCAGCCGCGCCCGAATGGACCACTTGGATAAGCTCGGACTGCCTCTCAAGGGTCGCAAAGTTCTGGACGTTGGAGCCGGTGTCGGCCACCTGGCGCAGTATTTTGTGAAACTTGGATGCGATGTGACCTGCACGGATGGCCGGCAGTCCAACATAGATCGCATGCGCGAGTTGTATCCTGGTCTAAAGTCCGCGGTCTGCGATGTTCAAACCCAGGCGCTCACCACTCTCGGAATGTTTGACGTTGTCTTTTGCTACGGCCTCCTCTATCACTTGGAGAGCCCCGTGCCTGCTTTACGCAACATGGCCTCCGTCTGTAGGCAGATGCTTCTACTGGAGACACAGGTCTGTGATCACGTCCTGCCGATCCTGCGCATGGGGCAAGAAGATACCTCGGCAGACCAGGCACTCACCGGCCTGGGAGGACGGCCAAGTCCCAGTTACGTGGTAATGATTCTCCGAAAGGTAGGCTTCGAATTCATCTACGCCCCAAAAATCCCTCCCGCTCACCCGGATTTTCAGTTTCGTTGGAATGGCATGGGTGCGACAGGGAAGAAGCAACATCCCATTCGTTGCATCTTCGTCGCGAGCCGGGGAAAATTGCCAGACGACCACCTCGTGCCACTTCTTTGAAGGCCAGAGACTCTTACCCAATTGCGTGCTACCAGGACGAAGTGCAAGCTGTGCAAAATCCAAGCCCAGCATTTCCAATCCCGTTCTCAACTCGTGTCTTCCCTCTTCTCACCTGAACGGAAGGCCAGTGGACGACGGAACATGCCTGTCCCACGAGGGCCACGCGCGGCGGCGATTACTTTTCTAAAATAGCAGACGTGGCGAAGACACGAATCATGGGCCACGGAGGCAGTCATGAAAGCGGTTCTGGCATTGGTCATCATTTACGTCGGTACCTTCTTCCTCGTCATTCAGGGTGCTTCGCAGAATCCCGTCCAGGCTTCACCGCAGAGCACGGCTGCTGCTCAGGTAAACGCCGCATCGGCGCCGACGCCGTCGATAGACCCCGTAAAGGAAACGGATATTCGCTCGCTCATGGAACTCCTCGGCGCGCGCGATCTCGTGCAGGATGGTGAAAACACCGCCGTCGAACAGGCGCGGGAAAAACTGCTCGCCACCGTTCCCAACAACGACAAAGGCCAGGCTTTCGTGAATGGCTTCGCCGCCTTATACCAGAAGAAGTTTGATGTGGACCAGGTGACCGAGCAGCTCGTGGGAATTTACGATAAGCACTACACGGAAGACGAAATCAAGGGTCTGTTGCAATTTTATGGATCACCGCTAGGCCAAAAAGTTGCTGCGGAAAATCCCAAGATCAGCCGCGAAATCCAGGCGGCCACCCGCGCGGCCAGCGCTAAAGCGGCCCGGGAAGCCCTGACGGAAGTGAAGATGCAAAGCCCGGAGATTGGGCAATCCGCCCGGCTCGGGAACGGCCAGGGTCAAGGGCAAGGTCGCTGGCAGCAACGCCGCGGGCAGCAGGCTGGCCAGGGACAGCAACCTCCGCAGCAGGCCGCGCAACAGCAAGCTCCACAATAGTCCGAACTTCTATTTGAAAAGCGCTTCCTTGTCACTAGAAGCGCTTTTTTATTTTTATATCAATACCAAATGTGCCGTTATAGTCTCGCAATCCTACGATAGACACGTTCCGGTCCACGTTGTACTCCACCTGGATGACCTGCTCTTGCGTCGAGCCCACATTCGATACATAGGTGATGGTCAGGTTCCGCGCGATCTGTTGCTCGACGGTGACGCGTGCCGCTGCGTTCTGGCTGGATGTGCTTGATCCCAGAGTGGTCAGGCCTGGATCCACCCGGAATCTCGTAATCCCAAATAGCCGCTCCACCCTCCCTCCTACTTGACTGGATATGGCTTCCGACAGAATCGCCGATGCGCCTGACGTATTGCTCTGGGATCCGCCGCTGCGGGCCGTGGATTCGGAGCTGGTCTGGCCCAGCGCCAGCAACGTGATGATGTCGTTCGCTGGGAGAGGTGGATCGGAACGATACGCCAGCGTAAGTTTGCTCGCCGGCCCATTGAAGTTCAGTGTGATTTCGTACTGCTGAATGTTCGTGGTGGCTTCCACGTTGACAACCGGATCGAGGCGGAAAGGATTCGCGAAGTTCAAGTCTCCTCGCGTTACGCGATAGCGGTTCCCCGCGAAGTACAAATCGCCCGAGAGAATGTGGATATGCCCCAGGAGGATGGGATGCTCCCAGGTTCCACGCACACGCAGATTGGCTTCGGCCTGGAGTCCGGCGCCGGGCCATTCCATGCGCGCATCCGGTACGGAGACCGCTTCGACGTCGAATTGCAGGTTCCGCAGGAACGGTGACGACGTGGACGGTCCGGTGATGCCTTCTTTTGCGGATACCAGCATGCCCGCGACCTCCAGGCCCTGCGTTAGCGTAACCCGGTCAATCGTCACCCTGCCGGAAAGGACGCCGGCCGTCGGCGTTCCCGTCAGCCGCAGCGAGCCTCCGACGAGCCAGCTCATGCCTACGGGATACCGGATTCGCAAGCGGTCGCTGTGCAATGTAACGTCGTAGCGCAGCGGGCTTTCCGCGTAGTTCACGCCGCCGGAAAGTTGCAGTTTCCCGCCGCCAGCCTCGGCGCTCACATTCTCAAAATAGAGTCGCGTGGCATCGAAGACGATGTCTCCTTGGATGGCGCTGAGACCCGTCGGAAAGTCTGCCTCGCGAACAGAAGCATTCTCAATGTGCACACGGCCCGTGATGCGCGGGCGGTCCAGCGTGCCTTCGAACGACGCATTGATTTGCGCGGGGCCACGCGCATCAAAATCCGGCGCAAATCCGCTGATCAGCCGCAGGTCCACGGCGCCGTTCAAGCGCAAATTGAGGCTGCCTTTCCCGGTGAACCGTACCGATCCCTCGATGTTCAGATTCGTGTCCGTTCCCCGCAACGTCGCGGGATCGATCTCCAGGCTGTCTTTCGAAGACCGCAGATGGACGGGGCCCGTGTTTTCCAGCCGCACGTTCGCGTAATTCAACGCCAGCCGCGACAGCTTTGCATCTATGACGATGCTTTCCGGATGCTTCAACGATCCGTTCAACGAAATGTCTCCGTCCGCGTTCGCGTGGCCATCGAGTTTGCCCAGATGCATCGCGGTCAACAGAAAAGGATCCAGGTTCATATTTTTGATGGATACCTTTCCGCTCAGCGGATAAGGATCGGCTAGTCCTAGGGTGTACCCGCCCGAAATCTCTCCGGTACTCATCGACGAACCCAGTTCGAGATGCGCCGTATGTCCGTCTGAATTCAAACTGGCAACGAAGCTGCCGATCACCACTTGCCCGACCCGCAGATCAACGACGCGCGCGGTTCCGTCGCCGATGGGCGCTCGAAGCGGACCGCTCGCCTTGAGCCTAAAGCTGACCTGTCCGCCCACGGGAAAACGTGCCGACTGCAGTTTCTCGAAATTCTCCAGTGGTAGCGCCGCCCCCGCGAGTTCGGCGGTAATCGTTTGATCCGCGAAGCGATATCCCGCGGAACCGGTGATGATTCCCGCTCCGCGGCCGCTTTCCTTTCCAGGTGGGAAAAAACGCAGCTCGGCGTCGGCGATGCGCACCTCGTCAGGCTGCATATTCAGCTGCCCGCGCAAGCGATTGAACACAAGCCCATAGACATTGGCATCCGCCAGATCAAATAGCCCCGTAACACTCGGTTCCGCCCGCGTGCCTCGCCCGTGGAATTGTCCCGTCAACCTGCCGCTGACTGGATATGACCAGCCGATGAGCTGTTGCATGTTCTCAACAGGGATTTTTTCGAAATTGACCTCTGCGGTCCACTCATTCTCCGGCAGAAAACTCCAGTCCGTCAGTGAGAGCGTGGTATCGACATCCGTTTCCATGTCGCCCCGGCGGGCGTGCCCATGCGCGAGGGACAGTTGCACCGGCGAGTACGTCAGATCGCCATCGAGATAATCAAGAAAGACCCCGTCGTATCGCACCCGCTCGCCGCGCAGGTGCCCTTGAAATGCGGGCTTGCCGGATGGTCCCAGGATTTTGCCGTCCCACGTGGCGCTACCGGAGATCGGCGTGGCAGCATCGGCGGAACCGGGCTTGGCCCCTCGAAGCGCATCTATGAAGTCTTTGTAGCTTTCCAGCGTACTAGTCTCAAGTCGCATCATCAGCGTGGAATTTCGCGGAGCAAGAACTCCGTCGATGGTGCCGTGTGATAACGGCGTTTCAAATTCCCCCGACTGGATCGCCAGGATGTTGGGATCGAAACGGTAACTGAACTTCCATGCCGCGCTCACCGGCTGGTGGCGTTCCGCGGTTTGCTCGGGAGGATTCCAAGCCGTCTTAACGGAAATCTCAAAATGCTCGAAGGCGCCAGTCCAGGTCTCGACGGTGTCCGCCGTCATCATCGCATCCCAATGCAGTTCGTCGATGGGAAAGCCGCGATGCTCGATTGCCGGCAAGACTCCGGACAGCCGGGTATTTTGCACATGCGTGTCCGCGCGGAATTGCAGCCCGTCGAAGCGCATGGTCACGCGCCCGGTCACGCTGCCGCCAAACGCGCCGGCAAAAAAATCCGGAATTTCAAGGCCCCGATTGTCGATCTTGTAGCTGCCGTGGCTCGTCAACCCAGTCGTGTGAAATTCCGTGTAGGGCAATGCGATGTTGTAACCGGAGTAGGTCCCGCTGCCTTTATACTTGCCGTCCGCCAATTGACCCTCGCCACGGAAGTCCACCCGCCCCGTGGGCACCAATGGGTTGCGCAAGGTTTCGCGAAAATCGAGCAGCTCCGTCCATCCGCGGTAGCGGAAACTCCACTGCGGCTTGGCGAAATTGCTCATTTCCGCTTGCGCATCGAGATGCGAGCGTCCGGCGTTGAGCATCCCCTGCTCCAGCGTGAACCCATCGCGCCAAAAGGTGAATTTCGCCGACAGGCTGACAGGCAGGGGCTGGTAGGGTTTGGACGTGAACTGTACCGTCTGCCACTCGAGACTGCCAACGTACAGCGGATGCTCCGTCGTGCCTCCGGCATCAAGAGAAAGTTTCAATTCGCCGCCCTTCACCACGAGCGGCGCCATTACATCGTTGTAGAAAATCCAGCCGTCCTCGATCTGCAGGCGCTGGATGTTTAACGCGAAGAGTGTGTCGCGAACTGGTTTATTCGAGGACCTTGGCGGCCTGGGTACGTTCGTGCTTCCCGTTTTGTCCACGCGGATGTGCAGATGCGGTTCCCGGAGGAAGAGCTCCTCCAGCGAAACCTTGCGGCCCCAAAACGAATCAACCCGCAGCCGCGCTTCCACCTCGTTCGCGGTAAGAAGAGGCTCCGTTCCAGCGGACTCCTTTCCGTGGATCACTAACCCCTTGATCGTGACGCGCATGGACATCCATTGGACCGACAATGCGCGGAATTCGACCTTGCCGCCCGTCATGGACTGCAACCGCCTCACGATCAACCGGCTGAGCAGCGGATTTCCCGCGCCGCTTCCAAAAAAAACAATGACGGACAAAATCGCGATCACCGTCAGCACCCACGGCGTGTGGATAATCCAGTTCCAGATTGGGTGGCGCGTCTCGCGCTTCATTTCGCCCCCAGGTCCATAAGTTTCTCGATGTGCAGCCGCGCCCGGCTCTCAATGAGCCATCGGTCGGCCTCATCATTGATTCCCCGCTGTACCAGGGCTTCCTGGATGTCATCGCGCGCGGTGTCCAGCGGCGGCGGCTCTTGCCCGCGGGCCTTGGCCTGCGGCACAACCGACTTCTGGTAAAAATCCGCGATCGTCTTTGGATCAATCTGCACCGCGGGGCGAAAACGAGAATCAAGATAGTCGCTCAGGTACATTTGCGAGGCCGTTATGCCGCGAATCTCGGCATCGCTCAAACCGTTCTGTTTTTTTCGGGCTTCGTATTCTTCCGCGGACGCGAACGATTTTTGCAGGCGTTCTACGCCTCGTTGAATCTCCGCCTCCGACGGCGAGGGGAACCTCGCCACTTCCGCTTCCGTTCGCACAATCCACTGGTCAATCAGCCGGTCAAGGATCTGCGCATCGCTTTCCGATTTTCCGTCGACAAGCTGTTGATAGCGGCTGAGCGTTCGAATATCGCTATAGAGAATGATGTCGTTTTCCACGCGAGCGGCGATCCGGTCCACGGCCTCCTGCGCGGCCACGGGAATGCCGGCGTTCGCGAGCAGAGCGCCAAAAAAGACGAGCACGAAGAGGCGCCGCATCAGAACGTCGCTCCTAAGTTGAAAAAGATTTGAAATCCGGTGAGTCGCGTGCCTTGTTGGCCGAGCGACCCCGTCACGCAAGTGGGTGTGTTGCCCGGGCAAGGAATGGGAATCACGAATGTCGGTCGATTGATCTGATATCCCAGATCCACGCGGATCGGTCCCACGGGGGTCTTGTATCGCACGCCGATACCTACCGTGTGCGCAAAATAATCGAGCTCGTTGGTGCAGTTTGTAACGCACATCGGCAGGTTCGTCGAGCTCAGCGGCAGCGCTGGATTTTGCAGCGCGAACGTGGGACTCGGCAGCGTCGCGCGGAAAGTGATCTGGCTCAGCCGGCTGTAGACGTTTCCTCCGTCATAGAAAATGGCGCCGCCCAGCGACGTTCCCACAAACGGCAAGCGCATCGGAAAACGGAATTCCTGATTGAGCACCAGTAATGCCTGTCCTCCGACGGGGAACCCCGTGCAGGGATCGCGCGGCCCTGCCTGATTGAGCCCGAACCCTCGCAGCGATGTGCCTCCTCCGCCAAATAATCGTTCCGGCAACGGAATGATGGTCGGCAGCGGTGCGGTAGACTTCGCCCCCGGAAGGCACGCTCCCGGCGCGGGTGCCGGAAAACTCAGGGAAACAGTATCCTTGTAAGGCACCAGAACTCCAAAGCGGACCGATCGCGCAAAACTAAATCGCCGTTTGATCGGATAGTACGTTGAATTCTGTACCAGGACCCGCAGGAAGCTGGCGCTGGAACCCAGGACGGTATCCGCGTCGCCGAATTCAGCGCTGTTGAAACTCCCCTTGCTGGCATCCGCTGGATTGTCACGCGTATCGCGGAACCACGTCACTCCAAATCCGGAAACCAGCGTCGGCTGTTCGAACAGGGGAATTTCCTCGGGCTGAACGTGCGCATTCAGGTTCGATACCAGCACCTTCCGAAACGTATAGCGGTATAAAAGTGTCGTCCGCGGCGTCACTTGCTCCGTAAGCTGCACCGAACCCTCGTAGCGCCTTGCGGTAAACGTATTGATGTCCTGCGTCTTCTCCGTGTACGTGGTGGCCTGAAAACTGAAGTGCGGATTCCCAAACGTATTCGGGATGGAATAGCCAAGCAGCGCGCGGTCTTCAATCGTGCTCCCCCGCAGTTTGAAAGACAGCGAATCCGCGCGCCCGGTGAGATTCAGCTTGCTGACCTCCAGGATTCCCCGGGGAGCCGCCTGCACTTGTCCACCCGTCGGGTCCGTGGTGCTCGCCAGCCGCTGGACTTCGAATCCCCCGCCGTACGAAATCGTGAACCGCTTTGCTTCCTCGACCAGCACGGCGATATCTTTATCCGGATCCGTCCCGCTCGAGTTCTGCGGCTCAATCGTGACCCGGTTGAAGACCCCCAGGTTGTACAAGCGCCTCTGCGCTTCCACGACATCGCCTTCGCGTAACGGTTCGTTCACCTTGATGTGGATCTCCCGTCGGATCACGCTCGGCCGCGTGTGTTTATAACCGCTCAGAAGAACTCGCCGCACGCGCGTCTGCGGGCCTTCCTGAATTCGATACACCAGGCGAACGGGCGGGGCTTGCTCCACCTCGGACTTCGCGACTTTCTTCTCGTTTCCGTTTTTCTCCCTGGATGGACCCTCGTGTGCGCCGTTGTCAGGGCTTGCTTCGTCCGCCACACGTTCGGCTGTTGCCGTAAAGCTCGCTTCGGGAAATCCTTCGTTGAAATAGAGCGCCAGAATATTGTCCCGGTCGGTCGTGACCCCGAAATCCGAATACGGTTGCCCCGGCGAAGAACCGATGACACCCAGAAGCTCTCCTTCGGTAAACGCATGGATGCCCTCGATCGCAAGCGATGCCACGCGCGTCTGCTTTCCTTCCTCGATCTTGAATCGAATGTATAAATCGCCTTCTTTGCCTTTGTAGTCGTCTTCGATCTGCTGCGCGACCTTCGCGTCCAGGAATCCGTTCGCCTGATACAGGCTGCGCATCGATTGCGCGTCCGATTCGACGAGCCGCCGGCTGAATCGTCCGGGTGAAGCAAACGCGCCCCCGAAGATTTGCAGCCGGCTCCGCAATAGTTCCGTATCGAAGTATTTGTTCCCGGTGATCTCGATGCCCATGAGCTTGTGCCGTTCACCGCGCTGCACTGCATACGTGATGATCTCCTCCGTGCCTTGCCGGATGCTTCCTTTCTGCTTCACCTCATGGATATCTGTCTTGTAATCCACCTTGGCATCAAAATATCCCTGCCGCTCGAGCCGCTCCAGAAGGTTCCGTTTCCCTTCTTCCAGTAGGTCCACATCTACCGCGCCTTCCTGGTAAATCGGTATCAGCCGTTTGAGCTCGCCCCCGGAAAATTTCGCGCCCGTCACCGTCACTTGAACGCGCGGCCCCTCCGTCACCTCCAGGTCCAACGGCACCGTGTTCTTCGCGGCATCGTATTCGCCGCGACGCATCGAAGCCCGCGCGCTCAGATGTCCCCTCTTCACCAGAAATTTCCGGATGCGGTCCGTCCCGCGCTGCAGCCATGCCGTGGTGATCTCCCGGCCTTTTTTTATCTTCAGCTTCGACAGCAACTCGGTATCTCGGAATTCCGTCTCGTTCTTGAGGTGAATGACGCCCACATGCGCTCGCGGGCCAGGTTTTACGTGGACAACAATGTCCATTTGGTGCGTCCCCGAATGCGGCACCGTTTCCGCGGAAACCTCCGCCTGGTACAACCCCTCCTCACGAAGCGTTTCCCGCAACCGCTCCAGCGCTTCCGTGACCGTAGCCTGCCGGAACGGTTGTCCAAGTCCGATCTGCATGGCCGCTGCCGCCGAGGAGTCCGTCGGAGGAGCCGCCAGTCCCTCAATTCGCACCTGGTTGAAAAACAGATTCTCTCGCACAACGAAATCCAGCCGTACTCCGCCGGCAATGGGCGTCACCACCGCTTGTAAATCCGCGTAATCTCCCGTTCGATACAGCGCCCGCAAACTCTCTGCCACTTTTCCGCGATCCAGTGGTTTCCCCGTTTCCACCGCGATTCCTCTTGGCCCTTCGGAAAGAACATGGCCGTCTTCCTTCACGATGCGGATGGTCACCACATTGGGTTCCGCAGCCGCGCCTGTCGAATTCGAATCCTGCTGTGTTTGGGCGTGCGTCAGCGCAGCTCCGGTCAGGAGCGCGAGTGCGGCCATGCCTCGCATCCCATCAAACCAGCTCAATTTCATGCGTCCAATCGCTCAGACGAAGGGTAGCACAGCGGCGTTGCCCGGCCTGTGCACTTTGGGGCTATGATGTTAGTTTATCAGGCGCTTGCACTGCGCCTGACAGGGCTGCATTGCTTGTGACTAATCCTCTCCAGGAAAAATATTCGCGCCAGATGCTGTTCGCCGGGATCGGCGTGGAAGGCCAGCAGCGCCTGCTTGCCTCGCGCGCGGCGATTGTCGGCTGCGGCGCGATTGGCGCCGCGGCAGCCAGCCTTCTCGTGCGCGCCGGAGCCGGTTACCTCCGCATCATCGATCGCGATTTCGTGGAACCCTCGAACCTCCAGCGCCAGACGCTCTTCGACGAAGCGGATGCCCTCGACGCCCTACCCAAAGCCGTTGCAGCCGAGCGCAAGCTGCGCTCCATCAATTCTTCTGTCTCCGTGGAAGGCATCGTCGCCGATCTCAGCTCTGGAAACGCACAAGAGCTTCTTGGCGGAGTGGATCTGCTTCTAGATGGCACAGACAATTTCGAATCACGCTTCCTCATCAATGACTTTGCCGTGAAGTTCGAACTGCCGTGGATCTACGCCGCCGCCGTCGCTAGCTACGGTCTGACTATGGCCATTCGGCCCGGGGTAACGGCATGCCTCGCATGTCTGCTGGAGACCGGCGCCAACGCCGGCGGCCTCGAAGAAACCTGCGACACCATCGGCGTGCTCGGACCTATCGTCAATCTGATTGCCTCGCTGGAAGTTACCGAAGCCCTGAAATTTCTATCTGGCCGCCCTGAAGCTCTCCATGGTCGCCTGCTTTCCTGCGATGTGTGGAGCGGCCACCTGCAATCCATCCGCGTCCCACGCAACCCGGACTGTCGCGCCTGCGGCAAGCGCGAGTTTCCGTATCTCGAAGGCGAGGCGCAGCCGCACATCACCATGTGCGGACGCGACTCGGTCCAGATTCACGAACGCACGCGCTCCCTGAATCTCAGTGCTCTCGGCGTGCGCTTGGCCCCTATCGTTGAAGACGTGCGCCAGAATGATTTTCTGCTTCGTTTTCGTGTCGCCCCATACGAAATGACTGTCTTCGCCGACGGCCGCGCCATCCTCAAGGGCACCAAAGACCCCGCCGTCGCGCGCTCTTTCTACGCCCGCTACATCGGCTCTTGAGCTTGTTGGTCTCCATAAGACGAGTGTAGGCGAGCAAATTAAATTGCAACGTTGGAATAGCTGCTGGCGGTTTGTTAACTCAACGAGGTAAGTGCCCCGAGCGCCCAAACGAACTTCGCATATTCGCCCGGTCCAGATTCTCCCGCAGATTCATCAGCGTCAAAAATGTGCTCAAGATCCGCGCTTTCAGGTCATCCGTCAGGTGCAGCCCGCTGGTCGCCACCCGCGCCAGCCGCTCCCCATGCTCGGTGATGAACTTCATGATCTCTCGCTGCCGCTCTTGCGGCGCATTGCCCAGCGCCGTTTCGCGCCGCATTTCCGCGCAGCTCGTTTCCAGCGAAAGCGTGTAATG
>Ga0210409_10000847_pt1 | contig 43974 bp, 32 predicted proteins | sample IncBWH17MmetaG_FD_161649 | JGI IMG/M metagenome (GOLD analysis project Ga0210409, IMG submission 161649) | Forest soil microbial communities from Barre Woods Harvard Forest LTER site, Petersham, Massachusetts, United States - Inc-BW-H-17-M | ecosystem: Environmental > Terrestrial > Soil >... | reverse complement strand
ACATCCTACGTCCTTTAAGAGGGGTGGCTTCGAACAAAAGGTGCGCTCTTGGTACATGCTAATGTTTCAACTTCGTGGCTTCGCCGAGTGGCTGGTAAGTGTCAACGATTTTAAGCTGTTCGGGCAACTGTCCGGATTTCCGCAGGAGGTTCCGAACTGGAAGGCTGATCTCGGACGACCGGAACGCCTCACCGCGGCTTTAAATTACTACCGCGCTAACATCGCCCTTATGCTTTCCTCCGACATGGCGGGCGTCACCATCCCCGTAATGGGAATCTGACTGAGCAGCAGATGGTTAATTCCGCTCAATTCTGCAAAGCTGGTTGGCGATACGAACGTATTGATAACGTCGGCCATTGGGTGCCGCTCGAAGCGTCCGAACGCTTGAACCATCTCCTCCTTGACTATCTGCGCTGACCAAGCCGACTTGTCCGCTTTAGGATTCACACCCTTGCACCGGCCAAACGGATTGAGCAAGACCACGGCGTTGAAGCCGTGGTAGCGAATACGCCGTGACCTAGAGTGCGTATCAATATTTTCGGCGCTGGTCGCGAGGGCGTTTTACCTTTTTACCTTGATAGAGCGACTCGGTCGGCATTATTTGGGCGTGTTCGTTAGACCTCCTGCACGTGAATGAATCAATGCTGCCGGACTAATGTATAAGTTTTGCGATAACCGCACCCAGCATCCCGCGGCACCAGCGATAACGCAGGAGAGGCGGTCCCACGGTGCTATTCTTGCGCACACCGTGTTCGACGACGCGGTGCTGCTCGGGATTGAGTTCGTTTAGATATGTCGCGGCTGTCAGCACGGTTGGGCCCCCAGTATAGAATCGGTGATTCTGGGGTGAAGCACAACGTGGTGTTTTGGTCTTGGCGGGTGCCACTTTTTGGGTTCGGGAGCTGCACCTTTTCACCTAATCAGCGAACGGCACGCGTCGCGCACGTTCCCGAGCTGATCGGTGCCAATCACGCCGTAGCCGACTTCGAGCGTAGCACCATGAACCTCGGCCGTGGTGTGCTCACCGCGAGGGCTAGAACTGGGAGGCCCGTTTCTCCGATTTTGTATTGGCTACCCGGTGTCCGCTGTCCTTAGGCTTGGCGACGCAGTTTCCTGCCTTGCATGGCGCGGCCTGATCTCCGTAATTCGCTCGCTCCTTCGGCCCGAGATTTGCGGCGAGTGCCGACAAAACACCGACCACACATAAGGCAGCAAGGGCGCAGACAATAAGGCTTAGGGCACCTCGCAACACGAGATCGTTTAATGCACTTCGCCAAGGGAGGTCTCTGAACATCATTGTCTCCTCTCACATCCCTATCCCTGAAACCTTAAACCGATCTTGCAATAGCTCGGCATAGCGAGCCTCGTGCTGGATATTTTTGTGGGCCGAGATGAGCCTGCAGCGCTCGGGTATCGTAAGTATACGGATGGGCCGCGAAGGCGAGCTTGGCGACTGCCCCCGGCGCGCTCAGTTATCGAGGCATCCGAACAGTCTTAATAAGGTTTGAAGGTCAGGCTGGTGAAGCTATCAAGCGACCCGCCGCTCACCGCGCGAACACGGCGCCGTGTTCTCGGTGCAACATCTCTTTTGTTCCTTCGATGGAACGCAATTTTGGACTTTCACCCCGCCTTGCCCAGTGCAAGTTTGTAAAAGACCGGGGCGGGCATTCGGTAAGCAATCAATTTTTAGGAACCCCCGGCGCGCCCCGCAGGGCGCGAATGCTCTGCGGGACATTTTTTTTCTGTAATCAGCCTCCAGAGGTCGGGGTGTCGTGGGGCAAAGGGTGAATTGACGATGAGGTCGCTGCTCATTCTTGTTGCTATCTGCTTTTCGGGCACCGTATTCGCTCAGAGTGCGCCGCCCAAAGTCGGTAACAAACCGCTGGTTCAGCTAAAGCCGAAAGCGCCGATGGGCTGCAAACTCGTTGGAACGGTCCGGGGCACAAACCTATGGGCTGGTGATTGCGTAGGGTCAGAGCTTAGGGGCTCGACAACCACGACGGAAAATCAAGTCTTGCCTGAGCCGCAAGCGACCGGATCAATCACGCCCGATCAGAAAGAGTAAAAAACTCAATGTCCGCTATGCCCCGATAACCGACCAAATTCCGCAGCGCAGCGAAGTGACGCGATGGGCCAGAAGCCGACGTGGGACAGCAGATCAACTCTGGCGCAGCACTCTAAAAGCGCTTATTCGCGCAACCCGGCTGCCTTGAGAGCGGCGCGATATTTTTGGCGAAAATCGCTCTTGCGGTAAACCGGCAGACGGGAGGAGATCGTAAACTGAGGATCGTAAGTCAAAAGCATTTCTGCTGCCGCCCTCGCCTCTTGCTCGCGATTTAGAGACATCAAGGCCGTGATCTTGACGCGATGACCTGAAGTGAACTGCGGCCCTTCATCGATGCTTTGCTGTGCAAACGCCAGAGCCTGCTCATTGTGCCCTGCAATCAGATGGGCAAAAGCGATCCCAGTCAGAGTGGAGGCCATCTCGGGATCGCGTGGACTGAGCCTTATTGAGCGCTCGAAATGCGCGATCGCACGCTCGGTATCGGTGCAGGCATAAACCTTCACCCAGCCTAGGCTCGCCAGTATCTGCGATCCGTTCACGTTCAGGCGGGCGGCCTTCTCAAGAAGCGCAATGGAACGGTCATGTTCCCCCCAAAAGCCAAGCGTGTGACCCGCCCATCGCAGGACAGAAGGATCGTCGGAACCCAGGACAATTGCCTCTCTCGCAGCGGCAAGTCCCCTCTCGGGATCGCCGGGCGCACCCCATCCTTGTATCCAACGCGTCATGTAAGTGACGGAGAGAAACGCCTTCGCAAGCGCATAGCCGGGATCGAGCGCGATTGCCTGGCGTATGTAGTCCAGGGCGGCGTCACTGCCTTCGCGGGTGTATAGAGTTGTTTGCTGAAAAGCCCGGAGATAATAGTCATAGGCGTCGAGATTGCTGGTCGGCTTCGTGCGTGCGCGATTGATCTCGGCCTGCTTGATGGTGGGCTCGATAGCGCCGACGACTCGTTCAGTCACGGCATCCTGCAGCTCAAATACATCCTCCAGGGCACCATCGAACTTTTCCGCCCAAAGGTGTGCGCCGGTTGCTGCTTCGATCAATTGCCCGCTGATGCGCACCCGACCGGCGGCTTTGCGAACGCTACCCTCAAGCACATAGCGGACACCGAGTTCGCGGCCGACCTGCTTAATGTCGACGGCATGGCTTTTGTAGCTGAAGCTCGAATTGCGCGCGATCACGAACAGCGACGTGAAACGCGAGAGCGCGGTTGTAATGTCCTCTACCATCCCGTCAGCAAAGTATTCCTGCTCGGGATCGCCGCTCATGTTCTGAAACGGCAGCACGGCAATCGACGGCTTGTCGGGAAGCGCGAGAGGTTGAACAGGGCTGGTCGAGCGGTTCGCTGGCGAGGGAGCATCGCCGTCCAGCCGTGCGCTCCAGACACGCATCGGCTCGGCAATATTCTTCAGCGTTTGTTGACCCATATCGTCGAACGCCACATCGACCTTGGTTCGGATTTGACGTTGGGCGTCATCCGAAATGCATATCCCTCCCGGTTTGGAAATACCCTCAAGGCGGGCGGCAATGTTAACGCCATCGCCGAAAATGTCGTTGTCATCGGAAATGATGTCACCGATGTGAATGCCAATACGAAATTCAATCCTTTGATCCAGCGATACGGTGGCATTCTGCGCCGCCATCTTGCGCTGGACCTCAACTGCACTGCGGACTGCATCGACGGCGCTGGCGAACTCGATCAGCATGCCGTCACCGGTCGTCTTGACGATGCGGCCTCGATGGGAAGCTATAGCGGGGTCAACGAGGGCCTTTCTGACAGCCTTTAGTCGCGCCAGTGTGCCTTCCTCGTCATTCCCCATCATGCGGCTGTACCCGGCGACATCCGCCGCCAGCACAGCTGCAAGTCGACGTTTCACGTACTCGGTGGCCAAGGAGATGCCCCCCAGACGATCCGCAAGTTGACCTCCAAATAAAAGCATAGCTGGCTGCTCACGTTCTAGAGCAAACTTCCGAAATGGGTCAATCGCTACCCGGTCGAGCTTACATCAGTTCCGGCCATGTCCGCTGTGCCCCGAAAGCGGAAGCAAGCTCGCTGCCGTGATATGCCGTTGCGGGTTGATGGTGACGCACTTGACGTCATGCGGCCCATTGAAAGCTGGCACTGTGCCGCTTCAGGAAATTTAGCGCGGATGTTGTCTCATCGTTGCCCGGGCCTGAAGCGGTTGTACCTTTGCACTTGCTTGAACCTACTTCGTTTGGTTTGGCCGCCCAGCTGCTTGACGTGCGATCTGTCCCAATTTGATGTCAGCTATCGGGGCTGAACGGGACGTGGCGCAAACATGCCGGTTTGTCTCAGCTTGACCCAAGTCGGACCTCCAGCTCTTCCGCGATTACCGCTCGCAAGTCCGCTGCAAAGTGCTAGGCTCATGCTCCCACTGAGCGTGGCTAGTCTGGTCGTTCGGAGGTCGCTGTGACAGAGCAGCGGGTTCAAAGGCGATTAGCGGCGATCTTGGCCGCTGACGTGGTCGGCTATTCCGCTCTCATGGAACGCGACGAGGAAGCCACCTACGCTGAGTTCGAGCGGCTCAAGCGAGAATTGATCGAGCCTTGCCTCTGCCGCCACGAAGGGCGGCTTATCAAGACAACGGGTGATGGCGCGCTCGCCGAGTTCGCAAGTCCGTCGGCTGCGGTGCGATGCGCGGTGGAGATACAGGAAAGCATCGCGTCAGGCCGAAGCTCCCTTAAGCTACGCATCGGGGCCAATCTCGGGGAGGTTATCGTCGCGGCTGACGGCGATCTTTTTGGCGACGGGATCAACATCGCTGTCCGGCTAGAAGGGGTCGCCGAACCGGGCGGCATCTTGATTTCCGAAAAGGTGTACAGCGAAGTCGAAGGCAAACTGGACGCCGGCTTCGAGGATCGCGGCGAGCAGCAGCTCAAGAACATCTCCAAGCCGGTCCACGCTTACGCTGTGCGCACGGGAGCCTATAGCGCGCTGACCGAGGGGCTAAGTGTGGCCCCGCCACTTCCAGACAGGCCTTCCATCGCGGTTCTGCCGTTCCAGAACATGTCCGGCGACCCCGAACAGGAATACTTCGCGGACGGAATGGTTGAGGAGATCATCACCGCGCTCTCGCGGTTCAAATGGTTATTCGTGATCGCTCGCAATTCGAGCTTTACGTTCAAAGGCAAAGCCGTCGATATAAAGGAGGTCGGACGCAGGCTCGGCGTGCGTTACGTCCTTGAGGGGTCTGTGCGCAAGGCGTCGGGGAAGGTCCGCATCATCGGGCAGTTGGTTGACGCGGTGACGGGCGCTCACATCTGGGCGGACAGGTTTGAGCGTGACCTGACAGACGTTTTTGCTCTTCAGGACGATGTGGCGGTCGCTGTTGTCTCGGCCATTCAGCCAAAGTTGCTTCGAACAGAAATTGCGATGGCAGCGCGGCGGCGACCAGAGAACCTCACCGCATATGATCTTTTTCTTCGTGCAATTCAGCAGTTTTATCTAACGACCCCCGAAGGGGTGGCCGAGACGCTCCGGCTGGCTCATCGCGCTTTGGAGCTAGACCCTCGGTTCGGCTATGTCGCTGCTCTCGCAGGTCAATGTCACATGCGAAACGTCCTTTGGGGCTATGCTGTCGATCCGCAATTCGAGCGCAAGGAAGCGGTTCGGCTTCTTCACTTAGCCTTGAGCCTCGACGATGGTGATCCGGACATATTAGCAATGGCTGCACTAACCTCTGCGTACATGGTCGGCGATTGTGAAAGCGAGATCGAAATGGCTGACCGCGCGGTCGCGCTCAACCCCAATTCATTTTATGCATGGAACAGCAGAGGCTGGGTCTATAGAATTGCAGGGCTGCCGGAGGAAGCTATCCGGAGCTATGAACGAGCCATACGAATGAGCCCGGTAGACCCGCTGCTACACCGGTCGTTTGTTGGGATGGGGTTGGCCTTTGTTGAGCTTCGTCGCTTTGACGAGGCAATTGTGGCAGGGAAGAAAGCCCAACGTCAGACCCCCTTCTATGTGATAGCTCACCGCTGTCTCGCGTCTGCTTTCGCCCACCTCGGACGTGACGCTGAGGCGCGTGAGGCGGCGGCGCGTGTGCTTGAGCTTGATCCCGCCTTTACAATATCGGCGTGGATCGCTCGGGGCGGGCTGTCACACGCGAAGCTGTTGATCGAGGGCCTGCGGAAAGCGGGATTGCCCGAATGAATGTGTGCTGCGGAGGTGATCGAATAGGCCGCGTCACTTCCGCTCTTTGGCACAAAACCGACATGCCAGAGCAGCCGGATGATGTCCGTTCATCGGCGTAAAGCAGAACTTCATCGGCGTAAAGCAGAACTCGCGAACGTTGGTCGCGCGCTCCCTTCGAGACGAGGTAGTCGCGTGACCAACACCCACCTAGCGGTGCTCGCGCGGCTGCCAAATCAAGGCAACAAACCGGGCGCGCTCACCTGCCAATCTTCGTGCGCCTCAACACGGTGCCGGGATCAAGCGTTCTTCGATCTCAGGATCGGGAAGCCACGAGTAGCCGTCGTCAATTACCTTGGCGTTCGGAAATAAGTCGAGCTCGTGCGCGTCGGCGGCTCGTTGTGCATCGGCGCGCGTAGCAAAATACGCCGGGAGAGTATCTTGAAGCATCGGATAATCGTCGCGATAGGCGAGCCAGTGACCCTGTCGATCTTGTTCGACCCGAAGAGACACGTACACGGTGTGCCTCCAGTACAAAGCGTGGTTCTCCCGCTCCCACGGCACTGGATTTTTCTTGCAGTAGTCGATGAAGGCCGGGATTGCATCGTCGAGAGACTTGACGATGCCGACATCGCTACCCTGATACGAGGGCCTGAAGCAGGAGGTCACTTCATATTGACCGTGTTGGCCGCAAAGCGGGTAAACGCGGGCAACGATGAAGTCGGCGTCAACGTTGAGGATAGCGTGATAGTAATGTCTATTGTGAAGCATGAAGGTGGTCATGGGATTATCCCCTGATGGTTAGAGTTTGGGTAGCAAATCGTTGGGGACGATTTCATTCTGCGGACGGGACGAGCCCATCCTCTTGTAACCGTGTTACCGGCTCGACCACCGGGCATGAGACGGCGCGACTTGATCGGAATGAAGTGCAGGGCCCGCATGATGACGGCAAGCCGCCGCGCTGTACCCGTGGTCGCGGGCACCCGAAGCAGATCGAGTAGCGCGGCGGTGGAAATGGCATGCTTACCGCGGACAGCAGCTGCTACCGTGCTACACCAAGGGTCCTCGTATCGCGCATCCAACTCGGCGCGGGCCTCTGCCAATTTTCCTAGAAGCGACATCGATGCTCTCCCGGGTCAGCGATCCTCGGTCCCTTTTCGCGGGCCGATCCGCTACGGGTTTTGGTTACCATAGGGCTTATTGGGAATTGCTTAAGCGGTGGCAAATGGCTGTCTGGGCCGACAGTAAGAAGACGGCAGGGTGGGACGGGAGCATCGGTGATGATCGGGATCACCCGAGTGTATGGGAAGGGTAGCGCGGTGACCTTTTTTCCTTAGCACCTTGGCAGGAACCGATTGACGATCCTCCTCGGACGCCGCCCTGCTGGCGTCGCTGCCAGCCCATCCAGCCCATTTCTCAATTGCCGCCCTAAGGAAATGATCTTTTCATCACTGCATATCCTGAAGACCTAATAGGCACCTCCCACATGCCACATTAGAGAAATGGGCTGGATGGGCTGGCAGGGCCGACCGGGAGCGGCCCGCGCGGGCCGATGTCGTGCGCGTCATGTCGTTTTAGAGGTCCGCAAGTTCTCGACTATCTCGTCGAGAGCTACATCGCCCTCGGAGGCGCTCCCTGTATCCTCGGCCGTCTGCGTGGCCGCTGCCGGGGCGGTGGCGTAGACCACAATAGGCTCATTTTTCGACGGCCTTTTGGGTGGCGGATTGCTGATGCGCGCGCCGAGAATATTGTGCACGTCACCGCCACCCTTCCGCACGCGCTGCTCCTTGACCTTGCTGGCGGTAGCAGTGTCGAGGTCGCGGTAGAACCAGCTCTTGGAGGTAGGTGGCAGGCCGTTGTCATGGGCAAAATCGAGGTAAGCTGAATACATAACATTCTTGTCGACGGTGGCGGCGACGTCCAGCGTCAAACACTCCTGCACAAATGCCATTATTGGAGAGCCTTCACGAGCCAGTTCTTCGCGCATCTCAGCCGAACAAGCGGGCTCGGCGATAGGACCCCTCTGGCGCATTCGCCGGAGACCATCGAGTGCCCAGAGCAGGATCGCCGGAAGCTCTGGCTTGATCTTGTTCTCGAATAGGTGTCGGTCTTCCCGCCCATAGAACGACTTTCGTGTGCGGAAAGTGATAATCCGGCTTGCAAGCGCACCTGAAGCATCCTTGAGCTTCGGCATCTCGTTGCTGATCAGCAACAACTTACAGGGCAACGACCCAGTCCAATGGCTCTTGTTCTTGCGGTCAATCGTGAACAGCCCTCGACCGCTGAGCTTCAGTACATGTTCAGCGAGCAAATCTTTGTCGCACTTGGAACCAATCCGCATGTCGCCGACAACGGCGAGCTGCTTGCCGATGAGCTGTGACATGCCGAAATTGGTGCCCATACTATCGAGTGTGGGTCCGCAGATTACAGTCGGCGAGAGCAAGGATTGCAGTGTGTGTCGGATCGTATCCTTGCCGCTTCGCTTGTCACCGAGCAGCATGTACACCTTCTCCTGCGATACGTCACTCGATAGGCAATAGCCAAACATCTCCTGCAATGCCGCGATCTGATCTTGCTCACCATCGAAAACCTGATCCAAAAAGTTAAGCCATTGGGTTGGCTCGGCGGCGTTGAGGTCGTAGTCAAAGCCCACACCGTGCGGCGTGAAAAGCATTGGGTCAGATGGGGTGAACTGGTTTGAATTAATATTCAGAATACCATTCGGGAAACAGATAAGGTCCGCCGGATTGGGTCCCGCGCGACTGTCGAGCCAATGCGGTTGCTCAACCGTCGGCACCACGTGGCCGAGAGCTTTGAGTGCCTCGCTAGTTTCGCTGACGCTTGACTTGTTCGGCGCGAACGAAACCACTTCCGTTTTCGTTGGCTTCCCCTTGCAAGGGACCTTCTTGTCGCAATGGTCCAAAAATTCATAGAGGTCTGCCCGTATCGTGTCGTCGGCGATGACGGTGTAATGACCACCCTCGTGGTCATAGTAGTCATCGCGGTAATGATAGAGGTTCGGCCGCTTCCTGCTCCGGTAGATACGAGCGCGATCCATGTGGTCATCCTTGGGGACAACAAGGCGTTCGTCCCCATTATCGGCGCTTTTTTCACCTGCGTTTGGCGTTTGCTGGGCCGTTCCGCCGCTTTGGTTTGGCTCGGGCCGGATGTTAAGCGGGGACTTACCCTTCGCGAGCAGCGGGCACCCTTCGCAAGCCGTGCTGCCAGCGCCCTTAAAGGTGGCGCATGATGGGTATCCAAGTCCGAAGCTGTCTCTGTCAGCCACCTTGCGACTGAACATCTGGTCCGTACCGTCCGGGGTGTAGCGCGCATCCCCTTTGCTGATCGCGTGTGCGAGGTCATTTCCGCCCTCCATGAATGTGGTACCGAGGATTTGCAGCATCCACAGGCCCTGATTGTAGCCGTTGCCGCCTGTCTTCAATGCCTCGTCGTACATCGGGCACTGGTCAAAAACTGCCTTGGGGTGAACCAGCCGCTCCAGTCCAGCCGATAGCTTCTCGTTGTTGTCGATCCCCTTGAACACCGGGCTCGGCTTCGCGCCATTGAAGGCTGCGGCCTCGAAATACTCGGAGTGGGTCTTGGGAGCAGCAGGGGGCGCGATAACGGCGTACTGCTTCAGGTCTTGAAATGGCTTGGTGGAAAAATCGTATTCGACAATTGTGGTGGTGATGAGCGTCACTGGCTTTGGGTTGGCAAGGTCCTTGCGATTGAAGGTCGTTGGCAGACGCATCAAACGCGCCACATCAGCCGTGCACGTTGGGTCGATCTTTACCCCTTCCTTCAGGAGCAGCGCCTTGAAGCCCTCCGCGAGCGGCCTCCACTCGTCGACGGTCAGCACCGTCAGACTGCACCAGTAGACGTGTAAGCCATTCCCTGAGTGCACCACAGCGCTCGGGGCAGGTACGTTGTACTTGGCGAGAACTATGAGCAACGCCCTCATGGCGGCCCGCTCGTCCGGGTACTTCTTCGGGTCGGCGGGGTCGAGATCAAGGTCGATCCAGAGAGACTTGACCGCCAGCGCGTTCTTGGCATTGCGGAGGGCCATGTAGTTGTTGCCACTCTTGTTCGGGCCTTCGTTGTCCTTCTGCAGGGACATGCATTGCCAGAAGCCGCGGTAGCGGGGCTGTGCTTTAGCGTACTCAGCCATCCGAACGAAACCATCGAGCGTCTTGAACGCCCAGCCGGGCTTCCCCGAGCCATACTCCTTCTTGCCGGGCTTCGGCATGTAGTCGAAGTGCAGGTTGACGTGGCCGGGGTCATTTTCCCCCGGCCATGGCACCACTGCGCGCATAAAGCGCTCGATGGCATTCCAGTTGGTCGTCGCCTTATTCGCAAGGAGACCACCTGCGCGGGCATCAAGATCGGCATCTGAGGCATTGCTCGCGCCAGCCACTGTGTTCGCCGTCGGCGCGGAGGGCTGGACAGGCGCGCCCAGATCAGCGAACCCGGCGTCCGCGGTCGCCGATGCGGCCTCCGGAGCTGGACTTACCGTGGCAGTAACCGGCGTGTCCTCAAAGCTGGCATCGAGGCTCATTTCACGCCGCCTTTTCTACGCTTGCTTCCGATGCCACGTGGGTGGGCTGAAGGGTCGTCGCGATGTCCATGAGGAGTTGACCCAATCGAGCAAGAACGTCCGGCTTCACGGCAGTTTTTGCGAAGCGGTCGGCTTGCCGTGTTTTGGTCAGCCTATCGAGTGTCGTCACGGCTGCGGTAAACGTAAGGTCTACTTGGTCTCGCGGGTTGACCCCCCTTCGCGAATGCGATTGAGCGCCGACATTTAGCTCGGCTAACGTTTTGTTGATGATGGCTTTCGCCTCATCGCGTCCGAGATGCCTTTCCTTCGCGGCCTTGATTACTGCGTCCGCTATCTCAGGCTGCTCATACCGCGATATCAGGAAGAGAGCGGAGGGGCCGAGGTTCAAATGCGCAACGGTTGCGTATTTGGTGACGTATTCGGCCGCCTTCACGTAGTTCTGGGCGCTCCGCTTTGACATCGAGAATTCTTTGTTCAACCACGGTAGCCATGCGCCGTGCGGTAGCTTCTCCCTTGCCTCCGCGAGCAGACCGCCGATTGTAAGGATATCAGTGGTCTCGCGCTTGAGAGCCACGTGCAGTTCACCCTTAATGATGTCAATCGTTCGATTGAGGAGTGTCATTTCACCCCTCCTTGCGAATGCATGTTTTTGTTGTCCGAGGTGGACCGCATCGGCCCACTCAATTGGGAGGCGACCCACTCATCGAGGTTGACGGGCGTATAAACCGGATCACGACCAATGCGTTGGAAGACCGGGCCGCCACCAAGCACCGCGTACTTCGCCAGTGTGCTTGGGGCGCGGACCACGCCGTGGACTTCATGAAGATATTTTGAGGCCGCCTTTCGGCGAAGAAATCGATGAGGCTCCATGTGGGCACCCTTTTCTAGAGGTGCCCGGCAATGCCGGGCGGGTGCCAGCAACCTCTTTCCGATTTCCTTAATCCAACCTTAATTCACGAAAGTGTGATCAGCCCGTTAATCAAACGGCAACTGATCGAAGCGGCACGATTTCGGCTCCCACATGTCCGTCAAGCGCCGCGCCTATGCGGGCTGCCACGCGGTCGGCTGCCGCTACGAGTGCTAAATCAGGGACGTGCGCGTAGCGCGCTGTTACTCCGGGAACCGAGTGTCCGAGCAAACCCGCAATGGTTAATTCTGAAAATCCCATTTCCGCGGCGGTCGCAGCGAAAGAATGACGCAGCACGTGCACAGTTACTCCCTCCAATCCCGCCTTCGCGCAGATGCGTGCCAAGATTTTCGGCAAGCCGATCATATGGCCTTCGCCATGTGCGGCGGGAAAGACCCAAGGACAATCATCCCGCATAGGCCGAGCTTCGATAAGCTTGATAGCCTCCTTGCCGACTGGGCGGAGTTGAGGGCCGCTCTTGGTATCCTCGAAGCGGATGCAGCCCGCGCGGCCGTCCACCCAAGCGCGCCGAAGCGCGAGGCACTCCATGCGGCGCAAACCAGTCAACAACAATAGCTGGATCGCTGCCAAGGCTGCCGCGTTTCCTCCCTCCTTCTCGGTTATGCGGATAACATGTCCCAGTTTTGTGATCTCTTCGGTCGTGAGGAACCGTCGCTGTTTGCGATCCGGCGGCTTCTTCACACCACGAGCCGGGTTCTCCTTGATCAAGTTGAGCGATTTTCTGGCGTATTCGAGGATGGTTGCCGTCATCCCTAGCGTGCGAGCGGCGACACCGGAGCCGCCCGCAGCGACGCCTCCACGCCCTACCCTCCTGCGAGGCTTTGCGGTTTTGCCAGCGATGATGTCCGCCTTCATCCGCTCGATATCGGCGGCTGTCAGGCTGCGCACCGTGAACCGCCCTATCAGCGGCTTGACATGCGTTTCGATCCTGCTGATGTCCGCAGCGAGGGTGGATGCTTTGATGCGCGCTTTCGCCTCCACGAGGTATAAGTCGCACAATTCGGACACCGTCATCGCCCCGCGAATTGCGTGACGGTCGGCCGAGGGATCCCTGCCCTTGGCTACGTCACTCAAAGTGTTTCCGGCTAATTTTCGGGCCTCGTCGGGGGCCAGCGTGCCTACCTTGCCCAGCGCGAGACGGCGCGTCCGCCCCTCCTTGTTTCGGTACTGCACCAAATAGGAAGCGACGCCGCTCGGCTTCATTCGAACGCCAAAGCCTTTCAAGGAGCCGTCCCCGGCGTCCCACAAGAAAACCTCTCTTCCGTCGACCGAGGGCCGAAGAGCATCGAGAGCGCGCTTGGTTATCTTGGGCATTGACGCCTCCGTTATTGCCGCATCGGGCAGGCCACGCCTCCCGTATTGCTTCCCCGTCGGGCAACCCGCGCTCGGGGAAGCGCGGGGGAAGCACCGGAAAGTAAACGAGGTAAAACTCGATCAAGCACCCGTAACACGGCGCTACCGAAAAAGCGTTTATTAATCAATCACAAGCAATAACGGGCAATCGCGAGGAAGAAGAAGAAATCCGCTCACTCTGACCTTGCCAAGGTCGGGGTCGAGGGTTCGAATCCCTTCGCCCGCTCCAATTTTCTCCCAACTGGCAAAAGCTTGACGAAGGCCCGCTGTGCAGGCGGGCTTTTCGTTTATGTCGTCAAACAGAAAGCCGGAAAAACTGCTCGAACCGCTTCCGCCACCGCTAATCCGCGCGATGCGCTTCTTTGCGCATGCGGATGTGGTAAGCTTTTCTGGTCTGGGCTACCTCAATTCAGACTAAAAAGTTCGTCTTCGTAGGCGGACAAACAAAACAACGTCCGCAGCCGCTCGGCTGCCACAGGGAGAGTGACGCGATGCAATCGGCTTTCAATCGATCTATTCTTGCGCTCGCAACAATCGTCATTGTCGCGGGAGCCGGACCGGCCGCGGCGCAGGATAAACCGCTGAAGAAGTACGAGTCCGGTACCAAGGATTTCTGGAACAATCCGCCGCCGGACTGGTTCCTTGGCGACGAGACGGAGGCTCAAAAGGGACTGACGCCGGTGGCAGGGCCGCCGACCGGTTCGTCGGACGCGGAACTCGCGGCTCTGATCAAGAAGATCAAGCTGCCGGAAGGCTTCAAGATCGAGGTTTACGCCTCCGGCGTGCTGGCCGCCCGGCAGATGGCCTGGGGCGACAAGGGCACGCTCTTTGTCGGCTCGTTCGGCCTCGGCAATGTTTATGCGATCAAGGACAACGGCGGCAAGAAGGAGGTCAAGACCATCCTCAAGGGGCTGAACATGCCGACGGGGCTGGCCTTTCAGGACGGCGCGCTCTACGTCATCGCCGTCGACAAGCTGATCAAATACGACAACGCCGAAGCCAATCTCGACAACCTCGGCACGGGCAAGGTGGTCTATGACGACATGCCGTCATACGCCGCGCATGGATGGAAATATCTCGCTCCGGACAAGGACGGCTGGTTCTATGTGCCGTTCGGCCCTCCCTTCAACATCGGAATCCCGCCGACCAGTGTGTCGCAGATTCGCCGGGTCGATCCCAAGACCGGCAACGCCGAACTGGTAGCGCTCGGCGTCCGCAACAGCGTCGGCGGTGACGTCGATCCGCGCAGCGGCAAATACTGGTTCACCGAGAACGCCCGCGACTGGATGAGCGACGATATCCCGAGCGACAAGCTCAACGTGATCTCGAAGCTCGGCGAGCATTTCGGCTATCCCTATTGCCACCAGGGCGATCTGCCGGATCCGAAATTCGCCATGGGTCACAAATGTTCGGAATTCACCGCACCGGTGCTCAATCTCGGCGCCCATGTCGCCCCGCTCGGCATGAAGTTCTATACCGGCAATCAATTTCCCGCCGAGTACAAGAACTCGATCCTGATTGCCGAACATGGTTCGTGGAACCGGCATAAGTATCAGGGCGCGAGGATCGTCCGCGTTACCGTCGATCCCGATGGCAAGAACGCCAAGGAGATGGAGTTTGCCTCCGGCTGGATCGAGGGGGACCGTGGCTATCTTGGCCGGCCGGCCGACGTCATCCTGGACAAGGACGGATCAATCCTTGTCGCCGATGACTGGGCGGGCGCCATCTACCGCATTAGCTACGCCAAGAAGTAGCAGGGCTTGAACAATGTCGAGGCTGCGGCCGCCCGGGAACGGGTGACCGCAGCCTTGCGTTTCTGCCTCGTCGCGTGCGCCGCTCCAGAAACCGGAAATGTCAGTTATGCGTCCCTTGTCTCTTCTCGTTGGCCTCTGCGGTACGGCGTTATCCGTCGTTCCGGCTCTGGCCGCCGATCTTGCCGCCGGCAAGGAAAAGGCGGAGATGTGCGTCGCCTGCCACGGCGAAAACGGCATTTCGCAAACCGAAAACATTCCCTCGCTCGCCGGTCAGCCCGATCAATTCATTCAATGGCAGCTGGTGTTCTTCCGCAGCGGTACGCGCAAGAACGAGCAGATGCAGCCGATCGTCGAACAGCTCGGCAACGACGATATTCGCAATCTCGGCGCCTATTTCGCCTCGCTCGATCCGCCGAAATCCCCCGGCGACGACAATCCCGATCTGTCGCAGAAAGGTGCGCAAGCCGCTGTCGGCCGGCGCTGCGCCTCATGCCATACCGATACCTATGCGGGCTCGAAAGCGGTGGCGCGCGTCGCCGGCCAGCGGGAGGAATATCTGGTGAAGGCGCTGCACGATTACAAATCAAGCGTTCGATCCGGCGGCGGCATGGCGGCGATGGCGGAAGTCGCCTTTCCGTTGAGCGAGGAAGAAATCACCGCGCTGTCGCATTATCTCGCCCACTTCAAGCAGTCTTCACCTTGAACTTGATGAAGCGCGCTTTGTGCCCGCGCCTTCCTGCCCGCCAACGCCTATAGCGTTTTCGAGCGAAGTGGATACCGGTTCGCGTGAAGAAAACGCGTCAAAACAAAAGATTAGAGCCTCGGTTCTGATTCAATCAGAACCGAAAAGGCTCTACGCCCGCTGGTTCTCGTACGCCTTCAGATGCGTATAGGCGATCCGCAATTTCGGCACCGGCACCTTGGCGGCGTCGCCGCGCGCGATCATGTCGCCCACGATATGATCGGCCTCGACCGGCGCACCGGCCTTGATGTCGCGGAACATCGATGCGGTCAGCGGTGAGCCTTCCGTCGTCAGCATGGAGTTGATGCGGGTCAGAAACGCCTCGCCTGGGGCATAGCCGGCGGCTTTTGCAACGGCGGTGCATTCATCGCGAACGCCGAGGATAAAATCGCGCCCGCCCGGCGCGGCCAGGATATGGCCGATTGCCGCGCGCATCAGCGATGTCGAACTTGCGAGCGTCGTGAGCAGGACCCACTTCTCCCACATCTCCAGCACGATTTTTTCGCTGGCCTGCGAACCGATATTTCCGGCGGCAAAATTCTCGGCGATGGCGCGGACGCGGTTCGACATGGCGCCGTCACGCTCGCCGAAGCTCAGCGATTGAAACACCGGTGCGAGCTGAACCACGTGGCGATGCTCGTTCAGCGTCGCGGCGATGCCGCACCAGCCGCCGAGGACGCGGTCCTTGCCGAAGCGGGTGTCGAGAACATCAAGATGACGCATGCCGTTGAGGAGCGGAATGATCGCGGTTTGCGGTCCGACCGCGGGGGCAAACGACTTGATGGCGTCGTCGAGATCGAACGCCTTGCAGCTCAACAGCACGACGTCGAATTTTTCGTTGAGCTTGTCGGCCTGCACGGTTGGCGGATTTTGCAGCGTTACATCGCCGTTAGGGCTTTTTATCACAAGGCCGTCGCGGGCAAGTTCCGCCGCGCGCCCCGGGCGCACCAGGAATGTCACGTCGCGCCCGGCCTGAAGCAGCCTGCCGCCAAAAAACCCGCCGATCGCGCCGGCGCCGACCGCAACAATGCGCATGCTCTACTCCCCTTTTTGCTGTTCTAGAGCATGATCCGGAAAAGTGGAAACCGGTTTTCCCTTAGATTACAAACGCGGAACGCGTTTGCGCGGAGATCATGCTAAAAACAAAGTGATGGGATCATGATGCGATTCCGCCTAATCGCATCATGATCTAAAGCGCCGGCGCGGGAGAGGGAATAGCGAATGGAACAAAAGTCCATTCACCTTTTCTTGCCTACCACTTTTCTCCGAACGGGCGGATTTCAAGCTCGAAAGTCCAGGCGCTGCGCGGCTGCTGGTAAAGCTGCCAGTAGGCAGAAGCGACCGAGGATGGCGGCATCAGCAAATCGGGATTATCAAGCGCGTCCTTGCCCCAGAGTTGCTCGCGTCGTTCGCGCACCCAGGCGGTATCGACGCCGGCATCGATAATCAGATGCGCCACGTGGATGTTCTTCGGACCGAGCTCGCGCGCCATCGATTGTGCGACCGCGCGGAGCCCGAACTTGGCGCTGGCGAACGCCGCGTATCCGCTGCCGCCGCGCAAGGAGGCGGTGGCGCCGGTGAAGAAGACATTGCCCCTGCCGCGCGGCAACATCAGCCGCGCCGACTCGCGGCCGGCAAGAAAGCCTGCCCAGCACGCCATTTCCCAGACCTTGCGGAAAACGCGATCCGTGGTCTCAAGGATAGGGAAGTTGACGTTGGCGCCCACGTTGAAGATGGTTAACTCAAGCGGCGCGTGGCCGTCGGCATCATTCAGAAATGCGGCAACCTCATCCTCCTTGCGCGCATCCAGTGTGCGGGCGACGATCGATCCGCCGGCCTCCTCGATCTCCCTGACCAGAGGCCCGAGTTTGGCGCCGTCGCGGCGCCCGGCAAACACGGTGAAACCTTCGGAGGCAAATTTTTTTGCGATCTCGGCGCCGATGAAATCGCCGGCACCGATCACCGCGACCGTCGCGTTGCGCTTTTGCATGCATCTTCTCCTGCTCTCATCCTCAAGGAGCGGCGTCTTCGCCGCGGCTCGAAGGATGAGGCTGCCTTGAGGACTTTTAGTTTGAGACGACGCTGGCGCGGCTCTCGGCCGCGAGGTTCACTATTTGCCCAAAATCGTCTCCTCGACGTCGCGCAACTGCTCCTTGCCGAAAAACATTTCCTTGCCGACAAAAAAGGTCGGCGAGCCGAATGCGCCCCGCTCGACCGCGGATTGCGTGTTCTGCACCAACTTGGCCTTGACCTCGGGCTCTTGGGCGCGCACAAACAATTTTGCGGCATCGAGGCCGGAGGCCGTGAATGCCTGCATCGCCACTTCCGGGTCGTCCATCTTCTTCGGCTCGACCCACATGTGGTGGAACGCCGCGTCCACATATTTCTCGAAAGCGCCTTCCAATTGGGCTGCGATGGCACCGCGCATCAGGTTGAGCGTGTTGACCGGAAAGAACGGGTTCCAGGTATAGGGTTTCACGTGGAAGCGCTTCAAGAAACGCTCGGTCTCAAGCGCATGAAATTCGGGCTTGTTCCTGATGCCGGCAAGCGTTTCCGCCGGCGATCTGTTGTTTGTGGCCTTGAAGATGCCCCCGAGCAGAATCGGCACATATTCAAAGTTGACGCCGATCCGCTGTTCGATCGCCGGGATCGCCTCGTGGCTGAGATACGCGTTGGGGCTGCCGAAATCGAACAGGAATTGCGGGGCTTTCGCGCTCACAGCGGTCTCCCTGAGTTTCTTATATGACATTCGTCATTCCATCGACCCTAGCGCTTCAGGCCCGCGGGATCAACCGGAACCGGCCTCCGATTTGCGGCGGAACGCAGTTTCTGCCAGCGCCAGCGCGAAATCACGCACATCCGCGGGCCACGCGGCGATCAATTGCTTGAAAAGGACGGCCTCGTTGGCGAACAACGCGCGGATAGCCTCCTCGTAATGCGGCCTGTTGCCGCCCATGGCCGACATGAACCGATGGGCCGCGCCACGGGCTTGCCCGATGCCATCCCGGCCCTCGCCGCTCCCGCGCGCTTCATCGACCAGCCGGCGCAGCGCAACCGAAGCGCCTCCCGGCTGCTGCGCCAGCCATTCCCAGTGCCGTGGCAGCAGGGTCACTTCGCGGGCGACCACGCCGAGTTTCGGCCGGCCCGGGCCGCGCGGAGCGGACGCCGCGACGTTTGCGGATGCGCCTGCCGTCTCTGATCGCGCCGCCACGCCAGCAAGGGCACCGCGCCAATCGATATCGATGGGGCCGCCAGTGCTCGAATCGAAGATCAGGATCGACGCACCCCTGCGCCGATCAATCGCCACTTTCGCGGCACGAGCCACCGCGCGAAGACTACCGGCGCCGATCCGGCGGTCCCCTTCGAAGGCGACATAAGCGGGTGGTTGCAAGCCCATCGTGGATGGCGATCCAATTAGGGAGATATTATCCGGGTAAATCAAACCGTCAATAATACCCGCCTAGAACAAATCCGCCCGCGAATGCCTCGACTTTCGTCATTGCCGCTGGCACCACCAAATGAATGCCTTCCGCCGCTGAGGACCGACTCCATGCTCACCGTCCACCATCTGAACAATTCCCGTTCCCAGCGCGTGCTTTGGCTCCTCGAAGAACTCGGCATCCCCTATGAGATCGTGCGCTACCAACGTCAGCCCGACATGCGGGCGCCGCCCGAACTGCGCGCCGTCCATCCGCTCGGAAAATCCCCTGTTATCACCGACGGCGGCAACACCATCGCGGAATCGGGCGCGATCGTCGAATACCTCGTCGGCACCTATGGCAACGGCCGCCTGATCCCGCCGGAAAAAACGCCGGAGCGACTCCGTTACACCTATTGGCTGCACTACGCGGAAGGCTCCGCCATGCCGCCGCTGCTGCTGAAGCTGCTATTCACCGTGATGCCGAAGCGCGCGCCCGCGTTGCTGCGGCCCCTCGTGCGCAAGGTCTCGAACCAGGCGCTCACGACCCTCGTCAACCCGCAGCTCAAGCAGCACATGGCATTCTGGGAGGGCGAGCTTTCGAAAAGCGAGTGGTTCGCCGGCAAAGAGTTCACCGCAGCCGACATCCAGATGAGTTTTCCTCTGGAAGCAGCCGCAGCGCGCGGCGGGCTCGAGCACGGTCACCCCAGATCGACGGCGTTTTTGGAGCGCATTCATGCGCGCCCGGCCTACAGGCGCGCCCTGGAAAAGGGCGGACCTTACGCGGTCGGGCGCTGAACGCCCGGCTAGCCCGATTTCTGAACGCCGCCCGTTGTCGCCAGCCGCGTCACGGTGACGCCGGGCGGCGCCACGTCGTCATCGGGCACAAAGAAATCCTGCGCCAGCGGCACTGTCGGGTCGACTCGGTAATGCTCGAAGTCACGCACCCCACTTGCGTAAAGCACCTTGTCGTCGATGCAGAATTGCCCGGTGAATTCGCGCGACGGCCGGGTGAGAATGGCGTGAGCCGCATCCCCCATGATCTCCGGCTTGCGGCTCGCACGCATCATCGCGTCGCCGCCGAGCAGATTGCCGACCGCGGCGGTGGCAATCGTGGTGCGCGGCCACAGCGCATTGACCGCAACGCCCGCATCCCGCAGTTCGCCGAAAAGGCCGAGCACGCACATGCTCATGCCGAACTTTGCAATAGTGTAGGCGGTCGAATGCTCGAACCATTTCACTTTCATGTCGAGCGGCGGCGACAGCATCAGGATGTGCGGGTTTTCGGCCTTCTTGAGATGCGGGATGCAGTATTTCGACACCATGAAGGTGCCGCGGGTATTGATTCCCATCATCAGATCGAATCGCTTCATCTCGGTTGCCTGCGAATTCGTGAGGCTGATCGCGCTTGCGTTGTTGACGCAAACATCAATGCCGCCGAATTCGGCGGCGGTCTTGTCGATCGCCGCCATCACCTGCGCTTCGTCCCTGATGTCGCAGAGTATCGGCAGGGCCTTGCCGCCGGCGGCGCGGACTTCATCGGCGGCGGTGTAGATCGTGCCCTTGAGTTTTGGATGCGGCTCCGCCGTCTTCGCGGCAATCGCAATGTTGGCACCGTCACGCGCGGCACGCAGAGCGATCGCGAGTCCGATGCCGCGGCTGGCACCGGAGATGAACAACGTCTTGCCCTTCAGCGATGTCATCGGCAAACCTCCGGTTGGTATCCGTTTCCGCGGAAGCTTACAGCCACTTCGCCCGCACGCGGGAGGTAATTCTTCCAAATCCTGATAGTTTGTGGCCCTCTATTGCCCGGCCGCATCCGCGCCGCGGGTTCTCGGGTCGGGTGCGCCGAGCGTTCCCTTGGAGGTCACGGCGATCGAATTGGCAGAACCCTGCGCCATCGGCCCCACCACGTGATGGCCTTTGGCGCTGAGCGCGGCCAGCGTGTCCTCGCTGAAACCGCGCTCGACCCGCACTTCGTCCGGCAGCCATTGATGGTGCAGGCGCGGCGCCGATACGGCTGCACCCGCATCCATGTCGTAATCGAGCACGTTGACGATCACCTGCAACACGGTCGAGATGATGCGGCTGCCGCCAGGTGACCCGGTCACCAGCACCGGCTTGCCGTCTTTGAGCACGATGGTCGGCGTCATCGATGACAAGGGCCGTTTGCCCGGGCCGGGCAAATTGGCCTCGAATCCGACCAGCCCATAAGCGTTGGATGCGCCAGGCGCTGCGGTGAAATCATCGAGCTCATTGTTGAGCAGGACGCCGGTTCCATCGGCGATCAGGCCGACCCCATAGCTGAAATTGAGCGTGTAGGTGTTGCTGACCGCATTCCCGAGGCTGTCGACGACGGAGAAATGCGTGGTGTTGCTGCCCTCGCGTGGTTGCGCGGCGGACAGCGCGGCTGAGGGCGTCGCATGGTCGAGATCGATGCTCGCGCGCTGCTTTGCCGCGTAGTCCTTCGAAATCAGGTTGGCCACCGGCGCTTTGACGAAGGCGGGATCGCCGAGATAGCGCGCGCGGTCGGCATAGGCGCGTTTCATCGCCTCGATCAGGACGTGCAGCGAGGGCACCGAGCCTTGCTTCATGTCCCGCAGCGGAAAGCCCTCAAGGATGTTCAAGGTCTCGAGCAGCACGATCCCGCCCGAGGACGGTAGCGGCATCGAGACGATTTCGTAGCCACGATAGGTACCGCGCACCGGCTCGCGGATGGCCGGCTGATACGATTTGAGATCGTCCAGCGTCATGATGCCACCGGCCTCCCTGATCGCCTTCACCAGCTTTTCGGCAACCTCGCCCTCGTAGAATCCACGCGGCCCGCGTGCCGCGATTGCAGAGAGAGTGACAGCGAGATCGCTCTGGGTCAGCGTATCGCCCTCGCGCAGTGACGTTCCGTCCTCGCGGGAAAAGAGCTTGGCCGATGATGTCCAGCGCGCCAGCCACGGATGCACGCCGGGCAAACTGTCGGCGATATCGTCGGTGACGAGGAAACCATTTCGCGCCAGATCGATCGCGGGCTGCAGCAGCTCCGCAAGCGTGAATTTTCCCGAACCATATTTCTCGAGGGCGAGCGCCAGGCCCGCAGGCGTGCCGGGAATGCCGATGCCGAGCGCGGAATCGCGTGATTTCGCTGCATCAGGCTTGCCGTCGGCGCCAAGGAAGATGTCGGATGTGATCGCACCGGGTGCAGTCTCGCGATAGTCGATCGCAACGTCTTCGTGGCGAGCCGCCAAATGGATGACCATGAATCCGCCGCCGCCGAGGTTGCCTGCGCGGGGGTAGGTCACCGCCATGGCGAAGCCGGTTGCCACCGCCGCATCGATCGCGTTGCCGCCGCGCCGCAGGATGTCGGCGCCAGCTCGCGCCGCCGTTTTTTCCTGGGCAACCACCATGCCGCGTTCGGCGACCATCGGCTGAGCGCTGTCGGACGGGGCTGGCTTGTAGAGAGCGCGGCCTTGCTCCTGTGCTGCTGCGGGCAACGTGAAGATCACCGCGAACGCAATGCCGATAAAAAGCCTGCGCATGGCTACTGTCAGGGACATCATCGAAAATCCGTCGGTAGTTGAGGCCGGTTCGGCCAAGAAAAGCGCAAGGGTATTGCAGCCCCCCAATGCTATATGGCTTTCGACACGAAGGGCAAAACGTCTTCCTCGTGATGGATAGGGATTATTTGCATGGCGGGGACGGCCGCGGCGGCGCCTGATGCGGGCATCCAGCAGAAATATCCTCCGCGGGCCGCCGTCATCAGCTGGATTTTCTTCGCCTGGGCAGCGGAGCCTTTTTTCACGCTGATCACCACTTTCGTATTCGCGCCTTATTTCGCCACCCATGTGGCGGCCAACCCGGCGCGCGGGCAGGCATTGTGGGGCTTTGCGACGGCGGCTTCGGGGCTGGTCATCGCCTTGCTGTCGCCGTTGCTCGGGGCAGTTGCGGATGCGAGCGGTCATCGCAAGCCGTGGATCGCCGCCTTCGGCGCACTCCTGGTCATAGGGTCCTCGCTGATGTGGTTTGCAAGGCCCGGCGATCCCAGCACGATTCCGGCGCTGCTCGCGGCTTACGGGATTGCATCGATCGGCGTCGAGTTCGCCTTCGTTCAACAATTCGATGATGCCGACGCTGGTCCCGCCGAACCGCATCGGTCGCTTGTCCGGAACCGGCTGGGCGGTGGGCTATGTCGGCGGCATTCTCAGCCTCGTTCTGGTGCTTGGCTTTCTCGCCGCAAGCCCGCAGAGCGGCCACACGCTGTTCGGGTTCACACCCCTGTTCGGGCTCGATCCCCTTACCCATCAGGGCGACCGGATCACCGGTCCCCTCACAGCGATCTGGTTCGTGGTGTTCGCGCTGCCGATGTTTGTCTTCACGCCGGATTATCCCGCCAAGCGCTCCATCCGCGAAGGCCTGCGGGAAGGAATGGTTGAACTGAAGCAAACGCTGCGCGAGCTGCCGAAGCAGAAATCGATCGCGGCATTCCTGCTCGCCAACATGATCTATACCGACGCCCTGGTATCGCTGTTTGCCTTTGGCGGCATTTACGCGGCTGGCACGTTCGGATGGAACACGATCCAGATCGGCACCTTCGGCATCATCCTTGCCATCGCGGGCACTTTCGGCGCCTGGCTGGGCGGCAAGCTCGACGACAGGCTTGGCCCGAAACGCGTGATTGCGGGCAGCATGTTGGTTCTGCTGTTTGCGATTATCGCGATTCTGACAGTGGACAAGGAGAGGATCTTGTTCGTGAGGGTCGCGCCTCCGGTACCAAATGCGCCGCTGTTTGATTCAGCCGCAGAACGCGCCTATCTGGTGCTGGGATGCCTGATCGGCATGGCCGGCGGGCCGCTGCAGGCGGCGTCACGGACGCTGTTGATCCGCATGGCACCGAGGGATCGCATTACCCAATATTTCGGTCTGTTCGCGCTGACCGGAAAGATCACTTCTTTCGTCGGACCATTGCTGATCGGCATCGTCACGGCGGTGACGATGAGCCAAAAGGCCGGCATGGCGGTGCTGGTGCTGTTTTTCGCGGCCGGCCTCGCGCTGCTCGCAAGAGTGCGCTAGCGACGGATGAAATCAGGTTGATCTTTAACAGCGCCAAAGGTGTGCTCCCTCCTTGCGGGAGAGGGAACCGTTCAGCTGAAAGATCGATTCAAAGGTCATCACGCTTTAGCGCTCGCGAAAATGACAGGAAAGTCGCTCAGTGCCGGAAGTGGCGCACGCCGGTGAACACCATGGCGATGCCGTGATCGTCGGCGGCCTTGATCACCTCGTCGTCGCGTACCGAGCCGCCGGGTTGAATGACGGCCGTAGCGCCGGCCTCGACGCAGGCGAGCATTCCGTCGGCAAAGGGGAAGAACGCGTCGGAAGCCACCACCGAACCCCTGGTCAGCGGCGCGGCGAGCTTTAATTCGTTCGCCGCATCCAGCGCCTTGCGCGCGGCGATGCGCGCGGCGTCGACCCGGCTCATCTGGCCGGCGCCGATGCCGACCGTGGCGAGGTCCCTGGCATAAACAATGGTGTTGGATTTGACATGCTTGGCGACGCGGAAGGCAAACCGCAAGTCCCGCAGCTCGGCCTCACCGGGCGCGCGCCTGGTCACAACCTCCAGCGCCATGTCATCGACGACAGCATTGTCGCGGCTTTGCACCAGAAAACCTCCGGCGACCGTCTTTGCGGTCAGTCCGCTCGCGCGCGGGTCGGGCAGCCCGCCGGCCAGAAGCAGCCGCAAGTTTCGCTTGGCGGCGACGATGGCAACAGCTTCCTCGGTGGCATCGGGTGCGATGATCACTTCGGTGAAGATTTCGGTGATGGCGCGCGCGGCTTCTTCATCCAGCGTCCGGTTGAGCGCGACAATGCCGCCAAAGGCCGAGGTCGAATCGCAGGCCAATGCTTTTCGGTAGGCGCTGACGAGATCGACGCCTTCAGCGACCCCACAGGGGTTGGCGTGCTTGACGATCACGCAAGCCGCGGTGCGCGCCGCATCGAATTCGGCGATGCATTCGTAAGCCGCGTCCGTATCGTTGATATTGTTGTACGATAGTTCCTTGCCCTGCACCTGCCGCGCGGTTGCCACGCCCGGCCGGGAATCGGCCATGCGATAGAACGCGGCCGTCTGGTGCGGGTTTTCGCCGTAGCGCAGCGGCTGGATCAGCCGCCCGCCGAAGGCGCGGAAATCCGGTGCCTCGGTCTTGAGCTCGCGCGCGAACCAGTTCGAAATCGCCGCGTCATAGGCCGCGGTGCGGGCGTAGGCTTTTGCAGCAAGCCGCCGTCGCAGCGAAAGCGTGGTGGCGCCTTGATTGGCAGCGAGCTCGTCGAGCACGGCCTGGTAGTCCTGCGCTTCCACGACCACGGCGACGTCTTCGTGGTTCTTGGCCGCCGCGCGGATCATGGCAGGGCCGCCGATGTCGATGTTCTCGACGCAGTCGGTAAAACCGGCGCCCTTGTCGACGGTTGCTTCGAATGGATAGAGATTGACCGCGAGCAGATCGATCGGCGCGATGCCGTGCGCCGTCATGGCGCTGGCATGTTCGGCGTTGCCGCGGATCGCCAGTAATCCGCCATGGACCTTCGGATGAAGGGTCTTGACCCTTCCATCCATCATCTCCGGAAATCCGGTCAGTTCCGCAACATCCTTCACTTTCAACCCGGCCGCGGCAATCGCCTTGGCGGTGCCGCCGGTAGAGACGAGTTCGACGCCATGGCCGGCCAGTGCACGGGCGAATTCGATCAGCCCGGATTTGTCAGAAACGGACAGGAGGGCGCGGGTAACTCGGCGCGGGCGGTCGGTCATGCCTCAATCCCAAATGACTAAAAGCGTGATCCGGAACAATGGGAGCCGGTTTGCTCCGCGACCAACGTGAAAAATGCGTCGGCGGAGTTCATGCTTGAACGACAATTCCAGAGCGCGGTTGCGATTGGACGATAAGCCCTCGCGCCTCAAGGTTGGCCGGGTAGCACGGTTTTGCCAGCCACGAAACCGGCACTCGTTCAATAGCGACATCTTGGTCACAAGAATCATAGCGGCAGTTCCGGTTCGCGCCGCGCGCTGCGTTTCGCCGAGGTGGCGGAGGCCGATGTGGCCGAGCGCAGGAAGGTCCAGCGGATGGAAGGCGCGTGGCGCGAATCCTGGCGAATTACGATCTGGGCGGAGCGGCGGGGACCGTCGTTGCCCGCCAGAAACACGCTGTCTTCCAGCGAGACCTTGTCGTCGAGCGCCTCAAAGGTCCAGACGTCGCGGTTGGGCAACACCAGCATGACGCCGCGCGCGTCGCTGAGACGGCTGGCCTTGACGGAAGGGTGCAGGTGAAACCGCAGCACATAGCCGATCTCCTTGCCCTTGATCCGGCCACCCGGCGGGGGCGAGATCGTATCCTCGCCGTCAAGTCTTTTACCGTCATGCGAGAGCAGCAAGGTTCGGCGATGCAGCACACCGAACCTGTCGAGATAGCCGTCGTGGGACATCGTCAGTAGCACGCCGTTGTCGACAATCTCGCGACGGCTTTCCACCTCGCTCGGCCCGCTGACGATCGGGGCGCCCTGCAACAGCCGCTTCACTGCCGAGAGTTCGACGAACTGGCATGAGGAAACGTCGTGGCAGGTCAGAGTCGAATGCGCCGGCGTGCTGCGGGCAAAGCTGCGCCAGTTGTCGCGGCTGGTCGACGGCATGCCGCAATTGATGACGATGCGGCTTGCTCCCGACGACAATTCGAACGAAAGACAGCCGGCGTGGGCATCCTGGCTGACGCTCGGCGGCGGCGAGGGGCCAGCATCCGTGATGAGGGTGGTGGTGCCGGCATCGAGGCGCTGAAAGCCGGTGTGCGGCATGCTCGCCATCGGCGCACCATGGGCGTCGTCATAGGCAAGCAACGTCGCCAGTACGTCGGAAGGCGCGCTGCTCATGCCGTTGAAGAGCGCGAAGCTGCCGTCGCCGTGACGGAAAAAACGCAGCATCGGCATCATGCGGTCGATCGCATTCAACAAGGCCGGAGGCGGCGCGATGTTTCGGGCTGCAAAGGTCTGCCGCAGCGGCAGCAGGTCGGTCAGAAGTTCGATCAGCGCGCCGGGATTTCGCGAAATGTGTCCGCCATCGGGGAGAATCTGTCGTTGCAATTCGTCGGAAAGCTTTCGCGCCGCGTTACGAATGTGCCGTACCTGATTGGCGAGGCAGAGCGAAGCGTAAGAAAGCGCGATCAGCACCTGCAACCGCGCCACACCGTCGGGAATATCGATCATGGTGTAGCGCAGGTAGCGGATTTCGCGGGTCAGTCCGCGCAGATAGCGCCGATAAAACTTGCCATCGGTATCGCCGAGGACGAGCGGGGCCTGCGACAATAGCGAGATCACGCGGCGCGCCAGCACGTCGGCACGACGGCCCACCGGTCGTTTATTGGCCTGATTTGAAAGCCAGTCATCGACCAGGGAACGTGCATTGGCGCGGGTAAGCGCGGTATCGGCGGCGCGCAAATGCCGAAGCCATCCGAAGCCGAGGAGCGCCACTTCCCAATCTTCCGACGGCGGCTCGAGATCAAAAATCGAACGGCCGTGGCAGGTCACGATCTTGCCGGCGAACACGAAGCGCCCGGCATAGATTTCGGCGGCGCGGGTAGCGTCAGCCGTACGCAGATCGTGCGGTGCGATGATGAGACGATCGGTGCGGCCCGGCCACAGGCGCGACAGCGCCAGCGAACTGCCGCTTGCGCGCGCCAGCGTGCTGCGGGCGAAGCGGGCCATGACCAGCGTCGAGATACGTCTGCGTTGAGCGACCGACACGCCTTGCCTTGGTTGGGAGGATTCTTTGGCGAATCCTTTTAATCCGGAAACGTGGCCAAGACACCCTCTTGAAACCGCGCGAATCAGCGCGGCAGGGCTAAAAACGGTGTAGAATCAGGATTTAACGAGGCGGGCGGCGTAGAAACCGTCGAGCCCGCCAAGCCGCGGGTCCTGGTGCGGCATGTGGCAGGGCAGGGTGCGCAGATCGCCCTCACTGGTGAGGATTTCGATCAAGCCCGCGACCTCGCCCGGCTTGATCGGCAGGCGCTTGATCGCCGATTCCGACGCCATGAGTTCCGATACCGCCTGTTCACCCTCCTCAGGCTCGAGCGAACAGGTGCAATAAACCAGCGTCCCGCCGGGCCTCAGTGCCGCCACCGCCCCTTGCAGAAGACGCTTCTGCGCCGCCACCAGTGGAGGGATATCGGATTCAAGCCGCAGCCAGCCGATATCGGGATGCCGGCGAATGGTCCCGGTCGAGGTGCAGGGAGCGTCGAGCAGAATGCCGTCGATCTTTCTATGGTGATTTTTTTCCAGCCATTCGGCCCCTTCGGCGACCACCATTTCCGCATTCAGCGCAAGGCGAGCCAGATTATCGCGAAGCCGCCCCATTCGGGTGGGCGAACGGTCGACGGCGATCACACGCGCCCCGGCCTGAACGAGTTGCGCGGTTTTGCCGCCCGGCGCGGCGCAGAGATCGACGACGGTCTTGCCGGCCACGTCGCCCAACAATCGCGCCGGCAAGGCGGCGGCCGCGTCCTGCACCCACCATTGTCCTTCCGAGAAGCCCGGAAGCATCGTCACCGAGCCCTGCAACAGCGTGCGCACGGATCCCGTCGGCAGCATTTCGCCGTGCAGACGGGTCGCCCACTGCGCCGGATCGGACTTTACAGTAAGATCAAGAGAGGGCTCATGGCCGATCGCAGTCGCGATGTCACGTGCGACGGAGGGGCCGTAATGGCTGCTCCAGCGCGCCATCAGCCAAGGCGCGACGTCAAGCGCCTGTGATTTGACCTCGTCGATCAGCGGCTGGCCCTCACGCGCGCAGCGGCGCAACACCGCGTTGACGAGCCCCGCATATTTCGCGGCCCGCCGATCCGACTGCACCAGTCGCACGGAGAGATCCACTGCGGCGTGGTCGGGCACGTCCATCCAGAGAATCTGGGCAGCGCCGATCAAAAGCGCGCTCTGCGCACGCGGTGCATCGGTCGGCACGCCGCGATCGAGCAGCCGCGACAGGACATGGCCGAGCGTCCCCAGCCGGCGCAAAATGGTCGCCACCAGGCGGCGCATCAGGGCGCGGTCGCGATCGGAGAGGTTCCTCAGTCCCGGATGGGCCGCAGCGCCATCGAGCTGTTCGTCGAGGGTACGGTGCTTGTGCAGGACGCCGTCAAGAATATCCGCCGCGATCCGACGCGCCGGCAGACCGGGCGCTTCGGACGACTGGGCGAATCGTTGTTGGGGCATGGAGCTCCAATATCTTGCGAAATCGGACAGCAGTTCGCATTTCAGCTGTTGCCATCGACTAAGGGTTGGCGAATCCCTTTGGCAGCAGAATATGCCAAATGTAAGAATCGACTCTGTGACTTCACGGATCGGAAGTGACCTGCGCCGCCGGAGGCTGAATGAAGCGGGCTGATAAGGCAGCTGGAATCTATCGATGACGGACGATCTTTCCCGCTCAACAGCGGATGCATCCGGGCCAAAACGCAAGCCGCTTTCGCCCGCAGCACAACGCGCGCTCGCAGAGGCCGAAGCACGACGGCTCGCGGTTGCACCCGCCAGCAAGCCCTGGCCCAGGGAATTTCAGGGGCCTGAGGGCCCCGAGCCCACGAGATATGGCGACTGGGAAGTCAAGGGCATCGCCTCGGATTTTTGACCCGGACGTCACAAAGATAACGATCAGTGCGTCACCACCACGGTCGTGCCGACAGATACCCGCCCATAAAGGTCGGTGATGTCGGGATTGAGCATGCGGATGCAGCCATAGGAGACAAAGCCGCCGACCGAACCCGGCATGTTGGTCCCGTGGATCGCGTACTCGCCACCGGCCAGTGTCATCGCGGCGACGCCCATCGGGTTGCGCGGCGAGCCGCCAGGGATGACATCCGGTATATGCGGCTTGTCCCGCCTCACTTCGGCCGGCGGCGACCAGGCCGGATGGAGGTATTTGCCGTTGATTTGAGTGGTACCGGCCCATTGCTTGCCGTATTTGCCGACGCCGACCGGATAACGAACGGCGTGGTTCTGATCGATGACGTAATAGAGCCTGCGCTCGTTGGTCCTGATCACGATGGTCCCGGGCGAATAGTCGCCCCGGAATCCGACCACATCCGGCTGCGCCTGAGCTTCGGTGGTGCCCAACGCTCCCAATCCGATAGTGGCCGCCAGAGCCACCGCAATCCTCAACGACATTGACCTCTCCGATACCGAGCCTGACCTTCCGAGGCGGTCCACTTCCGACCGGCGCCGCCAGAGAAACCGCTTTCCCACGAAATCTTAACCGCGCGAGTTAACTGAATGTTTGTCACGCCAGGGCTGGGACTGGTTCTGCGACAGCAAAAAAGAAAATGTTCAAAACAAAGTAAATGACCGGAAAACCACACCCCCGCAGCAAACCTCCGTGAAACGCCCGCCTCCGGATGACAATGGCGTGAGCGGCATGTTCGCGATCGCTCATGCCCATGGCTGCCTATCCTGATCGGCGCGCGCGGACGCAACCGAATCCGCATCGACCGATGTCGACGACGCCGTATTGATGTCTGTGATTCCAGCCGCCGGTCAACCGCAAAAGGCGCGGTGAAGGATCGCGCCTTCGCGGTTCAACCCCGAAGTTGCGCGCGTTACGCCGGCGCGTCCTTCTTGTTCTGGCGATGTTTGACGAGATCGTCGACCACCGCAGGGTCCGCAAGTGTCGAGGTATCGCCGAGGCTTCCCGGCTCGTCCTCGGCAATCTTGCGCAGGATCCGGCGCATGATCTTGCCGGAGCGGGTTTTCGGCAAACCGGGCGCAAACTGGATCTGATCAGGGGAAGCGATCGGGCCGATCTCCTTGCGGACCCACGCCACCAACTCCTTGCGCAGTTCCTCACTCGGCTCGGTGCCGGCCATGAGCGTCACATAGGCATAGATGCCCTGGCCCTTGATGTCGTGCGGATAGCCGACGACCGCGGCCTCGGAGACCACCGCATGCGCCACCAGCGCGCTTTCGACCTCGGCTGTGCCCATGCGATGGCCGGAGACGTTGATCACGTCATCGACGCGCCCGGTGATCCAGTAATAACCGGCGGCATCGCGCCGGCATCCATCACCGGTGAAATATTTGCCTTTGTAGGTCGAGAAATAGGTTTGCTCGAAACGGGCGTGATCGCCATAGACCGTGCGCATTATTCCAGGCCATGGTCTGGTGATACAAAGGTTGCCTGTGGCTTCGCCGGCCATCACCTGGCCGTCGGCATCGACGATCTCGGGCACAATGCCGAAGAACGGCAGCGTGGCCGAGCCCGGCTTGAGCTTGATGGCGCCGGGCAGCGGCGTGATCAAAATGCCGCCGGTTTCGGTTTGCCACCAGGTATCGACGATCGGACAGCGGTCCTCGCCGACCACGCGGTGATACCATTCCCACGCTTCCGGATTGATCGGCTCGCCGACGCTGCCCAGCAGGCGAAGCGATTGGCGCGACGTCTTCTTCACCGGCTCATCGCCGCCCTGCATGAGCGCGCGGATCGCGGTGGGCGCGGTGTAGAAGGTGTTGACCTTGTGCTTGTCGACGACGTTCCAGAACCGCGAATTGTCGGGGTAATTCGGCACGCCTTCGAACATCAGCGTGGTCGCGCCATTGGCGAGCGGCCCGTAGAGAATGTAGCTGTGGCCTGTGACCCAGCCGACGTCGGCGGTGCACCAATAGATGTCGCCTTCATGATAGTCGAACACGTACTGGTGCGTCATCGCGGCGTAGACGAGATAACCGCCGGTGGTGTGCAGCACGCCCTTGGGCTGGCCGGTCGAGCCGGAGGTATAGAGGATGAAGAGCGGATCTTCCGCGTGCATATGCTCGCACGGGCATTCCGTCGTCACCATCTCGGCAGCCTGGTGGTACCAGAGGTCGCGTGACGGCTTCATGTCGACTTTGGCGCCGGTGCGCTTGACAACGACCACCCAGTCAACGCCCTCGGTCTTGGCGAGCGCCGCATCGACATTGGCCTTCAGCGGCACCTTCTTGCCGCCGCGCAATCCCTCGTCCGCGGTGATAATGACCTTGGACTGGCAGTCATTGATACGCTGGGCGAGGCTGTCCGGCGAGAAGCCCGCGAACACCACCGAATGAATCGCGCCGATCCGCGCACAGGCGAGCATCGCATAGGCCGCTTCCGGAATCATGGGCAGATAGATCGTGACGCGGTCACCCTTCTTGACGTTGCGGGTGCGCAGGATGTTGGCAAACTTGCAGACCTCGTCGTGCAGCTGACGATACGTGATGTGCTTCGACTCCGAAGGGTCGTCGCCTTCCCAGATGATGGCGGTCTGGTTGCCGCGCTTTTCGAGATGGCGGTCGACGCAGTTCCAGGCCGCGTTGAGAACGCCGTCCTCGAAATACTTGATTGAAATGTTGCCGGGAGCGAACGACCAGTTCTCGATCTTGTGGGGAGGCTTCATCCAGTCGAGGCGCTTGGCCTGTTCGGCCCAGAAGCCGTTGGGGTCCTTGATCGAGCGCGCATACATTTCGCGATATTTGGCGTCGTCGATCCAGGCGCGCCTGGCCCAGTCGGCCGGTACGTCGTAAATTTTCTCGGACATTCTTTTCCTCCACCGTGCGGCGCACTCTCGAGCCGTCTTGATTGTTGAAATAAGTATGCGCCGGGCCTGACGGCGCCGACAAGCGGAACAACCATGCCCGATCACTACAACCTTCGGCGGGGCGCGCGTTGCGCGGGATCAATTGATGAATTTGATCGCAAGCGCGCCAGGTCTCGGCAGCCCGTTTGGCATTTTCGGCTACGTCGAATCGACGCAGGCAGGCTCCGTCGGTCGATGCAGGTAACATATAACCGCAATGATCCGACCGGGGGGACTAGCGCTGCGCGCGATAACCCCCTAAATGGCGCCCCAGGGCCAAACGGCCGGGCCGGAACAAACTCGAAAAACCGGCATTAGCAGGATACGAGCGGAGCAAGGCGTCTAAAGCTATGGCGGATCAGCAGAATTTGGAGACTGCACGGCCCGATACGGCCGATCCTGCCGTCGCTTTGGCCAAGGCGCTCGGGCAATGGCCGCCGGCGCCGCCGAAGGCGCTTGCCTCCCGGACGCCGGGCAAGGTGCCCGGCATGCCCGGTCCTACCGTGGAATCGCTGGCCCAGGAGCTCGGTCTCAAGCTTGGCGACCAGAATCAGCTGACCATTCGCCGCATCAAGCGCGGCAAGGGCTATGCCTTCGTCCGCGCCAACGGCGCGCATATTCGCGATGCCCGCACCGTCCGCCGCCTGCATGCCATGGCGGTGCCGCCGGCCTATGCGGAGGTGCGCTATTCGCCCGACCCGACTTCGCATCTGCAGGCCGTGGGGCGCGATGCCGCCGGCCGCCTGCAATATCGCTATCACGCCGATTGGGAAAAGGTTCGCGAGCATCGCAAGGCGCATCGGCTGGCCAAGCTCGTCGCTGCCTTGCCGAAAATTCGCCGCAACGTCTCGATGCACCTGTCCGGCGAGGAGCCGACGCGTGAATTCGCTCTCTCCGCGGTAATCGAACTGATCGCGCGCACCGCGATCCGGCCGGGGAACGAATCCTATGCGCGGCTGAATGGCACACGCGGCGCCACCACGCTTTTGAAATCCAACGTCACGCTGGAAGACGACAGCATCGTGCTGACCTTCAAGGCCAAGGGCGGCAAGGCGGTGAAGAAGGAATGCAACGCCGCCAAGCTGGTGCGCGCGATCGGCATTCTGCAGAGCCTTCCGGGAAGACGCATGTTCCAGTATCGCGACGCTTCCGGCGTCGTGCGCACCGTTTCCACCACGACCGTCAACGGCTTCCTGCGCGAGATCGCCGGCATCAAGATTTCGCTGAAGGATTTTCGCACGCTGATGGCATCCGCCGTGGTGCTGGAATCGCTCTCGCGGATTTCGCCCGCCAAAAGCGCCCGCGGCCGCAATCGCCAGGTTCTGGACGCGATCCGCGCCGCCGCCGACCGGCTCTCCAACACGCCGGCGATCTGCCGCAAGAGCTATGTGCACGACACCATCGTCACGGCGTTCGAGGACGGCATTCTCGAGCGCTTTGCCGCGACCATGAAGGGTTGCCGCTCGCAGAAGAAGCGCGAGCAGCTTCTGGCCGAGGTAGTGATGGCGGCCGCGGCGTAAGGCTTGCTCCCTACCTTCTCCCCTTGCGGGAGAAGGTGACGCGGACGCAGTCCGCGTCGGATGAGGGGCCTCTTTACACACGTCAGACCTACCCCTCACCCGCCCTCGCCATCGCTCGGGCACCCTCTCCCGCAAGGGGAGAGGGGTAAACCGTCGCTAGCTCTCGCATAGTCGATAAGACACACATCCACATTCCCGCGGCACGAATCTGCCCGGGCTTTTGCCAGCCATGCCCCCGAAAATCAGAGGGCGCAGGGAATGCCGGATGCGCGGCGCGCACCCATAGCCTCGCGTGTAAAAGGAAAAACACACGAGCAAAGTCACCACAGGTACGCCGGAAGCGACCCGGCATTCCCTGCACGATGGTTTTAACGGTTTCCTTCGCGCTCTCCCTGGTGAGCCGGGCTTTGTTGCCACCATCACCTGCGAGATCATCGCCTCGACAGGCTTGACATAAGCGTCGGGATGTCAGGACCACACGACTTCGCCGTCCGCGATTCAAGCGCATTCGTCTTCCGCCAACCGCGTCCACCGCATCCCGCGCCCAACGTTCGTGACGATCGCGAAGCGCCCCTCTTCGAAAGCGCGGGACGGCGCGAATCGTGCCGGTGATTTGGGGGCGAGATCAACGCCGCGTGCGTGCGGCGAATTGGCACGACGGGCAAATCAGCGTTGGTGCGGGAAATCGTGTCAAGAGCTTCCTTCGCGTTCTTGCCAGGCTCACACTGTCATTTTGGCGCGCGCATGGGCGCGAAACGGATATTCCGGGAATCCCCAGCAACATTCAAAATCTTGAAACAAGATTTTACGTTTCATGCAACGAAATGGATACGCGTGCGATAGTCGATCTCCGCTTGGAAACACGCGATAGGGGAAATCTATGGTCAGCCGCATTGTTCGTCCGCTGTTCGGCGCGCTTGTTCTGCATGTTTTCTTTTCGTCGGGTTTGGCGCAGGCCCAGGCGCCCGCCCCCGAAGCCATAGCTGCGGCCAGGGAGTTGGTCGAGACCATGCATCTGAACGATCAATATAATGCAATCGTTCCGGGGTTCATCAAGAAGTTCAAGCCGACCATTGTTCAGGGGCGCGCCGACGTCGAACGGCAATACGATGCTCTCACCCCCGCGATAATCGATGTCTTTCGGCAGCGGGTGTCGGAGATGAGCGACGCGGCGGCGCTCGTCTACGCAAACAATTTTTCAATTGACGATCTTCACGCGCTCAACGAGTTCTACAAAACCCCGACCGGGCGGAGATTACTGCAAAAACTGCCAACCATATCGCAGGAGATGTTGGTTGCCGGGATGAAGTTCGGTCGATCCGTTGGTGAAGAGGTGCAACGGCGAATGATCGAGGAACTGCGTAAAAAAGGCGTCACTCTTTGAAGCGCAATATGCATCGACGGTCCTGCAACCGGTTTTTGGCAGCATAATCGCGCGTGCGCGCCCGGGATCCATGATCATAAATGGTGCGTATTGCGCTACGCCGGGGCCGATGCTTGCTCCACGATCAATGCTGGTGGCTATGGGTCCCGGCTTTCGCCGGGACGACGTTAACGCTGTGGCGGCTTCACACCCCGCCCATCTTGCAGACGATTTTCCATTCGTCCGCCGTCACCGGCTGCACCGACAGCCGCGAATATTTCACCAGCGCCATGGTGGCGAGTTTTTTCTCGGCCTTGATTGCCACCATCGTCACCGGCGTTTTCAGCGGCTTGTCGGCCTTGATGTCGACGCAGACGAATTTTCCGGTCTTGTCGGTGGGATCGGGATAGGCCTCCTTGATCACCTCCGCGATGCCGACGATCTCCTTGCCCTCGTTGGAGTGATAGAAGAAGGCCTTGTCGCCCTTCTTCATGTTCACGAGATTCTGCCGGGCGGTGAAGTTGCGCACGCCGGTCCAGGCCTCGCCCTTGGCGCCTTTGGCAACCTGCTGGTCCCACGACCAGGACGAAGGTTCGGATTTCACCAGCCAGTAGTTCATGGGGTTCTCTCCACCCGTCATGGTCGCGCTTGGCGCGGGCATCCACGCCTTTCTCTCCCGTGCAAGAAAAGCAAGACGTGGATGGCCGGGTCAATATGTTTAAAGACGCGCTTCGCGCTTTTGCCCGGCCATGACGAGGGCCGCCATCTCGGGCTTGTTACATCTCCAATACCCCGAGCGAGATATAAGCGCCGTCAAGGGCGAAGCTGTGGCCCACGCATCCCATACAAGGAAATCAGATGTTCAATCGTCGGGAGTTTGTAACGCTTGCCGCGGGCGCCATGGCCGTGGGCGGGCCGTCCGGACAAGCCTTCGCGGACAACATCAAGCCGATCAAATTCAAGGCGGTCGCCTTCGATGGTTTCCCCATCATCGATCCGCGCCCGGTGTTTGCCAGGCTGGAAGAAATGTTTCCGGCCCATGGACCGGAGCTCGGTAATGCCTGGCGCTCGCGGCAATTCGAATACACCTGGCTGCGCACGCTCGGCGGGCGTTACGTCGATTTCTGGCAAGTGACGGAGGAGTCGCTGATCTTTGCGGCCAAGGCGCGCGGAGTCAATTTGTCCGTCGCAGAGCGCGACCAGCTGATGCAGACCTGGCTTTCGCTGAAAGCCTGGGGCGATGTTGCGCCGGCGTTGCGGCAGTTGAAGAATGCCGGCATTCGCATGGCGTTCCTGTCCAACCTCACCGAAACCATGCTGGATGCCGCGGTAAAGAATTCAGGACTTGAGGGATATTTCGAACCGCATCTTTCGACCGATCGGGTGAAGGCTTTCAAGCCTGATCCGCGCGCCTACCGGATGGGCCTCGATGCGTTCAAACTTCGAAAAGAGGAAATCGCCTTCGCTGCGTTTGCCGGCTGGGATGCGTGCGGCGCCAAATGGTTCGGATATCCGACCTTCTGGGTCAAGCGCATGAGCACGCCGGTCGAGGAATTGGGCGTGATGCCGGATGGAATGGGTTCGGGGTTACAAGACCTGGTCAATTTCGTGCTGGGGTGAGGGGATGCGGGAACTCCCCCAACTCGTCATGGCCGGGCATAGCCGTGCGAAGAACGGCGTCGCTTCCGCTCGCCTATGCCCGGCCATCCACGTCTTCCTCTTGCGTTCAAGACGTGGATGCCCGCGACAAGCGCGGGCATGACGAAAGAAAATTCACCCCTCCGCCTTGAACGGCCGCGCCAGCAAACCTTCGATCGCATCGTCGATCGTCTTGGCGCCGCGCAGGATGTCGGCGACCGCGTTTGACACGGGCATGTCGATGTCCTGCGAAGCCGCCAGTTCCGTCAGCACCGGTGCGGTGAATTCGCCCTCGGCGAGCTTGTCGCGCGGCCGCCCCTCGCCGCGACCGAGCGCCAGCCCGAGCGCGAAATTGCGTGATTGCGGGCTTGCGCAGGTCAAAATGAGATCGCCAAGGCCGGAGAGGCCGACCAGCGTCTCGGCGCGCGCGCCAAGCGCGCGGCCAAACCTCGCAAGCTCCGAGAAGCCGCGCGTGGTGAGGGCTGCCTGCGCCGAGGCGCCGAGATTTTTGCCGACTGCGATGCCGACCGCGATTGCCAGCACGTTTTTCGCGGCCCCTCCGATCTCGACGCCGCGGACATCGGAGGTGTGGTAGGGCCGGAACGTCGCCGAACCCAGCGCCCGCACCAGCCTGCTTGCGAGTTCGGCATTTTTGGCCGCGAGCGTCACCGCGGTGGGCAGGCCGCGCGCCACATCGACAGCGAAACTCGGCCCGGACAGAATCGCCGGGCTTGCGTTCGGCGCAGCCTCCGCAATCACTTCGGTCATGAATTTATGCGTGCCGCGTTCGATGCCCTTGGCGCAGGCGACGACCGGCGTGTCCTTTGCCAGATGTGGAGCCAGCGCAGTCACCGCCGCGCGCAAATTCTGCGCCGGCGTTGCGACCAGAACGATCGCGGCCTTCGCGGCCAGCGCGATGTCGTCGGTCACTTCGACCCTGGCGTCGAGTTTTGCTCCGGGCAATTTCGGATTGGTGCGCGCGGCGGCGATGCTGGCAGCAGTTGCCGAACTGCCGGCGCAGAGGACGACCTCTCTTCCGGCGCGCGCGGCGACGCCGGTGAGCGCCGTCCCCCACGCACCGGCACCTATCACTGCGACTGAGTCAAGCGAGGACATTATCGGGCCTCGTCTTTGCGCGCCCTTATCCCTCCCCCCGCGAGCGCAGCGAGTGGTGGGGTCCGAGGCGAGCAAGCTCGCTCTCGAGGTCGACGCGAGCTACGGGCGAGCGTCGGGGCGGGGGGACTTTCCACAACACAGCCCCCCACCCTGGCCTCCGCTTCGCTCCCCACCGCTTCGCGGGGGGAGGGATAAGAAACCGCGAGCATCAACAAATGCGACGGTGCGTCCATGACTTGCCTCAAAATCCCGCGCGGGTGTTGGCGAACTTCGCCGGCGGTCGGGCATTCTGATCGAGCAGCCAGCGCGCGCGAGGCGCGACATCCATCGCGTCGGTCAGTCCGATCGCCAGGCGTTCCGCGCCGGCCCAGGCGATCATGGCGCCATTGTCGGTGCAGAGCGAGGGCGGCGGGATGATCAGGGTGGTCTGTGCCTGCGCGGCGACGCCCTGCAGCGCGGCGCGAATCGCCTGATTGGCGGCGACGCCGCCGGCGGCGACCAGCGCGCGCGGCGGTCCGAACTGTTCGTGGAACAGCCGCAAGCCCATGCTGAGCCGATCCGCGGTCGATTCGAGTACCGCCGCCTGAAAGCTGGCGCAGAGATCGCTGATGTCCTGCGGCTCCAAGGGCGACAGCCGGCCGACTTCGTTGCGCACCGCCGTTTTCAACCCCGACAGGGAGAAATTGGCATCGGCGCGGCCGAGCATCGGCCGTGGAAAAGCAAAACGCTGCGCGTCGCCGCCGGCTGCGGCCCGCTCGACCTCCGGCCCGCCAGGATAAGGCAGTCCGAGCATCTTTGCGACCTTGTCGAAGGCTTCGCCCATGGCGTCATCGACCGTGGTTCCGAGCCGCACATATTGGCCGACGCCGATCACCGCGACGATCTGGGTGTGACCGCCGGAGGCGAGGAACAGGCAATATGGAAAAGCCAGCGCACAGGTCAGGCGCGGGGTCAGCGCGTGGGCCTCGAGATGGTTTACGGCGATCAGCGGGGTGTCGTGCACCATCGCAATCGCCTTGGCGGTCGTGAGCCCGACGATGACGCCGCCGATCAGGCCGGGGCCGGCCGCTGCGGCAACGCCCGAGAGCTGCGCAAAGCTCACGGCCGCCTCCCTCATCGCGCGGTCCACGATGCCGTCGAGCAGGTCGACATGGGCGCGCGCGGCGATCTCCGGCACCACGCCGCCAAAAATCGCGTGCTCCTCGGTTTGCGACCGCACGATATTGGACAGGATCCGCCCCGCCCCGTCGCTGTGGCGCTCGACCACGGCGGCTGCGGTTTCATCGCAGGTGGTCTCGATTCCCAACACCAATGTTGGCGTGTCGTTGGTCAATCTGGTGCCCACTTTTCGAAGTTCGTACTCGATCGCAGCGCCCCTTTTTACGAACTTCGAAAAGTCAGGGGCACCGCAGCAATGATGCGGACTTCTGACCCGCCACACTAGTGCGGTAGCATTGCCAGGCCGTAAAGTGCAATTGGGGAATCCGCGGCTTCAAGGGTTTGATGCATGGCCATTCTCGTCACACGCCCGCACCCGGATGCGGAGACCACCGCCGCGAGCCTGCGGGCGCGGGGGTTTGAGGTGCTGCTCGCGCCGATGCTACGCTTTGAGCCCGCGGCTTTCCACGACGACACCGAAGCGCAGTACGGTGGCCTCATCGTCACCAGCGCCAATGCGTTGCGCGCGATCGAATCCGACCTCACGGCCAGCCGGTTGCTCAAGCTGCCGCTGTTTGCGGTCGGGGAACATACCGCAGCTGTTGCCCGCAATCTTGGATTCGAACAGGTCATTTCGGCTGGCGGCGACGCCACAGCCTTGCGCGACTGCGTCCTTGCCGCCGTCAAGTCGAAAGTCTTGAAAAAAGCGCATCCGCTGCTCTATCTGGCGGGCGCCGATCTTGCGCGTGATCTCGCCGCAGATTTTCGGGAACGCGGATTTACCGTCGTGAGGCAAACCACCTACCGGATGGTTCCGGTCTTGCGCCTGCCGCGCGAGTCCTGCGAAGCCTTTGCCGCCAATCATATCGAGGCGGTGCTGCATTATTCGAGGCGAAGCGCCGGCGCCTTTCTGGAGGCGGTTCGCGCCGCCGGCGTGGAAATATCGGCACTTTCCGTTCCGCAATTCTGCGTTTCCGCGGGCGTAGCCGCGGTCCTGCGCGACGCCGGCGCAACCCGGGTCATGGTGGCGGGATCACCGGACGAGAATGCCTTATTTGCGCTGCTATTATCCCGGTTCTGACCTTTCTTGTCGGGCAGGACCGTGCGTTGCGCAGCCAATCGCGCTAAAACGCGAGAACCTGGTGTCCTGATTGTGGCGGCCTCTTTCGCGAACTTCGGATTCGAAAGGACACTAGAGACCTATGATTCTAGTGTGGTTTTGGTTCAGAAGTTCTCTTGGTGGACTGGCGGCGAAAATGAAGAGAACTTCTGAACCACCACACTAGCCCTCCGCAGGCTTGATGCGGGGTGGACGCGCTTTTGCAACCAGACCGATTCGTTTGCCGGGTTCGGCTGACACCTAAAGAGGAACCGATGGGAATGGACGAACACAAGCCCGAAGACTCCTCGCAGCCGTCCGAACAGGGCCGGGCAAAGCGACCGCCGCCGACCATCGACCTCGAAGCCTCGGAGGTATCCGCGCCAGCCGATGATCCCGATGCCGGCGCGCAGCCAACGCAAGCGTCCTCCTGGTCCTTCCCGCGGCCACTGGCCAAGGTGCTTTCTGCGACCATGGTGGCAGCCGTTACCGCAGCGCTCACGGCGGCGGTGATCGTCGCCATCGCCTGGGGTATCGGATGGCCGGGCGAGACGTCGCCGCCGCTCGCCAGTCCACAGAACAATGCGAGCGCCATCGATACGCTCGCCTCCCGCGTCGCCGATCTCGAGGCGCGCTCCGTCAAGCCCGTGCCCGCGCCGACCGACCCGGCGCTGACGGCACGGCTGGATGCGCTGGATAAATCGCTCGCCTCGCTGCGAGCCGAGACCGCCAGCGCCCGCGCGCAGTCGGAGAAAATGGCGGGCGATCTCAACGCGCTCAAATCGGCGCCGCGCGAGGTTGCCGCGCCCGATCTTTCCGGCATCAACGAACGTTTGAACGAGCTCGAACGTTCGCGACGCGCCGAGAGCGCCGAGATCGCGCAAGCCGCCAACAAGCCCGCCGACGATACCGCGCTTCGACGGGTCGTGGCCGCATCCGTGCTCGACATTTCGGTTCGCCAGGGTGAGCCCTTTGTCGCCGCGCTCGCCGCCGCCAAGGCGCTCGCGCCCGATCCGGAACAACTGAAGCCGCTCGATGGCTTTGCCTCCACCGGAGTTCCGAGCCATGCCAGCCTCAGCCGCGAGCTGTCGGCGCTGGTGCCAAAACTGTCGCCGCCGGCGCCGGAGAATAAAACCACCGGCACCGGAATCATGGATCGCCTGCAGGCAGGGGCCGCGAAGCTCGTTCGCATCGAGCGCACCGATGCCGTCGGCAATGACCGCAACGCCGTGATCGCCCGTGTCACGGCGGCGGCGCTGCGCAATGATCTCGCCGATGCGCGGCGCGAGCTGAATTCGCTTGCGCCGGCCGATCGCGCCGCGGCACAAGCATGGCTCGACAAGGCCAATGAGCGCGACGTGGCGCTTGCCGCCGCCCATCATTTCGCCGAAGAGGCGATGGCGGCGCTTGCCGGGCGAGCCCAGCCGGACAAGGCGGCGCAGCCCGGCAAGCCGGCGCAATAGGGTCTCGATGTACCGGATCATCCTCTTCCTGTTGCTGATTGCGCTGGCAGCCGCGGGCGCCGCCTGGGTTGCCGATCAACCGGGCGACGTCGCGCTCTCCTGGGGTGGCTGGCGCGTGCACACCACGCTTCCGGTGTTTGCGCTGGCGCTTGGCGTTGCGATCGTCGCTGCGATGATGGCCTGGGGAATTCTGCGCGGCTTGTGGCGCCTGCCCGAGCAGATCCGCCGCCATCAGCGCGAACGCCGGCGCGCGCGGGGCCGTCACGCCATCACGCACGGCCTGCTCGCGATCGGCCACGGCGATTCCAGTGCCGCCCGCATGCACGCCGACGTCGCGCGCCGCCATGCCGCCGAAGATCCGCTGTCGCTTTTGCTGCACGCGCAGTCGGCGCAGCTCGAAGGCGACCGTCATGCCGCGCGCGAAGCGTTTCGGGCCATGGCCGAGCGCCAGGAGACAAGGCTGCTTGGCCTGCGCGGCTTGTTCATCGAGGCCCAGCGCGCCGACGATCCGGTCGCTGCAGTCTCCATCGCGGAAGAGGCCTTGAAGCTTTCGCCCTCCTCGACCTGGGCCTCGCACGCCGTGCTCGGATTTCGCTGTGCGAGGGCCGACTGGAGCGGTGCGTTGGCGATCCTCGACAACAACCTGGCTTCGGGCCTGATCGACAAGCCGACCTATCGGCGGCAGCGTGGCGTGCTGCTGACGGCGCGAGCGCTCGAGCTGGAAACGGTCGATCGCGACGCCTCGCGCGACAATGTGATGGAGGCGGTCAAGCTGGCGCCGACGCTGGTTCCCGCCGCGGTGCTCGCCGCCAAATATCAAAGCGAGGCACATCAAATCCGGCGCGCGATGCGGATCGTGGAAGCGGCGTGGCTTGCGCATCCGCATCCCGATCTGGCGGACGCCTATGCCCATGTCAGATTAGGCGATTCCGCGCGCCAGCGTCTGGTGCGAATGGAAACTTTGGCGGCAAAAGCGCCGGGTCATCCCGAAAGCGCGCTCGCGGTGGCACGCGCGGCCATCGATGCATCGGAATTTGCGCGCGCGCGCGAGGCGCTCGCTCCCTTCATCGAGGCTCCGACGCAGCGCGTGGCGATGCTGATGGCGGAGATCGAACGCACCGAGCATGGCGACAGTGGAAAGGCGCGCGCCTGGACGCTGCGCGCGGTGCGCGCACGTCACGATCCGGCCTGGACCGCGGATGGCTACGTTTCCGACCGGTGGCGGCCGGTGTCGCCGGTCTCAGGAAGGCTCGATGCGTTCCAGTGGCAGGTGCCGGTGTCGGCGTTGCCCTCCGACAAGAGCGGCGCGATCGAACCTTCGCCCTTCGAGCAGGCGATGCTCGCGACCCCGCACCGGATCGAGCCGCCGCACGAGGCCGAGGCACCGCCACCTGCGGCGCAGGACAATTCGCCCCCCAAGCCCGCAATCGGCGAGGCGGCATCCCCGCCCGCTGCCGAGGCCGTTGCCGCCTCAGCGCCGCCCCCCTTGTTCCGCGCGCGTACCGATTTTGCGAAAACAGGCGAGAAACCAGCCCCGCCGATCCCGGCCATCATCCCGATTGTCCGCGCGCCCGACGATCCCGGGGTCGACGACGAGCCGGATTTCGCCGAACGGGCCGGCCCGGCGGAGGGCCAGGCCGGTGGCTGGCGCGGTTTTTTGTCCCGCTGGGGCGGCTAAAGCGGTTTTTTGAGTTGGAGACAGGGTGACCAGCAGGCGATTTTGCCGTCGAAACCGGCCCAAAAATCTGTCGTAAAGGCGGATGAGCGTTGTTCTTGCCAATCGCAGCGGTGCCCGATATCAGGTGCGGGCGTTGTCGGCCCCGCAGCCGAACGCGGAAAATTAAGTCTGGTCCGCCGCAATAGCTCAGTTGGTAGAGCACGTCATTCGTAATGACGGGGTCGGGGGTTCGAGTCCCTCTTGCGGCACCAAGGAAATCAACAGCTTAAGCTCGCATGACGGCGCAGGGTCCTGAATTAATCAATGTCATAACCAATGTTACGACGGGGTTTCGCTACGGTGCGATTTCCTGGGCACCAAGCCC
>Ga0210409_10000846_pt1 | contig 43990 bp, 55 predicted proteins | sample IncBWH17MmetaG_FD_161649 | JGI IMG/M metagenome (GOLD analysis project Ga0210409, IMG submission 161649) | Forest soil microbial communities from Barre Woods Harvard Forest LTER site, Petersham, Massachusetts, United States - Inc-BW-H-17-M | ecosystem: Environmental > Terrestrial > Soil >... | reverse complement strand
ATGCGCCCGTCGCTGACCTGGCGCGGATCGAACGTGATCTGCACCGACTCGGCGTGGCCCGTGCTGCCGCTGCTGACGGTCTCGTAGTCGGCCGTATCCTTCGCGCCGCCCGCGTATCCGGAGACCGCCTGCTGCACGCCCTTCAGATGCTGAAACACGGCCTGCACACCCCAGAAGCAGCCGCCGGACAGCACGGCCGTCTCGGAGGCGGCCGCCGCAGAGGCCGGCTCGTCCAGCGCCGGGGGCGGCACCTGGGTGGCCGGTTCGGCGCAGGCGACCAGGGCCGGTGCCAGCGCGGCCAGCGCCGGTATCACCCAGCGACCCAACGGACCTGCCCGATATCTGCTCTTTGCCATTGCGTGACTCCTTGCAAGGCCGGCGCTTTACGCCGCCGGCATGAATTTCAATGCGACACCGTTGATGCAGTAGCGCAGGTGGGTCGGCGGCGGTCCATCGTCGAACACATGCCCCAGGTGCCCGCCGCAACGCGTGCAGTACACGGCGGTGCGTACCATTCCGAAGGTAGTATCCCGGCTGGTGCCGACCGCGCGGTCCAGCGGCGCCCAGAAGCTCGGCCAGCCGGTGCCGCTGTCGAACTTCGTGGTCGAGGAAAAAAGCGACAGCCCGCAGCCTGCGCACGCGAAGGTGCCGGCGCGCTTTTCATGGTTCAACGGGCTGGTGAAGGCCCGCTCGGTGGCCTCATGGCGGAGGATCTCGTACTGTTCGGGCGAAAGCAGACTGCGCCACTCCGAGTCCGTATGGGTGACTTCGAAGTGCCCGCCCGCTGCGGCTTGCGGGGCGTCGCTCGAACCTGCGGCCTTAAGCAGCACCAGCGCGCCGCCACCGACCACCAGCACGCTGCCGCCGGCCATCAGAAACGCGCGTCGAGTCACCATCCTGGGCGCCTTTTCGGTTGGGTTCGTGTATCAGTCGTTCCAGGCCGCACATTCTTACGGTCCACTGCCCGGGGTGACCTAAAATCAGGGACACATAAACGAACCGGCGCGGCAAACCGCCCGCCGCCTGCTCTCGGAGATGCGCCATGCCGTCGTTCGATGTCGTCTGCAAGCCGAACCTGGTCGAACTGCACAACGCGGTGGACCAGGCCAATCGCGAGATATCCAACCGGTTCGATTTCAAGGGCTCCGATGCAAGAGTCGAGCTGGCCGAGCTGCAGTTGGTACTGTACGCGGACGACGAGTTCAAGCTCGGCCAGGTAAAAGATGTGCTGCTGGCGAAGCTCGCCAAGCGGTCGGTCGACGTGCGCTTCATCAAGCTCGATGCGCCACCGCAGAAGATGGCGGGCGACAAGCTGAAGCAGGAAGCGGAGATCCGCAGTGGGCTGGAGGCCGCGCTGGCCAAGCGCATCGTCCAGCTCGTCAAGGACAGCCGTCTGAAGCTCACCGCCAGCATCCAGGGCGACGCCGTCCGCGTGGCCGGCGCCAAGAAGGACCTGCTGCAGCAATGCATCGCGCAGGTTCGTAGCCAGATCACCGACGTTCCGATCGGCTTCGACAACTTCCGGGATTGAGGCCGTCGCGATTCCGACCCCGCTCCTGACTTCATCTGGGGACGGGTTCCAGTTCGCGGGCCGTAATCCCGAGCCGGGACGCGTCAGCGCAGACATCGGGTGTTTACCCTAGCCGGAGCGAGGGAAATATTCTAATCGCCCCGAACAAGCACAACGCGAGCCCAATCCACACCTAAGATACTGAAGCAGCTTGATCCGGCGTGGGGCAGCTGCCCACGTACCGCGATTCCGTGTCGGCCAATCGGGCGTGGAGGTCTGTGACCGGTCCTATGCATACATTCGGGTTCCCGGCGCGGCGCGCGTGCGGCGTGGGCAGTTCGTCGACCGACGTTGCGTGCCCGTTCAAGAAGAACCGAGGAGAGCCCCATTGAAGAGCATGTTGGAACGCGAGGTCGCGCTGAGCGACGACGTATCGACCGCCGAGCTGCTGCGCGAGCTGGTCGAGCACCTGCGTCAGCACCGCACCGAGCTGCGCGAAGAATGGGCGCGGCGCATCACCGAGGCCAAGGTGCTCACCGCGATGACCGACGCCGAGATCTTCGCGGAAGCCACGTCCGTCTACGACAACTACGTGGCCGCACTGGCGACCGGAACCTTCGAAGCGCTGCAGACCTACTCGCGCAACCTGTCCGAGCGGATCATTCCGCGCGGCGTGGAAACGCACGAGGTGGTCGGCATCGTGCTGCTGCTGCGCGACGTGCTGGCGCGATCGCTGTTCGCGAAGTACCAGACCGACTTCCAGGTGCTCAATCGGATCCTGGACGCCTACGAGCCGGCCGCCAACCGGATCGCCAACACTGTGGCGGTCGGCTTCGTGCAGGAGCGCGAGCGGATCATCCGGCAGCAGCAGGAGGCGATCCGCGAGCTGTCCACCCCGGTGCTGCAGGTGCGCGAGCGCCTGCTGATCCTGCCGATCATCGGGGTGATCGATCCGCAGCGGGCCCGGCAGTTGACGGAGCAGCTGCTGCACGGAATCCGCGCCAACCGGGCGCGCGTGGTCGTGATCGACATCACGGGCGTGGCGGCGATGGACTCGCACGTGGCCAATCACCTGGTGCAGACCGTGGAAGCGTCCCGGCTGCTGGGCGCCACCGTGATCGTGACGGGGCTGTCGCCGGAGATCGCACAGACGCTGGTGAAGATCGGAGTGGACCTCGGAAAGATGAATACGGTGGGGGACCTGCAAGGCGGCATCGAGGAGGCCGAACGACTGCTCGGCTACAAGGTCGTGCCGACCCAGGAAGTCCAGTCGCAAATCTCCGGTTTCCGTGAAGAATCATAGACAGGTTCCGGCATGTCAGTCCCGATCCTGAAGCAGGCGCAGTACCTGATCGCCACGATCCAGTCGGCGCTGTCGGACGAGGACCTGCTGGCGCTGCAGACCGCGCTGGTCGAGAAGGTCGGCAAGTACCGCTCGCGCGGCGTGATCGTGGACGTGACGGCGCTGGACGTGCTCGACTCGTTCGCGTCGCGAACACTCAGAGACATTGCACACATCATCCGCCTGCGGGGGGCCGAGACGGTGATCGTCGGGGTCCAACCGGAGGTGGCATTTGCGATGGTGCAGCTTGGCATCACCCTCGAAAAGGTCTCAACGGCGCTCGACCTGGAAGAAGGTCTTGCCTATCTCGACAAGAGGCTGCAGCATGCGCGGGCGGAACACTGATCGAGACCCGCCGCCGCATGACCGAGCAGAATCCTCACGATGATGCAGAGTTTTGCGTTCCGGTGGCCTCGGTCAACGACATCGTCACGGCCCGCATGCAGGGGCGCGTCCTGGCCGAGCAGCTCGGCTTCTCGACGGGAGAGGCCACGCTGGTCGCCACGGCGATCTCGGAGCTCGCGCGCAATATCGTGCAGTACGCCGGCAGCGGCGACATCATCGTGCGCTCGGTCACCAACGGCACCAAGCGCGGCATCGTCGTGGTGGCGCGGGACCGCGGACCCGGCATCGGCGACCTGAAGCTGGCGGTCCGCTCGGGCTACTCCACTTCGGGCGGTCTTGGACTGGGGCTGCCGGGGGTGCGCCGCATCGTCGATGACTTCCAGATCGTTTCCGACCGCCAGGCCGGCACCACCGTCACCGTGACCAAATGGAGAAGCTGAAGACCACCCCCCGGCTGCGAATACCGACGCTGCAATGGGGCTCGGCGGCGGCGCCCTTGCCGGGGCAGACCGAATCGGGCGACCGCTTCCTGGTCGAGCGCTTTCCCGACGGCGTTCTGGTCGCCGTGGTGGACGCGCTCGGGCACGGTCACCGCGCCGCGCAGGTGGCGGGGCAGGCGGTCGAAACGCTGGCGCACTACGCGCAGGACACGGTCACCGGGCTGGCGGTGCGCTGCCACGCGGTGCTGCGGCAGGGTCCAGGCGCGGCAATGAGCATCGCTTCGTTCGATTGGCGGTCGCAACGGGTAACGTGGCTGGGAATCGGCAACGTCGCCGGCGTGCTGCTGTCGCATTCGTTCCGCCCCGGGTCACCGGCCCGGCGACTGCTGGTCCGCGGCGGCCTGGTCGGCGGCGATCTGCCCGACCTGGACCCGACCTCGATCGGGCTCGCCCCGGGCGACACGCTGATCGTGGCCACGGACGGCATCGACGAGCGCTTCGACGACGAGCTGCCCGATGATCTGGCGCCGCAGCCGATGGCCGAGCATATCTTCAGCCATTTCGCAAAGAGCACGGACGATGCGCTGGTGCTGGTGGCGCGCTACCACGTGACCGCCTATGAATCTGAACTCTGATCGGTTCGGGAAGAGCTATCAGGACACCCTGCAAAGTTACCTGCGCGAACTGGGGGAGGAACATCTGCACCGCGCCTACGAAATGGGTCGCGACGCGCTGGTGTCCGGGCTGGGAATTCTCGAAGTGGCGGCCGCGCACCATGCGGCCCTGCGCCGCGTGCTCGACCTGGACGACGGCGGCGAGCGGCAGCGCGCCTCGCAGGCGGCGGGGCGCTTTCTGGCCGAATGCCTGTCGCCGTTCGAAATGAGCCACCGCGGTACGCGCGAGGCGGCCCTGGCGCTGCAGCGGTTGAACGAAACCCTGGAGAACGAAGCCAAGCGGATCGGCCAGGCGCTGCACAACGAGGCCGGACAGTTGCTCGCTTCGGTGCACATCGCGCTGGCCGAGCTGGCGCCCACGCTCCCGCTGACCGAGCGCGACAAGGTGGCCAACATCGTCCAGCTGCTCAGGGACTCCGAAGATTCGTTGCGCGATCTGTCGCACGAATTGCGGCCGATGGTGCTGGAGAACCTCGGACTGCTGCCCGCGCTGCGGTCGCTCGCGGAAAAGGCGGCGCGTCGCAACCGCCTCTCGATCACGGTTAAGGGAAATAACCATACTCGTATGCCGGCTTCGATCGAATCGACCGTCTATCGCTCGGTGCAGGAAGCGCTCAATAATGTCGTCAAGCATGCGCAGGCGCGCTCGGTCCGAATTCGCTTGCGCTGCGGATCGCACTCGGTAAGCTGCATCGTGCAGGACGACGGCGTGGGGCTGTCGAAGGCGTTGCGCAGGGAGGAGAACACGGGCCTTGGATTGATCGGTATCCGCGAACGCCTCAGTGCCCTGGGCGGGTCGTTCCGGATCGCCTCCCGCGAACCGCGGGGGACGAGGCTGCTGCTGGTGGTTCCTCTTTGACGATGACGGTGCGACGCCGCGTGATGATTGCCGACGATCACCAGATCGTCCGCCAGGGATTGCGCGCCCTGCTCGAGAAGGCCGGCCACATCGTGGTGGTGGAGGCAGCCAACGGGCGCGAGGCGGTGGATCTGGCCGCCGTCAATCCGGTCGACATCGCGGTGCTCGATCTGATCATGCCGGTGCTCAACGGGGTCGACGCGGCGCGCGAGCTGATTCGAGTGGCGCCGCAGACCCGCACCATCCTGCTGACGATGCACGCGGATCGGCCGTACGTGGTCGAGGCGCTGCAAGCCGGGGCCAAGGGCTACGTGCTCAAGACGCAGGCGGCCGAGGACCTGGTGCGCGCGATCGACGAGGTCTCGCGCGGGGCCGTCTACATCAGTCCGGCGGTCGCCGTTTCGCTGGTCGACGCGATCCTGGACAAGGACGAGCCCACGGCCAAGGAGCTCACGGCGCGCGAGCGTCAGATCTTGCAGCTGATCGCCGAGAGCAAATCGACCAAGCAGATCGCGCGCATGCTGGACATCAGCTACAAGACGGCCGAGTCGCATCGCTCCCGCTTGATGAAGAAACTCGACATTCACGAAACGGCCGGACTCGTGCGCTACGCCGTGCGACGGGGGCTGGTCCAGCTGTAGCACGCGGCCCGGCAGCTGCGCCGAGGTGCGCGCGCCGCGCCCATCGCGCATTCCCGCGTGCTCAGGTATTTACTTGATGTGGCTTGGATGTATTTCCGGATGGTTCGCGCTGGACCGCGCGGGCAAACTGCATCGCTCCTGTCACCTTCCTGAACGCCGGTCAGCCCCTTTTGCGCCGACCCGGCGGGTCGGCGGCAGGCCCCATCGAGTCAGAAAGGACGCTAACAATGACGAATCGATTCTGCTCACACGGTGGCCGCAACCCAACAACGATCGAGAAGGGCTTGGTCCAACCGCAGGAATTCAGTCACCTGCCGGGCGACGAGATCGAGCGCCTGATCGCTTTGTGCGAGGCGCCAGCGCTGCTGTGGACCGATGAGGCGGCGCCGGCTCGCGAGCCCGAGCCGTTCGGAATGATCGCCTGATGGGGAGCGCGGGTATGCGCCTCGTGACCAGCATTCGCGACTATTCGCGTGAACGCTCCCGGCTGGAGGGCTATGTCCCCCTCGAGCATCCGCTGCGCCGCGTGCGCGCGGTGATCGATGCGCCGCTGGGGGCGCTGCATCAGTGGCTCCAGGTGGCCGGCGCTCCCGCGGTGCGCTGTCCGATCGGACCGGAGCAGATGGTGCGTGCGCTGGTGCTGCAGTTTCTGTTCTCGATCCGCCGCGATCGACAGCTGGTCGATCAGATCTGGTACAGCATGCTGTTTCGCTGGTTCGTCGGCGTCCGGCTCGACGATGCCAAGTGGGAGCTGGAGACATTTTCAGCCTATCGAGTGCAGATGCTGAAGCAGGAAGTCGTTCAGGAAGTGCTGATGCGGGGCCTGACGCAGGCGCACAAGGAAGGGCTGATGTCGGCCGAGTCGCTGACGTCGCGGCGTTGCGAGCTGGCGCAATTCACATCGGACGTCACGGTCGGAGTCGGGCACTTCGGGACGCTGCCGCACGACGGGCACAGCCGGGCGCCGGCGGTGTCACCGGACCAGGTCGACCGCGTCGGTTGACGACTCTAGGCCGGGCGGGCCAGCGGCGCTTCGGCTGTTGCCCCGGCGCTGATCCAGCGCTGCTGCGCCAGGAACTGCTCAGTCGCGGCCTGCCACGAGAAGCGCTCGGCCCAGGCACGGCAGCGCGCGCGGTCGATCCGCAGCGCGCGCAGTGCGGCGCGCCGCAGCTCGGTATCGAGCGCCGCGGCATCCGAACCGCCCACCACGTCGATCGGGCCCTGCACCGGGAAAGCGGCCACCGGGGTTCCGCACGCCAGCGCTTCCAGCATCACCAGCCCGAACGTGTCGGTCAGGCTCGGGAACACGAACGCATCCACGCTCGAATACAGCTGCGCGAGCTCTTCGCGTCCCAGCACGCCGACGAATCGCACATCGGGGAAGCGCCGGCGCAGCAGCTCCAGGGCGGGGCCGACGCCGGCGACGATCTTGGAACCGGGCAGGTCCAGTTTCAGGAACGCATCGATGTTCTTTTCCACCGATACGCGGCCCACGTACAGAAAGCGCGGGTTCGGCAGCCCCTCGACCAGCGGCGAGGGATCGCTGCGCGGCCGGAACATGTCCAGGTCAACCCCGCGCGTCCAGCGCGCGAAGTTATCGATGCCCCACGCACCCAGCTCGCGCTCGACCTCCGCCGTGGGCGTCAACACGCGCCAGGCCGGCGCATGAAACCAGCGCAGGAAGCGGTAGACCCAGCGTTCCTGTATGCCGAACATGGCTCGCAGGTATTGCGGAAAGCGCGTGTGATAGGCGGTCGTGAAGGGCAGCTGCTGGCGCACGCAGTAGCGCCGCGCCGCCTGACCCAGCGGCCCTTCGGTGGCGATGTGGATCGCGTCGGGCTGGTAGTCCTCGATGCGGCGCGCGACCTTGCGGTACGGCAGCAGCGAAAGGCGGATCTCCCCGTAGCCGGGGCACGGCACAGTGGTGAATTGCAGCGGCGTGATCACGGTCATGGCGTGACCGGCTGCCTCCAATTCGCGCTGGGTCGCCTCGATCGTGCGCACCACGCCGTTGACCTGGGGATGCCAGGCGTCCGTCACGGTCAGGATGCGCCGGGGGCGCATGCTGGCCCGCGTCGATCGTGCGGCGACTCGTTCGACGCCCTGGTTCTGGTCCAGGGCCACGTTGGGCGAGCCGTCGTCCATCATGTCGCCGGAACCGCCTGGTGCGGCTGCCGTTCCTCGTCCGTTTCGGCCTCGTCCCAGCGCAGCACCGGCTCGCCCGGCAACAGGATGTCGTTCCACGTCACGATCTTCAACTGTCCTTCCAGGGTCTCTACGATCGCGGTCAGGCTCTCGACCCAATCGCCTGAGTTGCAATACAGCAGTTCGTCAATCGTGTGGATTTGAGCCTTGTGGATGTGGCCGCAGACGACCCCGTCGAAACCGCGTCGCCGCGCTTCGCGCACCAGCACGTACTCGAAATCGCTGATGAAACTGACGGCGTTTTTCACCTTGTGCTTCAGGTACTGCGACAGCGACCAGTAACCGAATCCCAGCCGGGCGCGCAGCGCATTGAAGTGGCGGTTGGTCCACAGCAGCCAGTCGTACAGCGTGTCGCCCACGTGAGCCAGCCATTTGGCATGGCGGATCACCCCGTCGGCCAGATCGCCGTGTACTACCCATAAACGGCGCCCATCGAGCAGGGTATGTACGGCTTCTTCGCTGATCGCCACGTCCCCGAAGTTCAGGCCGCAGAATTGGCGGGCGATTTCGTCATGATTGCCCGGCACGTAGGTGACGTGCGCACCCTTGCGCGCCCGGCGCAGCACTTTCTGGATCACGTCGTTGTGGGTCTGGTGCCAGTAAAAGCGGCTGCGCAAGGCCCACCCGTCCAGTATGTCGCCCACCAGGTACAGGTACTCGGACTCGTAATGTCGAAGAAAGTCGAGCAGGTGCTCGGCCTTGCAGCCGGGCGTGCCTAAATGGACGTCCGAGATGAAGATGCTGCGGACGCGTAAAGGGTCGTTGGAAACGACGGTGGGTTCCCGGCCGGCGTCGGCCACCGGAGGGCTGTCGGAAGGAGAAAACGCGGTGCGATGCGGGGCCAGATCAAACACGCCGAGTCTACGCGTTATTAACCTTTACTGTATGGGATTCCCATGACGAGTGAATGACAACTACCCGCTCCGGTCAGTATCGGCGCGGGTCTCCGATATTACCCACGTCAGGTAGTGAGGACATCCACGCTCGACCGGGATCGCGATGATTTCGGGCGTCGAGTAGGGATGCAGGCGCCGCAGGTGCGCCTCGAGCGCCGGATAGCGTTCGCGGGTGGTCTTGATCAGCAGTGTGACTTCAGAAGCCTCCTCGACCGCCCCCTGCCAGCGGTAGGTGGAAAGCACGGGTCCGAGCTGATTCACGCACGCGGCCAGGCGCGCGTTGACCAGTTCACGGCGGATGTCCGTCGCCGTTGCCGCATCCGGACAATTGGTGAATACCAACAAAACGCCGCTGGACTCGCTCACTGGGCTCGCCTGACGGTGGGCTCGGAGGGACCCGAGCCCGGCAGCGGGGCCGGTTAGCCGGCGGCCTCCGGCTTGTCCTCGGGCGCTGCGGCCGCGGGCTCGGGCCGGTCGACCAGTTCCATCAGCGCCAGCGGCGCGTTGTCGCCGACGCGGAAGCCGAACTTCAGGATCCGCGTATAGCCGCCGTTGCGCGCCTTGTAGCGGGGCCCGAGTTCTTCGAACAGTTTGACCACGATGTCACGGTCACGCAGCCGGTCGAAGGCCAGACGCCGGTTGGCCAGCGTCGGTTCCTTGCCGAGCGTGATCAGCGGTTCCACGACCCGCCGCAGCTCTTTGGCCTTGGGCAGCGTGGTGCGGATCAGCTCGTGCCGCAACAGCGAATTGGACATGTTGCGCAGCATGGCCAGCCGATGGCTGGTCGTGCGGTTCAGTTTCCGCAGTCCGTGTCCGTGACGCATGGGTTCTTTTCCCTGTTACTTTTCCAGGCCGACCGGCGGCCAGTTCTCCAGCTTCATCCCCAGCGTCAGCCCGCGCGCCGCCAGCACTTCCTTGATCTCGTTCAGCGACTTGCGGCCCAGGTTCGGGGTCTTCAACAGCTCGTTTTCGGTGCGCTGGATCAGGTCGCCGATGTAGTAGATGTTTTCGGCCTTCAGGCAGTTGGCCGACCGCACCGTCAGCTCCAGATCGTCGACCGGCCGCAAGAGGATCGGGTCGACCGACGGGGAGGTGCGCTGCGACAGCACTGGCTCGGAGGTGCCCTCCAGGGCAGCGAACACCGACAGCTGCTCGACCAGGATCCGGGCCGATTGCCGCACCGCCTCTTCGGGACCGATGGCCCCGTTGGTTTCGATGGTCATCACCAGTTTGTCCAGGTCGGTGCGCTGCTCCACGCGCGCGCTCTCGACCGTGTAGCTGACCCGACGCACCGGGGAAAACGACGCATCCATCACGATCCGTCCGATCGTCTTGCTGTGGTCGTCGCCGAAAGCGCGCACGTTGCCCGGCACGTAGCCGCGGCCTTTTTCGACTTTGAGCTGGATCTCCAGGCGCCCCCCCGCGGTCAGGTGCGCGATCAAATGGTCCGGATTGACGATTTCCACATCGTGCGGCAGCTCGATATCCGAGGCGTGCACCACGCCTTCGCCTTCCTTTTTCAGCGTCAGCGCGACCTCGTCGCGGTTGTGCAGCTTGAACACCACCCCTTTCAGATTCAGCAGGATGTCGACGACGTCCTCGCGCACGCCGTCGATGGTCGAGTACTCATGGACCACGCCCGCGATCTGGGCCTCGGTCGGGGCATAGCCGACCATCGAGGACAACAGGATCCGCCGCAGCGCGTTGCCCAGCGTGTGGCCGTAGCCGCGCTCGAACGGTTCCATCGTCACGATGGCCGCATGCGGCCCGGTCGACTCGACTTCAATGGCTCGTGGCTTCAAAAGACCTGCGTTGTTCATTGACGATTCCTTTCCAATGCCCTCGGCTCGTTACGCCGATAAGGCTGGCACTACAGTGGAACTAACGTGAATACAACTCGACGACCAGGGATTCGTTCACATCCTGCGCTACGTCGCCCCGGTCCGGAACCGACTTGAAGCGCCCCTCGAACTTCTTCGGGTCGACCTCGACCCATGACGGAAAACCGCTTTGTTCGGCCAGCGACAGCGCCTCCTGGATGCGCCCCTGGCTGCGCGCGCCCTCGCGCACGCTGATCGTGTCGCCCGTCTCGACCAGCATCGAGGCCACGTTGGCGATGCGGCCGTTGAGCGCAATGGCCCGGTGCGACACCAGCTGGCGGGCCTCCGCGCGCGTCGAGCCGAACCCCATACGGTACACGACGTTGTCCAGGCGCGACTCGAGCAGCGTGATCAAATTGGAGCCGGTGTTGCCCTTGCGCCGCCCGGCCTCGGCGAAATAGCGCCGGAACTGCCGCTCCAGCAGGCCGTACATCCGCTTGATTTTCTGTTTCTCGCGCAGCTGCACGCCGTAGTCGGACAGCCTGGCGCCGGAAATGCGCCCGTGCTGCCCGGGCTTGCTGTCCGCCTTGCACTTGCTGTCGAGCGAACGGCGGGCGCTTTTGAGAAAAAGGTCCGTACCTTCGCGGCGCGACAGTTTAAGTTTCGCTCCGGTATAGCGTGCCATGTGCTGTTTTCCCCGCTCGCTGTGTACGCTGCCGCGCCGTTACTCTGCCGTTACCAGATTGTCATAGCCCACGTTGCTGCTCCTTGGGTGCTGTTTGGTAAATCGCACGTTCTTCGAATCCACCGCGCTTCCGCTTACACCCGGCGCCGCTTCGGCGGGCGGCAGCCGTTGTGCGGAACCGGCGTGATGTCCTGAATCGAGGCGATCCGGAAACCGCACGCGTTCAGGGCCCGCACCGACGATTCGCGTCCGGGACCGGGACCGGAGATGCGCACCTCCAGGTTCTTGACCCCGCACTCCAGCGCAGCGCGTCCGGCCGCCTCGGCCGCAACCTGGGCCGCAAACGGGGTGGACTTGCGCGAGCCCTTGAATCCGGCCCCGCCGCTGCTGGCCCACGACAGCGCGTTGCCCTGGCGGTCGGTGATGGTGATGATCGTGTTGTTGAAGGAGGCGTGGATGTGAGCGATGCCCTCGGCCACGTTCTTCTTGACCTTCTTGCGGACACGCTGCCCGCCGCCCTGCTGCTGCTGTGGATTCCGCGTTGCCATGGCTAGCCTTCCCGGTGGATGCTGGTTCGCATCGTCTTAGGTTGCGCTCTTCTTCAGCGCCACGCCCGCCTTGCGCGGACCCTTGCGCGTGCGCGCGTTGGTGCGGGTGCGCTGACCGCGCACCGGCAGCCCCTTGCGGTGCCGCACGCCCCGATAGCAGCCCAGGTCGATCAAGCGCTTGATCGACAACTGGATCTCGCGCCGCAGGTCGCCTTCGACCGTGAAGCGCGACACCGCCTCGCGGATCCGCTCCAGCTCGCCGTCGGTGAGCTCCTTGACCTTTTTCGAATGGGCAACCCGCACTGCATCCAGGATGGCCCGCGCGCGCGCGCGCCCGATGCCGAAGATCGCCGTCAGGCCGATCTCGGCGTGCTGCTGCGGCGGGATGTTGATGCCTGCGATACGAGCCATATTAACGAGCCCCTTCTACGTAACAGCTGAGCTTCGAACACGCCGAAGCCTGCAACGGAACCCCAGGAGGATCGGCTGCGAGGGGGCTAGGCTGGCCCCCTCGCGCTCCCCCAGCCGATGTAAGTAGGTCGCTCATTTCCTGGAACTCCGCTCCTCTATCCCTGGCGCTGCTTGTGGCGCGGATCCGAGCAGATCACGCGCACCACGCGCTTGCGCCGGATCAGCTTGCACTTGCGACACATCTTCTTGACCGATGCCATAACTTTCATCATTCACTCCGGCTAGCGCTTCCCTTACTTGGCCCTGAACACGATGCGTGCGCGCGACAGGTCATAGGGCGTCAGTTCGACCGTCACTTTGTCGCCGGGCAGGATCCGGATGTAGTGCATCCTCATCTTGCCCGAGATGTGTCCCAGCACCACGTGGCCGTTTTCCAGCCTGACGCGAAACGTCGCGTTGGGGAGGTTCTCCAGTATCTCTCCCTGCATCTGGATGACGTCATCCTTGGCCATCGGCTATCGGGTCAGTCCTGCGCCAAGACCGCGGAAGTTCGTCTTCTTCAACAGCGACTCGTACTGATGCGTCATCATGTAGGCGTACACCTGCGACTGGAAGTCCATCGTCACCACCACCACGATCATCAGCGAGGTGCCGCCGAAGTAGAACGGAACGCTCCAGCGCAGGTACAGGAATTCGGGCACCATGCACACCAGCGTGACGTACAGCGCACCGACCAGCGTCAACCGCAGCAGGATGCGGTCGACGTGGCGGGCGGTCTGGTCGCCCGGACGGATGCCCGGCACGAAGGCGCCGCTCTTTTTCAGGTTGTCGGCCTGCTCCTTGCTGTTGAACACGAGCGCCGTATAGAAGAAGCAGAAGAACACGATCAGGCTCGCGTACAGCAGCAGGTACAGCGGCTGGCCGTGCTGCAGGGCCGCCGCCAGGTCGCGGATCCAGCGGGTGGCATCGCCCGAGGAAAACCATCCGGCCACCGTGGCCGGGAACAGCACGATCGAGGACGCGAAAATGGGCGGGATCACGCCCGACATGTTCAGCTTCAGCGGTAGATACGAGCTCTGACCGCCGTAGACCCGGTTGCCGACCTGGCGCTTGGCGTAATTGACCAGGATGCGCCGCTGCCCGCGCTCGACGAACACGACGAAGCCGGTGACCAGCACCACCAGCGCCACGATCGCGAAGAACGCCAGGTAGCCGAGCGCCCCGGTGCGCACCAGTTCGAACATCCGCCCGAGCGCGCCGGGCAGGCCTGCGGCGATGCCGGAGAAGATCACGATCGATATGCCGTTGCCCAGGCCCCGTTCGGTGATCTGCTCGCCCAGCCACATCAGGAAAAGGCACCCGGTCACCAGCGACACCACGCCGATGAACTCGAAGGAAAAGCCCGGCTGCACCACCAGGTTGGGCACCGATTCGATCGCCTTGATCGCCATCCAGGACTGAAGGGTGGCGACCCCGACCGTGGCGTAGCGCGTGTACTGCGTCACCTTGCGGCGCCCCGATTCGCCCTCCTTGCGCAGCGCCTCCAGCGACGGCAGCACGTAAGTGAGCATCTGCAGGATGATCGAGGCCGAGATGTACGGCATGATGCCGATCGAGAAGATCGAAAAGCGCCCGAGCGCGCCGCCGGCGAACATGTTCAGCAGCCCGAAGATGCCGCCCTGCTGCGACTCGAAAAACTTGTGGAACTCGTCCGGATTGATCAGCGGCACCGGGATGTGCGTGCCAATCCGGTACACGACGAGCGCGAGCAGCAGAAACACCGCCCGGCGCTTCAGGTCCGCGTACTTTCCGGTCTTGCCCAGAATCGCTGCTGCTTGAGTCGACACGTCCGTTCCTCGCCCGTTTGCACCCGACGGGATCTCAGCCGGCCACCGAGCCGCCGGCCACCGAGCCGCCTGCCACAGAGCCGCCTGCAGCCTCGATCGCGGCGCGCGCGCCGGCCGTCACACCGAGCCCCTGCACCGTGATCCGCCGCTTGATCTGGCCGGTGCGCACGATCCGGGCCGACAGCGCAAGATCCGGCGCGAGGCCGGCCTGCTTCAGCACCGCCAGGTCGATCTGTTCGGCCTGCAGGCGCTCCAGGTCCCCCAGCCGGACCGTGACCACGAAGCGGCGCGTCATCGATTTGAATCCGCGCTTGGGCAGGCGCCGATGCAGCGGCATCTGCCCGCCCTCGAAGCCGACCTTGTGGTAGCCGCCGGCACGGGCGCGCTGACCCTTGTGGCCGCGCCCGGCCGTCTTGCCCCAGCCGCTGCCAATGCCGCGGCCGACGCGATGCCGCGGGCTGCGCGCGCCGGCGGGTGCCTTGATCGAATTCAGTCGCATGGTTGCCGCTTTGGCCATGGTTGCCGCTTTCCCGCGCCCCGCTTCAGCCCACCTTCAGCAGGTAGGCGACCTTGTTGATCATGCCCCGCACGGCCGGAGTGTCCTCGAGCTGGCGAGCCTGGTTGATCCGCTTCAAACCCAGTCCGAGCACCGTGGCCCGGTGATCGGAGCGGGTGCCCGCCACGCTCTTGACGAGTGTCACCGTGACCGTTTTCTTCGTCATTTCTTGCCGCCGCTGATGTCCTCGACCGACTTGCCGCGCTTGGCGGCGATCTCGGCCGGCGTGCGCAACTCCTGCATGGCCTTCAGCGTCGCGCGCACCATGTTGTAGGGGTTGGTCGAGCCGTGCGACTTGGCCACTACGTTGCGCACCCCCATCACGTCGAAGATGGCTCTCATAGGACCGCCGGCGATCACGCCGGTTCCCTCGGCCGCCGGCGCCAGCATCACTCGGGCGGCACCGTGCTTGGCGGCCACCGCGTGCTGCAGCGTCCCGTTGCGCAGCGGCACCCTGGCCATCCCGCGCCGGGCCCGCTCCATCGCCTTCTGGATCGCGACCGGCACCTCGCGCGCCTTGCCCTTGCCCATCCCGATGCGGCCGTCGCCGTCGCCCACCACGGTGAGCGCCGCAAAACCCAGGATGCGGCCGCCCTTGACGACCTTGGTGACGCGGTTGACGGCGATCATCTTTTCGCGCAGGCCGTCATCGCGCGCTTCGCCCAGGCTCTTCGGTTGGATCCTTGCCATGGTCAGTTCCTCAGATCTTCAGTCCGGCCTCGCGCGCCGCGTCGGCCAGCGCCTTGACGCGGCCGTGGTAACGAAAACCGGAACGGTCGAACGCGACCCGGTCGATCCCCGCCGCCACCGCCTTCTGGGCGATGCGGGCCCCGACGATCTTGGCCGCGGCCGCGTTGCCGCCCCGGCCCTTGGCTCCGGTCAGTTGATTGCGCACCTCCTGCTCGAGTGTCGAGGCCGACACCAGCACGTGGCCGCCGTCGGCCGACACCACCAACGCGTAGATGTTCAGGTTGGTCCGGTGCACGGCCAGCCGGTTCATCCGCTGCAGGGCGATGCGCTCCCGGGTCGCCTGGGCGCGGCGCAAACGGGTCTGCTTCTTGTCGATCATCGCAACGGCCTCTTACCGATCATTCGGCATCACTTCTTCTTCGTTTCCTTCAGGATCACGGTCTCGTTGGCGTAGCGCACGCCCTTGCCCTTGTAAGGCTCGGGCGGGCGGAATGCGCGCAATTCGGCCGCGATCTGCCCGACTCTCTGCTTGTCGGGGCCCTTGACCACGATTTCGGTCTGGCTCGGGGTTTCCACCTTCACCCCGGCCGGCATCCGGTGCTCGACCGGGTGCGAGAAGCCCAGCGACAGCGTGATCTTGTCACCCTGGGCCTGGGCCCGGTAGCCGACCCCGACCAGGGTCAGTCGGCGCTCGAAGCCGCGCGTGACGCCCTCGACCATGGCCGCCACCAGCGCCCGCAGGGTCCCGCTCATCGCATTGGCCTCGCGCGACTCGTCGGCCGCAGCAAAGCTCACCTTGCCGTCGGCCACTTTTACCTGGACGCGAGCGTCCAGCGCCTGCTTCAGCGTCCCCAGCGGGCCCTTGACGACGATCTGGCCGGCGGCGATCTGGGCCTCGACGCCCTTGACCAGGCTCACCGGAATGCGTGCAACTCGGGACATCGCGATTTCTCCGATTTCTCCGGCCTTACGCCACGTAGCAGATGACTTCGCCGCCCACGCCCTGCACGCGCGCCTTGCGGTCCGTCATCACGCCCATGGAGGTCGAAACGATCGCCACACCCAGCCCGTTCATCACCTGCGGCAGGGCGTCGCGGCCCCGGTAAATGCGAAGTCCCGGGCGTGAAACCCGCTCGAGCCGCTCGATCACCGGCCGGCCCGCGTAGTACTTCAGGCCGATGCGCAGCTCCGAGTGCCCGGCGCTGGCGGCGTCGACCCGGAACCCTTCGATGTAACCCTCGTCCTGCAGCACCCGCGCGATCGCGACCTTCAGCTTCGACGACGGCATCGCGACGTCGGTCTTTTCGACGCGCTGGGCGTTGCGAATCCGGGTCAGCATGTCGGCAATCGGATCACTCATGCTCATCGTGACAACTCCGCGCCTACCAGCTGGCCTTGATCACCCCGGGAATGTCGCCGCGCAGCGCGGCCTCCCGCAATTTGTTCCGACCCAGGCCGAACATCCGGAACGTGCCGCGCGGGCGCCCCGTGATCGAGCACCGGTTGCGCAGCCGCGTCGGGCTGGCGTTGCGCGGCAGCGCCTGCAGCCGTCGCTGGGCGTCCAGCCGCTCCTCCATCGACAGCGTGGCGTCGTCGATCTGGGCCTTCAGCGCGCCCCGCTTGGCGGCGAACTTCTTCACGAGAACTTCGCGCTTTTTCGCGCGGTTGATCACTGCAAGTTTGGCCAATGAGGACCTCGCTCAGTTTCTCTTCGGTTCGGCTCAGTTTTTGGACTTCTGCCCAGGTGCTGCTCAGTTTCTGAACGGGAAGCGGAACGCCGCCAGCAGCGCCTTGGCCTCCTCGTCGGAGCGGGCCGTCGTCGTGATGCTGACGTTCAAGCCCCGGATCTTGTCGATCTTGTCGTACTCGATCTCGGGGAAAAGGATCTGTTCCTTGAAGCCGATGCTGTAGTTGCCGCGGCCGTCGAAGGCGCGTGTCGACACGCCGCGAAAGTCGCGCATCCGGGGAAACGCGATCGTGACCAGACGGTCCAGGAACTCGTACATCCGGCTGCCGCGCAGCGTCACCATGCACCCGATGGGAAGCCCCTGGCGGATCTTGAAGTTGGCGATCGCCTTGCGGGCGCGCGTGACGACCGGCTTCTGCCCCGCGATCCGGGTCAGATCGGCCACCGCTGCGTCGATGTTCTTCTTGTCGGCCACTGCCTCGCCCACGCCCATGTTCAGCGTGATCTTGACGACGCGCGGCACCTGCATCGTGGTCGCATAGGAGAACTGCTTCTGCAGCTCGGGCACGACTTTCTCGCGGTACACCGTCTGCAGGCGCGCCACCATCTGGCCGCCGGCCGCCACGCCCCCCGCCTTGCGCTCGCCGGCCGGCTTCGGCCCGGCCCCCGCCTTCGCCTTCGCCTTGCCTTCCGCGCCGGCCTTCGGCTCTGCGCCCGCCTTGGATTCCGCCCCTGCCTTGGCGTCCTTGCCCGGCTTGGCTTCCTTGCCCGCCTTCGGCTCCTTGCCCGCTTTCGGTTCCTTTGCGTCCTTGCCCGCTGACTGCTTCATGCTCCGCCCCGTCATCCCTTGGAGCCGACCAGCGCGCCGTTGCTCTTGAACACGCGCACCTTGTTGCCGTCGACCACCTTGAATCCGACGCGCCCACCCTTGCTGGTGGTCGGATTGAACAGCATCACGTTGGACTGATCGATCGGCATGGTGCGGTCGACGATGCCGCCGGTGACGCCCTTCATCGGGTTGGGCCGCACGTGCTTTTTGACCTGGTTGATGCCCTCGACCGTGATGTGGCGCGCGTCCACGCGCGCCAGCACGACCCCGCGTTTGCCCTTGTCCTTGCCTGCGATGATGACGACCTCGTCGCCCTTGCGGATGCGTTCCATGGCGCCCTCGAAAAACGCTAAAGCACTTCCGGCGCGAGCGAGACGATCTTCATGAAGCGTTCGGTGCGCAGCTCGCGCGTGACCGGCCCGAAAATGCGGGTGCCGATCGGCTCGAGCTTGGCGTTCAGCAGCACCGCCGCGTTGCGGTCGAACTTGATGGCCGAGCCGTCGATGCGGCGCAGGCCGCTCGCGGTGCGCACCACCACCGCGTTGTAGACCTCGCCCTTTTTCACGCGCCCGCGCGGAGCGGCATCCTTCACCGTCACCTTGATGACGTCGCCGATGTTGGCGTACCGACGCTTGCTGCCGCCCAGCACCTTGATACACATCACCGCTCGCGCGCCGGTGTTATCGGCGACATCGAGCATCGTCTGCATCTGAATCATGATCGTCCCAACTTGTCCCACCGCCCGGCGCGGCCGCGCATGCGGCCAAGCTCTCCGATGGACAGTCTTGGTCCCGTTCGGGAGAAGCAGGCCCAACCCGCCATGGGCCCGCAGAAAGCCAAAGATTCTATCGTGTTAGGACACCTGATTGCAAGGCAGCCCGGCACGGCCGGCTACAGGCCCCGGGCGGACTCGACCACCCGGGTCACGGTCCAGGTCTTGGTCTTGGACAGCGGCCGCGTCTCGACGATTTCGACCAGATCGCCCTCGCCGACCGAGTCGCTCGCATCGTGCGCGTGCACCTTGGTCGAGCGCAGCAGGTACTTGCCGTACATCGGGTGGCGCACGCGCCGCTCGATCAGGACCGTCACGGTCTTGTCCATTTTGTTGCTGATGACCCGCCCCACCAGGGTTCTCTTCAGAGCGGGCGATGGGGCTTTATCGGGAGCCGTCGCGATCATGGCTTGGCCGCCTTCTGTGCCATCACCGTGTGCACGCGGGCGATGTCCCGGCGCAGCTTGCGCAGCTGGCTCGGATCGTGCAGCTGCTGGGTCGCCTTCTGCATCCGGGCGGAAAACTGGGCCTTGAGCAGCGAGCGCAGCTCATCGCCCAGCGCCTTGGCATCCTTGGTGCGCAATTCCTTGGGTTGCATTACCGCTCCTGCGTTAACTGGCCGCTCATTGACCAAGCTGGCGCGCAACGAACACGGTCTTCAGGGGCAGCTTGGCGGCCGCCAGCGTGAAGGCCTCGCGGGCAACCGCTTCCTCGACCCCGTCCATCTCGTACAACACCTTGCCGGGCGTGATCTGGGCCACCCAGTATTCCGGGTTGCCCTTGCCGTTGCCCATGCGCACCTCGGCCGGCTTTTGCGAAATCGGCTTGTCCGGGAAGATCCGGATCCATACCCGGCCGCCGCGCTTGATATGCCGGGTGATCGCGCGCCGCGCCGCCTCGATCTGGCGTGCGGTCAGACGCCCGCGCTCGGTGGCCTTCAGACCGAAGTCGCCGAACGAAACGTGCGCGCCCCGGGTCGCCAGCCCGCGAATGCGCCCCTTGTGGTCCTTGCGGTACTTCCTGCGCGCCGGTTGCAGCATCGCCTCAGTCCTCCTTCTTCTCGCCCGCCTTGGGCTCGGCGACCTTGCCGTCGCCGGGCTTGGCGGCCACTTTGCGCACGCGCTTGACGGCCGGCTTCGACGCATCCTCGCGCGGTGCGCCTTCGGCCGCCGGCGCGGCGGCGGCCGGCACGGCCGCCTTGGGCTCGCCGTCGGCCTTGGCCTCGGTCCGGCGCGGCGCAGGGCGCCGCCCACCGGCGCCGGGCGGCCTGGCCCCCGGTGCGGCTGGCCGGTCCGCGGCCGGCCGCCGCGGCCGGCGCTCCTCGCGCTCGGGCGGGGGCGGGGCCGCTTCGGTGCCCGGGGCCTCGCCGCGGCCCAGCATTTCGCCCTTGTAGACCCAGACTTTCACGCCGATCACGCCGTACGTGGTCTTGGCCTCGGACAAGCCGTAGTCGATGTCGGCGCGCAGCGTGTGCAGCGGCACGCGACCTTCGCGGTACCACTCGGTGCGGGCGATCTCGATGCCGTTCAGGCGCCCCGAGCTCATGATCTTGATGCCCTGCGCCCCCAGCCGCATCGCGTTCTGCATGGCCCGCTTCATGGCGCGCCGGAACATGATCCGCTTTTCCAGCTGCTGCGTGATCGAGTCGGCGATCAGCTGGGCGTCCAGCTCCGGCTTGCGGATCTCGTCGATGTTCACGTGCACCGGCACGCCCATCATCTTCTGCAGCGCCACTTTGAGCGCCTCGATGTCCTCGCCCTTCTTGCCGATCACCACGCCCGGCCGCGCCGAGTAGATCGTGATGCGCGCGTTCTTGGCGGGCCGCTCGATCAGGATGCGCCCGACCGAAGCGTTGCGAAGCTTCTGGCGCAGGTAATCGCGCACCTTCAGGTCTTCGCCCAGCATCCGGGGAAAGTCGCGCCCGCTGGCGTACCAGCGCGAGTTCCAGTTGTGGGAAACCGAGAGCCGGAAGCCGGTCGGATTGATTTTCTGACCCATGCGTCACCTACCCGTTCTTGCCGTCGCCGACCGCGACGTAGATGTGGCAGCTTTTCTTGCAGATGCGCGCACCACGCCCTTTGGCACGCGCTGCGAAGCGACGCAGCGTCGGCCCCTGCTCGACGAAGATGCGCGTGATGCGCAGTTCGTCGATGTCGGCCCCATCGTTGTGCTCGGCATTGGCAATCGCCGATTCGAGCGCCTTGCGGATCAGGCCGGCCGCCTTTTTCTGCGAGAACTTCAGGATATCGAGCGCCTTGTCGATCGGCTTGCCGCGCACCAGGTCGGCCACCAGGCGGCCCTTCTGCGCCGACAGCCGCGCGCCCCGAATCGATGCCGTGGTTTCCATTCGCCGCCCCGCCTACTTCCTGGGAGGCGCCGGCGCCGCGGTCTTGCGGTCGGCCGAATGCCCCTTGAACGTGCGCGTCAGCGCAAATTCGCCCAGCTTGTGACCCACCATCTGGTCGTTGATATAGACCGGCACGTGCTGCTTGCCGTTGTGCACGGCGATGGTCAGCCCGATGAAATCCGGAACGATGGTCGAGCGCCTCGACCAGGTCTTGATCGGACGCTTGTCCTTGGAGGACTGGGCGGCCTCGACTTTCTTGAGCAGGTGGCCGTCTACGAACGGACCTTTCTTCAGCGAACGGGACATGGCCGGCGATCTCCGCGGAACTACTTGCGATGGCGACGCTGCACGATCATCGAGCTCGTGCGCTTGTTCTTGCGGGTGCGATAACCCTTGGTGAGCTTGCCCCAGGGCGAGACCGGATCGCGCTTGGTGCCGGTGCGGCCCTCGCCGCCGCCATGCGGATGGTCGACCGGATTCATCGCCACCCCGCGCACGGTCGGACGGATGCCGCGCCAGCGCATGGCGCCCGCCTTGCCGAACTGGCGAAGGTTGTTTTCCTCGTTGCCGACTTCACCGATGGTGGCCCGGCACTCGATCAGCACCTTGCGGATCTCGCCGGAGCGCAGCCGCAGCTGCGCGTAGCCGCCCTCGCGCGCCAGCAACTGCACCGAGGTGCCGGCCGCGCGCGCCAGCTGCGCGCCCTTGCCGGGCAGCATCTCGACGCAATGCACCGTGGTGCCCACCGGGATATTGCGCAGCGGCAGCGTATTGCCGACCCGGATCGCAGCTTCCTGGCCGCTTTGCACCTGGGCGCCGACCGCCAGGCCGCGCGCGGCGATGATGTAGCGGCGCTCGCCGTCGGCATAGCACACCAGCGCCAGGTTCGCCGAGCGGTTCGGGTCGTATTCGATCCGCTCGACCTTGGCCGCGATGCCGTCCTTGTTGCGCCGGAAATCGACCACGCGATAGTGGCGCTTGTGCCCGCCCCCCTGGTGGCGCGTGGTGATGTGACCGTTGTTGTTGCGGCCCGAACCGCGGATCTTGCGTTCGGTGAGCGGGGCGTGCGGCCCGCCCTTGTGCAGGTCGGCGTTGACGACCTTGACCAGCGCGCGCCGGCCCGCGGATGTCGGCTTGACCTTGACCAGCGCCATTTGCTACTTCACCTCTTCCGCGAAATTGATTTCCTGCCCCGGCTTCAGGCACACATACGCCTTGCGCAGATTGGCGCGCCGGCCGGGCGTGCGCCCGAACTTCTTTTCCTTGCCGCGCCGGTTCAGGATCTGGACCGAGTCGACCTCGACCTTGAACAGCGTCTCCACGGCCGCCTTGACCTCCTGCCGGGTCGCGTCCTGCACCACCTTGAAGGCGACCTGGTTGTGCTTGTCGGCGATCATCGTCGACTTTTCCGACACGATCGGTGCGAGCAGCACGTTGTACAAGCGCTCCACTGACTTTATCGTGTACTTCATGCCTGGCCCCACATCTGCTCGAGCTTGGCGATCGCCGGCCGGGTCACCACGACCTTGTCGAAGTAGATCATCGACACCGGATCGGCATAACGCGGCTCCACCACCATCACGTTCTTCAGATTGCGCGACGCCAGATTCAGGTTCTGATCGACGCTTTCGGTGATGATCAGGACCGATTGCAGCCCCATCGCCTTGAGCTTGTCGGCCAGCAGCTTGGTGCGCGGCGCCTCCACGCTCAGGTTGTCGACGACCGCGATCCGGTCATCGCGCGCGAGCTGGGACAGGATCGAGCAGGCGGCCGCCCGGAACATCTTGCGATTGACCTTGTGCGAGAAGTTCTCGTCGGGCGAATTGGGGAAAACCTTGCCGCCGCCGCGCCACAGAGGGCTCGATGTCATGCCGGCGCGCGCGCGCCCGGTTCCCTTCTGGCGCCACGGCTTGCGGGTCGAGTGGCGCACCTCCGAGCGGTCCTTCTGCGCCCGCGTTCCCAGCCGCGCGTTGGCCTGGTAGGCCACCACGACCTGGTGCACCAGCGCCTCGTTGTAATCGCGGCCGAACAGCGCCTGCGGGGCCGGCAACGTCGCGGTGGCTTCACCTTTGTCGTTCAGCACTTTCAGGTTCAGCACTTTCAGTTCCATCGCGTCCGGTCCGCCACTCAAGCCTTGACCGCCGGCCGCACCAGCACACTGCCGCCGCGCGCGCCGGGGACCGCCCCGCGCACCAGCAGCAGCTGGCGCTGCGTGTCGATGCGGGCGATCACCAGGTTGTGGGTCGTGCGGCGCACGTCGCCCAGATGCCCGGCCATGCGCTTGCCGGGCATCACGCGCCCCGGATCCTGCCGCATGCCGATCGAACCGGGCGCGTTGGTCGAGACCGAATTGCCGTGCGTGGCGCGGTTCGACGAGAAATGGTGCCGCTTGATCGCGCCCGCAAACCCCTTGCCGATCGATACGCCCGTGACGTCGACCTTCTGGCCTACCTCGAACTGGTCCACGCCGAGCGAGGCGCCGACTTTCAGGTCGGCTTTCAAGGCCTCGTCTTTGAACGTCTTCGCGTCGAGCCGGAATTCGCGCAACGCCGAGCCGCCCTCGACACCGGCCTTGGCGAAGTGGCCGGCCTGAGGCTTGGCGATGCGCGAGGGCCTGCGAACGCCGTGCGCCAGCTGCACCGCTGCGTAGCCATCCGTTTCGACCGTCTTGATCTGGGTGACCCGGTTGTTGGAGACCTCGAGCACCGTGACCGGAACGGATTCGCCGTCGTCGTTGAAGACGCGCGTCATTCCGACCTTGCGGCCGAGCAGGCCCAAGCCGGAAATGCGCGAGGTCGGCGCCGCCGCAGACTCCGCGGCCGCAGACTTTGCATCCGCCATGTTATTCCCCGTCCTGCCGGCTACGATTGGCCGGCACGCATAAGCAGAAAAGCTTGCGAGTTTAACCTGCCGGGGCTATTGCTGCAACTGCACGGGTCGCCAAACGCGGCTAGCGACGGGCCACGCCGGGCCGCTGGACGCTGTCGGGCAGCGGAACGTTCACCCTGGCGCTGGACGCCGGGGTCAGCAGAAACGCGGCCGTTTCGCCGTGGTGCGTTCCGAATCCGACGATCTGGCCGGACCCATTGATCGCCCGGGCCGAACTCAGTATCCAGCCGGCGTCGGCCGTTCTGGCCAGATCGTTCAGGTCGTGCATCGCCCCGTCCCGGTAGATGAACGCGTGCGCGCCGTCCGGGCCGGCCACGTTCGAGCTTCCGACCACCTGGCCCTCGTCGTTGATGCCGTAGGCGAAGCTGCTGGGGCCGCCCAGGGTTCCGAGGTCCTGCATCGATCCGTTGCTGTACAGGAATGCGTGCAGCGATACGCTGCCGGCCACGTAGGCGCTGCCGGCGACCTCGCCCGCCGCATTGACGGCCTGCTCGCGGCTCGGCATGGTCGCCAGCGGCCCGAGCTCGATCATCTTGCCGTTCGCGTACACGAAGCCCCGCAGCGAATCGTTGCCCGCTGTATAGGTGGTTCCGAATACCTGTCCCCGGTCATCGATCGTGTCGGCGTAGCTGCTGGTGCCGCCGAGGGTTCCGAGGTCGCGCATCTTTCCGTCGCTGTAGATGAACGCGTGCAAGGCCCGGTCGCCCGCGGTGAACGAATTGCCGACCACCTGCCCGCGCGAGTTCAGGCCCAGCGCGATGCTGAACGATCCGCCCAAGGTGCCCAGGTCGGTGATCGTGTAGATCTGAGCCTGGGAAGCAGACGGCGCTGCCAGCGCCAGGCAAACCGGCACGGCGGCCAGAGCCCAGGCCAGAACGGAACGCGGAGGCAGCCGATCGAGTCGAGGCACGGGCCGGATCGTTTCCAGAGTTGTGGTTGGCGCGGAACATACCCCAAAGTCAACGTCCACGGGGGTGATCTACCTCAAGCCTCGCATCAAGACGGCACTCCAGGATGACTCCGAGGCGCTGCCTACCTTTTGCGCGCGGTCCGGTGCGGTTGTGCAGCGCGATAAGACCCGGCTTCGCGCCTGACGGCGCTACGCCGGGCAAGCCCGCCGAAGCCCGAAAGCTACTGCGGGCTCGCCCGCCGTAGCCCGAAGGGCGAAGGCGGGGCCTTACTGGACCTTGATCTCGACGTCGACGCCGGCCGGCAGGTCCAGCTTCATCAGCGCATCGACCGTCTTGTCGGTCGGATCGACGATGTCCATCAGCCGCTGATGCGTGCGGATCTCGAACTGGTCGCGCGAGGTCTTGTTCACGTGGGGAGAGCGCAGCACGTCGTAGCGCTGGATCCGGGTGGGCAGCGGAACCGGGCCGTGCACCACCGCGCCGGTGCGCTTGGCCGTATCGACGATCTCGACCGCGGAGCGGTCGATCAGCTTGTAGTCGAACGCTTTGAGTCGAATCCGGATCTTCTGCTGCTGCATGGTTCCCGCTCCAGGGTCGCGCCGCGACGATCATTCACCGCGGCGAACACGAATGTCTTTCTTACTCCAAAATCTTGGCCACCACGCCGGCGCCGACGGTCTTGCCGCCCTCGCGCACCGCAAAGCGCAGCCCCTGGTCCATCGCGATCGGCTGGCCCAGCGTCACCACCATCTTGATGTTGTCGCCCGGCATCACCATCTCCGTGCCCGCCGGCAGCTGCACCGACCCGGTCACGTCCGTGGTCCGAAAGTAAAACTGCGGCCGGTACCCGTTGAAAAACGGCGTGTGCCGCCCGCCTTCTTCCTTGCTCAGCACGTACACCTCGCACTCGAACTTCGTGTGCGGCGTGATCGCCCCCGGCTTGGCCAGCACCTGCCCGCGTTCGACCTCCTCGCGCTTGGTCCCCCGCAGCAGCACCCCCACATTGTCCCCAGCCTGCCCCTCATCGAGCAGCTTGCGAAACATCTCCACCCCCGTGCAGGTCGTCTTCAGCGTCGGCTTCAACCCCACGATCTCGATCTCGTCGCCAACCTTCACAATCCCCCGCTCGATCCGCCCCGTCACCACCGTGCCCCGACCCGATATCGAAAACACGTCCTCGATCGGCATCAGAAACGCCTGGTCGATGGCCCGCTTCGGCGTCGGTATGTAGCTGTCCAGCGCATCGGCCAGCTTCATGATCGACTGCTCGCCCAGCTCCCCCTTGTCCCCCTCCAGCGCCAGCTTGGCCGCCCCCTTCACAATCGGAATCGCATCGCCCGGAAACTCGTACTTGCTCAAAAGCTCCCGTACCTCCAGCTCCACCAGCTCCAGCAGCTCCGCATCGTCCACCATGTCGCACTTGTTCATGTACACCACGATGTACGGCACCCCAACCTGCCGCGCCAGCAAGATGTGCTCGCGCGTCTGCGGCATCGGCCCGTCCGCCGCCGACACCACCAATATCGCCCCGTCCATCTGCGCCGCACCCGTGATCATGTTCTTCACATAGTCCGCGTGCCCCGGACAGTCCACGTGCGCATAGTGCCGCTTGCTCGTCTGGTACTCCACGTGCGCCGTGTTGATCGTGATCCCGCGCGCTTTCTCCTCCGGCGCATTGTCAATGTCGTCGTACTTCTTCACGTCCCCGCCAAACTTCGCCGCCAGCACCGTCGTCATCGCCGCCGTCAGCGTCGTCTTCCCATGGTCCACGTGCCCTATCGTGCCCACATTCACGTGCGGCTTGGTCCGCTCAAATTTGCCCTTGGCCATTTTTTGGAGTCCTTCCGGAGCCGGGTTCTCGGGTTGCGAATCAGCGCCTGACTGCGTCGGTCGACTTGGCGTTGATCACCGCCTCGGCCACGTGCCTGGGAGCCTCGGCGTAGTGCTTGAATTCCATCGTGTAGGTGGCGCGCCCCTGGGTGAGCGATCGCAGCGTGGTCGAATAACCGAACATCTGCTCGAGCGGCACCTCGGCGCGGATGGCCTTGCCGCCGCCGCCGGCGATGTCGTCCATGCCCTGGATCACGCCGCGACGCGACGACAGGTCGCCCATCACGTCTCCCATCTTTTCCTCGGGCGTTTCCACTTCCACCGCCATGATCGGCTCCAGCAGGGCCGGACTGGCCGCGCGCATGCCGTCCTTGAAGCCGATCGAGGCGGCCATCTTGAACGCGTTCTCGTTCGAATCGACCTCGTGGTAGGAGCCGAAGTGCAAGGTCACCTTGACGTCGACCACCGGGTAGCCGGCCAGCACGCCCGCTTTCAGCGTCTCCTCGATGCCCTTCCGCACGGCTGGAATGTACTCGCGCGGCACCACGCCGCCCTTGATCGCATCGACGAACTCGTAACCGGTGCCATGCGGCTGCGGATCCAGGCGCAGCACCACGTGCCCGTACTGGCCCCGGCCGCCCGACTGCTTGATGAACTTGCCCTCGACGCTTTCGACCGTCCTGCGGATCGTCTCGCGAAAGGCGACCTGGGGCTTGCCGACCGAAGCCTCGACGCCGAACTCGCGCTTCATCCGGTCGACGATGATTTCCAGGTGCAGCTCGCCCATGCCGGAGATGATGGTCTGTCCGGACTCCTCGTCGGTGTGCACGCGGAACGAGGGGTCCTCCTGCGCCAGCCGGCTCAGCGCCACGCCCATTTTCTCCTGGTCGGCCTTGGTCCTGGGCTCGACCGCCTGTGAGATCACCGGTTCCGGGAACGTCATCCGCTCCAGCGTGATGATCTTGTTCGGATCGCACAGCGTGTCGCCCGTGGTCGCGTCCTTCATGCCGACCGCGGCGGCGATGTCGCCCGCGAACACCTCTTTTATCTCGTCGCGCTGGTTGGCGTGCATCTGCAGGATGCGGCCGACGCGTTCCTTCTTGCCCTTGACCGCGTTGTAGATCGTGTCGCCGGATGACAGCACACCCGAGTACACGCGCAGGAACGTGAGCTGTCCGACATACGGATCGGTCATGATCTTGAAGGCGAGCGCGGCGAACGGTTCGTCGTCGCGCGCGGCGCGGCTGATCTGCTGATCGCGATCGCTCATGCCCTTGACCGGGGGAATGTCGACCGGCGAGGGCAGGTAGTCGATCACCGCGTCCAGCATCGCCTGCACGCCCTTGTTCTTGAAGGCCGAGCCGCACAGCATCGGGGTGATCTCGTGGGCGATCGTGCGCGCGCGCAGCGCCGACTTGATCTCGGCTTCCGTCAGCTGGCCCGACTCCAGGTACTTGTTCATCAGCTCTTCGTTGGCTTCGGCCGCGGCCTCGACCATCTTCTCGCGCCACTCGGCAGCCGTCTCGGCCAGCTCGGGCGGGATGTCGGTGTAGGTGAACTTCATGCCCTGGCTGGCCTCGTCCCACAGGATGGCCTTCATCTTCACCAGGTCCACCACGCCGCGGAAGTTCTCCTCGACGCCGATCGGAACCTGGATCGGAATCGGGTTCGCCTTCAGGCGCATCCGCATCTGCTCGTAGACCTTGAAGTAGTTGGCGCCGGTGCGGTCCATCTTGTTCACGAAGGCCAGGCGCGGCACCTTGTACTTGTTGGCCTGGCGCCAGACCGTCTCCGACTGCGGCTGCACGCCGCCGACCGCGCAATACACCATGCAGGCGCCGTCCAGCACGCGCATGCTGCGCTCGACCTCGATCGTGAAGTCGACGTGGCCCGGGGTGTCGATGATGTTGATCCGGTGCTCCGGCAGCGACAGGTCCATGCCCTTCCAGAAACAGGTGGTGGCGGCCGAGGTGATCGTGATGCCGCGCTCCTGCTCCTGTTCCATCCAGTCCATCGTCGCGGCCCCGTCGTGCACCTCGCCGATCTTGTGGTTGACCCCGGTGTAGAACAGGATGCGCTCGGTCGTCGTCGTCTTGCCGGCGTCGATGTGTGCGGAAATACCGATGTTCCGGTACCGCTCGATTGGGGTCTTTCTGGCCATTGCGTTCACCAGCTCAGAATCTGAAATGGGCGAAGGCCCGGTTGGCTTCGGCCATCCGGTGCACTTCCTCGCGCTTTTTCATCGCGCCGCCGCGCCCTTCCGAAGCCTCGATCAGCTCACCGGCCAGGCGCAGCGGCATCGATTTCTCGCCGCGTTTCTTGGCCGCCTCGCGCAACCAGCGCATCGCCAGCGCCATGCGGCGCACCGGGCGCACTTCGACCGGCACCTGGTAGTTGGCCCCGCCGACCCGACGGCTCTTGACCTCGACCGACGGCTTCACGTTGCCCAGCGCCTGCGTGAAAATCTCCACCGGGTTCTTGCCGCTTTTCTGCTCGATCTGCGCGAACGCTCCGTACACGATCCGCTCGGCCACGGCTTTCTTGCCGTCGAGCATGATCACGTTGATGAACTTGGTCACGTCCGAGTTGGCGAACTTCGGATCCGGCAGGATCTCGCGCTTCGGAACTTCGCGACGACGCGGCATTCGATACCTCTCTCTTCAGTCGATTCGCGGACCGGCCCCGGTTGCTCGCATTGCTGCCTGGTGCTCGTCCGCACGGGCGGGCCCCATGATGACGGGCCCCGACTTACTTCGGCTTTACTCCGACTTCGGCCGCTTTGCTCCGTACTTGGAGCGGCCCTGCTTGCGGTCCTTCACGCCCTGCGTATCCAGCGATCCGCGCACGATGTGGTAGCGCACCCCCGGCAGGTCCTTCACGCGGCCGCCGCGGATCAGCACGACCGAGTGCTCCTGCAGGTTGTGGCCTTCGCCACCGATGTACGAGATCACCTCGAACCCGTTGGTGAGCCGCACCTTGGCGACTTTGCGCAGCGCCGAGTTGGGCTTTTTCGGCGTGGTCGTGTACACCTTGGTGCACACGCCGCGCCGCTGCGGGCAGCCCCGCAGCGCCGGACTCTTGCTCTTGGCCCGCGCGCTCTCGCGTGCCCTGCGTACCAGCTGGTTGATCGTCGGCATGTTCCGGCTTTCCTGGCCAAATCCCGGTCTGGCGGTCCCGCTATCGTGCATGTTTCGTGCACATGGGCCGTGCACGCGGCGCGCACAACCGGACCTTCGTCGACCTTCGCGAAGCCTTCCATTGTAGCCGAGCGCTTGCCCGGGGGTCAACGCACCGGCGGCAGACGCCCCTCTACCGGTTGACCGTTTTCATCGTCGCTTCCGGATAGCGATCGCCCGCGGCGGCTCCGGGCGGAAACGCCATGTCCAGGCGTGCCAGCTGCTCGGCGTTCAGTCGGATGGCGGCCGCGCCCGCGTTCTGCTCCAGGTAGCCGCGCTTCTTGGTGCCCGGAATCGGGACGATATCGTCGCCCTGGGCCAGCACCCAGGCCAGCGCCACCTGGGCCGCGGTGCCGCTGACCTCGCCGGCGATCGCCTCCAGCTCGCGCAGCAGGCCCAGGTTGTCGCGCAGATTGTCGGCCTGGAAGCGCGGCGTGCGGCGCCGGTAGTCGTCCGCGTCCAGATCGTCGACCTGTGTGATGCGGCCGCTCAGGAAGCCCCGCCCGAGCGGGCTGAAGGCCACGAACCCCACGCCCAGGCGCCGACAGGCCGCCAGCACGCCCCGTTCCGGATCGCGCGTCCACAGCGAATATTCGGACTGCAGCGCCGTGACCGGGTGGACCCGGCAGGCCCGCTCCAGCGTCTGCGCCGACGCCTCCGACAGGCCCACGTGCAGGATCTTGCCCGCGCGCACGAAATCGGCCAGCGCCTGCATCGTGTCCTCGATCGGCACCGCCGGGTCGACCCGGTGCAGGTAATACACGTCGAGATGGTCCACGCCCAGCCGCTTCAGGCTCGCCTCGAGGGCCTGGCGCGCATGCTGCGGGCTGCCATCGATCAGCGGGACGGCGGCATTGGCCGGATCGCGCACGATGCCGAACTTGGTGGCCAGCACGACCTCGTCGCGCCGCCCGCGGATCGCGCGCCCGACCAGCTCTTCGTTGGCGAACGGACCGTACACGTCGGCGGTGTCCAGGAAGTTGACGCCCAGGTCCAGCGCGTGCCGGATCGTCGCGATCGATTCGGCCTCCTCGGGCGGCTGTCCGTAGAAGGCGCTCATCCCCATGCAGCCCAGCCCGACGGCGGAAACGCGCGGGCCGGAAGCGCCGAGACGCCGTAATGGGATTGTCATGGTTTGGATCCCCCCGCCAATTTTGCCACCCTCACCCCCGCCCCTCTCCCGCAAGCGGGAGAGGGGAGAGAGCGCGCCCGGTACGTCACCGCATAGGGAGCGGCTATCGGTCGCCCCTCGCCCGCGCAAGCGGGAGAGGGGAGGGGGTGAGGGCGCGGCAGCTCGGCTACGACCCGGACACTGCTTCGGTGCCCTCGCCCTCGGCTGTGTCGACGGCGGCTTCCTGCACCTGCGACTGCCCGCTCGCCTCCAGCGCGGCCATGGCCTCGCGCTCGGCCGCCTCGGCTTCTTCCTTCTCCTTGCGCGCCCGGTGATAGGCGAGCCCGGAGCCGGCCGGGATCAGGCGGCCGACGATCACGTTCTCTTTCAGGCCACGCAACTCGTCGCGCTTGCCCATGATCGCCGCTTCGGTCAGCACGCGCGTGGTCTCCTGGAACGAGGCCGCCGAGATGAACGAGTCGGTCGACAGCGAGGCCTTGGTGATGCCCAGCAGCACGTTCTCGTACAGCCCCGGCCGTCCGCCCTTGGCGATCGCCTTGTCGTTCTCGTCCAGCAGCTCCGAGCGCTCGACCTGCTCGCCCGGGATGAACGGCGTGTCGCCGGCGTCGACGATCTGCACCCGGCGCAGCATCTGCCGGACGATCACCTCGATGTGCTTGTCGTTGATCTTCACGCCCTGCAGCCGGTACACGTCCTGCACCTCGTCGACGATGTAGCGCGCCAGCGATTCGACGCCGAGCAGGCGCAGGATGTCATGCGGATCGGCCGAACCGTCGACGATCAGCTCGCCCTTGTTCACCACCTGGCCGTCGTGCACCAGCACGTGCTTGTCCTTCGGGATCAGGAATTCGTGCTCCTTGCCCTCCAGGTCGCTGATGATCAGGCGCTGCTTGCCCTTGGTGTCCTTGCCGAACGAGACCGTCCCGGTGACTTCGGCCAGCATGCCGGCGTCCTTCGGCGAGCGCGCCTCGAACAGCTCGGCCACGCGCGGCAGACCGCCCGTGATGTCGCGCGTCTTCTGCGACTCCTGCGGAATGCGCGCCAGCACGTCGCCCACCGCGATCTGCTGGCCGTCGCGCACGACGATCAGCGCGCCGACCGGGAACGAGATCGTCACCGCGTGGTCGGTGCCGTGGATCCGCACCTCCTCGCCGGCCTCATTGATCAGCTTCACCTGCGGCCGCACGCCTTTTACGCTGGCGCTGCGCCGCTTGGCGTCGATCACCACCAGCGTCGACAGCCCGGTCACCTCGTCGATCTGCTTGGCGACCGTGACGCCCTCCTCGACGTTCTCGAACCGGGTGGTGCCGGCGTACTCGGTGATGATCGGGCGCGTCAGCGGGTCCCACTGCGCGAGCTGGGTGCCGGCCTTGACCGCCTTGCCGTCGGTCACGTTCAGGGTCGCGCCGTACGGAACCTTGTGGCGCTCGCGCTCGCGCCCGTTATCGTCGGCGATCGTGACCTCGCCGGAGCGCGAGATCACGATCTGCTCGCCCTTGGCGTTGGTCACGTAGCGCATCGTGCTGGTAAAGCGCACCAGGCCGTTGCTCTTGGCCTCGATCGCGCTCTGCACTGCGGCCCGCGAGGCGGCGCCCCCGATGTGGAAGGTGCGCATCGTGAGCTGGGTGCCGGGCTCGCCGATCGACTGGGCCGCGATCACGCCGACCGCCTCGCCCGAGTTGACCAGCACCCCGCGACCCAGGTCGCGGCCGTAACAGCCCGCGCAGATGCCGTAGCGGGTGTCGCAGGTCAGGGCCGTGCGGACCTTGATCTCGTCGATGCCGAGCTGCTCGATCCGGTCCACCGCGTCCTCGTCGAGGAGGCTCCCGGCCGCGAACAGCACTTCCTGCGTGTCCGGATGCATGATGTCGACCGCCGCCACGCGTCCCAGAATCCGGTCGCGCAGCGCCTCGATCACTTCGCCGCCCTCGACCAGGGCCCGCATCGCCACCCCGTTGGCCGTTCCGCAATCGTCCTCGGTCACGACCAGATCCTGCGTGACGTCGACCAGGCGCCGCGTCAGGTACCCCGAATTGGCGGTCTTCAGCGCCGTGTCGGCCAGGCCCTTGCGAGCGCCGTGCGTCGAGATGAAGTACTGCAGCACGTTCAGGCCTTCGCGGAAATTGGCGGTGATCGGCGTCTCGATAATCGAGCCGTCCGGCTTGGCCATCAGTCCGCGCATGCCGGCCAGTTGCCGGATCTGCGCGACCGATCCGCGCGCGCCCGAGTCGGCCATCATGAAGATCGAATTGAACGAGTCCTGATTGACTTCCACGCCGTGGCGGTCGATGGTCTTCTCGGTGGCCAACTGCTCCATCATCACCTTGCCGACCTGATCGCCCGCGCGGCCCCAGATGTCGACCACCTTGTTGTAGCGCTCGCCCTGGGTGACCAGGCCCGAGGTGTACTGCGCCTCGATCTCCTTGACCTCCTTTTCGGAGGCCCGGATGATCTCCTCCTTCTGCTCAGGCACCAGCATGTCGTCGATCGCGATCGACAGCCCCGCGCGCGTGGCGAGCGTGAAGCCCGACTGCAGCAGCCGGTCGGCGAAGATCACCGTCTCGCGCAGTCCGCAGCGCCGGAACGAGGCGTTGATCAGGCGGCTGATCTCCTTTTTCTTCAACGGCTTGTTCAGCAGCAGGAACGGCAGTCCGGCCGGCAGGATCTCGGACAGCAGGGCCCGGCCCACCGTGGTCTCGTAACGGGTGATGCGTTCGCTGCGCGCCCCGGTTTCGCGATCGACGTCGGCCTCGCGGATGCGCACCGTGATGCGCGTCTGCAACTCGACCTGGCCGGTCTCGTAGGCGCGGTGCACCTCGGCCACGTCAACGAAGAACGTGCCTTCGCCGCGGCCGTTGATCTTCTCGCGCGTCGCGTAATACAGACCGAGCACGACGTCCTGGCTGGGCACGATCGATGGATCGCCGTTGGACGGGAACAGGATGTTGTTCGACGACAGCATCAGGGCTCGCGCCTCGAGCTGCGCCTCCAGCGACAGCGGAACGTGCACCGCCATCTGGTCGCCGTCGAAGTCCGCGTTGAAGGCGGCGCACACCAGCGGGTGCAGCTGGATCGCCTTGCCCTCGATCAGCACCGGCTCGAAGGCCTGGATACCGAGACGGTGCAGCGTCGGGGCGCGATTGAGCAGCACCGGGTGCTGCCGGATCACTTCCTCCAGGATGTCCCACACGATGGGCTCCTGCGACTCGACCATCTTCTTGGCTGCCTTGATCGTGGTGGCCAGCCCCATCAGCTCGAGCTTGTTGAAGATGAACGGCTTGAACAGTTCCAGCGCCATCAGCTTGGGCAGCCCGCACTGGTGCAGCTTCAGCTGCGGGCCCACCACGATCACCGAGCGGCCCGAGTAGTCGACCCGCTTGCCCAGCAGGTTCTGCCGGAAGCGCCCGCCCTTGCCCTTGATCATGTCGGCCAGCGACTTCAGGGGCCGCTTGTTGGCCCCGGTCATCGCCTTGCCGCGCCGCCCGTTGTCCAGCAGCGAATCGACCGCCTCCTGCAGCATCCGCTTCTCGTTGCGCACGATGATTTCGGGCGCTTTCAGCTCCAGCAGCCGCTTCAGGCGGTTATTGCGGTTGATCACGCGCCGGTACAGGTCGTTCAGGTCCGAGGTGGCGAAGCGCCCGCCGTCCAGCGGCACCAGCGGGCGCAGCTCGGGCGGCAGCACCGGCAGCGCCTCCAGGATCATCCACTCGGGCTTGATGGCCGAGCGCTGGAAACCCTCCAGCGTCTTCAGGCGCTTGGCGAACTTCTTGATCTTGGCCTCGGAGCCCGTTTCGGACAGCTCCTTGCGCAGCGACTCGATCTCCTTGTCCACGTCGATCGCGCGCAGCAGCTCCCGCACCGCCTCGGCGCCCATCAGCGCGCGGAACTCGTCGCCGTATTCCTCGGTCTTGGCGATGAAATCGTCCTCGGTCATCAGCTGCCCGCGCTTTAGGGGCGTGAATCCCGGATCGACCACCACATAGGCCTCGAAGTACAGCACCCGCTCGATGTCGCGCAAGGTCATGTCCAGCACCATGCCCATCCGGCTCGGCAGCGACTTCAGGAACCAGATGTGGGCCACCGGCGAGGCGAGCTCGATGTGGCCCATCCGCTCGCGCCGCACTTTCGACAGCGTGACCTCGACCCCGCACTTCTCGCAGATCACGCCGCGGTGCTTCAGCCGCTTGTATTTGCCGCACAGGCACTCGTAATCCTTGATCGGCCCGAAGATCTTGGCGCAGAACAGGCCGTCACGCTCGGGCTTGAAGGTGCGGTAATTGATCGTCTCGGGCTTCTTGACCTCGCCAAACGACCACGAGCGGATCTTTTCGGGCGACGCGATGCCGATCTTGATGACGTCGAACTGCTCGTCCTGCTGTACTTGCTTGAACAGATCCAATAGCGCTTTCATGTGCTTCTCCCGTTCTGGGCGGATTCAGGTCGGTCGGACCCTCCTTCGCGCTGTGCGCTACGGAGGGCCTTCCGCGTGATTGACGCCTGCGGCGTCATTCACGCTCCAGGTCTATATCGATACCCAGGGACCTGATCTCCTTGACCAGCACGTTGAACGACTCCGGCATGCCGGCCTCGATCGAGTGCTCGCCTTTGACGATGCTTTCGTAAACCTTGGTGCGGCCGTTCACGTCGTCGGACTTCACGGTCAACATCTCCTGCAGTGTGTACGAGGCGCCATAGGCCTCCAGTGCCCAGACTTCCATTTCGCCGAAACGCTGCCCGCCGAACTGGGCCTTGCCCCCGAGCGGCTGCTGGGTCACCAGCGAGTACGGCCCGGTGGAGCGCGCGTGCATCTTGTCGTCGACCAGGTGGTGCAGCTTCAGCATGTGCATGTAGCCGACCGTGACCGGCCGACCGAACACCTCCCCGGTGCGCCCGTCGTACAGCGAGGCCTGCGTGCGCGACACAGAAAGCTGAAGCCGGCGCGAGACATCCTCGGGGTAGGCCGCCTCCAGCATCGCGCGGATCTCGCGCTCGGAAGCGCCGTCGAACACCGGCGTCGCGAACGGCACCCCGCCGCTCAACTGCTCGGCCAGCTCGGCCACTTCCTCGTCGGTGAAGTGGTCGATGTCCTCGCTCTTGCCCGATTTGTTGTAGACGTCGCGCAGGAACGAGCGGCACTGCTCGATCTGAACCGACCGCACCAGCTCACCGATGCGCGCGCCCAGGCCCTTGGCGGCCCACCCGAGGTGGGTCTCCAGGATCTGGCCCACGTTCATCCGCGACGGCACCCCCAGCGGGTTCAGAACGATGTCCACCGGCGTGCCGTCGGCCATGTGCGGCATGTCCTCGATCGGCACGATGCGCGATACCACGCCCTTGTTGCCGTGACGGCCGGCCATCTTGTCGCCCGGCTGCAGGCGGCGCTTGACCGCCAGGTAGACCTTGACCATCTTCAGCACGCCCGGGGGCAGCTCGTCGCCCTGCGTGAGCTTCTTCTTTTTGTCCTCGAAGGCCTGGTCGAACTGCCGGCGCTTGGTCTCGATCGACTCCTTCAGCGCCTCCAGCTGCGCGGCGGCCGTCTCGTCGGACAGGCGGATGTCGAACCAGTGGTAATGCTCCAGCGATTCGAGATACTCGCGCGTGATCACCGTGCCCTTGGCGATCTTGCGGGGCCCTCCGGTGGCTTCCTTGCGCAGCAGCAACCGCTCGATGCGGGCAAACGCGTCCGCCTCGACGATGCGCAGCTGGTCGTTCAGGTCCTGACGGTACCTCTTGAGCGCGTCGTCGATGATCTGCTGGGCGCGCTTGTCGCGCTGGATGCCTTCGCGCGTGAACACCTGAACGTCGATCACGGTTCCGGTCATCCCGGACGGCACCCGCAGCGAGGTGTCCTTCACGTCCGAGGCCTTCTCGCCGAAGATCGCGCGCAGCAGCTTCTCTTCCGGCGTGAGCTGCGTCTCGCCCTTGGGCGTGACCTTGCCCACCAGCGTATCGCCCGCCGACACCTCGGCCCCGATGTACACGATCCCCGAGTCGTCCAGGCGCCCCAGTTGCGACTCCGACAGATTGGAGATGTCGCGCGTGATCTCCTCGGGACCGAGCTTGGTGTCGCGCGCCACCACGTTGAGCTCCTCGATGTGGATCGAGGTGTAGCGGTCCTCGGCCACCACGCGCTCGCAGATCAGGATGGAATCCTCGAAGTTATAGCCGTTCCACGGCATGAACGCGACCAGCATGTTCTGGCCGAGCGCCAGCTCGCCCAGGTCGGTCGAAGCGCCGTCGGCGATCACGTCGCCCTTGGCGATCTGGTCGCCCTTCTTCACGATCGGCCGCTGGTTGATGTTGGTGTTCTGGTTCGAACGCGTGTACTTGACCAGGTTGTAGATGTCGACTCCGACCTCTCCGGAGACGTTCTCGTCCTCGTTCACGCGCACCACGATCCGGTTGGCGTCGACGTAATCGACCGCGCCCCCGCGCAGCGCCTGCACCGTGGTTCCCGAGTCCACCGCGACCGTGCGCTCCACCCCGGTTCCGACCAGCGGCTTTTCGGGCCGCAGGCAGGGCACCGCCTGGCGCTGCATGTTCGAACCCATCAGCGCGCGGTTGGCGTCGTCGTGCTCCAGGAACGGGATCAGCGAGGCCGCCACCGAGACGATCTGGCTCGGCGCGATGTCCATGAATTCGACCCGGTCCGGCGTGTACAGAACGAATTCGCCGTTCTGGCGGCACGACACCAGCTCGTCGGTGAAGCGGCCGGCCTGGTCCAGCGGAGCGTTGGCCTGCGCGATCACGTACTTGCCTTCTTCGATCGCCGACAGGTACAGGATGTCGTTGGTCACGACGCCGCCGGTTTCGACGCGCCGGTACGGCGTTTCCAGGAAGCCGTACTCGTTCAGGCGCGCATACAGCGCCATCGAGTTGATCAGGCCGATGTTCGGTCCCTCGGGCGTTTCGATCGGGCACACCCGCCCGTAATGGGTCGGGTGCACGTCGCGCACCTCGAAGCCGGCGCGTTCGCGCGTCAATCCGCCCGGTCCGAGCGCCGACACCCGCCGCTTGTGGGTGATCTCCGACAGCGGGTTGGTCTGGTCCATGAACTGCGACAGCTGCGAGGATCCGAAGAACTCGCGGATCGAGGCCGAGATCGGCTTGCTGTTGATCAGGTCGTGCGGCATCAGGTTCTCGGTCTCGGCCTGCCCCAGCCGCTCGCGCACCGCCCGCTCGACCCGCACCAGTCCGGCCCGGAACTGGTTTTCGGCCAGCTCGCCGACGCAGCGCACGCGCCGATTGCCCAGGTGATCGATGTCGTCGATCTCGCCGCGGCCGTTGCGCAGCTCGACCAGGATCTTCATCGTGTCGATGATGTCCTCGTGCGTCAGCACCAGGGGGCCCGTGATCTCGTCGCGCCCGAGGCGGCTGTTGACCTTCATCCGGCCCACGCGCGACAGGTCGTAGGTTTCGTCGTCGAAAAACAGGCGCCGGAACAGCGTCTCGACCGCGTCCTCGGTGGGCGGCTCGCCCGGACGCATCATGCGGTAGATCGCGATCCGCGCCGACAGCTGGTCGGCCGTCTCGTCGATACGCAGCGTGTTCGATATGAACGCGCCCTGGTCCAGGTCATTGATGTAGATCGTGCGGATATCGCGCACACCGGCCGTGCGCAGCTTCTTGAGCTCGTCTTCGGTGAGCTCGTCGTTGGCGCTGGCCAGGATCTCGCCGGTCTGGGGATCGACCACCGCGGTCGCCAGCACCCGGCCCAGCAGGTAGTCCTCGGACACTTCGACCCTCGTCATGCCGGCCGCTTCCATGTCGCGGATGTGGCGCGCGTTGATCCGCTTGTCCTTGGCGACGATCACCTTGCCGCTCGGATCGACCAGGTCGAAGCGCGCCACCTCGCCGCGCAGGCGGTCGGGCACCAGTTCCATCCGGCCGCCGGTCGCCGGCGACAGCTCGAAGCTGTCGAACGCGAAAAAGTGCGCCAGCACCTGCTCGTTGTTCAGACCGAGCGCCTTCAGCAGGATGGTGGCCGGCATCTTGCGGCGCCGGTCGACCCGGAAATACAGGATGTCCTTCGGGTCGAATTCGAAGTCCAGCCAGGAGCCGCGGTACGGGATCACGCGCGCGGAGAACAGCAGCTTGCCGGACGAATGCGTCTTGCCGCGGTCGTGCTCGAAGAACACGCCCGGGGAGCGGTGCAATTGGGAAACGATGACCCGCTCGGTGCCGTTGATCACGAACGAGCCGGTCGAGGTCATCAACGGGATCTCTCCCATGTAGACCTCCTGCTCCTTGACCTCCTTCACGGTCGGCTTGGAGGCCTCGCGATCCATGATCACCAGGCGCACCTTCGCGCGCAGCGGCGAGGCATAGGTCAGTCCGCGCTGCTGGCATTCCTTCACGTCGAACGGCGGATCGCCCAGCGAGTAGCCGACGAACTCGAGCCGCGCCATGCCGTTGTGGCTGGAGATCGGAAAGACCGACTCGAACGCCGCCTGCAGACCGACCACGATCCGCTGTGACATCGCAACTTGCGCCTGCAGAAACTGCGCGTAAGACTCGAGCTGGGTCGCCAGCAGGAACGGCACCGACTGCACGGCCGGTCGCTTCGCAAAGCTCTTACGGATGCGCTTTTTCTCGGTGAAGGAGTAGGGCATGGATGCTCCGCTTGGTCACTGGCACTTGCCGGCCGCCCGCAGGGCACGACCGGCGTTAGGGACGAGCGCAACCGCACGGGATCCATTCCCGCGCAGCGCCGACTGCTTCGACGTTTCGCTCATCCGGAAGTCTTTGGTGCCGGCTCTCCGTTCGGAAAGCCGGCACCGAAGCCCCCGGGCTCCGGTACTTTTCTCTACTTGATCTCGACTTTCGCGCCGGCGTCTTCCAGCTTCTTCTTGGCCGCGTCGGCATCGGCCTTGTTCACGCCCTCCTTCACCGGCTTGGGCGCGCCGTCGACCAGGTCCTTGGCCTCCTTCAGGCCCAGGCTGGTGAGCTCGCGCACCGCCTTGATCACGTTGACCTTGTTCGGCCCGGTTTCCGTCAGCACGACGCTGAACTCGGTCTTTTCCTCGACCGGCGCCGCGGCGGCCCCGCCGCCGGCGGCCGGCGCCACCGCCACCGCAGCGGCGGCCGCCGAGACGCCGAACTTCTCCTCCATCATCTTGATCAATTCGCTGATCTCGAGCACCGTCTTGGCGGCGATCGCGTCGAGGATTTCCTGGTTCGAAAGTGCCATTTGGCTCACTCCTGTTCGGTTCGGTTGTGTCGTCGTGTTCGGATCGGAATCAGGCCGGCTGGCGGGCGTCGCGCACGGCTGCCAGCGTGCGCACCAGCCGGGCCGGTACCTCGTTCAGCGTGCGCACCAATTGCGCCGCCGGCGCCTGCATGGTCGCCATCAACTTCGCCAGCAACTCCTCGCGGCTCGGCATCGTGGCGAGTGCCTTGACCGCTTTGCCGTCCATCACAAAGTCGGCCATCGCGCCCGCCTTCAGCACGAGCTTGTCGTTGTCCTTGGCGAACCCCGAAAGGACCTTCGCGACCGCCACCGGATCGGGTCCCATTCCGTACAGCAGCGGGCCGACCAGGTGGTCGGCCAGCCCGGCAAACGGAGTCCCCGTCAAGGCGCGGCGCGCCAGCGTGTTCTTCAGCACACGCAACTGGACACCCACGCCCCGCGCCTGACGGCGCAGCCGGGTGACCGATTCCACACTCAGCCCACGGTATTCGGCCACAACGATCGCCTTGGCATGCGCCACCATGGCGGACACCTGATCGATCCTCTCGGCCTTCTCTTGCCTGTTCATAGCCACGGTACTGGCTCCACTCAAAGGTGCTCAGCTCGCGCCTCGCACCGGTTCATGAACCGGCGTCCGCTGAGAAGCCTTCGAGTCACCGGCCCCGCCTTCGCTCGCGTAGCGAGCGAAGGCGAGGCCGCGCAACACAACCGCTTCTTTCGACTGCGCCGTCTGCGCTGGGCGGGGGCTGGTCTCGCGACGCAGCCTTCCAATTAAGCAAGCCCCGGCGGTCTTTGACAGCAACCGCATCGTTTCCCCCTTCGCGCTGCGCGCTTCGGAGGGCTGGCGATGTGGCAGCCCAAAGCCTGTGAGATGGCCCGCAGCCGCAAGCGGGCCGATCGACTCCCGAATTAGAGAAGCACTGGTTAGGGTCGTTCCCAATTCCCGATATAACCCTTCGTGGCAAGCTCAGGCGTTAAGGCTCGACGGATCCACCCGCACGCCCACACCCATGGTCGAGGACACGGCCACCTTGCGCAAATAGATTCCCTTGACCGACGCCGGCTTGGCCTTCTGCAGCGCGTCGACCAACGCGGCCAGATTGGTGCGCAGAAGGTCGACCTCGAACGAGGCCCGACCGATCGAACAGTGCACGATGCCCGCCTTGTCGGCCCTGAACTGGATCTGGCCGGCCTTGGCATTGCGCACCGCGGCCGCCACATCCGCATTGACGGTACCGACCTTGGGGTTCGGCATCAGGCCCCGCGGCCCCAGGATCTGCCCCAGCTGGCCGACCACCCGCATCGCGTCCGGCGAGGCGATCACCACGTCGAACTCGAGAAAGCCGCCCTTGATCTTCGTGGCCAGGTCGTCGAAGCCCACCAGGTCGGCGCCGGCGGCGCGCGCTTCCTCGGCCTTGGCTCCCTGGGCAAACACCGCCACCCGCACCGAACGGCCGGTTCCGGCCGGCAGCACCACCGAGCCGCGCACCGACTGGTCGGACTTCTTGGAGTCGATGCCCAGCACCACGGCCGTGTCGATCGACTCGTCGAACTTGGCCGTTGCCGTCTCCTTGACGATCTTCAAGGCGTCGGCCACCGGGTAGACCCGGTTAGGCTCGACCTTCGTGCGGATCTGGCGCACCCGCTTCGATACGGTGCTCATCGTCACTGCCCCTCCACCGTGATACCCATGCTGCGGGCTGACCCGGCGATCGTTTTGACCGCGGCATCCAGGTCCGCGGCGGTCAGATCCGGCATCTTGGCTTTGGCGATGTCCTCGGCCTGCGAACGGGTGATTTTTCCCACCTTATCTGTATGGGGCTTACTGGAGCCTTTTTCAACCTTGGCGGCCTTCTTTATCAGCACCGTGGCCGGCGGCGTCTTCATCACGAACGTGAAGCTCTTGTCCGCGAAGGCCGTGATCACGACCGGAATCGGCAGGCCCGGCTCCATCGCCTGCGTCTGGGCGTTGAACGACTTGCAGAATTCCATGATGTTCAGGCCGCGCTGCCCCAGCGCCGGGCCGATCGGCGGCGACGGATTCGCCTTGCCGGCCGGCACCTGCAGCTTGATGTAACCGACGACTTTCTTTGCCACGACTGGCTCCTGGCTAGACCTTCTCGACCTGGCTGAACTCCAGCTCCACCGGCGTCGACCGTCCAAAGATCGTCACCGATACGCGCAGCCGGTTCTTCTCGTAGTTGACCTCCTCGACGTTGCCGTTGAAGTCGGTGAAGGGCGGCTCCTTGATCCGAACCATCTCACCCACCTCGAACAGCACCTTCGGGCGCGGTTTTTCGTAGCCTTCCTGCATCCGCTGCAGGATCTCGTCGACCTCGCGCTGCGACAGCGGCGAGGGGCGGTTGGCGGTGCCCCCGAGAAATCCGGTCACCTTGGGCGTCGTCTTCACCAGGTGCCAGGCCTCGTCGGCCATTTCCATCTCGACCAGCACGTAGCCCGAATACAGGCGCCGCTCGGTAATGGCCCGCTTGCCGCCCTTGATCTCGACCACTTCCTCGGTCGGCACCAGGATCCGGCCGAAGTGGGCCTGCAGGCCCGCACGGTCGATGCGCTCCTGCAGCGCGCGCGCCACGCTCTTTTCCATGCCCGAGTAGGCATGCACCACGTACCAGCGCTTGCCGGCCGCGCCGTGGGACCCGGCCGCCGGCGCCGCCTCCGGCGTGCCCGCACTTTCGGTCGATGTCGTATTCATCATTTCCACCCGAGCACCCAGTCGTACAAGACCTTCTCGACCGCCTTGTCCACCAGGAACAGAAACACCGCCATCACGCCGACGAACCCGAACACGACAGCGGTCGTCTTCAGCGTCTCGTCGCGGGTCGGCCAGGTCACGCGCTTGGCCTCCTCGTAGCTCTCGTGCGCGAACGCGATGAACCGCTTGCCCGGCTCGCTGAACCACGCGACCACCAGCCCCAGCACCATGCCACCCAGCAGCAGCGCCAAGCGCAGCACCATCGGCTGCTCGGCCCAGAAGCTGAAGCCCACCACGCCGACCAGCACCAGCGCTACGGCGATGCCGACCAGCACCTTGTCGCCGCGACCCGAAATCGTCTGTACGTCCGTCTTGTTCATCAGACCTTCGCAAACGTGGCAGGGGCAGAGGGAATCGAACCCCCAACCTTCGGTTTTGGAGACCGACGCTCTGCCAGTTGAGCTATACCCCTAGCAAGCCGTGATGCCTATTCATCGGACGCAGCTTCGACCGCACCGCGGCCTGCGACGAGCGCTCGGGGAGGATCGGCTTCGAGGGGGATCTGCGATCCCCCTCGAGCACCCCCTGCGGCCGTAACAAGCTTTACAGTTGCGGACAAGGCATCGTCCCTGAGCAACGTTCTTCCCTTATTCCAAAATCTTTGCCACCACGCCGGCGCCGACGGTCTTGCCGCCCTCGCGCACCGCAAAGCGCAGCCCCTGGTCCATCGCGATCGGCTGGCCCAGCGTCACCACCATCTTGATGTTGTCGCCCGGCATCACCATCTCCGTGCCCGCCGGCAGCTGCACCGACCCGGTCACGTCCGTGGTCCGAAAGTAAAACTGCGGCCGGTACCCGTTGAAAAACGGCGTGTGCCGCCCGCCTTCTTCCTTGCTCAGCACGTACACCTCGCACTCGAACTTCGTGTGCGGCGTGATCGCCCCCGGCTTGGCCAGCACCTGCCCGCGTTCGACCTCCTCGCGCTTGGTCCCCCGCAGCAGCACCCCCACATTGTCCCCAGCCTGCCCCTCATCGAGCAGCTTGC